>Ga0163147_10007004_pt1 | contig 12966 bp, 13 predicted proteins | sample OliLakLV19MP6G1_FD_148597 | JGI IMG/M metagenome (GOLD analysis project Ga0163147, IMG submission 148597) | Freshwater microbial mat bacterial communities from Lake Vanda, McMurdo Dry Valleys, Antarctica- Oligotrophic Lake LV.19.MP6.G1 | ecosystem: Environmental > Aquatic > Freshwater > Lake >...
GTTCAAGACCGACGCGAGCCAGACCAACAAGAACCTGCTTCTGTCCGAGTCGGCGCAGGTCGACACCCGGCCGCGGCTCGAGATCTTTGCCGACGACGTGAAGTGCACCCATGGGGCGGCCGTGGGCCAGCTCGACGAGGACGCGGTGTTCTACCTGCGTTCGCGTGGCGTCCCGCACGGGGCCGCGCGGGACCTGCTCACGTACGCGTTCGCGGGCGAGATGCTCGGGCTTCTGCGCGTGGAGGCTCTCCGATCCCGTGTCGAGAAGATGGTCGCGTGGCGGCTCGGCGGCGTGGAGGTGGCGGCATGACCGAGACGAGCTCTCTGGCGACCACGCGGGTCGTCCACGGACAAGCTGGCCGGAGCGGCCCGGCTGATTTCGACATCGAACGCGTGCGTCGGGAATTTCCGATCCTCAGTGAAAACGTCCATGGCAAGCCGCTCGTCTACCTCGACAGCGCCGCAACGAGCCAGAAGCCGCAGGCCGTCATTGATGCGATGTCGCATTTCTTCTTGAAGGAGAATGCGAACGTTCACCGGGGTGTACACCACCTTGCCGAGCGAGCGACGGACGCCTACGAGGGCGCAAGAGCCAAAGTAAAGCAGTTTCTAAACGCGAAGGACGTCCACGAAATCGTCTTCGTTCGCGGCACTACCGAGGCCATCAACCTCGTGGCGCAAACCTACGGCAAGACGCATGTCGGCGCGGACGACGAGGTGCTCATCACGGCGATGGAGCACCACTCGAACCTCGTCCCTTGGCAGATGCTTTGCGAAGACAAGGGCGCTCGCCTTCGCGTGGCGCCCATCACCGACGCCGGCGAGCTCATCCTTACGGAGCTGGAGAAGCTCATCGGACCAAAGACCAAGCTCGTGGCCGTCACGCACGTCTCCAACGTGCTCGGCACCGTCAACCCGATTCGGCAGATCGTCGAGATGGCACACGCGCGGGGCGCGCGGGTCCTGGTCGATGGAGCCCAGGCCGCGCCACATCTCATGGTCGACGTGCAGGCGCTGGGCTGCGACTTTTACGCGTTCTCGGGCCACAAGATGTACGGGCCCACCGGCATCGGCGTCCTTTACGGGAAGAGCGAGTTGCTCGATGAGATGCGTCCCTACCAGGGCGGCGGCGACATGATTCTCTCGGTCAGCTTCGAGAAGACTGTCTACAACAAGCCTCCAGGCAAGTTCGAAGCGGGGACGCCCAACATGGCGGGCGCCGTGGGGCTCGGGGCCGCCATCGACTTTATCGCCAGCCTTGAGCATGACGCGCTCTCGGCCCACGAGCAGGACGTCCTCCACTACGGCATCCGGGCCCTCGCCGAGGTCCCCGGCCTTCGGCTAATTGGCACCGCGAGCGCCAAGGTGAGCGTGATCTCGTTCGAGCTCGACGACGTTCACCCGCACGACATCGGGACCATCCTCGACCGTGAGGGAGTTGCGATTCGCACGGGGCACCACTGCGCGCAACCGCTCATGAATCGGCTTGGCGTACCTGCCACGGCGCGCGCATCGCTGGCTTGCTACAGCACGCGGCAGGATATCGATGCGCTCGTCTCGGGCCTCGGGAAGGTCCGGGAGGTCTTCCGATGAGCAGCGAGCTCTGGGACCTCTATCAGGAGGTGGTCATCGACTACAGCAAGCGGCCGCGCAACTTCCGCAAGGTCGAAGACGCGACACGCACGGTCGAGGGCTTCAATCCCCTGTGCGGTGATCAGCTCACGCTCTACGTGAAGCTCGCGAACGGGGTCATCTGGGACATGGCCTTCCAAGGCGCCGGGTGCAGCGCCACCCTCGCGTGGCACACGTTGCGAAACGCGCTCGAAGGCACGGCAGATCGGATCTCGACGGAGGGAAGGGAGCCCGCCCGATGAAAACCCCCGTCCTGCGTATCAGTGATGCGGCGAGGAAAGCCGTCCAAGACGCCAGCGTCGACGTCGGCGAAGACGCGCTGAGGCTCGCAATCAGCGCACGCTTCGAGAACGATCTCTTCTTCGGGCCGAAGGCGGAAAGCGACATCGTCGTCGATTGCGATGGGCTCACGATCTCGCTCGATCCACCGAGCGCGGCGCGAGCGGATGGTCTATCCATCGACTTCCTCGACGGACCGAATGGCACTGGGTTCAAGATCGACAACCCGAACAAACCAGGGGCTCCGAAGCAGATCGAGCTCAAGCGAGATTGCGAAGCGGCACTCATTCCGAGCGGCAAGAAGGTGCAGCTATCGCAGGGTGAACGCATCGTCCTGACGCAAGCCCTTGGTGGCAGCTTCACCGTCCAGACCGAGGTGGGTTACCTGGCGCGGATCGCCGCGCACGATGCCGACGCCCTCGGCTTTGAAGTCAAGCCAGCGACCCTCGAAGAGTCTGGCGACGCGGGATCGTTTCACGTTGATCGCGTGATGGCTCAGCTCAAGACCGTCTTCGACCCAGAGATGCCCGTCAACGTGGTCGATCTCGGGCTCGTCTACGCGTGCGAAGCGCACCCGATCGAGGGCGGCGGGCATCGGGTCGAGATCAAGATGTCCATGACGGCGCCGGGCTGCGGGATGGGTGATGTGCTCAAAGAAGATGCGCGCGCCCAGGTTCAGACCGTCGCCGGCGTCGCCGAGGTCGATGTGGAGATCGTCTGGGAGCCGCCCTGGGACAAGAGCCGAATGTCCGAAGCTGCCCGTCTGCAGCTCGGCATATTTTGAGGAGGAAAAGATGATGCCCTTCGAGATCGCAAGCACCACCACGATGGAGGCAATCCTTCAGGCTTACCGCTCGGTCAAGGTAGGGCTCTTCACCGACGGGCTCGCTGCCTGGGATGCCGACGTCGAACGTGAGACCCTGCCGCTGCCGGCTTTGGGGCTCCGGGAGTAGCCCGCATGGCGAACGGCTCCCATGGATCGCTCGAACGAATGCCAGGAGCGCTGTTTCGCGCGATGGGGACGCTTGTTCTGCAGAAGAAGAATTGCTCTCGTGAGGCCCTTGCCATCGAGCTGCAGGAACACCTCGTGACGCTCGGCATCGACTACCACTTCCGAACGCTCAAACGGCAGCTGACAGGCGGTGTGTCGTCGGTTCCTCTGGAGGTTCAAGGGGCCATGCAGCATATCCTTTTGCGAGCCAATGGCCTACGGACCGATCTCGACATCGAAAAAGCACTGCGCGCCGCCGGCATCTGGGTCGCCCCGGAGGAGCGTGAGCCAAAGTATCTCTCAACCGGACGAATCGTCCCGTTGGCCCAACTCTGGTTGCTGCTCAACCCAACCCACTCGAGACGCGCCCTCGCGACCCTGCTCTCCAAACGGCTGGTCCACCGCGGCGTACATCTCCAGCTCGATCCACTTCAGAACATCCTTGGGGGCAGGCAGCCGCGCTCACGGCGCGAGGTCCACGAGGAGCTGCTCAGCCTTCTCTCGGTACACAGGATTGCTTCGGAAGCGGAGGCCAGCGCGCGCTGGAAGGAGAGCCAGAAAGACATTGAGGACTACGCCCAAGAACGCTCCCTTGTGCCAGCCGATCATCTCGTGGTCCTCGCCAGAGCGTGGAAGCTGCACCAGCGTGAACCGTCTTCACGGCACCTTGCAGTCGTTCTTCAAGAGAAGCTCCGGGAGCGCGGCATCGAGATTGGGCTCCACCGGCTCCAAGAGGCTCTGGGCGGCAAGGCCACGCGAGTCGGACAACGGCTCCTCGTTGCGATGGAAGGGCTTCTGCGCGAAGCCCTTCCCGAGGGCCAGGACCTGCCGTGCGCAGTCGCGGAGGCGGCGCAAAAGCAGACCAGGCACATCGACCTCTGCTGGGTCAAGGCCGGGCCCATAGCAGCTCTCGCCAAGACCTGGATCGAGCAGCACCTCGGCGTGACGATGCGGCAGCTCTCCATTCGCGTCGTGAAGTCGGCGCGACGGATGGGCTATGCGTCCAGCCCCAGCACCGTTCAGCCGATCCTCGGGGGCTTCAAGAAGAGGACGCGCGGCTTCGTGTACCGCGCGATGCTCAAGCAAATCCCGGGCGCTCGCGATCGCATTCCGACGGAACACATCGTGTCCTCTCACTGGGCGGAGAACGTCCTTGCGCGCGCATCTCGCCCCGCGACGGAAAAGAAGCCGAGCCGACCGCGCGCGAAGCCCTCGAGTTGCGATACAGCTGCTTCCAACGCCGATCCGCTGGCGGCTTATCTGAAAAGCGCCTGCGGTCTTCTGGTTCCCAACCGGGATGAGGAGATCGCGCTCGCAAAGAGGATCGAGGAGTCCGAAAAGGAGGTGCTTTGTCTCCTCATGCGCTCGGCCGTTGCACCAAGAGAGCTCGAGAGCCTCGCTCGCAAGCTTGACGAAGGGTCGCTGGCCCCATGGGACATCGTCGTCGGCGCGGTGCCGAAGGACGAGGATGCAAAGCGGCAGGCGTTCGACAAACTTCGCGCCGTCCTCGGCAACATTTCGAGGCTCGAAGAGCAGCGTGCGTCGCGAAGACATGACCTTTTCTCCGGCCGGCTAGTTCCTACGAGCCGGATGGCAGAGCTCCGCCAAGGGCTTGAGAGCGTCTGGCAGCAGACGGTTCTCGTCCTTGCCGATACGCGCATTGCCGCCGATCACGTGAAGCGGATGAGTGAGCAACTCAGGGCGCTCGTACAGTCAGCCGAGGAACTGCTTCGCGTGAAGGGCAGCCGAGCCAGCCGAGACATCCGTCGCATTGAGGAACAAGCGGGTCTACCTCTCGACGAGATGAAGCGGACGTCAGCAGAAGTTCAGGCGGCCGTGCGCCGAGCTGCACACGCGAAGAACGAGTTGGTCAAGGCCAACCTCAGGCTGGTCGTCTACATCGCGAAGAAGTACCGGGGTCGTGGGCTCGGCTTCCTTGACCTCATCCAGGAGGGGAACCTCGGCCTCATGCGGACAGTAGAGAAGTTCGACCACCGTCAGGGATATAGATTCGGGACCTACGCTGCCTGGTGGATCCGTTGGAGCATTCAGCGCGGAATCATCGATAATGGCCGTACCATTCGGCTTCCCAAGCACATCGTCCAGAAAGTGAATCGGCTTCGCCGCACGGCGCAAGAAGGTCTGAACGAAGCGGGCACCCCACCGTTGCTCGAAGGGCTGCAGCTTGCGGACGCCATCTCGATGCATGCACCGATCGGAAACGGCGAGACGAGCCTCGAAGACTTCATCGCAGACGAAGCGGCACTCGACCCGCTCGACGCCATGATGAGTCGGGAACTCGCGGACCGGGTGGAGATCGCGCTTTCCGGGCTCGACTCGCGTGAGGCCTACGTGCTTCGCGTCCGCTACGGCATTGGCACAGGCGACGGCCGTACGCTGGCGGATCTTGGACGGGAACTCGGCTTGTCGCGAGAGCGCATCCGCCAGATCGAGGCAGCCGCGCTGGAGCATCTGCGAATGCCGGCACGGGCGGAGATGTTGAAGGAGTTTCTCGACGGTTCAGTCGTCCTCGAGCGAGCGGCGTCATGAGGAGAGAAAGGTAAGCACTATGGAAACTACGCGGGCGGTGCCGAACACGCCAATCTTAAAGCAACGCACGCTGCCCATGATGCAGCGGAGTTGAGCAGGGTGCACGATATGTTGTACATTTGGAGTTCAAAGTGACTGACGAAAACGATCCCGTACCACTTAAGTTGAAGCCCAAGCGGCGCTACGTTTCGCCCCTGGTTACCGCCGTACCTCTTCGGCCGGAGGAAGCCGTGCTCGGGGCATGCAAAATGGCTGGGATCAGTGGCCCCGCGGCAGACGATTGCACCACGGGCGGCTGCATGTCGTCAGGAAGTTAGCTGGAGTTAGTATGCTGCAAGGGTGGGAACCAACACCGCCGTTTCGTACATGCGGGGGACTCCTCGATCAGCATGCCGAGCGCTTTTTCTGACTTCACCTGTACCAGGCTTTTAACCGCATGTAACGAGGAGGCAACAATGGTCACGCAAGGAAATACTGCTCCTGATTTCACGTTGGAGACAGACAGAGGCGCGAAGGTCACGCTGTCCGAGCTTCGCGGCAAGCAGGTCGTGCTCTTCTTTTACCCGAAAGACGACACGCCAGGCTGCACGATCGAGTGCAAGGAGTTCCGCGACGCTGCGCCGAAGTTCGAGGGGAAAGCCCTGGTCTTCGGCGTGAGCGCCGACGACCGCGCGAGCCACGAAACGTTCCGTGACAAGTTCTCCTTGAACTTCCCACTGCTCTGCGACGTCGGGCACAAAGTGTGCGACGCCTACGGGATCTGGGGACCGAGCAAGTGGGGCGAGGGGATCCGGCGGACGACGGTGATCGTGGGGACGGATGGTGGCATCAAGCAGGTGTTCGAGAACGTGATTCCGCAAGGCCACGTGGAGGAGGTTCTCGCTGCCCTATAGCGGGGACAATCCCATGGACTCCTACTACAACCACTGGACCCCTGCGCGTAGCACAGGGTCGGTCGCGATGATGTACGCGGCGGCACCTCATGCTCGGGGAATTTCATGGTCTTGACTCGTCTGCCGCTCTACGGCGGAACGGCGGAACGACCGTCAATTCCCGGCGACCGGTCGCAAGCAATCTCCGCGGGCAGCGATCCTTCCCCCGAGGAAGTCGTGGTGGCCTATCACGAGCGAACGAAGCATCACTACCACCGCTACGCCGCCTCGCTTGGCTACATGGATTGGGCGACGCAGCCGGATCCGTTCCGACGCTACGCCGGGGCTTCGCTGGTCCGCCTTCCTCTCCCTCAGGCAGGGCGAGCGCTTCCGTACTGGCAGCTCTATGTCGCTGATGGCGTGGAACCGGCGCCGCTTTCGATCGAGTCCATCTCGCTCTTCTTCCGCTACGCCCTCTCGCTCACCGCGTGGAAACGGGTCCACGAAACGACGTGGTCTCTGCGCGCCAATCCCTCGAGCGGGAACCTCCACCCGACCGACGGATACGCGCTCTTGCCCGCGCTTGGCGCCATCCACGCCCGTCCTGGCGTTTATCACTACGCGCCCAAGGAGCACGGTTTCGAGCGCCGCGCAGATCTCGACCCGTTGCTGTGGGCTGAACTGACGGCGGCGTTTCCGGAAGGCTCATTCCTCGTCGGTCTCTCGTCCATTCATTGGCGGGAGGCCTGGAAGTATGGTGAGCGTGCGTTCCGCTATTGCCAACACGATGTCGGTCATGCGCTCGGGACCTTGCGCTTTGCGGCTGCCGCCCTGGGATGGAAACTCTTCCTCCTCGATTGTGTCGACGACGCCGCCGTGTCGCAGCTTCTCGGACTCGACCGCGATGCCGACTACGCCGGCGCGGAGCGGGAGCATCCCGACCTCGTGGCGCTTGTGGTCCGCGAGAAATGGTCGAGCGACAGGGGCCTCTGCTTGTCCAAAGAGTTGGTGTCCAAGGTGGCCGCTTCCCGATGGTACGGCACGGCGAACGCGCTGAGCTCTGAGCACGGTATGGATTGGCCGGTGATCGACCAGGTGGCTGTTGCCACCACGAATCCGAGGCTTGCGGCCGACGAAGAGTTTTCCAGATCCCCTTTGAGGGAAGAGCTCTTCGAGGCGCCAGTTCGGTCCGGTTCATTCACGGCCGAGAAAGTCATCTTGGGCCGCAGAAGCGCGGTGAGCATGGATGCATCCACCGCAATTCCTGCGGCGACCTTCTTCCGGATGTTGGCTCGTCTCGTGCCCACACGGGACGGCCGATCCGTGCCGTGGGACGCCATTGCCTGGCGCCCACGCATCCACCTCGGCCTCTTCGTGCATCGTGTGAACGAGCTGTCTCCTGGTCTCTATGTGCTCGCTCGCGATCCGGAAAAGGTCGAGGCACTTCGGCTAGCGATGCGGCCCGAGTTCCTCTGGCTGCGCCCTCCATCATGCCCGCCAGGGCTCCCCCTGTACCTACTCAAAGAAGGGGACTGCCGCGCTCTGGCGAAGGGCGTCTCCTGCGGGCAGGACATAGCGGGGGATGGTGCTTTCAGCCTGGGGATGATCGCCGACTACAAGGACAGCCTCGTTGCCTACGGTGCCGGCTTTTACCGCAACCTCTTCTGGGAGGCCGGTCTCGTCGGCCAGGTGCTCTACCTCGAAGCGGAAGAGGCTGGAATTCGGTCGACCGGGATCGGCTGCTACTTCGACGACCCCGTCCACGAGGTGTTCGGCATCTCCTCGCGCGACTGGCAGAGCTTCTACCACTTCACGGTGGGTGGCCCCGTCGAGGACACGCGGCTCACGACGTTGCCTGCATACGGAGCATCTCCCACACCATGACAAAACTCGACGTTTCACTCGAGGGCAGCACCGGCCCCGCTTTTCGTGCCCACGTGCGGGATCTGAGCTTGATGCTGGATGGCAAACACGTGAAGATCACCCAAGTTGAAAGGAACAATCATGTCCATGAACGAACCTATTCAGAAGCAGATCTCGGAGATCCTGGCGAGCAGCCGGGTTGTCCTCTTCATGAAGGGCAATCGCCGGATGCCTCAGTGCGGTTTCTCCGCCCAGGTCGTGCAGATCCTTGACACGCTGGTGCCGAGCTACGAAACAGTCGACGTGCTGGCCTCACCCGAGCTCCGGGATGGGATCAAAGAGTTCGCCCAGTGGCCGACGATTCCGCAGCTGTACGTCGGCGGGCAGTTCATCGGTGGCTGCGACATCGTTCGCGAGATGAATGCGTCTGGCGAGCTCCAGAAGCTCATCGACACGGTACAGACATAGAAAGGAAATACCCATGTCATCACATCCGACTAACTTTCAGGGCTCCGTCATTGATGCGCTGCGCGAGGCCATCGAACGGCAACTCCCCAATTCACAGGCCGAAGTGAACGGCGGCGGCGGACACTTCAGCATTGAGGTCACGTCGCCCGCGTTCGCCGGCAAGAGCACGCTAGAGAGCCAACGCTTGGTGTACGGCGCGATCGCCCACCTCATGAAGGGCGACGCGCCCCCGGTACATGCCGTCGACAGCCTGAAGACCCGGACGCCCGCTTCAACCGATTCCTGAGGCTGAAGGTGAAGCCCGACCGGCTCACCCTCAGGCGCACTGGAATGGCGGCGGCATGAGCAACTGACACACGAAGGACACACCCATGTCATCACATCCGACTGACTCTCAGGGCTCCGTCATTGATGGGCTGCGCGAGGCCATCGAACAGCAACTCCCCGTTGGATGGCACTTGGAGCATTCTTATGCTCGGCTTCCCGAGATCTTCCATGAGCGCTGCGCACCGGTGCCGGTGCGTGAGCCGCGCATGGTGGTCTTCAATCGTTCCCTCGCGAAGTCATTGGGGCTCGATGCTGAGGTGTTGGAGAGGGAGGAGAGCACGGGTCTCTTTACGGGCAACCAATTGCCGGACGGTGCTCGGCCGTTGGCGCTGGCTTATGCGGGGCATCAGTTTGGGCATTTCACCAAGCTGGGCGATGGACGAGCCATCCTCTTAGGCGAGCAAATCACGCCCAACGGCGAGCGCTTTGACATCCAGCTCAAGGGCTCAGGCCCTACCCCCTTCTCCCGTGGTGGCGACGGGCGCGCAGCCCTCGGGCCAATGCTGCGGGAGTACATCATCAGCGAGGCCATGCACGCGCTCGGCATTCCCACCACGCGCAGCCTCGCGGTGGTGACGACAGGCGAGATGGTATTGCGTCCGCCGAAGCGACTGCCGGGCGCGGTGCTAACCCGCGTCGCCAAAAGTCACATCCGAGTGGGCACCTTTGAATGGGCGGCTGCACGCGGAGACAAAGCTGCGTTGCAGGCGCTCGCCGATCACACGTTCCGACGTCACTACCCGGAGCGCGCCAATGCGGAAACACCCTATCTCGCGTCACTCGAAGCGGTGATTGAGCGGCAGGCTGCGCTGGTGGCGAAGTGGCTCCACGTCGGCTTCATCCACGGCGTCATGAACACCGACAACATGACTCTTTCCGGTGAGACCATCGACTATGGCCCTTGCGCCTTCATGGATGCGTATGATCCAGGCACCGTGTTCAGTTCCATCGACCGCCACGGTCGCTACGCCTATGGCAACCAACCGGACATTGCTGAGTGGAATCTCGCTCGCCTGGCCGAAGCCTTGCTGCCACTTTTGCATCCCGAAAAAAAGCAGGCGTTGGCGTTGGCGAACGGGGCGATTCAGGGCTTTGCGGCCACGTTCAAGCGCCATTGGCTCGCTGGCATGAGGGCCAAGCTGGGGCTGTTCACCGATGAAACCGACGACACTGCCTTGATCGAGAGTTTGCTGGAATGGATGCGGCGAAAGAGCGCCGACTTCACCAACACCTTCCGCGCTCTTTCTGCCGAAAAGCTCACCGATGACGCGCCACTGGCTGATCCTGATTTTCGCGCGTGGCATGCCCGCTGGCAGGCACGCCTCGGCAGACAGCCGCAGTCACTCGGCGCGGCTATGGAGGTCATGCGCGCCCATAATCCCGCCTTCATCCCACGCAATCACAAGGTCGAAGAGGCGCTGGAAGCCGCTACGGATCGCGGCGATTTGCAGGTCATGCAACGACTGCTAACCGTTTTGGCGAAGCCCTACGAGAACGAACACGGCCACCCCGAATACAGCGCACCACCGGCCCCCAGCGAACACGTCTATCAGACGTTTTGTGGGACCTAGGTTCCGATTCACGGAGCCGTGTAGCAGGTTAGCGGCGACGCGCGATGGGCAGCAAGCCGAGCAGGTGTTGCTGCCCACCCCGCTGCCGCAAGCGCGGCAGCCGCCCCTCCCAAGCATCGCCCCGTCGCTGCCGGGTCGCTGCGGGATGGGCACAACCAGGATGGCGTTGCTGGGCCGCGCAACGCGCGGGCCTGGATCGGTCGAGTAATAGCCTGATCTGTCTGACCTTTTCGGTTGCTGCGGAGCACGAACGACCCGTCGGAGCAGCGAGTGCCCCTTGGAGGGCTGGAGGGTACGGGCGCGACGAACACAGAGAGGTCGACGTAGTCGATGGGGCAGTCCCCCTCAATGAACACGGCCACGTCGGGGTGGCCAGTTAAACGTTCGCCGACCCGCCTCGCTGTCCTCGAGTGCCGAGGGCTCGTCGAACGCGCAAGGTTGCGGAAACGTGGGGGAGAAAAGGCAACGGCCTCGAGGATCGCTCCTGGGGGCCGCTGTTTACTGGCCGGTCGTCGAAGTTCGCACGACCGATGAAATGGCTCAAAAACTGTCTGCCTTACATCACGCCTGCGATGCGCATAACCGATTGAATTCGTTGTGGTCACGCTGTTAACCAGCGGGTCACCCCCGCGCAGCGGTCGAGCCGGCCGCGCGCAGGAGGCGGTAGTCCTGAGCCGCCTGCCACGCCGTCGCGAACGAGCACGAGGCCTTCCTCGCGACGTCGGCGATGGACAGGTCGGGCGCGTGCTCGAGCGCGGTCCACACGTCGGCGCGAAACGACGGCCCCATCAGCACGCGGTTCCGATAGCCCGCGTGACGTCGAACCAGAACCTCCGGCGAGAGCACGTCCTCTTGGCGATCACGGAGGGTGCCCTTCGGCACGCGCAGCCTCGACCCAGTGAAGCGCTCATCCTCCCCGCGTCGCTTGACCTGGAACTCTGTCCCCGTGGGCAGCAGCTCGATCGGGGCACCCTCGTAGGCGCCTGCGAGCCGGGCGAGACGACGATCCTTTTTGAGCCACGTCGCGACCGCTGCCCAGTACACGCGGACGCGCTCGGACGGATGGGCGCTCACGAGGCGCACGAGCCGGTCGGCGTTCACGTGAGTGTGATGCACTCCGAGCCACGTGGTCAGCACGGCGAGCACGCGGAGATCACCTTCGTCCATGCCGAGCACGGAGGCGTGCACGAGCGTGCTCTCGATGTCCGCGTCGGTCTGGGCCTTCGCGGCGAAGTTCATCCCGATGCCCACCATGCGCGCCGTCAACTCGGCGGGCGCGGGCGTCGGCTCCGGGGAGGTCGCGCGGCTAAACGCCATGGCCGAGCCTCCGCGCGAGGTCGGCAACCGTCGCACGCACATGCGCAGGCCACAGCTCGTTGCCGGGCAGATCGGTGCCGCGATCACAGAGCGCGAACAGCTTGCTCTTGAGCAGGTCGGACCTGCCTAGCGTGGTGAGCACCAGGACTTGTCCCTCGAAGATGCGCTCCACGCGCTCGCGCCATCCAGCGGGCAGGACGTCGCCGAGCTGCATCGGACCGTTGTTGAGCCAGTCGTCGAGCAGGTCGACGCCGGCCTTGCGCTGTGCCTTCGCGAAGTCGCGCGCCGCCGAGGCGATCGCAGGCGGTAGCTCGGGCACAAGGATGTCGAACGTCGCGCGTCGGCCGCTGGATGACGCCCATGAGCCCGAGCGCCGAGCCGCCGATGACGACGCCCTCGAAGCGCAGGCCGAGCCCGAGCAGGTGGCGGTCGAAGGCTTCGATGGTCGGGCGGGGCAGCATGGGCTTCTCGCGTATCGGATAATCCGATACCAGTCTGCGTCCCGCCGCGCCTTTCGTCAAGCGGGAGTCCCAGTCGGTCCGGCGAAGCCCGCTTGGTCAAGCGCGTGTTCCCAACCGTCCGAGCTGGAGCGCATCCGCGAGTCGACGAAGCGGATGATGGCCGTCCATGACGAGACCCTCCGGAAGCTTTCGAAGTGAGCTCCGACGAACCGCTGTTCCTTGAGGTGGAGGACGTGATCGAGCTGCACGCGACGCAGCTCGAGATCTACGGCGGCTCGCTCGGGCTCCAAGATCGCGGGGTGCTCTCGGCCGTGGTCTTCCTCGACGTCAACGGCATCAGCATCGATCAACCATCCGAGGCCCTATACGAGCTGACGATGGGTGTGGCGGAGGGCCGTATCGACAAGCCAGCCGTCGCGGCTGAGCTGGAACGGATCGCGAAGTCGAAGGGCTGAAGGTTCACCCGTCCCACTTCGGTCGCGCATCCCGCGTTTGCCACGCGCGATGCCCAACCACTCGTTCCGCTCCCGTCCGTCCGCGATATCTTCACGTACTTGGACACCGAGCCCGACGACCTGCCCCTCAACCGCTGCGCCGTGTACACGCGCCAGTCGGTGGTGCGCGCCGGGGAGGAT
>Ga0163147_10007005_pt1 | contig 12966 bp, 11 predicted proteins | sample OliLakLV19MP6G1_FD_148597 | JGI IMG/M metagenome (GOLD analysis project Ga0163147, IMG submission 148597) | Freshwater microbial mat bacterial communities from Lake Vanda, McMurdo Dry Valleys, Antarctica- Oligotrophic Lake LV.19.MP6.G1 | ecosystem: Environmental > Aquatic > Freshwater > Lake >...
TTTTGGTTCACTTTTTATGAGTAAGGCGGAAATAGATCAGCAGATCGATGAAGTACAGATAGCGATATCCGACTACACCACCGAGAATCTTGAAACCTTCAGTCAGCAGATCAGCCAAGTTGATGACAGAGACCATATGCTACAGCTAAAACGCGCTCTTGAATCAGCACGGGACATCTATAACATAGCGCGCCTATTAGGCTATACGGAAATACTGGAAAAACTAGATTTTAAGAAACTAGCAAAACTGCTAACAATGGTAAGCGATCGTCTTAAGCTGCTTAATCTTAAAGATGCAATGAGTGACATCAACTCGAGAGAACTACTAAACACAGCAATTGAAGATGTCGTCTTTAGCTTTACTAAGACTGGCGAAGAAGAGCTTAAGTTGCTGTCAGAAGAATTACATAATTCCGCCGGTAAAGTTCGTCATGAACTTGATAGAAACTTCAATAAAAAGGACCCTGAATGGCTCACGCTATATGAAGCTTTTGTTAAACTGCTAGATAAGCACAATATTGATCCAGAATCCGAAAGTACAGAATCGATGAAATTTGAGTCTGAAGAACTAAAACGAATCTTCGAGCAGATCAAGGAACTCAATCGCAAAAATTCTATGTTACTTGCTAAGTTTGATGGTGATCGTAAATTTGCAGTAATCTACAAAAATCATCAACCGACCGGTAAGGTTAGCGATAATATGCCTTTATACGAATTACTTAATGACGCAAAAGCGAAGATTGATGCAAGACTATCTAACAGTCAGCACATCCTTTCCAATACTGGGTATTTCCGGCAAACTACAGGTGAATACATACTTGATAGTTTCGATAAAGGAAGCTACGATCTGAACGCGCGATTAGTACATAGTTTAATAACAAATACTGCAGACGAATATATAGAAGAGTATCAAGGAGAATAATATGGAACATGCAGATTTTTCAAACAAGGCAAAGCAACTTATAGATGACCTAAAAGGTGTTTGCGCAAGCGCAGGCCTTGGCGGGGACGCTAATGAATATAAAATTGTCACGCAAAGTTTTCTTTATAAATTCCTTAACGACAAATTTTTACATGAAATAGGAAAACTTGATCCAAGCCTTAGAAACTACGAAAACTTGAGTAGACTTAGTGACGACAAGTACGATTTACTCATGATAAAACTCGGTACAAAAACCGCTCACCTAAAGCCCGAGCACCTCCTAGAATACCTATTTAAGCATCAAAATGATGATAACTTTGCTAAGTTATTCGACAACACGCTCAATGACATTGCGGTTAATAACTCTGATGTGTTTTCTGTGCATACTGCTGGCAATACAGAAATTAGATTATTCGAGGAAGAACTCATTAGCGATGCTGTCAACGACAAATCGCAGCACGACATCACTGCAAACAATATTGTAAATAAGTTGGCTGGCAATAAGTTTGAATTAGACGAAATTCTGTCTGCTGGCTTCGACTTCTTTTCTACACTCTTTGAGTATATGATCAAAGACTACAATAAAGACGGCGGCGGAAAATATGCCGAGTACTACACGCCTCATTCTATTGCAAAAATTATGTCAGAGATCTTGGTTGGAGACGATAGTCCATCTAATGTTACTGCGTATGATCCTGCTGCGGGATCAGGAACTTTACTTATGAACATTGCCCACAAAATAGGCCAAGAAAAGTGTACTATTTACTCACAAGATATGTCTCAGAAGTCTTCAAATCTCCTGCGATTAAATCTTATCTTGAACGGTCTTAGCCATTCTATTGACCATATAGTTCAGGGTAACACCATAACTAAGCCAATTCATATTACGAAGAAGTTTGATTATGTAGTTTCTAACCCTCCGTTTAAGCTTGATTTCTCAGATGACCATGATGCAATTTCTAGTTCGCCGAATGTAAATGAAAGATTCTTTGCTGGTGTTCCAAAGATTAAACCCAAAGATAAAGATAAGATGGAGATTTACCTGCTCTTCATCCAGCATATTATGTATAATTTGTCGGCCGAGGGCCGAGCAGCTGTTGTAGTTCCCACAGGATTTATTGGAACACAGAGTGGTATAGAAAAGTCTATTCGCACCAGGCTGATTGAGAAAAAGTGGCTGAAAGGTGTCGTTTCGATGCCCTCAAATATTTTTGCCACAACTGGTACAAACGTTTCAGTCTTATTTATTGATAAAACTAATACAGACAAAGTGGTACTTGTTGATGCATCCAAGCTGGGCACAAAAGTAAAAGATGGTAAAAACCAGAAGACGCTACTAAGCAAGGTGGATGAGCAAAAAATAATAGATGCGTTTAGTGTTAACGAATCGATAGAAGATTTTTCAGCCGTACTAGACTATGAAGAGATAGCTGATAAAAATTACAGTTTCAATCCGGGTCAGTATTTTGATATCAAAATCGAATATACCGATATGTCTGCCGAAGATTTTAGCCAACAGTTAGATACGCAAAAAAATAAAATCTTAGAAATGTTCGATGAATCAACAGAATTAGGTAATGACATCAAACGCAATCTAGAAAAAATAAAATATGGCAAATGATCTTAAGGTACTAAAACTAAACCAGATATTGGATAATGTCATCGATTATCGCGGTAAAACACCTAAGAAACTGGGTGGCGACTGGTCTAAACAGGGCTACCGTACACTGTCTGCTTTGAATGTAAAATCAGATGGGCTTGGCAATGTAGAAAAGATTAGATTCCTGGATGAAAGCATGTATAAAAAATGGATGAAAGAAGAAGTTAAGCGTGGCGACATACTTCTGACCTCAGAGGCTCCATCAGGACAGGTGCTATTTTGGGACTCAGATGAAAAAATTGTTCTGGGACAACGGCTTTTTTGTTTGAGGATAAACGACAATCATGATGCAAGATTTATAGCATATTACCTTAAGTCAGAAATAGGCCAAAAGGTAATTTCCGATAAAATGACAGGGTCAACTGTATCGGGTATTTCTGCAAAAATGTTTGATCACATATCCGTTATTACATTCGACACTCGTGAAGAAGAATCCAAAATTGCAGAGGTCCTGTCCGCTCTAGATGATAAGATTATTTTAAACAATAAAATAAACGATGAGCTTGAAAGAACTTCGAGGCTACTATACGATTACTGGTTTATGCAATTTGAATTCCCTGATGAAAATGGAAAGCCCTACAAGTCATCTGGTGGAGCAATGGTCTATAATAGCCAACTTAAACGAGATGTCCCAGTTGGATGGGAGTCTGTAAAGCTGGAAAGTCTACTATTAAGAGTACCCGATAAGTCCAATCGTATTGAATCTAAAGATATTCTAGAAACCGGAAGACATCCAGTAATGACGCAAGACACTGGAGAATTTATATCTGGCTTTACCGACGAACCATCTCCTATCAACAAATATCCGGTGATAATTTTTGGCGACCACTCTTGTACACTCCGATATGTTAACTTTCCATTTTTCAGAGGTGCTGATGGTACACAGCTATTATATTTTGATCATGAACTTACGGCTTACGTATATGTTTACCTAACAAAAGTAATATCACAAATACCAAATTTCGGTAAGTACGAGCGACATTTCAAGTATCTTAAAGATTTTGAAGTCTTAGTGCCTGACCTTAATACTTTAAGTAAATTCAACTCAATATTGAAACCTATGTTTGCTCAGTCAGGCAGTAATTATTTAGAAGACAGAAAACTCGCAGAACTTAGGGACTGGCTTCTTCCTATGCTTATTACTAGACAGGCAGGAGTTCATTAGCTATCGCTTCTTCTGCTCATCTAAATACTTTATAGCCCAGTATTCGAATGTCCGACCGTCACGCAGATTACCGATAGCAAAAGATATTTCCCAACGCACGTTGATTTGAATGTAATTAAGTCCCATAGAAATTGCATCTGCTAGGTCATCGTACTTTTCAACTCCAAAACCCACAAGCTGCTGCTACTCAGCTTGTTATCGAACAGGCGACACTATTTGGCGATGACTGGAGCCAAGAGACCCCAACTATCTAATGTCAATTCCGGTTGATGAGTTAAAGAACTCTTCGTCCGACGCAGTCGCCACATTATAGCGACCCCTCGAGCTTGTGCGCCTGTTAATATCAAATGCAGTGCCCTTGGTAGAACCAACAATAACGCCTGATCCAACATACCTGTCTATGTCTTCTAGGGTTAACAGTACTAATATAGCGAATGCATCTGCTAAGTCATCGTGGCGCTCACTGCCGAACCCAACTAGCTGTCGTAGCAATTCTTCAGCCCCGATTCGTGGGAATAGTACCGTGCCGTCGACTATTGCGGGAGTCGTTAGAGCCAAGCGTGATGCCTTGTCTTGCCCCTGAGGTTTGAAACCGACAACATGGTAAGACTTGTTCTTTAGTGTTTGTATCAAAGCCGCCTGATAACCAACTTCCTCAATGTATAGGCGAGCTCTTGACCCTGGGTAAACAGATCTTGCCAATCGCTCGCTTGTTATGAGCGTCTCAGGGTACTCCATTCGCTTGTTTATAGGATTCGGAAGTATGTGAATAGTTACTTTGCCATCAATTTTATAGATGTGCGCCGATACCATAGCATTAAAATCAGACGTTTCGCTGACAACAATTGCCAGATCAATGCCAATAGCACTAAACAGCCGTTGGTGGTCATATCCTGGCCCCGGCAATTCATCATAGTACGTAATCCACTCAGGTTTTATGATGGCTGTATTCACACCCACACTTATCAGCATATACTCCCGCTGAAAAGCTCTGTTGTCACCGATTAGGGCTCGTTCTGCCTCGATTGCTGCCATATTCGGGTATTTACCCGGCCAAGTGATAACACCGCCCTCTTCGAGAATAGGTACTCGAATAACACGACCGCGACGGTCGCCGGTCGCTATTGACTGCGCAACCCGCGCAATTGCCGATTCTTCATGTAGATAGTTGCCAATTATCATAAAACGGGTGCCTTTATCGCCGGCAGGGAATATCTCGCCAGTTAGCCAGTCGTATGTTTTGGTGCGGGATTCGTGAGTCTTAACACTAGCTAGGTTCTCCATATCGTCAATAACGATAAGGTCTGGCCGGGATGCACGATGCCGAAGTCCGCGAACACTTTGCTCAATTGATGCTGCTGTGATGCGAGCACCATACTTCGGTATAACAATTGAACTAGCACCCCATTCGTCGTCTTGCTCCTGAAATGGTCCAAGGTCTTTCCGAAGTAGCTCATTTTCTTCAAGCTCGGCTCGAATATTTGCCAGTAGTAGCCTTGCTTGTGTTTGAGTTTGGCTTATTAGCCAGACATGCTTGCGTTGTTGTTCGCCTACAACTGCCCATATGGGGTACGACAGCGAAAATATCGTTGATTTTGCTGAGCCACGAAACGCCATAATAACCGCAAGGTCTATGCCGGTCGACTGTGTGATCCCAAACATTTCCTTATGAAAAGGTGCTATAGGATGTCGTACGTGCTCTGCTAAATATATATGGAAGAACATGAAATGACTTTTTGCCACTACATCTAGTCTGACGGCTTGTTTCTCCCTGATTGACTTAAGTAAATCATCTGTTAATTCATTCGGATCCATTACTATTCTCCTTATTAGTTAAGCCCGCAAATCTGAGTGCTTGCGTTACAAGTTCAGCCTGTTCGGATGTTAGTGCTTGGTAGTCTTGGCGTACGCTGGCATCAATTTCGAGCTTTGCTTTGTATGACCTGTGGTGATGCCGTAGCCAAAATGTGATTGCACCCATTTGCTTATCTTTTATTGCCGCCACCAGCTGACTTTCGGCTAGATCATTGATCTTGTCAGTGCTGTGTTCGATTGCTTCATCGCACGCTTCCGCAAACGCAACATCATCTTTGCGCCACCGGTAATAGGTTGCGCGAGGGAGTGGAAGCTGCCGGCAGGCAGCCTCCACTATTGGCATTTTGCCTAGCTGTTCGACAATGCGATTTTTATCTTTGGCTTGGTCGCGACTCATGATATCTTCTCCCGCTTGAGTCCAGTCAGCATTTCTATCCTGCGAAGCGCCACTTCTGCATATACAGGGCTTTTCTCCATTGCATAGCAACGGCGCTTTAGTTTGGTGGCTGCCACCATTGTGCTATTGCTACCACAGAAGGGCTCAATTATTAGATCTCCTCGCTTTGTCAGCACCTTAATGTAGGGAATCAGTATCTCAACTGGTTTAGTCCCGAAGATAATACCTTGACCAGAGCTTTTCTCGTCACTAGCTTGGTATTCAATAAAATCTGTGGGTTGATGGCGTTTGCCGCGCTCGTAACCCTCCCATGTGGGCTTACCCTCAATGGCATATAGAGCAGTCAAGTACTCTTCTTGCAAACCATCAGGTTCTTCGTCGTGGTTGAAGGGTACAGTACCGCCACCGCCAACCATTGCGATATCGTGTTTAGAGAAGAACTTATACTTGGCACTAAAGCCCTGATGTCGGTTCGGTAAGTGCCAAACAATCATGTTTTTGACCTTCCAGTATTTCTCCATCTCGGCCCACATAAGACGGATATTCTTCCAGTTCTCGAAAGAGATGATGCTGAAGTCCGGCTTTGCGTGTTTCGCAACGTTAGCCATCCATAGTTCAATGAAGTTGTCGGGCAATACGTCAGTCTCCAAATACCTACGGTTGCGTTTAGCTCCAAAGCCAGTTACTGGCTTGCCTCCACGCTTGGCATTAACGTAATCGAGAAGATACGGCTCATCTGTCAGGCACATATCTCCAAGCTCGCCATCCATGAGCTTATCGAAGTCCTCAGCGATAGTACTATCCCCGATCATCAATCTGTTCTCGCCAATCTTGTATATGTCGCCTTTCTTGGCTGTAATCTTTTTGATATCCAGTTTTTTGAGCTCTTTCTCGAGATCAAACTGTTCTGGCTCGTCGATTTCTAGGTCAAATATTTCGTCCAGCTCCTCTGAAGAAAATCCCACGTTTGCAAGTAGATTCTCGTCAAATTCAGAGAGAAGTTCATACGACCATGACCCCTGGTTTTTGTTCATTCTGAGCGCCAGCTCATTGGATTTTGTTTCGTCTTTAATGTTGACCCGAATGCAGGGCACTGTTTTGTAGCCCAGTTTTTTTAGAATCGACTTCCTGAAATTACCGCTAAGTACAGTGTTATCAAAATTGATAACCAAAGGTTCTACAATATTAAACTTCTTTATGCTTTCAGTTAAATCACTAATGGCTTGATCTGACCAGTAGCGAGGATTTCCTGGCAAGTCCTTCAGCTTGCTTAGGGGCACCTCAATTATTTTGATATTTTTATTGTTGTTCGTAGAAGCATCCATGGCTTCACCTCCTTGTAAGTTATTAGAAAATAACCACAAAACTTTGAGTTGATGCTTTTCTAGATACTAAAAAAGCCAATCACAAAGAATTAATCATAACCAAAGACCCATTTGAGTCTGGATATAATCAATTCCTCACGATCGGCTTTATTTTTAGTAGCCTTCTTCTGATCCCGCTTTGGAACTGTGTAGTCAGTTTCTGATTGTTAATGTAGCACTTGATGTGCTTCTCTACGTTAGCAGGGTATAATATCATTGTCAACGATAAATTATAGCTGTCAACGTTGACACTATTTACAACTATAGCAAACTCTGGTAAACTCTAATATATGGCACAAGATAAACAACAAAAGCTACTCGAAATCGCAGCCCAACACGACTTGAATGACGTCAGTATTCGTGAGATTGGACGCATGATGGATCCGACCGGTAAGGGTGAGCACCCTCAAACCGTCAAGTTCCATTGGCAGAAACTATTTGAAGCTGGCGAAATTAACTATCTCCCTCGTTCCAAGAAGACCCGTGACGCAATAAAGAACTTCGTAGATGAGCACAAGCTTGGTGATGGTCGTGACCTAATTTCTATACCTGTTCGCGGCGTTGCCAATTGTGGCCCCGCCTCCTCGTATGCTGCCGACGAAAAACTCGGCTACATTCATATTTCAAGCACATTCCTCCATACCAAACGACACAAGGACCTCTACGCAATTATTGCGTCGGGTGAGTCTATGAACCGTTCAAAAATTGACGGAAAGCCCATTAATGATGGTGACTATGTTATCGTCGACCGCTCTGTGTCACAACCAGAGAGTGGCGATTGCATAGTTGCTATTGTCAACGGACTAGCAAATATAAAGCGTTTTCTACGTGAACGCGGAAGGATCGTCTTAGTTTCTGAGTCTTCAGAGCAATTTGACCCTATCTTTATTCACCCGGAAGACCAAGACGATGCGCTTATTGCCGGTAAGGTTGTGCAGGTCGTCCAGAAACCAAAACAGTCTTAAAACAAATTATCATCAAGTACCCAGGAGGTAACCAAAAATGGCATCATTATCAGATTGTTTTAAACAAGCGCTCAGTGACATCGAGCCAGATGAGGACGTAAAAAACGCAATAGACGCACATACTCAGGTCTCAGAAGCTCTTGCCGCTAATCCTAAACTCAAGGAGCTAGGTATTTCAACAGTACTAATTGGCTCATATGCGCGTTCGGTCTCGATAAAGCGAATTAAGGATGTGGATGTTTTTGGGCGGCTTGAAGCAGCCGAAAAGAACCTGACGCCCGTTGATGCACTTGATTTCTTTGAGTCGGCGCTCGTAGACGTTTTTGGCGGCGATCGCGTGGAGAGGCAAGCCCGATCATTTAAGGTAAGTTTCCCAGATTACGATCTAACCGCTGATGCGGTGCCTGCAAGAGTTAATGCTGAACACTGGGAAATCCCAGAGAGGCCGCAAGAAAACGAACTGGCAGAGTGGGTTGAAACAGATCCGCTACTTTTCAATGTAGTTACGAAGCAGGCGAACAGCAACTTCATGCTGAACGGTAATGGGATTTATGTACCGACAGTTAAGTTAGTACGTCAGGTAAGAAGAGCTTGGCTAGGCGATCACCCCGGTGGATTCTTTTTAGAAGTGATGGCCTACTGGGCATTTACAGAGAATGGTCTAAAAGCTAGTTCTCAAGCTGAGTACCTTACCTTGGCGCTTGAAAAGATAGCCGAGTCTTTTTCGGAAGTAGCCAAGAGTGGACTGAAAGATGCAACACTGTCGGGCAAAACAATAAGCACCAAGGCTACAGCTGAAGATTTTGATCTTGCAGTGGTTCGGTTTGATGAAGCCGCAAAGCTTGCTCGTGATGCATTCGAAGATGAAGACGACTGTAGCGCAGCAATCAAATTCCGCAAATTGCTCGGAAAGAACTCCGAAGATGAAGACGTATTTCCTCTTCCAGGTTACTGCAATGTAGATGGCTCAAGAAAAGCAACGAGTTCGATAACCCCTGGGTCTAACACGGTTCCGGCAGGAAATGACAGATACGCCTAGTGAAGACCGGTCATTAGCCAGCATTGAGCTTGCTAGAAATGGGTTCAAAGCTCAATTGCTCAAGGAGGGTTTTAGCGACGACGGTGAAACACTCCAAGGATATATTTACTGGGGTAGAGGGAAAAAGCGTAGCAAAGCAACAATATCTGTTGAAATCACTGCAGCTTTTCCTTTTGCACCACCAAAAGTCAGTATTCTGGAGAGTGACATTCATCCTACGTTTCATATTGAGAAGGAGGGCAATCTTTGTCTTTGGACGACTGATGAACCCGTTGATAATGCTCCGTGGCTAGAAGTGAAAGCTTTTCTAGAAAAAGTGAAGGGATGGTTTATACAAACGACGGAAGCTTGGCCTGGCGATGAGGATGCTGATCTTGAGCGCTATCTGCCCTCTGCCGATGATGATGATTTGATTCTTTACGACATAGAGGCTCTCGCAACAAACATGTTCTATCGCACAAACAGCAACAAACCTGGAATTACACGTGTTGGCGAAAAGCTTGCGTGGCAACCCAATCAGACTCGAATGAAGAACAAGGGTGTGCGACGAAGAGAGCGGAACCTTGCTTATGTACTAAACATTGGTCGAGTGAATAAGCCCATTACCGACCTGCATGACCTAGTGAGTGTTGCGGGAAAAAAGATGATCAACCTCCAAAAACTTATTGAGATTGGAAGCTTGACATACATAATACTGAAATATCGAAGAGGAAACCGCGAAGCAGTTCTTGTCTGCGGATTTGATAAATCGGGCCTTAAAGCTTATGAAAGTGCTGACACGAGCACTCAAACCCGAACCTTGCGGTCTGGTCCAAAACAGCAGGACTTTCTTCTAAAAAAGGTACTCATTGTGGGCTGTGGAGCAATTGGCTCAAACATCGCAGATATGCTATTCAGATCTGGTGTGAGCAATTTGACTTTGATTGATGGTGAACTACTACGACCAGGCAATGTGATTAGGCATTTTGCTGAGGACTCGTATGTCGGCTACCCGAAAGTGCTTGCTATCAAAGAAAAATTAGGTCTACTCGGCCTAGACACATCTGGCGTTAACTACTTATACAAGGTCGTCAATAATCCCTCGCAGGTACTCGAGATGGTTGATCGTCATGATCTGGTTATTGATGCAACTGCAGATATGCGTGCAACCTCACTATTAGTCTGGGCCGCCGAAGAAAAAAAGACTGACATGATAACGGTATGCCTGCAAAGAAATGGCGGGGTTGCTCGAGTAGACAGATATCCACTATTTGGTGATGACGAGACGCACTTGCCTGCGCTCGAAATAGCGCCTGGTCAGAAACCAAGATATGAGGCCGGATGTGGTAGTCCGGTATCTACAACCCCGCCGTTATCAGTATTCAAAGCAGCGGCATTAGGGACTCAGATTACACTAGATGCATTAAGTCCAATACAATACCTTCCTGCTACAATCATAGAGGTTATCGACAGACAAAACGATGAACCCTACGACGAAATTGGCACCATAAAATCATAGGACAACAATGATCAATATTTTCAGAAATAAAGCTATTGCAATTAGCGCATCCAATCATGCAATTATCAAGATGCACGCTGCTGCAATACGGACGAAATCAACTGAAGTAGGTGGCTTACTGATTGGATGGTGGAATGGAGAAACCGCCATGATTGAAGATATCGCAGAAGTGCTTGATCCCCATGCAACGGTAAACTCTTGGACCCGTAATGAGTCAAGGTCGCAGGAGATTCTAAATGGTGTTCTAGAGGGAGCTAAGGACTTAAATCTCGGCTATATAGGTGATTGGCATAGTCATCCATCTGTCATTGGCGCTAGTGGCCCCGACCTGGCATCACTAAAACGGGCATCAAGGCAGTTCAGTTACCCCTTAACTCTGATCATTAGATTGCCAGACAACACACTCGAGTTTCACTCTGCGCTGAAGGGCCGTCTCCGCAGAGTAACTATACAAGAAGTATAAATTACTTCTTCTTGGCGTATCTTATAGTGATCGCCATCGTGACTAAGTCGTTAATAAGTCGACCTTTGAAATTCGTAACTGTTACAAAGTTATACTCTTGAAGACTTCCCATCATTTCACCTGGAATTGCTTCTGGAGCTGCATAGATTATCACACCTGTTTCCGAAGTCTTTCTGTCTAGGATCTTCTCAATGTTATCTCCCCAGTCGGCCCAGCTAACAACGAAAATCTCTTTCCCCAGCGATGCTGCTAAGTTCCCTTTATTTTTGATTTGGATAAAGTTCTTCCTCTTAAATAATTTGGTTTCACCTAAACAAGCTGCAATTTCGTCGTAATTCTCATCTGAACCAAAGATCGCAACAGTACGCTGTCGCATTTTGCCAGCTCTTATCGTTACAGGTACGATACCGCGACTCCACAAGACAATACCCCACAACGTTACTGAGATTACTATAACTGCGGAAATTCTACCGTAGTTATCAAGAAGGTTTAGTATCGCCTCAATCATATGTCAATTATACACCCGCGAACATTCGCTCCAAAGCATTACCATGCACATCTCTAAGTAGGGGGCGGGCTAGCATAAGTTGGTATTATGGATATATGTACAGTCACCTGCATGTTCGGAAGTACTACGAAGATTTGTACGATCACTTGACCGTAGAAGATGCCCGCAGGCATATCGTCTACTATGATGATTTTTATTCTGACTTCGAGAAGAAGTTGCCCAAAGGCGAGAAGATTGACTGCCCCGGCAATGCATTTGTACTGAATGTCTTTTATATGCAAACCGTTGGCAATGATCTTTTGCGCCGCTACGAAAAACGGGAGGAAATAATAAATGATTGGTTGGCACGAGATGTTTCAAAAGACTCTCAAGTATCCGATGCACGACTAACTGAAGAGCCGCGCTGTCACCACTGCGGCAAGCAAGGTTTACGAATTATAGATAAGTCACTCATGCATCGTAGAGAAAATGCCAAATATGATGACCCTGAGGAAGTACTTTTTATGCTATCGTGTCCTCACTGTGATAAAAACAGTGCCTTTTGGGAAGATGGTACGGCCTGGAAAGTTAAGTCTACCGTTTGCCCGAAATGCAAAACAGAAGTCATCCATAAAACAACCAAAACCAAGAACTACATTACTATCACTTACAGTTGTCCAGTTTGTAAACACACCTTTAAAGAAAAGCTAGATACTAGCAGTAGAAAGGAAATGCATGATCCAAATTTTGTCAAAGACCGTGCGCGCTTCTGCTTGGAAGATAAAGAATTCAGGGACAGGCTTTTCAAAATGAGGTCAGATTTTATTGGAATGGCCGAACTAGGTAAGAAATTCAAAGAAAAAGAAGACAACAAGCACATCTATGATGCCGTGAAGGAGATGAAGAAGCCAAAGATAGCCGAATTGGTTCCGTTGCTGTCGCCGGTGCTGGAAAAGGCTGGCTATATTGAGTTTCACTTGGATAAACCCGAGATGGGTCGTGATGTCTACGTAGGCTTTAGCTGTTTGGATAATAAGTCTAACCGTGAAGACTACGACAGCAGAAAGACATTGAAAAAGCTAGTCGATAGCACGCTCAAGGACACCAACTGGCGACTTATGAGTGATGGCATCTCGTATCGACTCGGGTACTTGAATGGGCGCGTGAAGGCCTATGAAGGCGAAGAGGCAT
>Ga0163147_10007022_pt1 | contig 12943 bp, 13 predicted proteins | sample OliLakLV19MP6G1_FD_148597 | JGI IMG/M metagenome (GOLD analysis project Ga0163147, IMG submission 148597) | Freshwater microbial mat bacterial communities from Lake Vanda, McMurdo Dry Valleys, Antarctica- Oligotrophic Lake LV.19.MP6.G1 | ecosystem: Environmental > Aquatic > Freshwater > Lake >...
GATAATAGCAATCTGGTTATCTATGGCATTATGGGGGTTATCACCCTACTTGCGCTGATATTAATCGTGTTGGTGGTATTCAGATGAACTATATCCGTTTTGACAACCCAACGACATTTTATGACCAAGTAAAATCATTTTTGGTCGCGCAAGAAGCCCAACATAACCTCATATTGGGCATCACACGCGGGATTCAATTGGGAGATTATTCAGACTATCATCCCTATATGGCGTGCGTAGAAGATAATGGACAGGTGATAGCGGTGATTGTCCGTACACCACCACATAATGTTTTACTCTCCCAAATCGAAAATCCAGAGGCTATTTTGCCCGCTATCGTTGAAGATTTACGGGATGTTTATCCATCTTTACAGGGCGTGATTGCCAGCAAACTCGTTTCACGGCTTTTTGCCGAAATGTGGGAAGCCGCCACTGGGCAACCCTTCCGTTTAGCCACCAAAGAGCGCATTTATAAACTGGAATTGGTAATATTTCCGCGAGGGGTGGCGGGTGAATTTCGGTGGGCAGAAGAAACCGATTTTGAACTGTTGGTCAATTGGCACATCAAATTTGTTGAAGATGCAGGCATAGGCATAACTGACATCAGTCGCTCACAAAAACTTATACACCGCTTTTTAGAAGCAGACCCGCAAGAACGGCGCTTGGGGATATGGATGGTAGCTGGTCAACCCGTCTCGATGGCGGGATATATGGGGTCTACGCCCAATGGGATGCGTGTGGGCGCGGTCTATACCCCGCGTGACCAACGCAAAAAGGGGTATGCAGGGGCATGTGTGGCAACACTGAGCCAACGCATATTGGATATGGGCAAAAAATTCTGCTTTTTATTTACCGACCTCGCCAATCCGACCTCAAATCATATCTATCAGGAAATTGGATATAAGCCCGTAGCAGATGTTGATGAATACCGTTTTGAAGAAAGTCCCTTATAATATAAATACGTTAGGATTGTTATTTTTTGAGGAGTTTGTTGGTATGAGTTTGTTTGATAGTTTAACCGGACGGCGCAATCTTGAAGACGAAATGAAAAAAGAGGGGCGCTTGCCACCCGGTCAGTCGTTGACGACCAAGTTCCCTGTCTTGACTTATGGACCCAACCCCAAATTTGACCCCGCAAAGTGGACATTTAACGTATTTGGTGAGGTAGAAAATTCGCTCACATGGTCATGGGAAGAATTTCTCGCATTACCCACTGTGCAAATCACCTGCGATATTCACTGTGTCACTCGCTGGAGCAAATTCGATACGGTATGGGAAGGGGTGCAATTTAAGCACATCGCGGAATTGGTGGGGATGAAGCCAGCCACCAAGCATATCATCGCCCACTGCGATTTGGGATATACCACCAATGTCCCCGTAGAAGATATGATGCGTGACGATGTGTTGCTCACCTATAAATTTGATGGGCAATTTTTAGACCCCGACCACGGCGCACCTGTGCGGACACTTGTTCCACATCTATATTTTTGGAAAAGTGCCAAATTTCTGCGGGCATTAGAATTTAGCACCAGCGATAAACCCGGTTTTTGGGAACAAGCGGGTTATCATAATTATGGCGACCCGTTCAGAGAACAACGGCATGGACGCAGAGGCTGGTAGTTAATCACATTCAATCAAAATGAGGCATGGCTGGTTATTCATGCCTCATTTGTTCATCCCACATCAAACAATTTCAATAATTTAAGCGCCATCTGCAAATTCATCCGTGCATGTGGGTCAGATAATTTGACATTGCAAATCTCCTGAATCCGTTCTAGCCGATAATTGAGCGTGCTACGGTGAATATGCAATATCTCCGCCGTACTCACCCCATTGCCCCCTGCATCTAAATATGCCTCTAATGTATGAAATAAATCGGCTTGTTGTTCCTCTTGCAAGAGGCGCAAAACAGGGATATAGGGGTTATCATTAAGCGCGTTATGTCCCGCCAAATAAAGGGTGTGGATATAACCGAGTTGCTCAAAATAAACAATTTTTTCTTCTGGATAGAGCCGTGTGGCAATGTGTAATATCTCACGACATTGGCTATAGGCATATTGCGCCTGCTTTGCACCGACATGCACCGCGCTCACACCCAACCGCAACGAATACGCCACAGGGTGTAAATCGGCTTCGGCAGAAATACGCTTAAAGACACTATTCACATCCTCGCTGGCTTGAATAAGCATCATCACCTGCCCCGCATATTGCCCAATCACCGCATTATTAAAGGCTTTGGTCAAACGCCGATTGAGCGATACGACTTGTGCCGATGGCGCACCTGTATAATCTACCACCACCGCCCGAAACGACTTGCGTAAGTCGAGTCCAAAACGTAAGGCTTGGTCTGTGAGCAAATTAATCCCGCTCATCTCCCCTTGCACCAACCGCGCCAAAATATTCCCCTTTAGCGCAGATTCCGCCCCTTGCAGAGATTCTTGATGAATCAACATGAGTGCGGCGATGGTCGCACCGCTTTCGATTGCGAGCTGGTCGAGTTCATTCAATGGGCGACCATCGGCAATCACCCACAGATAGCCATAAATCTGTCCCTGCACCACAATCGGCGCGAGGATGCGCTCCATCTCTAATCCCACATCAGGCATTTTGGGGATGAATACAGGGCGCAAGGTGTCGCGGATTTGTGGAAAAATATCTGCCTCTAGCGCATTAACCAAGCGCGGGTCTGTTCGTCCATATTGTTGGGTATAACGGCGTGCTTCATCCACAGAACCAATATTGGCATTGGCAAGCGCCTCAAAACGGTCATTTTCGATACTGACTGATTGTTTGATGAGGTCTGCCATCGCGGTGGCGAGTTGCTTAATCGTCCCACCTTCCAAGACCAAATTGGTGAGCGTCTTGTGAATATGAAGCGCCCGTGTGACCATCGCCATTTGTTCTTCGGCGATAATTTCGTTGGCGGCGCGTGCCATCTCTACAAAACGGGCGTTATAATTGATTTCGATAAGCGGGAAGCCATACGATTCTGCCACCTCGACCATCTCTGGCGGGGCAAATTCAATCCGTTGCCCCACCGCAATAATCAACCCAGACACATTTTTGGCATCTAACGCACGGATATAATCACGCCTGCCCTGTTCGTCTTGGGGGATATTAAAGGCGGTGGTGAGGATGAGTTCACCACCATTCAGCCAATTAGCGACTTCTGGCACAGCACCATTATGAACATAGACAACGGGGCGATGCAGGTTACGACGACCTGCCACCACTCGCGCCCCTTCAAATGGGGATAATTCAAGCGCCTCTGCAATAGTTAACATAATTAATCTGTAGGTACAATGGCGTATTCATCTAACCAGCCAATAAATGTCGCTATTTTTTGTTCTACCCCACGCCCAGTAAAATAAGCTGTCCCATGTTGGCTACGGTCATACATCCGCACAGAAAAAACACCTGTGGCAATTTGTGCAAATGCCCGTACTGCTTGGGCGCTCTCGTCATCACGAAGCGATGCAACCAACAAAATTGGGCGGTCAGATAAGCCAATGGATATGGCTTCGACGGGTTGTACCCCAAAAAAATCTTCCCCCGGTGATAGCGCAATCACTGTTAGACAATCGGGGTCATTAGCACATCCGATTAACGCCAAATTCGCGCCGATACTCGCACCAACAATGGCTACCCCTGTCACACCATCTTGTGATTTGAGCCAATCGAGCCACACTTGCACATCTGTTTGCGCCAATTCAAAATCGCGTGTGCCACCAGTAGACCCAAATCCACGTATATCGACCGCCAACACAGCATATCCCGCCGCTTGTAATTCTGGGATAAAAACAGACCATCCGTTTCTATCGCTACCATTCATATGCAACAATAACATGCCAACACTGGCTTCTACTTGTGGATAAAAATCACCCGTGAGCACAAGTCCATCACCCGCTTCAAGTTCAATTTCTTGTTTAGTGAGCATCTCTTGTGCCGATGTCACAAAAACAGACACCATCAACACAAAAACTATCCATACTTTTTTATACATATTAGGAATCCTTTGGTAAAAATCGTATTTCCACCTATTTTACCCCATGTGGCTTTCGTTGTCCTATGATAGATAACATGACCCCGCCGATGATAATCATACTGCCCACGATTTCGAGTGCCAGTGGCACTTCTGATAAAAACAAAAAGGCGATAATTGCCGCCAATACCGATACCACCTGCGAGGAGATGCTCACAATGGTGGCGGGTAAATAGCCAACCGCATAATTAAACGCGCCATGCGCCAATAGGGTGACAAAAAATGCTACAGCGATACACCATAAAAAGGCTTCTGGGACATATCCGACCAGCGATTTTTGGCTAATTGTCGTGCTAACAAGCGCGGTGATTGTCCCCACGCCATACACCATCCAGATATAGGGTATCAAAGACACCCGCGCCCGCACTTGCCTGCCGATGAGCAGGTATATCGCCGCAAAAATCGCTGCCGCCAACCCCAATACTGCGCCCAACAACGGGTTTGCCTCTGGCAAATTTTCTGAGCGTACCACAGTTTCGGCAACGGTCTGTGTCTCGATATACGGCGCAAGCGCAATTACAATCCCACCCACAAAAGCCAGCAGGATGCCCTTTATCACAGCACGTCCCAATTTTTCTTTGAAAATAGTCACTTCTAATATTGCTACCCAGATAGGTCCCGTATTGGTGATAACCTGCGAAACCAATATCGTGCTATAGACCAGTGATGCCGCCAAAAAATTGAAATGTATGCCCAACATCACCCCCGATGCGCTGATAAGGAGCAAGTCGCGCCGACTGATATGTGAGATTTGCGCCCGATAGCGCTTAATGACCAGTGGGGTGAGGATGATAAAGGCGGGGAATAAGCGCCAAAAGACCACCACCTGATAAGACATGCCCAATTGTTGGGCGGCTCTCATGCCGATGGCGCCAAGTGTGGCAAAAATAAGGGCAACCCCCACCACCCAATAGGAACGGGTTTTGGGGTCGGTTTTGATGGCTTGAAAGGTAGCCGTGCTGGTGATTTGATTTATCAAGGAGAATATTGACCTTTTTGGGATGAAAGACACACAGAATTAATCATACCCCATGTACCTATCACCAATAAATACCAATATTACTCTAAAATAATGTGAGTTGTTGGTGGTGTATTTCTGTTGGTGCAATGGTGATATTTTTATAGGCGAGCATTTCTTGTGCGGGGGTTCTATCGCCATTATTGCTGATACGGCGCGGGGCAGATAACACCATCATGTCAAAACCAGCTTGTTCATATAATGCCATAATTCGCGGTGTCGCCTGATTGGATACCACCATTGGGTTGGGATAATCAAATAACCATTTGACCAATCGGCGTTGGTCATCCCACGAAAAATCTTCTTTGGCATAACTGGTAAATGGCACATCGTATGGCGGGTCTATATACAAAAAGTCATCCTCTACAATTTGCAATGACTCAAAATCACCACATGCGAATTGCCACCGCTCAAAAACTGGTTTGTAAGAGTCAAATCCTGTTTTAGTCAAATAGGGGATGTGTTTATATGCCCCAAACGGCACATTAAATAGCCCTTTGCGGTTAAATCGGCATAAACCGTTATAACACGTCCGATTGAGATAGTAGAAAATAACCGCCGATTCGGGGGTATTGGCATTATTATGGCGAATAGCCGTATTGAATTGGTCACGCTTGGAGTAAAATATGGCTTCATTGTTATCTTCTGGTGATAAACCCACGCTATCAAAGCCATCTTGAATCCAACGATATAAATTAATCAGATGTGGATTAATATCATTCAATAAAGCACGGGCAGGATTGAGGCTCAAGGCAACACCCAATCCGCCACAAAACGGCTCAACAAGGCGCATCTGTGAATAAGATTGCCAAATGGGGCTTAGGTGTGGGATAAGCCACCGCTTGCCCCCTGCCCACTTGAGGGGTGGTGTGAGCATATTTATAAACCTTCCGCTAAAATCAGACGTTTTGCATCAACTGATTAAATACTAGCATAATCTTTTTCATCGGCAAATGCAAAACGCCAAAAACGATATTCTTTGCCATGTCGCTCAAAAAATAGAGGGTGAACATGCTTGCTGGTCGTTTGTGACCATTGCCGATAGGGATAAAACAACTGACGAATAATGACGTTTTTGGTGCGTGTATTTTTAGCCTCTATCAGCACGACCTGATTCTGACCTTCATAACCTGCATCCACCTCAGTTTGCACACTTTCCACACTAAGAATATGATGATTCACACGAAAGCTAAATTGAGGGGTGTATTTTCGACCACGAATGGTTAATACCAGTGTAGGGTCATCCATAAATGTCCTTACAAGACTAACCGCATACGCATAATCGAGATGTTGCATCTCAGAATCACCTTGCCAGACTGTTTCTAGCGGAAAATTCAAAATAGACTCATGGGTGATTGGCTCAGAAGTAATTTCTGGTAAATCAACATATCCCTATCTCATTCCCCAATTTCGACCAATCGTTGCCCTCGGTCGACCACATCACCTTTTTGGGTAAAAATGGCTTTAATCGTGCCATCATGAGGCGCACTCACGCGGATTTCCATCTTCATCGCCTCTAATAACAGCAATGTCTGACCTTTTTTCACCACATCACCCGCCCCCACTAGCACATCCACCACCTTACCGGGCATTTGCGCGGTGAGGTCATCACCAGCACCTGCCCGTTTGCGCTTGCGCGACTGCGGATTTGGTTGCACGAGGGTATAGGTGCCTCCATCGGCATGGGCAAATCGTTCTGTGCCGTTGACGGCAGTATAGACCACCTCGCGTCCGCCATCCCATGTGATAAGCCACGCGCCATCATTCAATGGGGTGGCATGAATGTCGTATACCGTCCCATTAATGGTGATGGTATGTTTTCCATCACCACTATTTTCTAAATTAAGGTGATACATGGTCTCGCCATGTTGATAAGTTATATTCATATTTTTTTGCCTTATGGACATTCTGCTTCATTTGGACGTAAATTTTTCGATAATTCGTCAAAATACGGGCGATTATCCACCGTCACGGCGACAATCAGAGTGGCTGTCCGCACTGGTGTAATGGGAATCACCCAATAACGTAAATTATACGCCAACCGATTAATCACTGCATCATACTCATATAGGCGCACATCGCCAATGGTGCATGTTTTAATTCGCCGTGAACTATTATAACTGCTGAGGGCATCGGCAATCCACGCATCGTCTATACGCTCGGCGGTGATGAGAGCAGTTTCTGGCTGGGGGACGGTGGCATCGAAGCGCAAAAAGTCTAAATAGACCAACCCAGTCGGCTCTGTCCGATTCAGTTCAACAGTGGTACGGCTCAGATTGTCTGCATCGGCTTGCTCCCGCGTCCATACATCAGTGGGTAGCACATTTGCAGGGACAAGGCTATTGATATAATCTTGGTCGGTCATCACACGAGTAGCTAGAAGAAATACCACAAGACCTAATAAAACGGCGAATCCGCTAATTCCCAATAACAAGCGTGAGTTTTTACTTTTCATCATCATCATGATTAAATGTGTCCTTTTTGAGCATCCGATAACATAACCTTATTATAACGGAACATGACCTCATAAACTTCTACAAAAATTTTTATGATTTGTGAACATATTTCTTATAGAACGTGGGTATGATGTATATATCACAAATCGGGGTACAATTAATTCAGATAGTAGGGACACATAACCGCGTGTCCAAACAATAGAGATAGAGATAAACTGATGATACGTTTTGACCGTTTTACAGAACGCGCCCAAGATGCCGCCGCCCGTGCCTATGAAATTTTGCAACGCTATGGGCATAACCAAGTAGATACCGAACATATCCTCCTCGCTTTACTCGAACAAAGTGATGGGGTTATCCCCCAATTATTAGAGCGCATGACCGTAGATATTAGCCTGCTCCGTGCGCGTATAGACAACATCCTCCAAGCCAGCCCAAAAGCGACCATTTATGGCGGTGGCGAAGGGCAGGTATTCATCACACCCCGCGTCAAACGGGTGATAGACCTCGCCAATGAAGAGGCAAATCGGCTCAATGACCAATATATCAGCACCGAACACATCTTTTTAGCCGTTTTATCGGAACGCAATACGCCGATTGCCAAAATGTTGACCGATAACGGCATCACCCGTGACCGCGTGATGGACACCATCAAAGATATTCGCGGTGGACAGCGTGTGACCGACCCACAAGCAGAGAGTCGCTATCGCACACTAGAAAAATATAGCCGAGACATGACCCGCATGGCGATGGAAGGCAAACTCGACCCCGTGATTGGGCGCGATGCCGAAGTATTGCGCGTGATTCAAATCCTTAGTCGGCGCACGAAAAATAATCCTGTCCTCATCGGAGAACCGGGTGTCGGTAAAACCGCGATTGTCGAAGGTTTGGCGCAACGCATTGTCAGCCTCGATGTGCCAGAAATTTTGCATAACAAGCGCGTGATTAGCCTCGACCTTGCCAGTATGTTGGCGGGTAGCCGATTCAGAGGCGAATTTGAAGAACGACTCAAAGCCGCCATTGAAGAAGTCCAAAATGCACACGGCGAAATCATCCTCTTTATAGATGAATTGCACCAAGTAGTCGGTGCTGGTGCAGGTGGTGGCGCGATTGACGCAGGCAATATGATGAAGCCTGCCCTCGCACGCGGTGAATTGCAATGTATTGGCGCGACCACATTGGACGAATATCGCCAATATATCGAAAAAGACGGTGCATTAGACCGCCGATTTGCCCCTGTGTATGTGGATGAACCGAATATCGAAGATAGCATCGAAATGCTCTATGGCTTGCGTGACCGCTATGAGGCACATCACCGCGTGACGATTACCGATGGCGCAATCGAAGCCGCCGTCCGTCTATCTGACCGTTATGTGACGGGGCGCAAATTGCCCGATAAGGCGATTGATTTGCTCGATGAAGCCGCCGCCAAAGTGCGGGTGGCACTGTATAGTGTCCCACCCCGCCTACGTGAGATGAAAGAGGCAGTAGACCGCCTTATCACCGAAGAAGAAGCCGCGAGTATGGCACGCGATTACGAATCTGCCGCCAATTTTAAGATGCAACGGATTCAACTTGAGGGCGAATATGACCGTGAACGCTATCTCTGGCAACAAGAAAGCACGGTGGATGAAGTCGTAGAAGATAGCGATATTGCGGTGGTTGTCGGGCAATGGACAGGGATTCCCATCACCCAGATGCTCGAAAGTGAGAGTGAAAAATTACTCCGCATGGAAGATGCTCTGCACAAACGTGTGATTGGGCAAGATAACGCGGTAGAAGCCATTTCCGATGCCATACGCCGTGCGCGGAGTGGGCTAAAAGACCCCAAACGCCCCATTGGGTCATTCATCTTTTTGGGGAGCAGTGGCGTTGGCAAGACAGAACTCGCCAAAGCCCTCGCGGAATTTATGTTTGATGACGAAGATGCGCTTGTGCGAATTGATATGAGCGAATATCGTGAGCAACATACGGTGAGCCGTCTGTTTGGTGCGCCTCCTGGGTATGTCGGCTATGAGCAAGGCGGACAGCTCACAGAAGCGGTGCGCCGTCGCCCGTATCGGGTGATTTTGTTCGATGAAATCGAAAAAGCACACCCTGACGTGTGGAATGCCCTACTCCAAATTTTGGAAGACGGCAGATTAACCGATGGGCAAGGTCGCACGGTAGATTTTAGAAACTCGGTCATCATCATGACCAGCAATCTGGGGACAGAATTTGCCCGTAAGGGTGGCGCATTAGGATTTGTCCAAGCGACAGATGCCCAAGCAGTGGCAGACCATCAGAAAATCGAAAAAGCCATGCGTGAAACTTTCCGTCCAGAATTTTTGAACCGTATTGACGAAATTATCATCTTTGCTCCGCTATCCCAAAAAGATGTTGAGATGATGGTAGATTTGCAGATGAAAGGCATTGTGGAGCGCCTATTAGAGAGTGGCATCGAAATTCACCTCACAGAACCCGCCCGCAACTGGATTGCCAAAACAGGTTATGACCCACAATATGGGGCGCGTCCATTGCGTCGAAATATCCAACGGTATATCGAAAATCCGTTGAGTGTGCGCCTCTTGCGCGGTGATTTTAAGGCGGGTGATTTGGTGCTGGTTGATGAGCTAAACGGACAACTGATTTTTGAGCGTCATGTGAATAGTAGCACCGATTATCATCAGCCAGTGACCCAACCCCAACCAAGCCACGATGAATTTAACTTGGGGCGGTTTGATGCCAATGATTTTAACCCTCAAGAATTTATTCATAACGACTTTGAGGATGAATATCACAACGACTAACTGACCAAAAAGGGCATGAGAACGAATCTCATGCCCTTTTTTATTGACTCACTCATTTATTCACTAGGGTGCGCCAAAGCATTGCCCGCGCAACAAATCACAACTTACATCTTGAGCGGTGTCGCCATCGAGCAAATCGGCAACCCACGCGCTCACAGACACGCCTTCGACTTCATATTCATAAAATTCGGGTAATGGGGTGATGCAATGCACCATTCCACCCGCCAAATAGCTATAAAAATTCTCGTTGCCTTCATTGAGGCTATTGAGGCGTTCCTCTGCACCCGCGCCCCATTCCACTGCCATCGGCAAGAAATTGGATGCGTCCAAAAACACGCCTGTTTGGATGCCATAAAACCCGACTTGTACCTGATCCATATAGGTGGTGTATTGCGAGACGATATTGTTGGGATATAACTCTGCTAATGCCGCCATATAGTCGGTATTAAAGGTATCAGGGTTAATTTCTGGCAAAAAGCCGAGATTCTCAAATGCCCATGTGGTGAGTCCTGTCCAATAATCTGGGGTCACACCTACCGCCGCATCTGCCATGTGAATCACAGGCACATCGGCATAATGTTCCATGACATACGGGGCGTTGAGTGTTGCGCCATAGCCACCTGCACTACAGCCTGTGACAAAAACTTGTTCTGGCTCTGCAAAATTGTCATAGACCCAATTTAAGACGGCTTGTGAATTGTTATAGCCATTAAAGTGGACGGTGATTTCATCAAAATCCACGCCTAATTGCTCACTGGGGACATCAAACGTCACCACAGCATCCCCCCCATGCACATCACCCGTGCAATAGGGAACGAACACGGCGTTATAATCGGCAACAGGGTTATCTGGATTTTCGTAATCAAAAAAGCCACTGCCACCGATTAATTCTCCAACACCTGCAATATCAGGCACTTCATAACGCGAGGCAAATTGTCCAATTGCGCCACAGGTAAATCCATCCCAACACGCCCCGCCACCCTGAAAATAAATCATCAATTTTTGGGTGGGTTGTGGCGCTGGACGCACGAAAAAGCTGTATTCTGTATCGTACATACACATGGTATCGCCACCCGTTGCGATTTGTGACCATTCACCCGCAGGCAAATCGGTAAAGGTGGGCAAATCTGGCGATTCTTCTTCTTGTGCCAGCGCGGGCAGGGCAAAAATAGCGATGAAAATACATAACAACATCAAAAGCATATTTTTCTTCATATATCAAAACTCCATTTTGGTTCAATAAGATTAATTTTCCTTACGGTTTGGGGATGATAACACCTATAATGGGGTTTGGCAAAAATTGGTACTATAAGGGCGATAACCGCCCTTATAGCCATGTGATGTGCAAGCTATTGAAACCGCTTTGACCAAATCATCAATTCTGACAGCATATCGGTGATGAACTTCTTCGTCATGTCATCTGTCAAATTGCCTTCTTTATCGAAGGCAGATTGCGGGAATAAAGACACATATACCTCTGGCTTGATGAGGATGTGCATGTTCAAAAATACAGCAATCTGGCGTAAGTGCATCTGACCGCGTGCCGTCCCAAAACGCCCACCTGCTCCCATCACTGCCGCAGGCTTGTTGAATAGTGGATGTGGTGTATTGGGTGGTGCGCCAACATCGGGGCGCGATGCCCAATCAATAGCATTTTTTAGCACGCCTGTGACAGAGTAATTATATTCTGGTGAGGCAAATAGCATCGCATCGGCTTGTTTAATTTGGTCACGCCATGCTTCGACTGCGGGTGGATAGGCATTTGTGACCAAATCTTGATTATAAAGGGGCAAATCTGCAAGGCTAAATAAGGTGAGTTCCATACCTGCTGGTTTTAGGTCTTGGGCAATGTGCAATAACTTGGTATTAAAAGACCCCTCCCGCAAACTGCCAGAAACCCCTAAAACCTTCACTATGTTGGTCATAACATCCTCCAGAATTACGCTATGCTTGACAAATAATCACTAATCCTATATTATTTGCATTTACAAATATTGTCAATGCAAATATATTAGATTGACGATAGAAATTGAGAAAATCACCTATGGATTCACAATGGACAGATGACGACCGCACAACATGGCTCACACTATTACGGACATTTTCGCTGGTGAACCGTCAACTTTCTGCTGATATGGAGCAACAACATCAGATACCAATGGCTTGGTATGATGTGTTGATTCATCTCTATCATGCCCCCGCACAAGGCTGGCAAATGCAGGAATTGGCGGGGCAAGCAATGATGAGTAATAGTGGACTCACCCGCCTTGTAGACCGCATTATTGAAGCAGAATTGGTCGAGCGAAAACCATGTGCCGATGACCGCCGTGTGATATATATCACCCTCACACCAGTCGGATATGCCAAAATTGAGGCGATTTTTCCACCGCATCAAGCGCGTGTACAAGCCTATTTTTTGAGTCATCTCTTACCAGAAGAAAAATCCACCCTCACAACCGCCTTTGGACGTATCTTAGACCAATTCAATCAGAAAGAATAAAAATATGTTTGAAATCAGGGCGACCACCCTCATCAACGCACAAGGGTAATCGCATCAAAATAGGTTTAACCATATTTTATTTTTTGTGGCTGACATACGAGCCTAAAGGCTCTAGTACAGCCATTACATCCCTCAAAA
>Ga0163147_10007029_pt1 | contig 12939 bp, 10 predicted proteins | sample OliLakLV19MP6G1_FD_148597 | JGI IMG/M metagenome (GOLD analysis project Ga0163147, IMG submission 148597) | Freshwater microbial mat bacterial communities from Lake Vanda, McMurdo Dry Valleys, Antarctica- Oligotrophic Lake LV.19.MP6.G1 | ecosystem: Environmental > Aquatic > Freshwater > Lake >...
CACTGTCATAATTTCAAAATGATAGAGCGTTTTTTAGGCCTGCGATATGCATAACGCCTCAATTGGACATGCTCGCTAGACCTGACAGCTGGAGTTTTGACTCAGGCTCCTAGGGGCTTATTTACCAGCCCGCTTTTGCAAGATGGCTTGTGAAGCGCCGCCGTGTTGAACGCCTTTGGTGTCTACGAATGCCCAATCTTCAATGTCGGGAACCTTGACGGTCACGGCCATACCGGCCTTGATGCCTGGCAGGTAAACCGAGTCTTTTTCCAGGTGACCGACAATTTCGTTATCGTAAACTCTGTCTACTTCAATCCATTTGAATTCTGATTTGCCGCTGTCGTACAAACAAGAGTTGACGGCGAATTTCTCGCCTTTTTGCTTGACATTGAAAGCTTCCACAAATTCTTTCCACTTAGCCTGGGCATCGGCTTTGACAGCGGCCAACTCAGGGTCATCTTTCTTACCATTGACGAAACCGGCAGGTGCTTTCGGGGCTTCGGCTTGAGGAGGTGTGCAAGCTGCAAGAGAGATCATGGCTGCTACGGCCAGGCTTGCTGTTAGAGCATGGGTGCTAAGCCGGGTAAACGAAGCTGGACTAGGCGGCATCAAAAATTTGTCTGGCATGTTATCTCTCGAATTTGTTCTGGTGCATTTGTTACCTGCAAATTGTAGCAGGCTAACAGTGATGGCTAATCAGCGGTAATCAACCTGGAGGCTTGATTGATTTCCTCATTGTTGCTCTTTTGCTCTGCTAAAGAAGCCCTGGGTTTACTCAATTCGAGGGTAATCTGTCTGGCAAGCAGTCGGGGACCTCGACTATTAATCCAATTTTGCCTGGACATTTTTACTGTGGTTTTAGGGGGCAAAGTAGCAATTAAGTCTAAGCAATCCGGCGTTATTTGATTGAATCTGATATCGAGCAAGTGAAGTGTTTTAATTTTCACCAATGGCTTGAGTTTTTCGGCAGTAATGCTGTCGCTGGCCACCACCAGGCTCTCTAAATGCGGTATGCGGGCAATTTTTTTGCAATCTTCTACGGTCAGAGGCGAACTTTCTAAGGCCAGATTGCGTAAATGCTGATGATCAATCAAGTGATTCAAAAGGTCGGTGGTATCGCCACAATAAGAAAATTCCAGGCTCAGGAGCTGCTTGAAAAGCGGCAGGTTATAGACGTCGCTGGGTTTAATAGTGGTTTGATTAAGCAGCAGCTGGTTCAAGCGAGGCATATCGTTTAGCACGTTCAGACTCTGCCCATCGCAGTCTGTGGCTGTCAGATTAAGCTTTTGTAAACCGGTCAAGTGGTGGCACTGTTGCAAAATTCGGGCACACTGCCAGCCACATTTTGAAAGGTCGAGAGCGTACAAGTCGTTGGCTGCAAATCCTTTGATTAAGTAGGCATGGTCAGGTAAATCGGTAGAAGCCGCGTAGAGCAAAGAAGCATTGCTCGGCACTTCAAGCAAACCATCGATCGGTTGAGCCTCTGTCATGTCACCTTTAGTTTGGAGCTGAAACTGGCCTTTGGCAATCTTCGCTGGAAATTTAAATATGCGCCTGCCGTTTTTTGTTTCGAGGAAAAATGCTTGCACTTTTTCAGAATTCGGTTGCACTGTCGCCGAATTTTTGTGGCCACTGCCGCCGTCTTTGCTGCCAGTGTTCGACCAAATAGTGGTAGCACCGGCAATGGCAATGGCAAGAGAAATAAAACTGAAGGCCCCGACCGCAACAAAGTCGGTTTTTCTATCATTGGATTTTTTCGTCACGGCGCTATCGCTGCCGGATTCTACTAATTTTTTTTCTGCAGCAGCCCACGAAAGGCGAGAAGGACGATGTAAGATGGCACTTTTTGATTGCGGGAGCAGATTGTTTTGAAGCTTATCGAGAGCATCGACTAAGAGAGCTGCGCTTTGAAAGCGATCGCGGGGATCTTTGGCAAGCAGCACGGCCACGATGTTTTCCAGCTCCAGGGAAAGCTGACTGCCTGCCGGCGCCCCACTGGCAAGTGCGGGTGCAGGAGCGGTCTGATGCATAAGCAGTGTTTGCACGGCATTGGCCCCTTTAAAAGGAACCGTGCCAGTCAGCGCTTCAAACATGCTTACCCCGATGCTATAAAGATCGCAGCCGTAATCAAGCTTATCGCCGACAGTCTGTTCTGGGCTCATGTAATAGGGTGAACCTAGAATTTCGCCTGTGGCGGTAAGCTTTTGCACCATGTCGCCTACCGATTTAACCAGACCGAAATCTACCAGTTTAACCTCGGTACCAGCCAGCATGATATTTGCCGGTTTAATATCACGGTGGATAATTTGATACTGGTGAGCGTACTCCAGGCCGCAGCACACCGCAATAAATATTCTGATTGCTTCAGCTTGTGAAAGCGGCCCGTCACGCAGTATGCGCTGGCGCAGGCTCTCCCCTGCCAGCAGATCCATAACATAGTACGGTACACGCTTTTGGTAAATTCCCATGTTGTGCACTTTGACTAAATTTGGATGAGACAGTTTAGCAATAGCGCGCGCTTCAGCTTGAAAGCGCCGCCAGTTGACCTGGTTTTCACCCAGATTGAGCGCCTTCATAGCATAGCGATTTTTTAAAATGATGTGTTCGCACAGATAAACTTTGCCCATGCCACCCTCGCCGAGCAAAGAAATAATTTGATAGGTTTCGTCAACGACTACGCCCGGCTGTAGATCTTCGCCCTGGTTACTCAATTGGTTTCCTGCACAGTTACACTGCTTTATACCCAGCCGTTCACTAGGGCAGCCAGGTATTCATCAGTTTTTTAATTGACGGATTATTGAGGGCATTTCTGTCAAAATAGTTGCATAACTTGATTTTCGGTCTGTTGCTTATTAGCCTGCTCTTTTCGTTTTCAGTCCAGTCCTGGTCATCCAGTTCGATTATAGTTTTGGCAGGAAAACGGCGCAATGGCTCGATGCAGTCGGTTTCAAAAATTTGATTTTTCAATTCTAAAAAAACCAGACTATGCAGCGATGCCAGTATTTTTAGATCGGTGGCCTTTAGACCGCAGTCGGCCAGCGACAAATATTCGATATCGCTCATACCGGCAATTAATTTGAAATCATGAGAACCGAGTTTTGTACTGTCGAGTGCCAAATTGTTGATGTTTTTTTGCGATGACAAAATTTCGAGCAATTGAGTGGGTTGTTTGCATCTGCGCCATTCCAATATGCTTAAAAACGGTAGCGAGGGAAAATCGCTTATGTCGGCAGGTGAAAGATCGGTGAAGTTGACCTTTAAAATTTTCACCTGATTCAAATTTTTCAGTAATCTGAAATCGGTCGATGTGCAGTCTGTGCCCGTTAAATCAAGGTTGAAGATACCTTTCATGTGGGTCATTTCTTCAATCATGACACCGCTGCGATGAGTGAAATTTTGCAAGCTGATGCCACTGAGGTCATTTTCACCAAAGCCACGCAGCAATTTTGGATTGTTTGCCAGGGCATTATCGACGATTAATGAGAGTGACCAACCTCGCGGTACGAACAAAGTGCCGTCCGCTCCCGGTTGTTGCCGGATTGTGGCAGTAGGAGATGATTGACTGAAGTCGCCCATAATTAAGCCGGGCGGAAATTGAAATGTGCGGCCGGAATCGTCATCTTTAATCAGATAGGTTTTGATCGGCAGGTTAACAATTGCAGGGTTAATATGCAATACATCTGCTCTGAAAGCCGGTCGGTCAGTCATATCGGTTACGGGCGGCGCCGTGAAAGGCGGTGCTTTTTCAGGAGTCTGTGTGAAGAAAATCACAACCAATGCCACCGCAATTAGAGCAGTACAGGCTAACGTCAGCGGTACAGCAATTTTTCTCTGGCCAGTGCCGCTGCTTGTGCTGTAAGTATCCGAGTCGGTGGATTCACTCGAACGGAAAACTTGCGGCTTGTTGGTAAATCGAAATTCGTCGGTGCGGCGCGGCAATGCGCCGTCAGCGGCCTGGGCTTGCAATAGCAATTTTTCGAGATCTTGCGTTAGTCTGGCGCAATTTTGATAGCGCTGGGCGGGATCCTTTCGCAATAATTTTGCCACCACAGCTTCGATCTGCGGCGAGAACACCATATCTGGTGCCAGGTGCGCCAGATATGGTGCGGGAGCCGTCTGATGCATGAGCGAAGTCTGAACGGCATTGCTGCCCATAAAAGGCAAGGTGCCTGTCAATGTTTCGACTAAGGTGACACCGAGGCTATAGAGGTCGCTCGAGAACTCGAGCTTTCCCCCTTCTGTTTGCTCAGGGCTCATATAATAAGGCGAGCCGAGAATTTCGCCTGTGGCGGTAAGGCATTGCACCGCATCGCCGACAGATTTCACCAGGCCGAAATCAACCAGTTTAACTACGGTTTGCTCTGCGCCTTTTTCTTTTACCAGCATGATATTGCTTGGTTTGATATCGCGGTGAATAATGCCGTTATTGTGAGCATATTCAAGACCGGCGCAAACAGCCAGAATTATTTTCAGACCTTCAACTACGGGCAGCGGGCCACCAGACGAAATCAACTCTTTGAGAGTCTGGCCTTCAAGGACGTCCATGACGTAATAGGGCTGCCCTTGAAAGACGCCCATGTTGTGAATCTTGATAATATTGCCATGTGACAGTTTAGAAATTGCTCGCGCTTCCGCTTGAAATCGGCGCCAGTTAACGTCTGAACCTTGACCGCTGGAGAGAGTTTTCATGGCATATTCTTTGTTGAGAATAATATGCTCGCAAAGATAAATTTTGCCCATGCCGCCCTGACCTAATTTGGCCAGAATACGGTAGTCGTCCACTACGGTGCCCCGCTCAAATTCCGGCATGTTATGGATCATGCAATCATGTCCTCAACTGAAGCGTGATACCAGCTTTAATACCGTGAGAATCTGTTCTTTTAATGGTTTGCGGTGGGCCGATACTGATTTGGTTGCCATCAACTGATCATAATTGGCGATGAAAGAATCGTAGCTGGCGGCCAGCATTTCGTCATTAGAGTATTTTGGTTGCCAGCCTAATCGCTTCAAAGGCTCAACGTCAAAATAGAAATCTTCGCCATAGGTAAGGTAATGCCAGGGCGCTAGCGGGCTCATTTTAACGGCATCTAGTGTTTGCAATGTGCCAACGGTGAGGGCGTGGGGCAGACACTTTACTTTTGACTTGGACCCTGCGTGGGCAATGAGATTTTTCAGGCACTCGCCAATGGGGTTAAAGCGATCGGTGCCGACATTGTAAAGGCCTGGTCTATTCAGCTCTACCAGCATCATGTAGCAATCGATAAGGTCTTGAGCGTGGACGAATTGAATCTGGTTTTTGCCCGAGCCGATCACATAAACGTTGATATCGCTTTTGATCCAGTCGAATAAAACTTGAAAAATTCCCAGGCGGCCGTCGGCAATGATGGTGCGTGGTCGCACCGCTATTAGTGGCATGTCAGCTTTTTCGGCTATCTGCCTGGCCACCAGCTCGCCGTCCAGTTTGCTCACGCCATAAATCTCCACCGGTTTTGTCGGTGTGTCATTGGTAATGGGGCAGGGGGCGCAGCCGAATATGGCTGAAGAACTTGTGTGAATAAAGCATTTTACCTTTGCCTTGACCGCTTCTTCGGCGACGATTCGGGTGCCTTCCGCATTGACTTGCTGAAATCTGTTACCGGCTTTGGTGAGGGGAACGAGAGCGGCGGTGTGGTGCACGATATCAACACCTTGCATGGCCCGCGCCACGGCTTCTCTGTCAAGAACGCTGGCCAAAAAGAATTCTGCCTTTTGCGGTCTTTGATCGTCTTCCCAGATGTCGAGAATGCGCACATCTTCGCCACGGGCGACCAGATGTATGGCAATTAAATTGCCAAGAAAGCCCGACCCGCCAGTTACTAAATGTTTCATGGTACTTTTTGTTGCTACAGTTACCAATATTTTGGCAGCTCCGGCATTGTTTAGGTGAGATCTGAGATATTAAGTTGCCATGGCCGAATTAGAAAATAAATTGAATCAGGCGCGCAAATTCAGCCTGCGATTACCGGGCACGACCAGTAACCTGGGTCCAGGTCTGGATTGTCTTGGTCTGGCTCTGAACATTTACAGCAAGATGTCCTTTTTTGTTCTCGACCAGAATGACCCGGGCATTCCCCTGATAACCTTCAAGGGTAGTATTGCCAAGAGCGGGCTGGCGCAAGATCAGGGTCGCCTCACATACACGATTTTGAGCAAACTGTGGCAGCGTGACCATGACCTTTTGCAACGGGTGCGCATTGTGGTTGATTCCGAAATTCCGCTCGGTGTTGGACTGGGCTCCAGTGCCACAGCGATTCTAGGCGCCCTTTGGGCCGCCAGCGTGCTCACCGACCGCATACCGAGCACCTCTGGAAGGCCACCCCGAGACTTTCTCAGCTTGTCTGTTGGGGGGGCTGGTCGTTTCGAGCCCCATGAACGGCGGGGCCAAAATTACCACGCAAAAATTGATCTGGCCCGCCGACTGGCATTTCCTGGTGCTTTCTCCCCAGTATTCGCTCAATACTGCCAATGCCCGTTCGATTTTGCCGGCCAGCGTGAAGATGCAAGATGCTATTCACAATGTGCAAAAAGTGGCGCTGCTGGTTGCAGCTGTGGCGCGCGCCGACGAAGGGGCTTTTCGAGATGCACTTGACGACAGGCTGCATGAGCCTTATCGCATGCACCTGGTGCCTGAGCTGGCCAAGCTGCGGCGCGAGCTTATGAACGAACCAATATTAGGTTGCACCTTATCTGGTGCAGGTTCGTCGGTGCTCGTGATTGTGCACGAGAAGCGCAAAGCGCAGGTGCTGGAACGTTTGCAATACTGGGTGGCCACTGAAGCCAAGCCGCCTCGCATTTTAGACTGCCAGGTCGACGATCAAGGCGTACAAGAATTCGAATATAGCTCAGGCCCTGCGCGAAATTAGGTCAGGCTTTTCAACTGTTGCAGGTCGGCCAGATCGGCTTGGCGTCCGATCAAAGTTTTGTATGCGATTAGATCTTCCAGAGGCTGAACGCTTACTTTCATACCGTGCCAGAGGCGCAGTTGCGCTTTTTTTATATCGACGTTATGCGCTATCCACTGCCCCTGACAAAATATTTGCTGGGCCTCGATTTGATTGATATCTACTGCAGTTGACTCAATTTTCAAGTTGAGCATTACCATTTGAAATTCACTGTCTTGATGAAAGTGCAAAGGCTCAATGATGTGCAGGCGCAGCAAGTATGCCACCAGCTCAATGTGGGCTCGGGGCATTTCTAAGTCGATGTCTTGCAAAGGCCACTTTGAACCGTGAATATTTCCGGCCAGGCCGCCGGTAAACTGGTACGGCACTTTGTGTTCATGCAAAATCGCGACCAAAAATTTGATGGCCTCCAGCTTTTCTTCACTAAGAACTTCATTCATCGTATTTCGATTGTCATCTTGTCTAGATTCGATTTTAGACTTTATCGCCGCTGTTGGAAAGTTTTTGGGCAAACTTCGAGTAGGCATAAGATGACACCAGTAAAATCACTCCGGCACCGATGAATGACAATATTCGTTGAATAGTTTCGGCACCGGCCAGATCAACAAGAAGCAATTTGCCGGCCACCAGACCGAACACGCAAAGTCCCATGACGCGGAAGGCTTTCTGGGGCAAAGTGAAACCGGCTACCAGAAGCAACATGCCTTCTAAGGCCCAGCCGGCGCTGATTAAGCCAGGCTGCAGCTTGAGGCCGAAGAGCATTGTCACCACAATAGTGGCGGAAATGGTGTAAATCAGGCCAATAAAGCGCTCGGCGCTATTCTTGATGATATCAAGGCGATGCTTGTGATATTGATAGCTGGCGCCGTATATGAGCGCCGCTGAAACCAGCGTGCCGGCCCAGGTCCAGTTTTCGCAAAGGCTAATCAGTGTGGAGCAGGCGACGAAATAAAAGAGCAAACCGGTGAGGCGAATCAAACGGCTATTGACGTGAAAACCAAGTGCCACTACTGATGATGCCTGTGCCGTCCACAAAAGCGGCAGCCAGTGATTGGCGACGTCGGTGGCATGCTGATCAAGCCCGCTGCTATAGAGCGCTTGTGGTGGAATGAGAGCATAGAGTATAACGCCACCGAAAAAATATGAAGCGAAGAAAAATCTGCGCTCGCCATAGCTTTGCGCCGCAGCAAAGTGCTCGCTACGCTGAATCAAAGAAGCTCCCACAAAGGCGATCGCACCAAAAAGACAGGTGATAATGCTTCCCCTGATAGGATACGGGCCGATATTTTGCTGATAGGTGTTTCCTGAATCGAAAAGAATGGCGCAGCCCACAGCCAGGCAAAGAACATACGCAAACCAGCGCAATTGTTTAATTTGAAACTGCAAACCAAGAATTGTCAGGGCCAGAACTTCCAGAGCCAGCAAGCAACTAGCGGTTTGACCGTCATGGAATAATTGCGGAATGCATAAAGTGGCAAAGGCCGTTGCCAGTGTCAGGTAAGTAGTGCTTTGCGCCGGTGCATCTTTTTTAACTAGCTGCCTGGCCATAATCATATAAACGGCGCCGAGCAAAATCGGGAAAATAAATTCGTTGGCACCAAGAGCCAGATAGACACTGCTCTGCATACCAAGATAAAAACACAGCGCCGAAATAATGACAGCAGCAACAAGCCGCGCCCGGCCTTTTTTGACGGCCTCGGGCATGTATAGCGAAACGGCCCCGAAAGCGAGCCAGTTGGTGAGCATGAAGGCCACTCTCATGGCATTGAGCGAGGTTGGTGAAATCACGGTATGTGGCACCGCAGCTTGCAAAAGCGCGGCAAAAGCCGAAGTGTAGGCGGCGCACAAACCCCAGAAATAAAGCACTCGCCAGTGCATACGGGCGCACAGGTAGGCGGTGGCAATTGTCAGGATACCTGCAGCGCTGGTGGTCAGCACTGTCGGTTCGGTCAACGGTATGGTTGTAAAGCCCAAGACAACAGCCAGTGTGGCGATAATTTCAGAACGTTTTTGCAGGGAATGCAAAATTGCCATCAACGCCACAGCTAAAAGCAGGCATACCGCTGACAATGGCTCGGGAACAATTTGGACTGAGGGAATAAAATGCATTGCATAAACACTAAAATAAGCCAGCGACCAGCCGCCGCCCATAAGGCCGCGGGCGTACCAGGATGCGCTTTTGTTGCGATGCTCGATCCACTCACCTAAGCCAAGCATTGAGGCAGCAATAATAAGCCCGGTCGCGATTTTGGCCGCAGGCCCGAAATACTGGAACGAATAAAGTATGAGTAAAGCAATGCCTATGACAAGGCTACCGACGCCGAGGCTATTGAGCCAGTAAAGGCCAATGCGAGTCTCTAGGTTTTTTGCCGGACCCCGGGCGGCATCGCCAGTGGTGCCCGCGTCGCCGGAGGGTGCAGCTTCGGGGGCATTCTCGCCAGCCGGGCCCGGTCCTGTGTCAGTGCCGTGTACTGCGTGGGTGTTGTGACCTGCCCTACTGCCTTGTGCCTGCTGGCCCGCAACAGTATCTTCGGGAGTTCTTGCAATTATTAGTAAATCTGGTGAATTTTGAACCGGAGCATGCTCCAGCTCAACATTTGTGTGTTCTTGCTTTAAGAGCGCCACATCTTTTTCTGTAATTTCGCCAGCGGCAGGTGCCGAAAGGTCGAGCCTGGCTTCAATTGCTGCCAGTCGCAAATTTATATTGGCGACGGCATCGCGCAGGCTGGAAATTTCTTCTTCTTGCACTTACAACCTGCCTATCTGTTCAGTTCTCGCCGCTTTTTTTAGAAAAACTCTCAGGCTATCACAAGTTGGCGTCTGATCGCGTTTTTTACTCTGGCTTACAGAAATGGTCACTTCCTGATCACATTGTGAGCGTAACGTGAAGAGTATGGGTGGTGCCGAGAGATGCGAAAAACGCGGCCCAATGGGAGGCTCAAAATGACAAGAGATGCGAAACAGTATACAGAACACGATTCACTGAATAATCCGCTAGCTAGCGGTCTACTTCACCGGCTTTGCAAGCATGCCGACGTGAAAGTTAGACTGCATCTGGCGGAAAACAGACACACACCGGTTGAATTACTGATGGCCTTAAGTGGCGACAGTGACTCGGCGGTGCGATTAGCGGTGGCTGAGAATGCAAGCGCTCACCAGTGTTTAATCGAACGTGCAGTCAGTGATGAAAGTGTTGATGTGCGCTATGGGCTAGCGGAAAATCCGCACATGCCTTCTCATCTTTTGAAAATTTTGGCCCTTGATGAAAATCCATATGTGGCCATGCGTGCAATGCAGACCTTGGCGCGAGTAGTGAGAGAGTGCCTGGCACTCCGCTGCTTCAAAAATCACAATTAGAATTTTTCGATAAGCAGTAATGCCGAAGTGAGCTAAACGCGAGACTAAATGCAAGCTGGTCTCAGGTTTTGGCCACCGCTATGAATTCTCTGAATTCATAGCGCGAATAAATTCGATTGTTGCATGCAGAAGACCTGGCCGAGAATCCAGCTCTAAGCCTGGTCTTCTGCGCCACCCATATTTTATCGCGCACTTGAACTGATAATGAAGGAGGAAAATTTGCTTTTTTAGGTTGACTGGCTTTGCTTTTGCCAGTTTGGGTTGTGTTAGGAGTAAAAGTTTGGCCGCTAGCGGCCAAACTTTTACTCGCCCATGCTCCAGCGTCTAATCCAACTTTTGCTCTCAAAAATTTAGCCAAAAATTTCTCAAGCAATTTAAAAAATCGATTTTAAGACGCTCAAATAAGCGAACTGCAAAACAATCCGCTTCACGAGGTTAAATTGCATGGAAAAATCAGCCGACCAAGCCGCGCCGCGTAAAAAAACAATAAATTTAAAATCAACCAACAATGATGTTAAGCAAAGGTGGTGAAACATAATTGAGTATTTCTCGATAGGTTACAGGAGGATGCGTGCCGCACAAGTGCATCACAGAGCCTCGTCCCCAGCGTTCGCGGTCAAGCGTGCACCAGAGTGCGGCCACATAAGTTTGAAGGCCTTTGCGGCCCACGCGATGAAAGTATTCAATGACAAATTCATAAAAATTGGTGAGGGCAATAATAATCGTCTCTGTCAGGGGGATTTGAGATTGGCTTTGCTTAGCCGGTGCGCATTTAAAATATTTACCACCTGGTTCTACCCGTGCTTCGCCGAAAAGTTCGAGTTCGCTTAAACTGCCGGTTACTTTTCCTATCGCAAAACCTGTTCTTAATGAAATCGTGTCAGCCGTTAATCCGACATCTGACAGCAAGCTTAAAACCACCTTCTTCACTTTCTCGTATTCACTGAGATTCTCGTCTTGATCATCTCCGTTTATTCCATCAACGAAATTTTCATCGTCACTTGCGCCCGCCGGCTCAATATTATTTGCCAAATCATTTTGCAAAGCTTCGTCAATCAATTCTTGTTCTACAAACGGGTGACTGTTGGCAGGCGTCTCCAGTGTGCGCTTGGCTATCAACAACCTAACTAGCTGACCGGAAAATTGCTCTGCATCAGATGACATTTGATTAGAAATGGCCATCCTGAATTTCCTTAGAATGGTGTATGCCGATGTCTGAGGAGTGCCGGTTAGCTTTGAGAATTGAGGCCCACTAATGGTCAGGCCTGCTTCGAAAAGGAGTGATGCCGCTAGGTAACTTTTGAATAGTTTGACGCGACTTAAAAGTGTGCCGGACGTAAACCAACTGGTCATGCCACAATCAAGGCATTCGCATTCCCGCTCACCATCAACCCTCCTGATGTTGTCACTAGAACAATCCGGGCAGAGAATCATTCCAAGCTTTTTCCAATATTCGTAAAAAACATCTTGGGCCATGGCATCTGTAGGTGCATAAATTTGTACATCGGCCCAGATTTTGGCCAGGCGCTGGTCATTTTCTTCGCGGCTCAGCATCGGCATAACCTCCGTTTACATATATAGACGTGGGCACGAAAGAGAAAGTTCAATTTATTAGGGCCAAAATGAAAAATTTATGCGAGACGCATGCGCTCGAACCTTGTTTCATAATCCTGCAAAAGTAATCCTTTGAAATTGCCCGTAAAGGCCGCAGCTGGGCCTAGTGCGGTGCGTTTGCAACTTTATTATTTCCCTGCCATGATTTATGGTGCCATCCGTGACATGCTGCTCATGATGATAAGTAGTCAGGAGGTTTCCTTTGATTAATCGTTATGTAGGGCCAGTTTTGAGCCTGTCTTTAACTCTCATGGTGGCGTCAGCAGTACCACAAGGGCAGGCTGCCAATGCCGTAGCAAAAGCGACTACCGCCAAAACTTTGAGTCTGCAATCTTCACGGGTTAGCCCGAATGCTTTTCGCGAGAGACTTTTCAAAGGCAAGCTGTCGGCTGGTGTGGTCGCCGCAGAAAAGTTATTGCTTGATGGAAAATATGTTGCTGCTCAAGATGCTTTTCGCGTTGCCGTCAATAAGAATTCGAAAGACACCGCTGCTTTGACCGGTCTCGGTTATGCACTAGTGCAGCAATACAAATTAGACGCAGCCGATGAGCAGTTCGGCAAAGCACTGAAAATCAATGCGAAATCACCATTGGCCATTGTCGGTCAATCGATGGTGAGACTGTATCGCTTACAGTCTTCCTCAATGACTATAATTTCGCAACGGCAGGCGACTTTGACTTCGGCTGAGGCCGGTTGCAAACAAGCATTAAAACTTGATCCTCAGGCCGCTGAAGCCTATATCGTCTTGGGTCTGGTGCAAAGAGAGCAAGGGCGTTTGAAAGAAGGGCGCAACAGTCTTTCTATGGCGATCAAATTAGATCCGCAGTATGCCTCAGCCTTTGTGCAACGCGGTTTGATTGATTTGAAGCTTGGCGACACTGCTGCTGCTCTCACTGATTTCAATTCCGCCATCACTCTTCGCCCTGATAATGCTTCGGCTTACTATGGTCTTGGTCAGGCTTATCTCAATCAAGGCTTATATGATGACGCCTACAAGGCTCTGAACACTTCCCTTTCTAAAAACCAG
>Ga0163147_10007032_pt1 | contig 12935 bp, 9 predicted proteins | sample OliLakLV19MP6G1_FD_148597 | JGI IMG/M metagenome (GOLD analysis project Ga0163147, IMG submission 148597) | Freshwater microbial mat bacterial communities from Lake Vanda, McMurdo Dry Valleys, Antarctica- Oligotrophic Lake LV.19.MP6.G1 | ecosystem: Environmental > Aquatic > Freshwater > Lake >...
AGTTTGGATACGGTGATCACCGTTGCCAACAAGATTGCCCTGGGGCAGATTGAAGCCGGTATCGGCGGTGGCTCAGACACTACCTCGGATGTGCCAATCGCGGTCAACAAGCGACTGCGTCGACGCCTGCTGGACGCCAACATGGCGCGCAGTGCGGGCGGCCGACTGCGTGCTTTGAAGGGCTTTGCATTTCGTGAGTTGACGCCCGAGTTTCCTGGCGTCGGCGAGCCCCGCACCGGCAAGAGCATGGGCGAGCACTGCGAGCTGATGGCCAAGGAATGGGCCATCGAGCGACTGGCGCAGGATCAGCTGGCATTTGAACGCGGCTTCTATGCCGATCTTGTGGTTCCCTTTCGTGGCATTGAGCGCGACAACATTCTGCGCCCCGATACCACCGTGGAAAAGCTGGGCGCGCTGAAGCCGGCGTTTGATCGCAGCTCGGGTCAAGGCACCCTGACTGCGGGCAACTCAACGCCACTCACCGACGGCGCATCAGCGGCACTGCTTGCGTCCGACGAATGGGCCAAGGCGAACGGCCACCAACCGCAGGCGTATCTCATCGACGCGCAAGTCGCGGCGGTGGATTTTGTCCACGGCGAAGGCCTGTTGATGGCGCCAGCTTGGGCGGTGGCGCAGCTGCTGGCCCGCAACGGTTTGACCTTGCAGGACTTCGATTTTTACGAGATTCACGAGGCCTTTGCAGCGCAGGTGTTGTGCACTTTGAAAGCCTGGGAGTCAGCCGATTTCTGCCGCGACAAACTGGGGCTGGACGCGCCGTTGGGCAGCATTGATCGCGAGCGCTTGAACGTGGTCGGCTCGTCGCTGGCGGTCGGTCACCCCTTTGCCGCCACTGGCGCGCGCCTGGTCGCCACCGCCGCCAAGTTACTGCAGGAAAAAGGCAGTGGTCGCGCGTTGATCTCGGTGTGTACCGCCGGCGGCATGGGCGTGACGGCGATTCTGCAACGCTGAGGTCGGCGAGCCGGCCTCACTCGGGCCCAGTACGGGTAGTGCGGGCACGATCGTCGGCCTCGAACAATGCCTGTAGATCGCGCAACGCGTCTTGTGAGGTCGCGACCAAGGCGGCTTCATCGTCATAGAACAGGTGTTGTTCGCGCAGCAGCGCCTCATCACTCATGCGGAACTGCTGCGCGCGTTGGGCCGCCTGGTCCGCGGGGATTCCCAGCGCTTGCATCACTTGCTCGGCCATCTCAAGCGAGCTGCCAAAGGTCTCGCGCACCACCCCGTCCACGTTGAAGTCCATCAGCTTGAAGGCATGCTGGCGGTTGCGTGCACGCGCAAACACCTTCAAATGCGGGAACAAGCGCTTGACCACGCGTGCAGTGCGGATATTCGCTTCGGGGTCGTCAGTAGTGAGCACGAACACCTCGGCGTGCTCCGCGTGCGCCGCACGCAGCAACTCGGGTCGCGCAGGATCGCCGAAGTAGATCTTGCTGCCGAATCGGCGCGACAAATCCACTTGCTCAGCACTGTTTTCCAGCGCGGTAAACGAAATCTGCTGCGCTCGCAGCAAGCGACCGACGATCTGTCCCATGCGCCCAAAGCCGGCAATGATGACGCGCGAGTGGTCATCGCCGATGGAATCCGCCTTGCGCTCAGGATCACGCTTAGTGGCCGGCAGGCCACGGTCGAGCGCCAGCAACAACAACGGCGTGGCCGCCATCGACAAGCCGACGACAACGACCAGCTGATCGCGCAGCGCGGCCTCGATCAAGCCGAACTTGAAGCTCTCCGCAAACACCACGAAGGCGAACTCACCGCCCATCCCCAACACTGCCGCCAAGCTGAGTGACGAGCGCCCGCTCAAGCCCGCCGCGCGTCCCAGCGCGATCAACAACAAGGCCTTGATGCCCAGCAGCCCAAGCACGGCCAGCGCAATCGGCAAGGGATCGCGAGTGACCAGATTGAGGTCGATGCTCATGCCGACCGCAATGAAAAACAAACCAAGCAGCAAACCCTTGAATGGATCGATATGCGATTCCAGCTCGTGCCGGAACTCGGAGTCCGCTAACAGCACGCCGGCCAGGAAAGCTCCCAAACCCATGCTCAAACCCGCCCACGCCATCAACCACGCGGTGCCAACCACTACCAACAATGCCGTCGCGGTGAACACCTCGGCGGTACGGGCGCGGGCGACCACGCGGAACACCTGCCGCAGCACCACCCGGCCACCGATGACCACCGCCGCGATGGTCAGTGCGGCCTTGCTGACCTCGGCCCAACCGAGCGATGTGCCGCCGTCGGCGCTGTTGCCGAGCAATGGAATGGCCGCCAACAATGGGATCGCGATGATGTCCTGGAAAAGCAGAATAGCGAACGCCAAACGCCCGTGCGCGGCGGTCAACTCTTTGCGTTCGGCCAAGAGTTGCAAGCCCACAGCCGTGGACGACAGCGCCAAGCCCATCCCGATAATCACGGCCGCCGCCCCGCCAATCACCCACATCGCGAGCACACCGCCGATGGCTAGCGTCGACAAAAGCACCTGCAGCGCACCAATCCCGAACACCTGCCGCCGCATCACCCACAAGCGGGCTGGTGACAATTCAAGGCCAATGACAAACAGCATCATCACCACCCCAAACTCCGACGCCGCCAACACGCTTGCCGGATCCGGCACCAGACCGAGCATGTTCGGCCCGATCACCACGCCAGCCACCAGAAACCCCAACACCGCGCCCAGACCCAAGCGCTGAAACAGGGGCACCGCGATGACGGCGGCGAGCAGGAAAACCAGGATTAAGTCGAGAACGCCGTGATTGTGCATGGCGGAATTATGCCTGCGACAACGAAGCGTGCAGGACGAATGCCTGCCTCCTCTGCATTGAAGGCTCAGTGCGCCCGTCGGCCGCTTCGAGAGGCCGTGTCTAAAGCGTCTCGCCTTGTACGGCGAGCTTCATCAGCGCCACCACCCCGGTGACTCCGAGTTTGGCCATGCCGCGTGCACGATATGTCTCAATTGTTTTCGTTGACAGCCGCAAGGCAACGGCAATGGCGGAATTTGTCTGACCAGCAACCACCCGGCCCAACACAACCCGCTCCCGCTTACTCAAGTTCGCAAACGGGCTGCTGCGTTGATCCCGGCACCGATCACGGAAGAGTAGATTGGGCGCGACGAAACAGCCACCGGCGCTCGCGCTTCGAATCGCTTGAGTCAGTGTTGAAACGTCTGAGTTCGGACAAGCCACCGCACTGATATCGCCACGCGCCATGTCGCTCCAAATCGTTGCCGGAAGTTGGGACGCGATGGCAATTACCCTTGGGGCGTATTGGCCAGCCGCACATTTCGAGAGCGCGACTTTAACTTCGGCAGCGTCTTGCCAATCCACGACAAGCACGTCGGCTTGTTTGCGGGGCCTTTGCCATTGCCCAATCCGATCGACGCCGCTCTCTAACTCCCACGTCAGCTGGCTGCAACAGGCTGCGCTCAGCTTCAGGTTTAGCGTTGCGCAATTCACCAGCGACATCACCACGACGCTTTCCTCAGCTGCCCACTCGACCCCTTGGTTTGTCGATAAGGCACCCGTATGAGGCTGACCTTCCCCCTCCAAAAATTTGTGTTCCACTCGAGCCAAAGGCCACTCTCCTATCCATTATTCATGGGCTGAAAATAGATAAGTGTCGCGACCAGGGCAGAGTTCGCACCCCAATGTCTGGCCGGTGGCAACTCGGCGGCGCTGCCGATACAAAACGTTTACGCTTGCGCCAGGATCAAACAGGGGCTAAGCACTTTCCAAATCAACTCAAAGGCAGGCAACTCGCTGCTTTGCGTTCGTTTAGTCCGAATCGTTGCCTGAGGTTGTGTTCGTCAGCACTGCAAGACTGCGGTGCAAGCCTGGCTTCCAATCGTTGTCGCGTCTTAGCTGCAGTGCCCAGCGATTCAATTCAAGCGCGCCATTCGCCCACAAGCGCTTTGGCAGACGCAGCAACTCGCTTCGCTCTCCCCCGGCGGACGTTGCAATTTTCCAGTAAAGGAATTGCGCGAGGCGACCGTTGCCATCAGTGAACGGGTGTATCTGCAAGACCTGCATCAAGCAGACGACCGCCCGGAGCAAAGGCGGCAAGCTGGCGGACTCGACGAAGTCGATCAGGTCGCCCAAGCGGTTGGGGATGTGCTCCGGTGGGCACGCGACCATCGCGGAGTGAATGGGGTGCTCGGTCCCTGACCAAGCCGGTCATGTTCGCAGCGAACTTCGCCTCTGCCCCATCAAAGCCGCATGCGCCGCAACCAAGCGTGATCGCGTCAACGGCCCGCGTTGCAGTTCGGCGAGACAGTTCTTGCCGCAGCGATCAGTATTCTCATCGAGAATCGCCAACGGTCGCGATGACGACGCCAATGCGCGCGGGTCTAGTCGCGCCGTCATTCCATTGGCCTGCAACTGCCCTTCAGCGTGACGATAGCCTGCTGCAAGACGGGCCAAGTCATCCTTGGCCCGTCTCAAGTGGGCTGGAACAAACGCTTCGAATGCTTGGCCGCGGTACACACCGAGCTGGAACTCTGGCTTAGGCATCGTGACCCAAGATGGTCATCAAGTTCGAAGCGTTTTCCATCTCTCTGTGATCAGCCACCGCGGGAAGTATAGACAGGAATGCTGCCGAAAATAAACGCTGTTTCCCACTCTACGAATCCCGGTCTTGGATCAGGCACCAGAGGTGGCATGCCCAGTGCCGCGCGCTGCCGATTCAAATGGGAAAGCTGCGCTTGCCCCCCAGACAAACCGGTCCTAACCAAGAAATCGCTGTATGCGGGATCACCTCGATAGGCCCGAGACATTGCCCCCGAAGCCCGATGGTCGCCGAGAAGCGCCGCCGCATACGCGTGGTACATGCTGGCGTGGGCAGTTGTCGCTTCAGTCGGCGGCGACTGCCGAAGCATTTCGAGCATGGCGAAGCGGCTGCCATGTACTTCAGCTCGCTCCAGAAGTTCGCGACCTGCTTCTCCGCCGAGACGCATTCCTAGCAACGCCATCGCTGCGGAATCCCCACCATCGACCCGCCTTTGGAGGGCAGTCAAATCAAGCGTTTGAAGATTCTCGATTTCCTCCGCTCGCGGATAGCCATTTCGTCGCAGCCATGCCGACTCCTCACGACTTAAGGCCAGCACCTCGAACGGCACGCCGAGCTCGACCAACTCTTGAGGCGTCAGTGCAGTTACGTCGGGACCGGCATCAGCAACCCGAACATTGGCGACCGAGACCGTTTGCGGCGCTTCCTCCCAAGCGATTGGCTCTGTCGCTGCATTGCGCTGCGTCTGCGCAGTTCCGGCTACGTCACTTTCTTTGGGCTCGAGGCTTGTATCACTTCGGGTGACAGCAAATCCAAAAATGACAAGCACGACCACTAGCAATACAAGCCAGCGATCTAAGTGGCCACGAGATGCCTTGGCTCTCAGCGTTAAAACTGACAATTCAATGTCTCCTTTTCATCATGCAATCGACGGCAACTTGCTTCATTTTGGGAGTCGTCAAAAATCGCCTGAGGTAGGCTAAGCGCATTTCCACTAAGCCCAGCCTCGTAAGCCTGAGCCTGAATGTTACAGAGGGTGCGATGTTGAGCGATCGCGGAGACTGCGCCAGGTCCTAAGCCAAGACCAATCACAGAAGCGGGATTAAAATATCCGCTGCACGCTTCGCGCATGTCGTTTCCAATTTGGTTGTCGCACACTTCTTTGATATTTCCGAGCGTGCCCCAGCAGATGTCGTGATTGTTGCAAGCAAGCAAAAACATGCTTCCAAGCTGATGTGCCCCGATGTAGATGTCCGGAACTAGGCCAGCTGTCACGCCGGAACCACAGCCGTTACCAGCCAAAGCCGGTGGGCGTTGCTGGAGGTTGCACCCAATGCCGGCCATTCCGCCCTGGACACTCATGCACATTTGGTTGTGTTCGTTCTCAGCATCGGGATCGTAGCCTCCCGGACCGCTGTTGCCGTTGCCGTTGGGATCTCCACCAGGGGGAGGGCCCTCAACCGGCGTGTTGCATCCTCCCGGTGCTCCCTCACACGGCGGTGGCGGATCCGGATCCGCGCACACCGTGTGGCTCGACCCGCAGCCCGCGTAGACACTTCCACTCGCCGCGTACATGGCCCCTGCCAGCATCAAACCGCTCACGATCCGCCGCAAAACCACCGAATGCCCCGTGTCTCAACCCCAAATTGGCGGAAGCATTTCCGCAGTTTGGATGGTCGCCTGAAGAGGGCAGGCGTGTCTGTCCGGGAAAACCCTGACATATGGGTCATTTTTGGCAAATCCGTCGGGTGACCCGGCCCAATGCTTGTCTCATGCCCGACAGCTTGGGATCAAGCATGGACGCAGCCCTGGCAACCTGTCGGACTGAGGTCGGCCGGGCTGCAAATCCGTCTGCGCTACCCCTGATTCTGTCGAATCAGATTCCGCCAATTTTTGACCCATAGCGCTGCTATGGGAATGCAAATCGTCGTACCCTGTCCTCATGTTATCGCCTCGACCACCTGAGTCCGACAGGCAGCGCATTTGGCGATTTCGACGTTCGCCGATGTGTGCGGACTGTCGCGGTAAGCCAACATTGCGGCGGCAAAAACGGAGCCAAGGTAGGCGGGCTTCTGCTAACGCCAAAGCGCTCAATCACCAAGCGGCGGAAACTCACTCGGCGCCACCGGCGCAACCGGCGCCCGAGCCGAACCCTTTTCAAGTTCCTCCAACAAATGCGTCACCGCCGCTTGCAGACTCGGATCACCGCCCGCGGCGACCAGCTCGGGTCGATCAATCACTTGCATGTCGGGCGCCACGCCTTCGTTCTCCACAACCCACTGACCGTCGGTGTCCATGAAGCGAAACGTTGCCGCCAGCACACGGCCGTTGTCGATGAGCGAAGGACCACCGCTGATACCGATGAGGCCGCCCCAGGTGCGGGTGCCGATCAATTTGCCCAAGCCCATCTTGCGGAAGTAGTAAGGCAATGCATCCCCGCCCGAGCTCGACAGGCCATTGATCAGCATGGCTTTGGGTCCGAGGTGAGACAGCAGCGGCGTCGCGTTGGGTTCCAGGCCGCGGCGCTTCCAGTAGTTGAGCGGTTTCCGCGATAACAATTCGATCATCCGATCCGGAATAAAACCGCCGCCGTTGTAGCGATCATCAATGATCAGCGCCTCGCGTGAGGCGTAAGCAAGCATGCCGCGAAACAGTTCGCGGTTGCCTTCCACGGCGGTGTTGGGCACATGGATGTAACCGATGCGCCCACCGGAGAGTGCGTCTACTTGGCGACGCTTGGCAGCGACCGCATCGAGATAGCGCAGCGACAACTCTGAACTCAGCGCTTTGACTCGCACGCTGCGGGCATTGGCTCCATTGGCGTTCTCCGCAAGCCGCAGTTCGACGACGCGATCACCCTTGTTCTCCAGCAACCGATAGATGTTGTCGACACCCTGTGTGCTGACCCCATCGATGGCCAACAGCAACTCGCCTTCCTTGCCGTTGACACCGGGTTCGGTCAACGGCGAGCGCCGCGCTGGATCCCAGTTTTCGCCTGCGAAGATGCGCTCGATTCGCCAATAGCCACTGCCATCTTTGGCCAGCTCAGCGCCGAGCATCCCACCCGGCTTGCGCGGCACCTGGGTCTGGTCGCCGCTTTCGACATAGACGTGGCCGGCATTCAGTTCACCGGCCAGCTCTTGCAACAGATAATCGAGGTCCGCGCGACTGCCAACGTGCGCGACCAACGGCTCATAGCGCGCGCGAATGGCGTCCCAGTCTTGCCCGTGCATGCCGGCGTCATAGAACCAGTCGCGCAACACACGCCAACTGTCGACAAACATTTGCCTCCACTCGCGGCGTGGCTCGATGCGCAGCTCCATACCGGCGAGATCGAGCTTGCCAGCATCAAAATCCGCGCTCGGTTTAGCGTCGACGATTGCGAAGTCCGGGCCGCGTTGCAGCAGCATTTTTTCGCCGTCCGCAGCCAACGCGTAGCCGTTGACCTTGGCAACAAAAACCGGTTTTTCGGCCTCCAGTCCGATAAACGACAAATCTGCCGGTTCACCGCCGTCGGCGAGTGCGGCGACAAACACACCATCGTCATTGGCACTGAGTCCACCATAATTTCCGGGCGGCGCATTCAGGGCAATGACCCGCTGGTTGAAGCCGGGGATATCAATCCGTAACGTTGCCGGTGCCTTGCTCGGCTTTTCCCCATCTTTTTCCTTGGCTTCGTCGTCAGCCTCACTGGGAGCGCCAACTTCGTCTGATTTCGGACGTAACAACGGCGGCCCATCGGCGGCCAGTGTTGCCGCGTAAACGCGGGTGACATTGGTGTACAGATAATTGAACTCATAGGCACTGAAAGTCAGCCCGAAATCGCGGTCGGACAGGAAATACAGATAGCGTCCCTTGGGATCGAATGCCGGTTGTCTGGCGCTGGTTTCGTCGTCCGTGAGTTGACTGGCCTGACCGCTGGCCAGCGAGTACAGCCAGATCGCGTTGTTGCGATTGCTGGACGTTTTCGCATACGCCAACCAGCGGCTGTCGGGCGACCATACGTAGTCGCTTATTTCATCCACGCTGCCGACGTCGGCATCGGTGGTGACGCCACTTGTCACATCTAGCACACGCAGGCGCTGTCGCTTGTCGGCAAAAGCCAGCCGGCTGGAATCAGGTGACCAGACCGGTGCAAAGCGCCAAGTATCGCCATCTTTCGTCAGTTGCCGCGGCGTGCCGCTGCCGTCTTGCGCACGCAGGTAGATTTCGTATTCGCCGGTGGCATCGGACAGATAGGCGATCCACTTGCCGTCGGGCGACCAGCTGACGCTCATCTCACGTGCATCCGGGGTGCGACTCAAGACCCTCACTTCGCCGTGTTTGGCGGGCACGCTGAACAGTTCGCCACGCGCAGCGAACAGCGCACGCTCGCCACCCGGCGAGATCGCGAAAGACTCGATGAAATCTTTGGCTTGCACGAAGCGAGGCAGGGTTTCGGGCAAGTCGCCTTGAATGCGGATCGGCACTTCCACACTGCTGCGGGTGGCCGGGTCAAAGTGCCAAAGGCCACCGCCATTCTCGAACACGATGCCGCCAGGGCCGGAGCTGGGCCAAAGCACATCGAAGTCGCTGAAGGTGGTCAACTTGGTCGGCTCGCCGCCGCTGGGCGCGATCAAATACAAGTTGAGCGTGTACTCGCGGTCGGATACGAAATACACGCTATCGCCCAACCACATGGGCTGATGATCGGTCGCGCGATCCGTGGTCAGTTGCAGCGAACTGTTGGCCACCAAGTCATAGATCCATACATCTTGCGCGCGACCGCCGCGATAGCGCTTCCAACTGCGGAAGTCGCGATCAATCGGTGTGTAGACGAACTTGCTTCCATCCGGACTGAAGCTGCCACCGCCGCTCTCGGGCATTGGCATGGGCTTTTCCTGCCCGCCTGCGAATGGCAGCAGATAAGGCCGACCATCGCGCTCGCTCCACGGATTACGATTCATGCGCACGGCGATGAATTTCCCGTCGGGCGTCCAGTCCAGCACGCGGTTGTCGGTACCACCGCGCGGCGGCATCGGGCCGACGTCGTTGTACCAGGTCAACTGCCGCGGCTCGCCACCGCCAGCGGGAATCACATACACCTGGCGGGTGCCGTTGTACTGCGCCGAGAACGCAACCCATTGGCCATCCGGACTGAACTTCGGATACAGCTCCTGCCCTGCATGTGAAGTCAGGCGAAATGCGGTACCACCAGCCAACGGCGCGGTGTAGATATCACCGGCGTAAACGAACACCACCCGCTGGTTGTGGATATCGGGAAAGCGCAGCAGTTTGCTGGTGCTGGCGGCGGGCGCGGCACTGGTGACGTTGGCAAACAGCAAACATCCCGCAAGCAGTGACAAATAGGCACAACGCATTGGCTTTGGTCTCAAGGTGGCGAACCTGTCGATTGTAGCCATCGACCGCCGCTCGGCCTGTGCCGAAAGGCGGGCAAGCCGGCTCAAAACCCATCACTGACACGAGAGCAAGCAGCTGTACTACGATGCCGCTATGGATGTGACGCGCCCCGACTGGATGCGCCGATGGTTGCTGCCGATAAGTCTATTGGCCTCCTTCTCTGCGCTTGTTTTCGGTAGCGTTTACTTCATCGACCATCTGCGCGATGGCGGCGCGGGCGTCGCCGGCGCGATGGCTCGTTATCTGCACTTCGACGCCGGCATGATCACCGATGCCATTTCGCAACTGTCGCCGGTGGTGGTGGCATTGCTCGGCATCGTGGTCACCGTGGTGGCGATCATCGTGCAGTTGTCGTCGGATCGCTATTCCGGCGTCGCGCGCATGTTCGTGCGCGACCGCATCAATCAGGCGGTGTTGGCCTATTACGTGATCGCAGCGGTGTGCGGCGTGTGGCTGAGCGTGGCGCTGCAGGACGGTTTCGTGCCGGTGGCCTCATTGCTGCTTGGGATCAGCATGGCCTCGCTGGGCATGCTGCTGATGCTGCCCTATTTTTCCTACGTCTTCTGGTTTCTCGAACCGGTCAATCTGGTCGCGCGGATTCGCGGCGATGCGGAGCGCTCGGTGGCCAAACTGCTGGGCAAACACGACACGCCGCCCAACGTGTTGGACGACCGTCAAGCCGCCATGCTTGCCTCCTTGGCCGAGCTGACCGATATCGCCACCCACTCGGTGTCAGGCAAGGACAAGATCATCGCCAGCCGCGCTGTGGATGCGCTGAAGGATTTCGCTTGCCGATATCTGGATCAGAAGAACCGGCTGCCGGCACAGTGGTTTCGAATTGGCCGCAGCCTGGGCGAAAACCCGGACTTCATCGCCATGGATCCGGAATCACTGGTGGATCTGGAGACGCGCCGCACCTGGGTCGAATGGCAAGTGCTGAGGCAGTATCTGAGCATTTACGGCGAGGCCGGCACCGCCCTGCGCGAAGTCAATTATCTGATTGCCATCGACACCCGCTACATCGGTGAAAAAGCGGCCCAGTGCGGCGACGACGAACTGGTCGCACTGGTGTTCCGTTACATGAACTCGTACTTGCGAGCGACGCTCAACCTGCGCGACGTACGCACCGCCTACAACGTGCTCAATCAGTACCGCCTACTGGCGCAATCGATGCTGCGCTATGGGCGTGATGCGTTTGCCTTGGAAGCGGTAAGGCACATGGGCTACTACAGTCACGTGAGCTTCGATATGACGCTCAACTTCGTGGCCGAAACAGTGGCCTATGACGTGTCGACGCTTTGCCAGGCGGGCCACGAATACGACTCACCAACGCAGGACGCGATGCTCGCCCTGTTCATGAAGCTGGACCGCCCGCTGCGCATCAAACGCCAAGAGCGCGCGCTGCTCGGCGTGCGCAAAGCACAGGTGAAATTGGCCGCCTATTACTTGAGCGTTGGCCACCACGAACGCGCGCTGGTGATCGCTCGCGATATGCGCGAAGAAAATGCCGAGCGCGTCAGCATCATCCGCAGTGAACTGGAAAACGTTGCCGACAAGGACTTCTGGGAAATCATCGACCGCGGGCGCACCTTTGAATACATGCCGCCACAGCAACGCGAGGCGCTGGGCGCTTTTTTCACGTTGCTGGCGGAGCTGCAGAGTTCGGCTGCGTAACCCGGATGCAGCGCAGCGAAATCCGCGGGTCTCGACCGCCCGGGCGCGCGTCAGACAACCCCAACGCGGAGGCGCAGAGAACGCAGAGGCTCGCAGGAGAACGGCTTGGCGCTTACGCTGCCTTCATGTCGAGACCCCTTTGCCCTGCGAATCTCTGCGTTCTCTGCGCCTCCGCGTTGATCGCTTTTTAGCTTGCGCGGCGCATCCAAAATTTGCCCTCGGTAATTCTCTTATCGTTCGCGGCGACAACGATCGTCGCAGGAAGATCGTCAGTCGCGGCCCGTGATAGCGTGAGACCCATGAAACTCACCGCCAATGGCATACGCCGGGCTTTCGACGCTTTGTCGGATGCGCTTGCTCGGCAGCAACAGCGGGCAGAGATCGTCGTCGTTGGCGGCGCCGCAATTGTCTTATTGTTCGGTGCTCGCGATGCCACGCGGGATGTCGATGCGCTGTTCGTCCGGCCGGATGCCGCCATCATTCGGCGGGCGGCAGGTGAGGTCGCCGAGCAGTTGGGCTTGCCAATCGACTGGTTGAACGATGCGGCGAAGGGTTACTTGGTTGGCCTCACTGTGGGCGAGGTGCTCTATCAGTCCGCCGCGCTGGTGGCGCGCGCGCCGTCAACGGAGCAGCTGCTGGCGATGAAGCTTGCGGCTTGGAGGGACGCGATTGACCGCGCGGATGCGCGCCTGCTGCTATCGCATTTGCCGCGCGACAAACTAGGCGTCTGGCAGGCAGTACTGCCCTTGGTGCCAACGCCCCAACAGGGCAAAGCGGCCTAGGCATTCGAGGATCTGTGGGAGGCGCTGTATGGAGCTGAATGATCTGGTCCGCGCGCTCACACATGGTGATCTGTTGGCTGCGCGGCAATGGGCGGCAGACGCCAAGCGTGCTCAGCTCGACTGGAGTCAGTTGCCATTTCCTGCCAATCTTTGCGCCCGCGAACTGACGGTCGCGGCCGCGATTACCGAGCTTCTGGCTGAACGAGCCGGTAGTGCAGCTCCCGAATGGACCGGCCGCGTCGGTGGATGTACCGAGTCAGTTCTGCTAGATCCTGGTCTAGGTGAAATGCCGCGCACACTTGCCAATGTAAGGCTGCATGGCCCACCTGCCCTGCTAAAGCGAAACTTGATTGCTGGAGCTGAGTTCCTGGACGTTCGCTAGGCTCTATGAGAATAGGGTGCGCCTTGGGCGCAGCGAGCGAGACTGCCGGCAGTCGCGGCGCGGCCGCTGCGCCTGCAGGCGCAACGGCGTTCGCAGGCTCGCCGCTTCGCGGCTCGAATCAGCACCCCCGGCCGCTGCGCCTGCAGGCGCAACGGCGTTCGCAGGCTCGCCGCTTC
>Ga0163147_10007051_pt1 | contig 12909 bp, 10 predicted proteins | sample OliLakLV19MP6G1_FD_148597 | JGI IMG/M metagenome (GOLD analysis project Ga0163147, IMG submission 148597) | Freshwater microbial mat bacterial communities from Lake Vanda, McMurdo Dry Valleys, Antarctica- Oligotrophic Lake LV.19.MP6.G1 | ecosystem: Environmental > Aquatic > Freshwater > Lake >...
CGAAATGAAGCATAGCCTGCTATCAGAAAGGTGACCATACAGGATAGGGTAATGCCCAGCAAGTTTGTGAGATAGAGCAGCGCGGCTCCTTGGCTGAGGCTCCAGTTTGCCTGAGATGCGCCTAAGCCAATCACACAGATGGGTGGCATCAGTGCAACCGCGATCGCCGTTCCTGCAAGACTTTCTGAGATTTTCGGTTGCATTTTCGCATAGCCACTAATCCCTCCAGCAACAGTCGCAATTCCTAAATCAAGTAGCGTGGGTTCCGAGCGCGCCAGCACTTCACTGTCAAAGCTGGAGATGCCAACCAATCTGCCCAATACCCAGGCAAGGATCACTGCAAGCCCGGTGCCCACCGCAACTGCAACTAGACCGCGACGAAACAGCAACACATTGCCTTCCAGTGCCCCAAATGCCAGTCCCCGAATCGGCAGCATCAAAGGCGCGATGATCATGGCACCGATAATTACTGCTGTACTATTTGACAACAATCCGAAGGTAGCGATCGCGCAGGAACTCACAATTAAAATTAAGTAGGACGAGTCCGGGGTCGATTCTGCTAGTAACTCAGCTCGAAGCTGCTGCAAGTGAATCAGGTTATTGCTCTGATTTCTGAAGGTTTTAAAGCGATCGCGGATATTTGTTAGCACCTTCGACTCCTCTCCTGACCTTGGAATCCTTAGCTTTGCCCAGCATCTTACTTGCGATTGTAGCGGCTATGTTCTAATGGGCTGAAGATGGTAGAGGCTGACTTTTTGGGGGGACTGCATGGATGCGACTCTAAGTGAAGCGGCGATCGCGGGGCAAGTTAGGCTAAATGTTGGTGGAGGCGATCGCGTAAATTATCTTCAGCCGCAAGTTCATCCTGTCGGCATTGCTCCAAAAAATCGTAGAGCCATTCTTTCGGAACTGTGGGAAAAGTGGGGCTGGTTTCTACTTCAACATACTGCCGATTTTGCAGTTGATAAATGCGGAGGATGTAACCATCAAACCGCCAAAATTCAGGCACGTTCATGCTGGCATAGAGCCGATTTTTATCAATATCGGTGTTGGTAATATCGACTTCTACAATTAGATCGGGGGCTGGATCAGCTTCTAGATCAACATTTCTGCCTGATACAAGCGGCTGATTTTGAATATAAAACGCTTCGTCGGGTTCTGCGCCTTTTTTCAATCCTGGAAAATTGAGCGTGGTTGACCCCATTGTTTTAATTTTCTTGCCGAATCCTCGCACTAAAACGCGAATAAATAGTCCAATCATCCGTCCTGAAAAATCGTGATCTTCGGTTGGCATCGTAAATTCCAGGGTTCCTTCGTCGTAAATGAGGCGGGTGCTGCGGGTTTGGGGCAGCGCATCCAAAATTTGCAGGTAGCCTTCCCAGGTCACGTCATGAATCACAACGCGCTGTTCCCCTTGGAGGGCGATCGCGGTTTGCTGTATATCTTCCGGTGCAGTGCTGACCATAACAGCCTCCATTTAAATGGGAACAGGAATTTTGGCGTTGACTTTGAGCAGATCCAAGCCTAGTTCTACGCGCATCAATGCTGCAACATCATTTATGAAGCAGCAAGAACTAGAGGAGTACTGATGAAGTCTGCTGCATCCAGGGTACATAAATCAACTTCATTAGGATTTTCGAGTTCTATAACTCGGCTAGCTTGAGCCGAGATAGCCTGTTCAAACAAATTACGAACCCCTCGCGCATTGCCAAATGTTGCTGGGCAACGACTCACTAAATCTTGAATCAGTTCAACAGAATAATAAGTTGCTGACTCATTCAGAAAATATCCAGAGGACGCACATAGATTGTCTAAGATTTCACACAATTCATTGATTGTGTAGTCCTCAAAGGCAACGTACTTATTAAATCGAGATTTCAAGCCGGGATTAGACATTAAAAATGCTGTCATCTGTTCCATATACCCCGCTACGATTACGACAAAATCATCGCGGTAGTCTTCCATTGATTTTAGCAGTGTATCAATTACCTCCTGCCCAAAATCGCCGCTACCTCCACTCGCTGAAACCAATGTGTAAGCTTCGTCAATAAAGAGTATTCCGCCTTGTGTCTTAGTAACGACATCTGTCACTTTCAACGCAGTTTGCCCAACAAAACCTGCCACTAAGCCAGAGCGATCTACTTCAACTAAATGCCCTTTTGAAAGCAACCCCAAGGCTTTGTAGATTCGTGAAATCAAGCGAGCAACGGTTGTCTTGCCCGTTCCAGGATTTCCTGTGAAAACTAGATGCATAGACAAAGGTGGAATTGCTAAACCCCGTTCTCGACGAAGTTGTTGCACTCGTACCAAGTTAACTAATTTCTTCACTTCAGCTTTAACGTTGGGCAAGCCAGTCAGTTGATCTAACTCAGCAAGTAGTGTTTCCAGAGACTTCGCTTCTTCAAGACCAGTACCCTGGTCAGATAAAACCTGTTCTCCCTTCTGGGAAGCTCTGCCTAATTGTTCCTGAATTGCTTGAATTTGTTCAGCCAATCTCTCACGATTTGGATCAATGTCTCGAAGTTGAAGTAAATCTGCGAGGGCTTCAATTTTCATATCTAATTCTTGATAAGCACAAGCTCGAAATCCCAAAGCATTTGTATTGCCTGGATCAAGCTCTAGAGTGGTTGTATAGTCTGCAATAGCTTGATCAAAGCGACCTAGCTTTTCCCAAACAAAAGCACGAGGAAAATAACTGGTCGCATCTAATGGCGAGAGAACGATTGATGTTGTGAAATCAGCGATCGCTGATTGTAATTCTCCCAGTTCTTCATAAGCTTTTCCGCGCAAGTAGGTACCATCATCAGTTGGATTTAAGGCAATGAATTCCGTACAGTCTAAAATTGCTTTTGCGTACTCTTGTTTGTGATAGTAACCCCAAGCACGCAAGTAATAAGCATCTGATGTTTCTGATTCAGTCTCAATGACAGCAGTAAATAACTCAATTGCTTCTGCGTAGCTCTGAGCCTTAAATTCCTCCAAACCTTGTGACATTAACTCAGACATGGCTTCATTCCTTGCTATGGATGCTCTGGTCAGTATTCCCTAGAAGCTAAAGAATCTCCCGCCGCGAAAGGGGAATCACGCTTTTAATACAAGAAAACTACTCTTCCTGGTGAGGGCGATTCCCGTAGGGAGTCCTCTGGAAAGCTTCGCTAACGTTTCACGAATCGCGGTTTGCTGTATATCTTCCAGTGCAGTGCTGACCATAACAGCCTCCATTTAAATGGGAACAGGAATTTTGGCGTTGACTTTGAGAAGATCTAAGTCTTGTTCAAATATGGTATCAATCGGCTGCATGGTGCCATCGGTGGTCATAAATTTGTGGTCAGGTGTGGCGCGGAGGGTGGTGCCGTCGTCAAGCTGATATTCCACCAAGGCTTGGGTGCCGCGATTGTGCCATTGAGCGATCGCCTGAGTGTAAACAAAGCCGTTTTCATCGACGCTATAAACCGTGCAGGCTAATTGTTTCTGGACGATTTCACCAATGGCGATCGCGCCATATTCCACCGTCAGGATCAGCGTGTCAGCACTGAGGCAGTATTCCGCGAACTGCACCATTGTTTCCCACAGATCCGTAGCAATCTTGGCTTTCACATCATTTTTTTCTGCACCTTGCACAAAGAGTTCCTGATGCTTTTCCATCTCAGACTTTTTCTTTTTACCCATGGCGCGTCGCAGCAGATCGGCTTGTCCCAGCGAGTAACCGCCCATATCCTGCGCGATTTTCATGATCTGCTCTTGATAGACCATGATGCCGTAAGTTTCGTTGAGGATTGGCTCCAAGATTGGGTGAGGATAGTCGATTTTTTCGCGCCCGTGTTTGCGGTTGATGAACTTGGGAATTAAGCCAGCATCCAGTGGACCCGGACGGTAGAGCGCCAGCACGGAGGAAATATCTTCTAGGCTGGAGGGTTTCAGATCACGCACAATCTGCCGCATCCCCGATGATTCCAACTGAAAGATGCCTTCTAAGTCGCTCTTAGCCAGCAGCTTGTAGGTTTTGAGATCGTCGAGCGGCAAATGATCCAGGTCGATCGCGGGTTTGCCCGTCAGCGCGATTAGTTCGATCGCCTTTTGGATCATCGTTAGGTTTCGCAGCCCCAAAAAGTCCATTTTTAGCAGACCGAGGGCTTCGATATCTTCCATGTAGTACTGGGTAAACACGGCTCCATCGGCATTGCGCTGAAGTGGCACAATTTCGTCGAGCGGGTCGGAGGAGATTACAACTCCAGCAGCGTGGATGCCAACGCTTTTGTTGGTGCCCTCAATCCGGATTGCCATGTCGATCCAACGGCGAAAGGTAATGGCGGGATCGGTGCCGGGAACGGTTAGGTTTTTGGTGTACTTTTCTTGAAATTCCGGTGCAGGCGTTTCGTCGGAAATCATCACCTTCAGCTTGACGGGTTTGCCGCGCACCACCGGAATCATTTTGGTCATGCGATCGCTCTCGCCATAGGGCACGTTCAGCACCCGCGCCACGTCCTTTAGCACCGCTTTCGAGGTCATGCGGTTATAGGTAATGATTTGGGCAACGCGATCGCTGCCATATTTTTCGGTGACGTATTGAATCACCTCTTCCCGGCGATCGATGCAAAAATCGGTGTCAATATCCGGCATGGATTTACGTTCAGGGTTGAGGAAGCGCTCGAACAGCAAGCCGTGATGCACCGGATCAATATTGGTGATACCAAGCACATAGGCAACTAGAGAACCCGCTGCCGAACCGCGTCCTGGACCGACTGGAATGGCATGGTCACGAGCATATTTGATGTAGTCCCACACGACCAGAAAGTAGGTGGCAAACCCCATTTGCTGCATGATCTGGAGTTCGTACAGCAGGCGATCGCGATACTCATCCGTAATTTGATCACGGGATTTGCATTCACGCCGCCACAGCAAGCCTTCCCACGAAATTTCGACCAAGTATTCATCATGGGTGTAGCCATCCGGGATGGAATAATTGGGAATGCGCGGGATTCCCATAATTTCGTAAGATTCCACCTTGTCGGCGACTTCTATCGTAGTGGCGATCGCCTCTTCAACTACATCATCGGTCAGATGATCGCGAAACAATTGCCGCATCTCATCCGCCGACTTCAGATATTCGGTGCCGCTGTAGCGCAGACGCTTATCTTCCGAAATCAGCTTGCCTGTTTGAATGCACAACAGCGCATCGTGCGCCTCCACGTCATTACAGGAAATGTAGTGAGAATCGTTGGTACAAAGGATTTTGATGTCTAATTCACGGGCAATTTTGACCACTTCCACATTCACGATTCGGTCTTCGGATGAGCCATGATCCTGAAGCTCTAGATAATAATCCTCGCCAAACAAATCTTTGTACCATTGGGCAACGCGCCGAGCAATTTCGGGCTTGTGTTGCAAAATTGCTTGGGGCACTTCGCCACCCAAACACGCCGAGGTGACGATCAACCCTTCTTTGTATTGTTCCAGCACGTCTTTGTTGATGCAGGGACGCGCAAAAATCCCTTTGCCCTGATAGCCTTGCAGGTTAGAAATGGTCGTTAGCTTGACCAGGTTTTTGTAGCCCTGGGTGTTTTTTGCCAGCACCACCTGATGATATTTGGGGCGACGCTCTTGCTTGGTAATGTCGCCATTGATCACATACATTTCGTTGCCAATGATCGGCTTGATGTTCCTGCCTTTGCACACCTTCAGCAGTTCGATCGCGCCATACATTACGCCGTGATCCGTCAGGGCGATCGCGGGCATCCCCAACTCCAAGGCGCGATCGATTAAAGCCGGTAGCTGGCTAGCGCCGTCAAGTAGGCTGTAATCACTGTGAATATGAAGACCAACAAAGGACATAATGGCTCAGGCGATCGCAGGGTCGAACTTAGAATACTCGAAGTTAATCGCTATGACTAGCGTTTGTTGATAAGACGCAACCCTAAATGTAGGAAATCTTGAATTAGCACCACAATCAAAAAATGCTCTATTTATGATCTAGCACGGATGTATTATTAAGATCCGATTTTTTTGAGTTCCTGAGTGCGATCAAACCGATGACGATACACTGAATTCAGGATGAACCGCGTTCGTTTTAGGAGAGTATCCATGCTGGCAGACCTTCGCCTGATCACTGTGCAGGAATACCACCGAATGGCAGAAGCTGGCATTCTAGATGCCGATGAGCGCGTGGAATTAATTGATGGATATATTTTAAAGATGGCTGCAAAAGGAACTGCCCATTCATCTGCAACGACCCGCACGGCAAAATTAATGGAGCAACTTTTGGCAGGGCAAGTCTGGATACGGGTGCAGGAACCCATTCGGCTCAACAACTATTCAGAACCGGAACCCGATATTGCCGTGGTGCAGATCGACCCATTGGATTATGCAGACCACCATCCCACCGTGTCAGAAGTTTACTTAGTGATTGAAGTAGCGGATTCTAGCTTACAAAAAGACTGCGGTTTGAAGGCAAAAGCCTATGCGCGATCGCACATCCTAGATTGTTGGGTACTCGATGTAACCGAACGCAAACTGCACGTTTTTCGATCACCCAGCCAAGACGGATACGAGAGCGAAACAGTGCTGCTAGAAGATGCCGTCATCTCACCTTTGCAGTTCCCAGACGCGATCGCGATCGTCCGAGATTTACTGCCCAAAGTTCGCGCTGACTGATTGGGGATGTGTTGGGTGCGATCGCTCAGCTTAGTGAAAAATCTGATTCGCTATGCTTCACCAGCAAGGCGCAAAATCTCGGCGTAAAGTTGTGAACTGATCCTAAATCGTGCCTGAATCATGAGAGCGTCTACTATTTGCTTGATCCTAGAAATGAGTTTTCTATTTTTTGCCTCAAGCAGAAAACCGACTAAACCAGTAATATTCAATCCTTCGTTGACTGCAATTCTTCTTCCAAGTTGTTCATCAATCAGCAAGAGTTCTGCATCAAGCTCAAGTGCTAAAGCGATCGCCTCAGATTCGCCCGCATCAAGTTTTTCACCCCGAAGTCTTTCTATCGTTGTCGTATCATTAACCGTTTGAATTGCGATCCACGATTGATTGGGTATGGATGCTGCTTGAGTATAAACTGTTGCAACTTTTGCAATCTCATCAGCAACAGCTTGGGGAATCGTGATACTCCCGTACACTTGCTGCAATAGCGATAGTTGACCAATAGCTGCCAGATTACTGATGGGCGAGGTGTTGCTGACAACAGTCATAACCGTCCTAAACGTTGCAGAGTCGCGACATCGGCTTTAAGATCGTCAACGTCATAATGAATACAGATATCACGACTCGCAATCAGGTGTTGAAATTGAAGCAGGTTCATTTCTAAGAGATTGCTAGCTGTACCGATGCTGATTTTCTGCTGCTGAAACAACAACAGCACAATTTCCTGCAATAACTCTTCTTCTGACAATCCAGAGGCTTCAAGAATCTTGTCGGGAATAACAACGCTCATAAAAGTTTGACTTGACAATGCCTTGATGGTTCTGTCTATAGGATAAGCGATCGCGATCGTCCGAGATTTACTGCCCAAAGTCCGCGCTGATTGATTGGGGATGTGTTGGGTGCGATCGCTCTGAGAAGAATTCGGAAGTTTTACTGTCCGCGCCCTGGCTTGCAATCTGCAAAACCCAACGCTTCTGTATCCAGAAAACTAGCGATCGCCATCTCAATCACGGCTTCGACTGGATATTCAATTTCAGTAGCACGAGCAATCAGAGCCACTTGGATTCGCTCAGGCAATCGTCCTAAGATAGCTTCGGCATCAGCGGGAGAGAGTTGCTCTTGAAGTTTGGCTTGCATCGCTTCTACCTTTCAGTCGGAATCTGGGCGTTGTAAGGAGGTTCGGTGGCTCTTAGAATGATGGCTTCTAGCTCCAATAGTAGCGTAGGGTTTCCCCAGTAAGAAATGAACTGGACTGCAATCCGCACATCATCATCGTTATATTGGTCGAGCCATGCCCACAAAAAAGCTTTGCGCCCACCACTAAAGCGACCTCTCAAACTTTTGGTTTTTCCGATGGAGAGCAACCCATCGGTTTTGTGCCTGATTGCATAAATGCCGGGACGTGCGGGAATGCTATCAAACTCACGGCTTAAGGGCTGGCACTGCTCAAAAGGGGTAAAGGCGATCGCATCTAGAATTCTCCGAGCCTGGATTTACAATTCAGAATCGTTTGTTGTCATGAAAGCAAGAGAGCGTCACTCAATCATGCTCCCACAAATCCTGCCGCAGCCGACCCGATCAGTACTGAGATGCGCGATCGTCCGAGATTTACTCCCCAAAGTTCGCGCTGATTGATTGGGGATGTGTTAGGTGCGATCGCTCAACCCATGAAAAACCTTTTCGGTCTCTGTGCGTGCAACCGGAAGGTTAATGGTACGGAGCATCAGCCAAGTGTATAAAGGTTTAGTAAAGCTCGTGAATTTACGGTAATTTTTCCGGTTAGCCATTAACAAGCCTTGTAATCTCTATAAGATAGATAATTAGTCCTCAAAGCCCCTCATCATACAAAGGGTTTTGAGCGGGGTGCGATCGCCAAGAGACAATGCAGTCTTTAAAGAGAAAAGTTTTGCCTATCCAACCGATTTAGGATGTTATGCAGAAACTTTCTGTCTATCCACCCAACACGGGGTGTTATACGGAAACTTTCCGCCTAATAAGTAGTTAGACCGCTTAGGTTGTCTGTTGGGGCGGTGCTTGAGAACTTTTGGTTGGTGTTTGTTAAAAATTCAGGACATGGGGTATTTATAGGACTGAGTTTCATGATTCTCAGCAGGATAAGGTTAGCGTTCAGCCAATTGAAAACCTACCGGATATGATTTAATCACGTCAGCCCGTAATTCTGCCCCGTGTAAAATCAATGTCCAGTATTTACGACAATATCGAACAACCCCTCCTGCCTGAGTTGCAGGCATACCTGAATCAAGCCTATCGGGCTGATTTTTGTGTCGGCTATTTCAACCTGCGGGGTTGGCGACAAATTGATGCTGATATTGAGCGGTTTGAGGGAGGTGATGGGCAGGCTTGTCGATTGCTGGTAGGGATGTACCGTTTGCCGAAGGAAGAACTACGGCAGGCGTTGGCGATTGGGGTTGAGCTGGAGCGCATTGATCAGGGGCAAGCGATTCGACTACAAACCCTGATGGCACAAGAGTTTCGGCAGCAGTTGACCTATGGCGCGCCCAGTGCCGCTGATGAGGAGGGGTTGCAGCGGTTGAGATCGCAACTCCTCGCCCATAAACTGCAAGTCAAGCTGTTTCTTCGCCATCCCCTCCATGCCAAGTTGTATTCGATTTATCGCCACGATCGCGCCACGCCCATTATCAGTTATGTCGGCAGCAGTAACCTGACTCTATCTGGGTTGAAATCTCAGGGTGAACTGAATGTGGAAGTGGTGGATCGCGATGACACGAATAAGCTGGAGCAATGGTTTGAAGAGCGCTGGGACGATCGCTTTTGCGTGGATATTTCTGAACAACTGGCAGAGATTATTGATGAAAGCTGGGCAGGGCGATCGCTCAAGCCCTATTTCGTCTACTTAAAAATGGCGTATCACCTGTCTCAGGAAGCGCGAGATGGGTTGAGCCAGTATCGCGCTCCTGCCAGTTTTGGACTGTTGCCCTTTCAGGAAGCAGCGGTGCAAATTGCCGCGCACCATGTCAGCAAGCGGAATGGGGTGATTATTGGCGATGTAGTGGGATTGGGAAAAACCCTTGTGGGGACGGCGATCGCCCATCTCTGCGAGGAAGACTATGGCACCAGCACGCTGATTATTTGCCCGAAAAATCTGGAAAAAATGTGGCAGGGCTACATCGATCGCTATGGCTTGCGGGGCAAGGTAGTTCCGATTAGCCGAGCGATTCAGGAATTGCCTAATGTCCCAGCGCGGTTTCGACTGGTACTTATTGATGAAAGTCACAACCTGCGAAACAAAGAGGGTAAGCGGTATCAAGCAATTAAAGACTATATTGAGCAAAGCGGCAGTCGTTGTATTTTGCTGACAGCAACGCCCTACAACAAAACCTATCTGGACTTGTCGGCTCAGTTGCAATTATTTTTGCGCCCAGATGCCGATTTGGGTATTAAGCCAGAAGCCTATATCCGTAGCGTTGGTGGTGAGATGCAGTTTCGCCGCAGACACAGCACTAGCCCCGTGCGATCGCTCTTGGCATTTGAACAAAGCCCAGAGCCGGAGGACTGGCAGCAGTTGATGAGTCGCTACATGGTGCGGCGGACACGCAGCTTCATCAAAAATACTTATGCAAAACAAGATAGAGATCGTTACTACTTAGAATTTGCGGACGGACGGCGATCGTATTTCCCGGCTCGTCGTCCTCGCACCGTTCGGTTCGCAATTGGAGAACCGCAGACCGATCCCTATGCTCGGTTGTATGCCGATCGCGTGGTAGATGTCATCAACGCCCTCAATTTGCCTCGGTATGGATTGGGGTTATACATTGCACTGCTGCCCAGCCCGATTGCGAATGCCGAGGAAGAGCAATTGTTAGCCAATCTTTCCCATGCGGGGCAACGGTTGATGGGCTTTTGTCGGACGAATTTATTTAAGCGATTAGAGAGTAGCGGTGCTGCCTTTATTCAGTCGTTGGAGCGACATATTCTGCGGAATTATGTGTACCTCCATGCGATCGCCCACGATCTCCCTCTGCCGATTGGCACTCAGGATGCAGCATTACTAGATGAAGTGGGCAACGATGAGGATGAAGATTCGCTCTTGAGCCAGGACTGGGAAAGCTCCGAAGATGCGGCTGTGGATGAAGAAGACATTGATCCACAGCAGAACTTCGCTCAACGGGCAGCAGAAATTTATCGCCTGTATCGAGATCACTATCCGCGTCGGTTTAAGTGGATTCGCGCCAACCTCTTTTGCCCAGAGTTGCAGCAAAATCTTCAGCAAGATGCCACCGCGTTGATCGGAATTTTGCAACTGGCGGGAAGTTGGAACCCGCTTGAGGATGGCAAACTGGTGGCACTGGTAGATTTGCTACAACAGCAACATCCCACCGATAAGGTGCTGATTTTTACCCAATTTGCCGATACAGCACGGTATCTAGCAACGGCATTGGCAGACCAAGGCATTCAGGATGTGGGCTTAGCCACAGGACAATCGTCTGACCCGACTGCCTTGGCTTGGCGCTTCAGCCCGCGTAGCAATGAGAAACCCATTCCAGAATCTGAACAATTGCGGGTGTTGGTGGCGACGGATGTCCTGAGCGAGGGGCAAAACCTACAGGACTGTGCAGTAATTCTCAATTATGATTTGCCTTGGGCGATTATTCGCTTGATTCAGCGAGCAGGACGGGTCGATCGGATTGGGCAACAAGCTGAGGAAATTCTCTGCTACTCGTTTTTGCCTGCGGAGGGGGTGGAGCGGTTGATCAATCTGCGGGGACGGTTACGCGATCGCCTCAACGAAAACCAAGAGGTGGTGGGTACCGATGAGGCATTTTTTGAGGATGAGCAAACGCGGGAGATGCTGTTGAATCTCTATAATGAGCGATCGGGGGTGCTGGATGAAGCGGAAGAAGGCGATGTGGATTTGACCTCTGAGGCATTGCAAATCTGGCAAAGCGCGATCGATGCCAACCCTGCTCTGAAAGGCATCATTGAAAAACTGCCTGATGTGGTCTATTCCACGCAGGAGCATGAACCAACGGGAACCGATCCAGAGGGCGTATTGATGTACCTTCGCACGGATAGCGGCACCGATGCCTTAGCGTGGGTAGACAAAGATGGCAACAGCGTCACTCAGTCCCAGATGCGAATTCTCCGCATGGCACGGTGCAGCATTGATACCCCACCCTTGCCGCGCCATCCCCAGCACCATGAGTTAGTCACACGCGGGGCGGAACTGATTGCCGAGCAAACCAAGACGGTGGCGGGAACCTTGGGCAATAAGCGTAGCGCAGCAGCACGAACCTACGATCGCCTGATGGCATACACGCAACACGTCCGAGAAACCACGCCTTTACTGGCAATGGGGACGGAGTGGGAAAGCCTGGAACGGGCGATCGAAGAAATTAACCAGCATCCCATGAAGCAAAATGCGATCGCCCGCCTGAACCGAGAATTCAAGTCTGGCATTAGCGATAAACAGTTGGCAAAACTGGTTACGTTTCTGCGAGAGCATGATGTCCTGTGTGTGATCAACCCAGAGGAAAGACGAGACGGCGCGCAGATTATCTGTTCGATGGGGTTATTCAGAGGCTAAAACTAAAGAGGAACCTTGGGGAAAATGAATTTATTCTAATCAATCGTTACCCGCTCGACTTTACCCTTACCCCATGTCACTCAACCGCAACCGCGCCCAGAAGTACCTTCAGAAGTTTGATTTTGAGTCTTTGTTCATTGAAGAACTGGGATGGGATACAGTCGATCGCGTCATGCTGCCGTTTGAGGTGGATGGCGAACTGTTTGAGGTGGTGGCGATCGCCCAAAAGCGCGGCTTTACGGTGTTCAAGTGCATCACTCCAGAAATTCCGGCGCGTCCTCTCAGGGTAAAGCTCGATCGCCAGTTGACAGATTACAGCAAGTCTCATCTGCTGGTGTTTGGAGATGAGGGCAAGACTCAACAAACCTGGATGTGGGTGCGGCAGGAATTGGGAAAACCCCTAGCCCCTCGGTTTGAGCAATATCAGGTGGGGCGATCTGCGGAGCGGTTGTTGCAGAAGTTGGAGGCGTTGGCGATCGCCTTTGCCGAAGAAGAAAAGCTGACCTTGGTGGAGGTGGCGCAGCGAGTCAAGAAAGCCTTTGATGTCGAAAAAGTCACCAAGAAGTTTTTCACGCGGTTTGAAAAGGAACACGGGCAGTTTCTCAAATTTATTGATGGCATTCAGTCAGAGTTCGATCGCACCTGGTATGCGTCGTTGATGCTGAATCGGCTGATGTTTGTCTATTTCATTCAAAAGA
>Ga0163147_10007061_pt1 | contig 12896 bp, 9 predicted proteins | sample OliLakLV19MP6G1_FD_148597 | JGI IMG/M metagenome (GOLD analysis project Ga0163147, IMG submission 148597) | Freshwater microbial mat bacterial communities from Lake Vanda, McMurdo Dry Valleys, Antarctica- Oligotrophic Lake LV.19.MP6.G1 | ecosystem: Environmental > Aquatic > Freshwater > Lake >...
CCAAGGTTCTGGCCAAGGTTCTGGGGCAATGACGACCCTTCGACTGCTTCTCGCGGCCGCCCTTCTCGGCGTGGTTGCGGCATGCCAGACGCCGGGAAAGTCCGGTGACGCCGGTCGAGCACTCGAGCCCGCCCCTTCCTTCGCGCCCACATGGGTCGAGGTCCGCGCCGCCCAGGAGCGACGACTGGACGCGTTGCTGCCGTTTCATGCGGCAGGGCAGATCGAACTGCGTTGGACCGATCGCGACGGCGCCCACTTCGAGTATTGCCGCGGCGAGGTCTTCGTACGCGCCCCCTCCGATGCGGCGCTGAGCCTCACCAAGGTGGGCGAGCGCTTCCTCTGGCTTGGCGAGAGCGGCAACCGCCGATTCCTCTTTGACCTTCGCACCAAGGCGCCGGTGCTGTGGCTCGTCGGTGGCCTCGAGTCGCGCCCGCCTCGGCCCGCCCGTACCCCAGACTCAGGAGACTCACCAGACTCGAGAGACTCCGCCCCTCTGGTTGCCCAGCAGGCGTCGATCTTCGACCTGCTGGGGCTGATGCCCTTTCCGCCGGCCGAGGATCTCGACGCGGTGCTCGAGGGCGATGCCCGCACCCTTCGCGTCGAGTTCGCCGGAGTCGGCGGGCCGATTCGCGTCACCATCGATGTCCCATCGCTGCTGCCAACACGCATCGAACAGCTCGATGCCCAAGGCGGGCTGCTCCTCACCAGCGTCTTCTCGGAGTACGAGTCGGTCGACCGCGACGAGATGGCGCCGGGGGCCCTGCCGAAGTTCCCCAGCCGCGTGGTGGTCACCACGGCCGCATTCGAGTCGGACGACTCCCCGACCGAGCCCCAACCGATCCCTGCGTCGAAGCGCTCGGGAGCTGATCAGAAGCCGGCGGCCCCGAAGGAGGAGATCAGGCTCTTCCTCGGGCCAACCAAGGACGGCGTGGAGCGGATCAGGGATCGCCTGTTCGATCTCGAGGCCCTGATCGAGACCTTCAAGCCCGTGCGAATCGAGGAACGGTGATGCGCTCGAAGTGCCGTGCATGGATGATGGCGCTCGGGGGGTCGGCGAGTGCGATTTTCGCACTGCTCCCGGTGGCCGAGGCGGCGCTGGTTTCGCCGGCAGCGAGTGCAGCCACGGCGGGGCCTGCACCGATTGCCTCGCCAGCCGCGGCAGCATCGACAACACCGCCAACCGCATCTCCCGCGCTGATCCGCCGCACGCCGCTGGCCGGTGCGTCCTCGGGCGAGCACCTCTGGATTGTCATTCCGCCGACGATCGAACCGCCCGCGGGAGCGCCGGCGACGTGGCGTGTGCTTCATCACCATCCGGGGCTTCCGGCGGGCATCCGAGTCTCGCACGATCTCGACACCCGGCCCGAAGCCATGGCGGCGTGGGACGATCGACTCTGGATCGTCTTCCCGCCCATCGAGCCGCGTGGAGGGCGCGAGGTCTGGAGCGTCCGCGCTGTGCGGAACGCGGCGCTCGAGACCTACTTCACCGAGCCCGCGGGACGAATGTCGCTCTTGCCGAGTCTGCCGCCCGGGGACGCGCTCGACGGCTTCGCCGCAAACGCCGACGGGCCGCTGGCCATGCTGCGCAGCGGGGGAGTTCGGCGTCTGCTGCGGCCCTCGTCGGATGGCTGGACCGAGGCCTCCGAGCTTCCGGCGGGGCTGCGCGATCACTCGACGACAACCGGATCGCAGGGCTCGGCCCTGATCGGCGCCGGCTCCGACGGACGAACGCTTCTCTTCGCGCTCCAGTCCGGCGACTCCATGGTCACGTGGCGTCGTCCACCCGGTGCCAGCACCGTCGACCCCGCGGCCAGTTCGGGTGCGGCGTGGCGCGAGAGCGACCATGTGCCGACCCGCGCCGGGGTGAAGCTTCTTTCGCTCGGGCGTGACGGCGATCTTCCGCTTGCGGTCTTCGCCGATGACTCGGTGGTGCTTCTCGAATACCTCCGCCCGGGCTCGAGTGTCGCCCTTGCGGAGTTCGCCTTCCCGCCCGCTCCCGTCGACCTCGCAGAGAAGGCGCCGGCGTCGATTGCCTGGACCGTGCTGAGCCTCCGCGACGGGCCGCGACTGGTCGAGTTCGACGCCGAGCGAGGCCCGCGGATCCGCCGAATCGACCCGCAGCGCGGTGTCGTCGACGAGGACCTCGTGATCGGGGCGCTGGCACACTCGAGAGCCCGGTGGATGCACCTGCCGATCCTCGGGATGCTCGCCGGCGCGGCTCTCCTGGGACTCCTGCTCTTCCGCTCGGAAGCAATTGCCGCAGCCGTCGCGGCACCAGCGGGGATGATCCACGCGGAACTTGGTCCTCGAGCCGTCGCCGCGATGATCGACTACGCCCCGGCGGCGCTGATGGTCTGGATCGTGATGCGAGGCGATCCGCTCGATCTCGTCCTGTTGCCGATCTGGAGCGCCCCGCTCGAGCGGGCCATTGCCCCGATTGCCGCGATTCTCATCTCGGTGCTCTGCGCCGCGGTCTCGGAAGGTCTCTTCGGCGCCAGTTTCGGCAAGCGACTGCTCGGCCTGCGGGTGGTGCGATTGGACGGCAGCACGCCATCGCTGCCGCTGGCGCTCTTGCGAGGAATCCTCAAGTTCGCAGTCCTGACGATGCCTCTGCTCGGCGTGATCCACCTGTTGAATCCATCGCGACGCGGACTTCCCGAGCTTCTCACCGCAACTGCGGTGGTGCGTCGCGAGACCACCCCGAAGCCGTAGCGGAACCAATTGCGCCTGGCCCACTCAGCCCGGTCACGCCCGATGAACACTCAGCGCACTCAGCGCACTTCGCGCACTTGGCCCGCTCAGCGCACTCAGCGCACTTGGCCCGCTCAGCCCGTTCAGCCCGCTCACCCCCATCAGCGCCGCGGATTGCGGCCCTGCGAGGGGCCATCGCGGCGCGGACTGCCGGGCCGATCGACGGCTCGGGGCTGGGCGGTCGCCACCCGCGCCATGCTGGCGACGCTTCCGGGTTCCGGCGGATCGGTCTTGGCGAAGATCATGCGACCCGCGCTGGTCTGCAGCGAATTGGTGACGGTGGCCGAGACGGTCTCGCCGATGCGTTCGGCGCCCTCTTCGATGACCACCATGGTTCCATCGGGGAGATAGCCGACACCCTGACTGGGGTTCTCGCCCACCTTCACGATCTGCACCTCGAGCGCTTCGCCCGGAGCGACGGCGGCCTTCAGAGTGTTGGCGAGATCGTTGACGTTCAGCACCGCGACGCCGTGGATGTGGGCGACCTTCTTCAGGTTGTAGTCGGTGGTCAGGATCCGCAGCTTCTGAGTGCGGGCGAGTTCGATCAGCATCTTGTCGACAGAGAGGCCTTCGACGATGGGATCGTCGATGGTGACGTCGAGGTACGGATTCGACTGGAGCTTCGCGACCATGTCGAGGCCGCGTCGACCGCGAGAGCGCTTGAGGCGATCGCTGCTGTCGGCCAGCGTCTGAAGTTCATCGATCACGAAGCGGGGGACGATGATGGGAGCGTCGAAGAAGCCGGTCTGTCCGAGATCGTTGATGCGCCCGTCGATCAGGGCCGAGGTGTCCACCAGCAGCGGCCGCACCCCGCGGACCTGTTTGGCGAATTCCACATAAGGAATGACCAGCCGGAAATCGTCCTTGGTGGTCAATACCACCGAGACCGAGAGATAGCAGAGGATGATCCCGATCAGCACCTTGGTCAGTCCGAGATAGAGCGCCGCTCTCGAGGGTTCCGCTCGTGATGGCGAGGGCATGGTCATCGGCAGGAGCGGGAGCGAGTCGGCAGGGCTGGCGGCAAGGTCGAAAGGCGTGCTCTCGGCGCCGCCGCTCGACTCCGAGGCGGCGCCCTCGGAAGGCGGCGTCGCATCGCTCGCGGGGGGTTCGATCGCTCGATCGACCGCGGTTGCCGCCCGGCGCAGGGCCTGGGCCTCGCGCTGCATCGCCGAGATGGCAATCAGGAGCTCACTGGAACGCAGCGAGGTGCGGTCGTCGACGGGCCGGGTGTCGACCTCCCACGCGTCGGCGATGACGTCGATCAGGGCCCCGATGGCCACGGCCCCGATCAGGCCGAAGCAGACTCCGATATAGACGCCGACGACCGTGGAGAGCCTCTTGTTCGGCGTCATCGCGTCGATGACCAGCACGATCACGCCCACCGCGGTGGCCGCGACGATCAGTCCGAAGACGGTCGAGAAGCCGAACTCGCTCACGCTGTCGCGCTCGCTGGCGATCGTGAGGACGGTCACCGTCACCAGCAGCACGAAGAAGACCGAGCGCACCACCAGGAGGAGCAGGCGGCTGCTCTGCCGTTCCTTCTCGGCCAGCACCGAGGGCAGGTCGTAGCGAAGCTGGCGACGTGCCGGATCGCCCAACGGGTCGCCGGAGGGGTCGGCCAGGAGGTCAAGTCGTCCGTGCGAATCCGCGCCGGCAGCGGCGGCGCCACCGGAACTCGGGTACGCGCTCTCGTTCGCGGGCTTCTGCGCTTCGTCCATGGGGAGCGATTGTACAGATCGAGGTTCACGCGAATGCGATCGAGGGGGGACCCATCGGCTACCATCTCGGCCTTCGACGTCGTGGGAAGACGGCCGGGTCCGGATGACGGGCGACCCGTGAACCTGGTCAGAGCTTGACCGCAGCAGCCATAAGCGGCGTGGTCCGAGCGTTCGGTCGCCTGGCCGTCCTCCCCGACGTCGAAGCGTGCCCGACTGGTCTGAGCCTTCGTCCTCCTGCAATCGATCTCCTTCTCTCTGCGATGGCCAAACAGCCGCGAGCCAAGTTGAAGGAATCGGCCCAGTCCGGGGAACCTCCCGCGGGCCTCCCCGCGGGCGACCGCACGCCTGCCGCGACTGCAACCGGCGGGGCGCCTGCCCAGGGATACACCGTCCTCGCTCGACGCTACCGCTCGCGCGAGTTCGACGAGTTGATCGGACAGGACGTGGTCATCACCGCACTTCAGAATGCGATCACCCAGAATCGGGTGGCCCACGCCTATCTCTTCACCGGCACCCGTGGGGTCGGCAAGACCTCGACGGCGCGACTTCTCGCCAAGGCGCTCAACGCCACCGACGAACTCACCGAGCGCGATGCCGTCGCAGCGGCGATCCTCCGCGGCGACGACATGGACGTGATCGAGATCGACGCCGCCAGCAACACCGGCGTCGACAACGTCCGCGACCTCATCGCCAGCGCCGGGATCTCGCCGGCACGATCGCCGTACAAGATCTACATCATCGACGAGGTGCACATGCTCTCGAAGAGCGCCTTCAACGCGCTCTTGAAGATCATGGAGGAACCGCCGCGCCACGTGAAGTTCATCCTCTGCACCACCGAGCCGGAGCGGGTGCCCGCGACGATCCAGAGCCGCTGCCAGCGCTTCGACTTCCGCAGTCTGCCCACGCCGCGCATCGCCGAACATCTCCGAAACGTGCTGGTGGGCGAGAGCGTGACCTTCGAAGCCGAAGCGGTCATGCAGATCGCCCGGCTGGCCAACGGATCGGTCCGCGACGCCCTGAGCCTTCTTGATCGCCTGCTCTCCGCGGCTGATGGTCGCATCGACGGGTCGCTTCTCGAGCGCACCCTGGGCCTTCCCGAGACGGCACTTCTGACTGCAATTGTCGATGCCGTGGCCGAGGGTTCGCCGGGAGCCGCCCTCGTGGCCGCCGATCAACTGCTGGAGCGGGGGCACACCGTGGAGCGAGCTCTGGAGGCGCTCATCGACCACGCCCGGGCGCTTCTTCTGGCCTCGGTCTGTGGCAGCGAGAGCGAACTGATCGAGCGCTCCGGCGAGGCCCGAAGCGCCGTGGTCGCGCAGGCCTCGCACTTCGATGCCGCGGGCCTCATGCACATGATCGCGGTGCTCGACGCCGCGGCTCGCGCCGCCCGCTTCTCGGCCTCGGGACGGGCGGTCTTCGATGCCGCCATCGTCCGTCTGGCCCTCGCCGATCAGGTCGCCTCGATTCCCGCGCTCATTGCGGCACTGGCCAGCGGGGGCGGTGCGGCCGCAGAAAAAAAAAAGCCTGAGCCCGGTTTCGAACGGGCCATCCCTCACGCGGTAGTGGCGGCTCGGCCGCCGCGCCGTCTCGAGGAAGCCAGCCCGGGCCCCGGCGAGTTGAGCAGTCGTCCCGCGGCCCCCAGCCTGGCCTCGTCCAGTCCGCCTCGTCCGGTGATGCCGGCGCCGCCGACTTCCGCCGCGCTCGAGTCGCGACCGACGTCTCCGCCGCCGCGACGCTCGGAGCCCGTCTCCGAGGTCTCGATCACCTCGACTCCGGGGCCCACGGTGACTGGACCGGTTGCGGCGACAGGGCTCTCGATGGACGAGGCCTGGGAGCAGATCTGCACCGCCGCCGCCGCGCAGCGCAGCGAGCGAGTGCTGGTCGAGGGGTTCGAACCGGTCTCCTTCGACGGCCGGACGCTTCGCCTCACCAGTCGAAACTCCGGCGGCCAGATGATCCGCCGGGCCCAAGGCCAGCTTGAAGAACTGATTCGGCGAGCGCTCGGACGGAGAATCGAACTGGTGCTCGATGTCGTTGACGCCCCGGCGCCGATGGTCTCCGCCGCAGCGGCGGAATCGGTGAGGTCTCATCCGCTCGTTCGGATGGCCATTGAGATCTTCGACGCGTCGATTGCCGACATTTCAAAGCCGCCATCCTGACTTCACCCACTGGACTTCACCCACTGGACCCCACCCACTGGACTCCACTCACTGCGCGAGAGCGAGCATTTCCCATGTTTGAACAGATGAAGAACGCGGCCAAGCTGGCCAGCGTGATGAAGGACCTTCCTCGGCTCAAGGCCCGCATGGAGGAGGTCCGCGCCGATCTCGCCGGGCGCCACGTGGAAGGCCAGAGCGGTGGAGGAGCAGTCGTCGCCGTGGCCACCGGCAAGATGCAGATTCACGAGATCCGACTGAGCCCGGCGCTCATCTCGGGCGCGGCATCTCTGGACACCACCGCCCGCGAGTACGCCGAGCGGCTTGTGGTCGAAGCGGTCAATGCGGCGCTCGAGAAGGCCCAGCAGATGATCGCCGCCGAAATCCACAAGACCGCGGTCGAGATGGACCTGCCAATCCCCGAGGGCGCACTCGCCGGGCTCCTCGGCTCGTCCTGAGACCTTCGCTGCGCCTCCCACCAGAACCCGGCCACTCGGAGTCCCCGTGCCCAGCATCACCGCGTATCCCGAATCGGTCGAGCGCTTGATCGCCCAGTTCGCCACGCTCCCCGGCGTGGGGCGGCGCAGCGCGGAGCGGCTGGCCTTTCACATCCTGAAATCGCCACGTGAGGAGGCTCTGGCGATTGCCCAGGCGATCACCGACGTGAAGGACCGGGTGCGACACTGCTCGATCTGCTTCAACCTCGCCGACAAGGATCCCTGCGCCGTCTGCGCCGATCCGACCCGCGACGCCTCGCTGGTGCTCGTCGTCGAGCAGCCCAAGGACCTGATCATCCTCGAGCAGACCGGGATGTATCGCGGCGCGTATCACGTGCTGCTGGGGCGCATCGCACCGCTCGAGGGTGTCGGTGCGGACAGCCTCACCTTGTCCCAGTTGATCGAGCGGATCGAGAGGCCGGAGCGGAACGCTCGCGGGGCGGCCGTGCGCGAGGTGATCCTCGGCCTCAACCCCGATCTCGAGGGCGACACCACGGCGCTCCATGTGGCTGAACGGGTCGCGTCCCTGGGGGTGAAGGTCACCCGCCTCGCCCGCGGCCTCCCCAGCGGATCGCAGATCGAGTTCGCCAACAAGGCCGTGCTGGCCGACGCCATCGAGGGTCGACGCGAGCTCTGACGGACTTCGACCGAGGGCGCTTGGCGCGTCCTCATTGACGATTCCACCCCCGTTTCCTCGTCGCAGCCACCTCGCTCCGTGCGCCTTTCCGCGGGTTCCCGGGGAATGGGAGGATTGTGCCACTAGACTCCGACGACCTCGGACTCCCCCATGCGACTCGATCTGACCCAACGCGCCCGGCTCAGCCAGCAGATGCGTCTGGCGCCGCGCATGATCCAGTCGATGGAGATCCTGCAGATGTCGACCCTCGCCCTCGAGGAGCGCATCGAGCAGGAGCTCGAGGGAAACGTGGCCCTGGAGCGTGTCGAGCCAGGCGAGGACATGGAGCGGCTCGCGGAAGAGCGCGCCGACGATGCCGCGGAAGAGCGGCTGGCCGAGAAGCCCCTGGTGGTCCGGCAGGACGGCACTGCCAGCGCCGACGATTTCCGCCGTCTGAGCGAGCTGGAGTCGACCTACTCCGAGACCTTCGATCCCGACAACACCTGGGAGCGGCCGGTCGTCCAGGATCGCGGCGAGCGCGATCGCAAGCTCGATGCGATGGCCAACACGCCCTCCCGTGGCGAGAGCCTGATCGAACAGCTTCAGCACCAGTGGTCATTCACCGATCACACCCCCGAGATCGCCGCCGCCGGTCGGATCCTCATCGAGTACATCGATGACGACGGACGGATCGGGGCCGATCTGGACACCATCATCGAGCAGTCCCGCGACCGCGAGGAGATCCTCCCGCCGGGCACCCAGTTGAGCCGCGACCTCCTGGAGCGTGCCCTGGTCGAGATGCAGCACTCGCTGGAGCCGGCGGGAATCGGCGCTCGCGATGTCCGCGAGTGCCTGCTGATCCAGGCCCGACTGCAGGCCATCGATCACGCCGGCGACGAGACCTGGGCCGATGTGGTGCGGCTCATCGAGCGGCACTTCGACGATCTGCTCCAGAACCGGCTCCCCCGCATCGAACGGGAGAGCGGACTGACCATCCATCGGATCGAGGCGGCGCGGGAGCGCATGGCCCGGCTGCGGATGACGCCCGGTCGAGATGTGGTCGACGAGGACGTGCCGCCGATCGTTCCCGATGTGCTGATCGAGTACGACGAAGAGACCGAGCGATACATCGCCAGCATTCCCGACGCCCGTCTGCCGGCGCTGCGGATCTCGCCGCGGTACGAAAAGATGGCCAAGGACCGCCGCGTCGATCGCCCGACGCGCGAGTTCGTCGCCAACGGCGTGCGCAGCGCCGCCTGGCTCATCGACGCCATCGGTCAGCGCCGCGCCACCCTGCTGCGGGTGGTGCAGGTGGTCATCGACAGGCAGCGCGACTACTTCGAACACGGGCCGCTCCATCTTCACCCGCTCCCGATGATCGAGGTGGCGGCCGAGCTTGGCATTCATGTCGGCACGGTCAGCCGGGCGGTGGCGGACAAGTGGATGCAGACGCCGCGCGGATTGGTGCCGCTCCGCCGCTTCTTCTCGGGCGGCGTCGGCAGCCGGACCGGCGAGGACATGAGCTGGGAGGCCGTGAAGGAAGTCGTCCGCGAGATCGTCGATGGCGAGAATCCCTCCAAGCCGCTCAGCGATCAGGCGATCGCCGACAAGCTCCAGGAACGCGGCGTGACCATCGCCCGCCGCACCGTGGTGAAATACCGCGAGCAGCTCGGCATCCAGCCGGCCCGGCGACGAAAAAAGCACGCGGGCTGAGCGTTCGCACCGACCTCGTGCTGGGTGCCACGCAACGCCGTGAACGAATCACGGCCCCCGCGGACCCGAGCCTGGAACTCGCCGAGCTGGGGCTCGGCGAGACGCTGGTTGCCGCAACATCCGTGCTCCATCCTTCCTGCGCGCGACGCGAAGGACCTCGTCCATAAAGATCCGTGTCACTTCGGTCTTCGCTCACGTGGGCGAATCGCCGTTCTTCACGGCGACCGGCGTCGCCGTACGCCGAGCTGGGGCTCGGCAAGATGCTGCGGCCGTGATTCGTTCACGGCGTTGGGTGCCACGCCTTCGCGAGCGAAGCGAGCAGAGGCCTGCTCACGTCCCTGACTCGCATGCGCCATTCCCCGCCCCTGCTCGCTACGCTCGCGAAGGCGTGGCACCCGCAATGTGGCCCCGGCGGCCTCCTCGCCCGCGTCGTTTCGCCCTCCCTCCGCCCCTCGCTGTGCACCTTCTTCTCACCGGCGCAACTGGTTCGATCGGCCGACGACTCGTCCTGAGTCGGCTTGAACGGGGCGATCAACTGACCCTCGTCTCGCGCGATGGCGACCGCGCGGCTCGGCTCTTCGCGGCCGAGAGCAACCCCAACATCCGCGTCGTCGAGGCCGACGTCAGCGTCCCCGGCGAATGGCAGAAGTCCGTCGACGGGGTCGACGCGGTCATTCACCTGGCTGGCGCTGGGCTCACCGATCGCCGCTGGACCGCGGCGTATCGCAAGCAGATCGTCGACAGTCGGCTCGACAGCACCCACCAGGTGGTCGTCGCCATCGAAGAGGCGCGGCGCCGTCCGGCGGCTCTGCTGTGCGCCTCCGCAACCGGGTTCTACGGAGACGCCGGCGATCGCGAACTCGACGAGACCGCGCCACCCGGCGACGATTTTCTCGCCTCGCTCTGCGGTCGCTGGGAGGCCGAGGCGATGCAGGCCGCGAACATCGGAGTGCGCACCGTCTGCCTGCGGATCGGCATCGTCCTCGACGAGCGCGGTGGTGCGGTGCGGCAGATGCTGCCGTTCTTTCGGCGCTTTCTCGGCGGACCGGTGGGCACCGGGCGCCAGTACTGGCCGTGGGTGCACTGGATGGATGTCGTGGGCATGATCGAACTGGCCCTGCGCGATCCGCGGCTGCGCGGTCCCGTCAATGTCGTGGGCCCGAATGCCGTCACCAATCGCGAATTCGCGGATGCCCTCGGCGCCGCCTGCGGGCGCCCGTCGCTTCTTCCAGCGCCGCGGGTTGCGGTGCGACTCTTGAAGGGTGGGATCGCCGACTTTCTCACCTCGAGCCAACGGGCGCTCCCGAAGGCGGCGCTGCGTCTGGGCTACCGCTTCACCTATCCGGAGATCAGCGGGGCGATGCGGTCGCTCTTCGATCCCACCTCGCGGGCAATCGTCGCGGCTCCGGTCTCCAGCCGACCGCGCCGCCTCACCGGTTCTCCGGCGGCGCGGATACGCGTGCTGGCCATCGATGTCGACGGCACCTTGCTCCGCAGCGACGGCCAACTGGCCGATCCGGTGATTGCGGCGCTGCATCGCGCCGAGCGCCGCGGCGTCACCGTGGTCCTGGCGACGGCTCGATCGCCTCGGCTGATGCGCGAGATCGTCGAGGTTCTGCGACTCGAGAGCCCGACCATCAACTGCAACGGCGCGGTGATCTGGAACCCGCTCGATCGACGCCCGCAGTTTCACGAATCCATGGAGAGCAGCCTGGCCCGCGAGGTCGTCGCCGCGGCGCGGGCCGCCGATCCGGGACTGGTCGTCGATGTCGACGTGCTCGACCGCTGTCACACCGATCGCATCGATCAGAAGCTTCAGGCCCAGGTGAATCGTCTGGTCCAGCCCGACTCGGTCGGGCCGCTCGATGCAGTCCTGGCAGCACCGGTGACGAGGCTCAATCTGATTGCCCAGCCGGAGCGGCTGGCCAGAGTGATTGCGGTGCTCCAGCGCGACTTCTGGACACAGCGCCGAATCGCCATGTTCAACACCCATCCCTGCATGATCCAGGTGACGGCGCCGCTGGTCGACAAGGGGATTGCGCTGCAGCGCGTGGCCCGGCGGGTCAAGGCCTCGCGGGAAGAGGTGATGGCCATCGGCGATGCCGTCAACGACCTCGGCATGCTCGAGTGGGCCGGGTTCGCGGTGGCCATGGGCAACGGATCGAATCAGGTCAAGTCGCTGGCGAATGCGGTGGCCCCGTCCAACGACGAGAACGGCGTCGCCTGGGCGATCGAACGCTGGGTTCTCAGCGGTGATCCCGCGGCATGCGCCGCGAGGTGAGCCGCGACGTGAGCCGCGACGTGAGCCGGCCTCGGAACGAATGAGGGACCAGCCCTTACACTGCGGGCCCATGTCCGACCTTCTCATCTGGCTCGATGGAAAGCTCGTCCCCAAGGCAGAGGCAAAGGTCTCGGTCTACGACCACGGTCTGCTCTACGGTGACGGCTGCTTCGAGGGAATCCGCGCCTACAACGGGCGGGTCTTCAAGCTGGGCGCCCATCTTCAGCGGATGTGGACCTCGGCCGAGAAGATCCGGCTGACTCCTCCATTCACCAGGGACGAGGTGACGACGGCGATCCGGGACACGCTTGCCGCAAACGCGCTGCACGACGCCTACATCCGGCTGATCTTCACCCGCGGAGCCGGCACCCTCGGACTGCATCCGTTCCGCTGCCCGCGTCCCGGGGTCATCGTGATCGCCGACAAGATCCAGCTCTATCCCGACGAGCTCTACCGCGACGGCATGAAGGTGATCGTCGCCAAGCGCCCGCGCATTCCAATCGAGTGCCTCGATCCGGCGATCAAGAGCTTGAACTACCTCAACAACATCCTCGCCAAGATCGAAGCCATCGATGCCGACGTGCTCGAAGCGATCATGCTGAACACCGACGGATACGTGGCCGAATGCACCGGTGACAACATCTTCGCCATCAAGGGCGGAACGATCTTCACTCCCCCGACAGAGGCCGGAATCCTTCACGGCATCACCCGGCAGTTCGTCATCGACACGCTCTGCCCGGCGATGGGGATTCCGCTGACGCAGAAGCAGATGCGGCTGGAGGAGCTCCTGGCCGCCGACGAAGTCTTCCTCACCGGCACCGCGGCGGAGATCATCGGCGTCAGTCAGATCGACGAGAATCGCATCGGTGCGGGGCGCGTGGGGCCGATCACCGCCAGGCTCACGGAAGAGTTCCGTCGTCGGGTGGCGGTGAACGCACCCGAGGGGTAGTTTGAGCGCTCCGTTCGGCTGGTTGTCTTGAGCGCTCCGTTCGGCCCTCCGGGCCGACACTCGCTTCCGTACGCCGCGCCGGGCAGAGCTGTTTGAGCGCTCGGTTGCGGCCTCCGGCCGCACACTCGCTTCCGTACGCCGCGCCGGGCAGAGCCCGGCGGGCTGAGCCACGCGTGGGCTTTGCGGGCGGTGCGGGCGCGTGGAGAAGTCCGCGC
>Ga0163147_10007067_pt1 | contig 12886 bp, 15 predicted proteins | sample OliLakLV19MP6G1_FD_148597 | JGI IMG/M metagenome (GOLD analysis project Ga0163147, IMG submission 148597) | Freshwater microbial mat bacterial communities from Lake Vanda, McMurdo Dry Valleys, Antarctica- Oligotrophic Lake LV.19.MP6.G1 | ecosystem: Environmental > Aquatic > Freshwater > Lake >...
TAGCAAGCCCGCTCCAATCGCCCCCATCGCACCGTCAACAAAATCACCGATTGGCAGCAATTTACTGAGTTTGTGCAGACGCATGAAGACCGCACCCAAGGGGAACTGGCTACCTTGTGGGAGGGCGAGATCAGCACTCGGAGCATCGCCCGCGCGCTCCAAAGCATCGGGTGGACTCGAAAAAAAAGACTTACGGCTAGCGTGAGCGCGATGCAGCCAAACGCGCGCCCTTTCTAGTCCAACTGGCAGCCATGCCCCTGCCGCAACGGGTGTACATAGATGAATCAGGCATGGACGAACGCGATGACTATGGCTATGGCTGGAGTCCGCGTGGTCAGCGGTTGGCAGCACTTAAGTCTGGACGCAGAAGCGGTCGCGTCAACCTGATTGCTGCCTCTTGCGAACAGCGACTCCTGGCTCCGTTTACGGTCGAAGGTACTTGCAATCGTGTCGTCTTTGAGACCTGGCTCGAAACCTGCTTAATCCCTGCCCTGCAACCCGGACAAGTCGTGATTGGGGATCATGCTACCTTCCATCATGGGGGACGCATGGCGGCTTTAATTGAGGCTGCGGGTTGCCGCCTCTTGTACCTGCCGCCCTATTCGCCCGATCGCAACCGGATTGAAAAGTGTTGGGCTTGGCTCAAAAGTCGTATCCGCAGGCGCTTACCTCAAGCGGATTCGCTGCGGCAGGCGATGGAGTCCGTGCTCAAAGAGGCTGTGTCCTAACACTGTCGGCCATCGCTATATGACCGAGGGCATCGAGTCCGGCTTCGACAGTCTCATTGCGATAGGCACTATCAGCCCAAACCTCATCACCACCATTGTCGGGGTCTAACACAGCACCCAAAGCTTGGGAGTCGTGCACCGAGGCATCGGTAATGCGGTAGCGGCGAATAAAGCCAGACGCAACATCAATGTTGATATGGTTTTGATAGCCGAAGTAACTCTTGCCATGCTTTTTCGTCCATCGGGCATCCGTGTCCTTCTGGGTGCGTTTGTGAGGCTGTTCGATCCAGTCTTCGGGGCTTTTGCCTGCTTTAATCTGCTTGTTTTCGTCTCGACTGTTGCGCTGGATCGGCACTGGAATCAGGGTGGCATCGATGATTTGCCCCCCTTTCGCCTCATAGCCTGCCTGCCGCAGGAATGCTTCAAATGGCTCAAACAGCACGTCAATCAGATCGGCTTGTCTCAGTCGCTGCTCAAACCCGTCTAGGGTCGTGGCATCCGGAATCTCGGCTGACCCAGCCAAGCCCACAAACCGGCGGCATGAGGCTCGGTCGTGGGCTTGGTATTCTACTTCCTCGTTGCTCAGATTGTAGAGTTGCTTCAAGCTTAAGAGTTTGAACAACACCATCAAGTCGATGGCTTTGCGTCCAGCCTTGCTTTTGCGCTCTTTGCTTGGCAGTTGCTCAAGGACTTGGCGCAAGACCTCCCAGGGCACCATCTCGTTGAGGTCTTGCAGTTTATCTTTTCGTTCTTCTAGCTGCTGCCGCCGCTTCTCGATTCTGCCAAAGCCTTTGCCCATGGCTGTACCTCTCTGTCCAGTCTGTCTCTAGCTTGAAACAGCTCCTGCCCTGTTCTCACTATTGTCATGAATTCTTTCTATTTTTCGAGGTGCCCATGAAGAGACATCAAAGCACCTAGCGCAAATCTTTGTGATGCCTGATGTGGAAGAGGAAGGGAGACGAGGGAAGGATGCTGTGCTGATGGGCTGGAGGGATGATGAGACCAGTGACTCCCGCCAGTCTCAGCTTTTGCAGGAGCAACGATGGCGATCGCAGCTTGAACGATCGGGGCGCAAGTTTTCGGCGCGGCAACTGTTGCAGCAGCACCAGAAGAAGATCGTCCTCTTAGGCGCACCGGGTTCTGGCAAAACGACGCTGATGAGTTTCTTGGCGGTGACGCTGGCAGAACAACAACGAAGGATTGCAATCGCAAGCGATGCCCATGCAAAAGGACTCGATCGCTCTGCACAAGGAATCGATGCCCATACAGAAGGAATCGATCGCGATCGATCGCGAATGGTTCCGGATACAGACGGATTGTTTGCCGCCACACAACCATTACCGCTACCGATTTTGATTCGGATTCGCGATTGGGCACTGCATCCAGACCAGTCCATCCCTGAGTACGCGCGGCAGTTTGCGGAGAAGACCATGCATGTCAAACCGTTGCCGAAGGGCTTCTTTGAGCACTGGCTCAACAATGGGCAGGCGCTCATCTTCCTGGATGGGTTAGACGAAGTGGCGGAACCATCGAAGCGGCATCATCTGGTGCAGTGCATTGAAAACTTTTTGGGACAGTACCCGCTCAATCGCGCCATCATCACCTCGCGTCCCGCTGGCTATCGGCGTGACTTTTTCCGCACCGAGGAGTTTCCGCACTACGAGTTGCAGCCGTTTGACGACCAGAAAATTGAGGAGTTTTGCGATCGGTGGTACACAAGCCGCGTGCAGGATACCGCAGAGGCACAGCGACGCAAAGAGAGCTTGCAAAAAGCCCTGAATCAACAGGATCGCATCAAACTGCTGGCGCGGAATCCCTTGCTGCTGACCATCATTGCTCTGATTCATCGCTACCAGGCACGACTGCCCCGCGAACGCTACAAACTCTACGACAAAGCGGTGGAAACGCTGCTTACCTCCTGGGATGACAACAAAGAACTGAGCAATCAGACCGTCCTCAAATATCTGCAACTGGACGACCTGCGACGACTCATGGAACATCTGGCGTACTGGATTCACACGCAAGGTCATACAGGCGATGCGGAAGGCGGCACCCTCATCGACAAAGACGAACTCATCCACCAACTGACTCAGGAGATTAAAACCCTCAAGCAACTCCAGCTTTACGAAGCGAAGGAAGAAGCCAAACGGTTTGTGGAATTCATCCGCGACAGAACCGGACTGCTCAACGAACAAGGACAGGACTGCTACGCCTTCGTCCACAAAACCTTTCAGGAATACCTCACCGCCCAAGAAATCAACTACCAGGCAGACAACGAAGACGATTTTGAGCTTGTCTTAACCCACATCGAGCAACACCTCCACGACCCCCACTGGCGCGAAGTGCTGCTGCTGCTCATTGCCCAACAAAGCCCAAAGAAAGCCGCGAGAGCCATTCGTAAGGTTCTTGCTGCTAATAGTCCCTACGAGCAATGGCTCCACCGTGATGTGTTGTTTGCAGGTCGTTGTTTAGCCGAAGATCCAAAGGGTTTGAGAGGAGCAGATACTGATCTATCTTCAGAAATTTTAGATGTATTGGTTGAACTGGAGATAAGAGATGTCAATCAAATCGGTTACAAGGTTCGCGAACAAGTTTTACAAACCTTTTGCAGCTTGTACGAAACAGATTTTGAGGCTGAAGCATTGCAATTGCTAGAGAAACAAGCAAAATTTGTCACTCATTACCGATTGTGGCAATACCGGGCTTCACTTGGACAAGAAGACGTGGTGAGAAGCTATCTTTTGGAACGCATTCAAATGAAGAATGCTGAAACAATTCCTGAAGTCACATTCTTAGGCGCATCACTAGAAGAAGCATTGAAACCACTGTTGAAAACTCTTAAACAGATGGCATCTGATCAGCCTCCGAGCGAATTAAGTAAAGACGCAAATGGTACTACTGAATCGAATTCTGATCTGTGGTATGCAAGCACTGAACTTGGGTGGTTAATGGAGCGAGATGATACTACTGAATCGAATTCTGGTTTGGAATATGTACGCACTAACCTTGAATTGTCAATGGAGCAAAAGCATTTAATGCTACTTAATAATGAAAACTCTTACATTCGTCACAACGCATCTAAAGCGTTAGCTGAGTCAGGTAAGACTCATAGCTGGATCTTACCTAATTTAGTTCAATGGATTGAGCAGCATCAGGATGAGGCGTGTGTGGGAGCGGGGATTGATGCGCTGTGGGCGATAGTGGATGGGAAAGGTTAAAGGATGAAGTTACCGAATGGCGATCGTGACGCATTGTTGCATTGCACATTAAACATGAGCTACAGACTGTTCCACTCTTCCAAGGTAATCTCGCGATCGATAATCTCCTCGACTTCTCGTATCATCATCTTGAGTTGAGGTACTGAATACTGGGCATTTGAAGGAATTGTCAGACGATACTGGCTGTCATAAAGCATAAACTGATGCCTACTACCAGAGAAAGGACCGTCAAAGCCAAGTCGATGCAATCGCTGAATAAATGTCTTCCGTTTACAGGGTATCCATCGGCTCACGGGTAATCTCCCGATTCAAATCAATGCCGTCCAGTATTGGCAACGGATGCCCCAGCTTCAGACCAACCACAATCCAATCTTCTAAGGTCGATCGCAACTCATCTTCGCACTCTCGCAAGGTCGCACCAAAGGCAATGACACCCTTACAGGACGGAATGCGACCTGCAAACGTCCCATCTTCTAGCTTTTCGTAGAGTGCCTGAGCGATTCCTCGCTCTACATAGTCACTAAGAATGAATTTTGTTGCTACCATGCAAAATCTCCGCTCTATTCATACTTTAACCTGGATTGAGCAACATTAGGATGAGGACTGTATGGGAGCGGGGATTGATGCGCTGTGGGAGATAGTAGAGGGGAGAGGCTAAAGGATGAAGGCTAAAGGATGAAGTTACCGAATGGCGATCGGGCTGAGATTTCAATGGCAAAGCTAATTGGCTATTGCCTCAATCCAGATCATCCCAAAGGTAAAAACAAAGCCAGAGTCTTTCAGTCATCTCTGGGCATCACAGCAGAGAACGCTGACCGTTTGCGAGAGTTGGTTCAACAGGCAGATATAGAAGGCGAAATGGTGCAACAAACGACCACAGCCTTTGGACAAGAATTTAAGGTAGATTGGGAGATACCTGGGACCGACGGATTACAGCTTCGCACCACATGGGAAGTGGCGACTAACGCTACTACGCCCCGCTTAATTACAGCCTTTGTTAGAGGATTATGAACCAGCCAAAACTTTTAGACACGGTGGCTCTCCTCAAACCCGTTCCAATGGAACAGCTAATCTTAGTTGAGCCAGACTACGCTGCTGTGTCCAATTTGCCCGTTGGGTTAGTCGGCACCATTGTCGAAGTGTATGAGCAAGAAGATAGTCATCACTTCCTCATTGAGTTTGCCGATGCTCAAGGTTGTGAATATGCGATGGCGATCTTGCAAGCAGACAGCTTTCTCGTCTTAAAGCATGAACTCGCTGAAAGCGATAAACACCTGGCATCAGTAATGTAATGCCGATGAAACAGATTCGCTATAGCAAAGAGGTTGATGCGCTGCTGGTTGAACTGTCGGATGAGCCGATCGCCTACACCGAAGACGACGGGCAAGTGATCTTGCATTACTCTGATGATAAAACGCTCGTTCTCATCGAGATCTTAGATGTTACCCAATTCATGTCAGAAGCGAATGCCGATGCTATGCTGCCGCTTTCTAACTAAAGGAGTGAGCCATCCTACCGACTGTTGAACAGGGTTTGACCTGTATTGACTTGCCAGATGTTATCCAACGACGATCGCAACCTTGGATGATGTCTTTAGTGGGCAGAGTTTGGACGTACTGCCAGCCACCAATGCCCACAATAGTCAGCACCGGGACGAGTACCAGACCTGCAACGGCGGCGCGACGAATGCGTTTGCGTCTGGTTTCCTTTTGTGCCTGCGCCTTCACTTGCTCATCGGTGGGGGTGAGCGGAAAGCCAGAGGTGCTTTTATCTTGCTTCTCTGGTTGCCACAGTCGGGCGTAGTAAAAGCAGATGCCGAACAGCAGCAAAATGCCGATGACGAGGGAGGTAATGGTCAGCAGTCCGGCATCTTTGTCGGCGAAGAGCTTGAGGAAGCCGTTGAGACTGGTGATGAAGGCAATGATGCCTGCAACGGGAGCGCTGAATTTGGTCAGAAAGGCTCCCAGATTAGCGTTGGTCTTGTTGTCATCGCTCATCGTCGCATCCCCAGAAACCGGGTTTCTTGCTGAAGTATACGATTCAACCCCATTGACTGCCTAGAAGCTCGGTTTCTTGAAGTACGGTTGTCGTTCATTACCCGATCGTGACCTTCAAAGAGACATTGTTCAACCGATTAGACTGATGCAGTTCACGCTTGCATGTCCAACGTTGCCATGAGCTTGTTATGCGATGCAGAAAAACATGACTGGCTCGCTATCGCACCCCTTCAACCAGCATTGCTAATACATTGACTACACGTCCCAAGGCGATCGACTCTAATCGTAATGTGACTGCAAAACATACTGAGTGTAGGTGAGCGCATCGAGTTGTATTGCCTCGCAATCGTCATGTGACTCAATACAATGGCAATGTGACTGCGGAACATACTGAATGCAGGCGATCGCATCGAATTGTATTGCCTCGCAATCGTCATGCGACTCGATACAATGGCAATGTGACTGCGGAACATACTGAATGCAGGCGATCGCATCGAGTTGTATCGCCTCGCAATCGCAATGTGACTCGATACAATGGCATTGCAGTCAGGTGCAATCGTAGCAGCGGCTTATGCAATCAAAGACGATCGCGATCGAGAGTTAAAAGACTCTATGCAGATAAAAGCGATCGCTCAACCATTGTTAGCGTTCTGCTCTAAAAAAGCAGCGTGCTTGAGCGGTTGTTTAGCTTTAAAGCGACAATTCCCAATAAAAATGGCACACTTTTAGTACGGGTGTTCTATAATTTTGTCAACCTTCAAATCATTGCCTTTGAAGGCGAAGCTATAGGCATTGGACACGAGACGGATGATCATCCAACCCTCAGTGGCTCTAAAATTGTCCTGCCGTAGCCTCTGACTGCTGCTATTTTTTCGTCGATCGCCCACGTTACGTTGACATCGCCATGTACTCCTCGATCGCTCCCGGTACACTGCTCAACAACCGCTACTGTCTTGTTGGTGCAGCAGGGCAAAGTAAATTTGGTCAAACCTATCTAGCACGCGACCAAAAGCGGCTCAATGAACTCTGCGTCGTCAAAGAATTTACGCCAGTGCAACAAGAGGCAGCGGCAGTAGAGAGTCTGCGGCAGCGCTTTCATCAAGACATATCGGGGCTGTATGAACTTCAGCATCCCCAGTTGCCCCCCCTACGCATGATGTTTGCCCAGGAAGAGCGGCTCTACTGGGTGCGAGATTATGTGGAAGGCAAAAGTTACGGTGTGTTGCTAGATGAGCGTAAAGCTCAGGGGCAGGTGTTTTCCGAAGCAGAGGTGATTCAGCTTTTGCTCAAAGTGCTGCCTGTGCTGACCTACCTTCACAATCGCGGGATGGTGCATCGCAACCTGTCGTTGGATACGCTGATTTTGCGACAGCAAGACCAGTTGCCGATATTAATTAATTTTGGGCTGGTGCAAGAACTGGTTACACGGTTGCAGTTGCATCCGATCGACCAGCGTGAGGCGTTAGGGCAATGGGGTTTTGCATCGCCAGAGCAGCTTCACGGCAAGGCTGAACCCAGCAGCGATTTGTATGCCCTGGCAGTCACGGCGATCGCCCTGCTCACAGGCAAAACACCCGAATCACTCTACAACAGCCAGACGCAGCAGCTTGATTGGGAAGCGCTTGTGACAGTACATCCTACTTTTGCGCGTCTATTGCGCCAGATGCTGCATCCCCAGTCCAAGAAGCGCCCCACCTCAGCCGCACAGGTAGCGCAGATTTTAGAGCCACTGCTGGCAGACGCTCCTGTCGATGCCATGCCAGCGAACGCCATGCTGTCTGACATCATGTTAGATACCCCTACGGCAGCAACGCAGCCGACCGATGCTCTACAACCACTGCCAACGCGTCTACCAAAGAAGCGGTTGCGCCCTAAGCGTAAGGGAGACGGCGACCCACGAGCTTCGGCAGCAATGGTTGTCGGTCTGGTGATGCTAATTGCAGCCGTGGCGTGGAAGTTTCTGCCGCACAAGCAGCCCGATGCGAAACCCGCCGCCTCCCCCTCCATCACTGCTGCCCGTCCAACTGTTGCGCCAAGTGCTCCGTCTCCTCGCGCCACTGCTAGCCCGTTAAACGCCTCTCCTAAAGCTGAATCAGCCTCCGATGAGGCACTGCGCGATCGCCGTCGCCAACTCAACATTGACTTTCCCTTCTTCACAAGCCTGGTGGATGAGGTGTTTTATGCCAAGTATCCCCAACAGCGATCGCGCAAGCTGGGTGATACAGAACAGGACAAGTCCAAGGGCGAATGGAACACGATCGCCAGCAGCACAATGGCTAAGCTAGCAACCCTAAAACCCGAAACGCGCTCCAAGATGGGTAGCTATCGTCGTGCCAACTACGACACATGGCTGGCTACCCTGGGTGAAACGAGTGCCAAAAGCAGCCCTCGCTTAGACGCACTGGCAGACAGCCGTTTCTTCCAGCTTTTCCCGGAGCAAAAGGGTAAAACGCTGAATCCACGCACGTTTGGGCAGGTGTGGTACGCGATCGCGGATGAGCAACTCAGCACTGCCAAAGCCCAACCCCGTCCTGCCTCTAGTAACGGCGCAAACGGTAATCGCTCTTTGTGACACATTAGAGGCGTTCTTCTACAGTGCTTGCCCTTATGCATGACGTGCCACATTTCCAGGAAGCAGGACGCATGAATCCTGTCAGCCCTGACGATCGAATGCCCGAAGCCGTCTACAGTATGGCGTTAGATTTCCTCGTCTTTGCCTGTGTGGACATCGCGTTTATCCACCAACAGCAAATGCTGCTGGCAAAGCGCAATACTGAACCGCGATCGTCCTGGTGGATTGTGGGCGGCAGAATGGTTGCAGGCGAAGCGCCAAAAGCCACTGCCATGAGAAAGGCGCATCAAGAGGCACAGTTAGCGAACCTGGATGCCGATCGCTTTCGCTGTATCGGTGTCTATTCCACTTGCTTTGCCGTGCGCCGTCAGGCACCCAAACATCACGGTTCCCACAGCCTGAACGTGACCTATCAAATTGAATTGACTTCAGCAGAAAAGGAGCAATTGAGGCTGCGATCGGACGAATACGACACCTGGCAGTGGATGAAGCGAAATGAAGTAGAGGGTTTGCTGAATCCTCACGACGAACTCGATCGAGCGTTGCTAACAACCGTTCGTGATTTGCAAATGTAGGCGATCGCTCGTAACGGCTAAGCAACAGGCACCTTTTCCATACCAAACACTCACAGTTACCCTCTAAGCTGTGCCATCATCGCCGCCTCATCCCAATAGGAGGAAACCTGCTGAATCTTGCCAGATGCGTAACGTTCAAACACGCGAATACCTTCAGTCATGCCTTGTTTACCGTTCTTGCCCCAACCTTGCATTGTCCATTTAACCGCCGCTCCATTCCCTGCCACAAAGACGTGATCTTGGGACAGTTACAGCCGTTCAAACACCATCGAGAGTAAGCCAAAAAACTTTGGAGCAGTCTCAAGGGCGTTGTTCGGTGGCTTACCGACCGGATCGTAAACCACTGCATCTTCACTAAAATTCTTGATCCATCCCTCTAAACTCATTGCCTGGAGATTGGTAAAGTAAGCGGTGACAACGGCTTACATGGTATCTGGTGACATTAATTGGTTCGCTACTCTAGCAGTGCAACAAGCTCAGTCTAAATCGAACTTAGCTGCAATGATCGTTAGTGGCAAAGGCAATCGTCTTTCACCAACTGCATCTCTACTCATCCAAATAGGGCTGTAACTGAAGCTGCAAGCGTTGACGAGCACGAGCAATTCTAGATTTGACGGTGCCGAGGGAGGCTTTGGTGATGGCAGCGATTTCTTCGTAGCTCATGCCGTCGATTTCGCGAAGGACGATCGTAGTGCGGAAGACTTCGGGCAAATCAGCGATCGCTCTTTTGAGCTGGTCGTAAAACTCTTGTTGACTCAGCGCTTCATCGGGTTCTAGCGTCTCAGCAGCAATTTCCCAACCCATTTCGCCATCGCTAAAGGTAATGGGTGCATCCAGAGACAGAGGTATGGCGTGGCGTTTACGCTTCCGCAGCTCGTCGTAAAAAAGATTTGTAGCGATGCGGCTCAGCCAGCCCTGAAATTTCGCTGGTTCGTTGAGCCGTCGCAGATTGCGATAGACACGAATCCAAACTTCCTGAACCAAATCTGCCCGATCTTGCCAATCGGGGGCGAGGTGATAAAGAACTCTTTCGACGTGAGGCTGGTAGCGTCTCAACAGCTCAGCAAACGCTGTCTTGTCGGGACGATGATCAGTCTGACAACGTAGAACCAGCTCCTGGTTTGACAGGTCTTTTACTGACACCGACACGTGTGTGAGCATTGTCGTAACTGTTGACCAGGATACAGGCAGATAGGAATCCATTTACAAAACCTCACCCAAAGACTCATTCATCTTGCTGCCATACGCCGGAAAGTACCCAAACATCCGGGTCTCGCATTCCCTTCAGGTTAGAAGTTACAGGGTCGATCGCCCCTGCCTGAAGTGCCACTTGTCAAACTGTCAATTTTTGTTGCTGTCTACGGCGCAATCGCCGTCTTTGTCTGGATTGACCCTATGCGATCGCGATTATGCTTGAGATTGCCATACATGAGAAAGATTGGTAGCCTTGGCTGGATTTTTCAGCACCTGTCACGTCATCCTGTATAAGAGTCCTAGAGTTCCTCGCGATCGTCTCTGTTCCTTCACGCCCCCTTCTCTCCACTGTCATCTAGCGCAAGCGAGTCGCCAGCATGTTCAACGCTACTGAACTTCTCATCGAAGACTTTGTGAACAAACTTAAGGAAGGCTATCGCCGCACCTACGGAGGCTGGAAGTCTGACTATGAAGACATCATCGGTTGGGTCGGCTCGATGGCAATGGAGAATATTGCCAATAGCGATGCGCTGTACCACAACGTTGAGCATTCCATTCTCGTGACGCTGGTCGGTCAGGAAATTTTGCGCGGCAGGCACATTCGCATGGGTGGCGTTTCCTGCGAAGATTGGCTGCACTTCATCATTTCGCTTGTCTGCCATGACATTGGCTATGTGAAAGGTGTGTGCCGTCAAGATCGCGATGGTCTGTATGCAACGGGCAAAGATGACAGCATGGTAAATCTTCCCCCTGGCTCGTCGGATGCGGGATTAACGCCTTACCATGTCGATCGCGCTAAGCTGTTCATTGAGGAGCGCTTTGGTGGTCACAAGCTTATTGATGCCGAGATCGTGAAGCGCAATATTGAACTCACGCGCTTCCCTGTCCCCGCTGCCGAAGACCATCAAGATACCATCAACTATCCCGGTTTAATTCGTGCCTCTGACCTGATTGGGCAACTCAGCGATCCCCGTTACCTCAAGAAAATTGGCGCACTGTTCTACGAATTTGAAGAAACGGGTGTCAACAAGGCGCTCGGCTATCGACATCCCGGCGATCTGCGTAAAAATTATCCCAAGTTCTACTGGCACGGCGTTTTTCCCTACATTAACGATGCGCTCTACTATCTATCACTCACTCAACAGGGCAAGCAAATTGCGGCAAATCTCTACTCCAACGTGTTTGTCGTGGAGCATGAAAAGCCAGAAGATTGAGAACGTATCCTTAAAATTTGTGAACGACAAACTAGGTGCATAGAGAGTAGTCCTGGGAAACCTAAAGCTATCGGGACAGTAGAGGGTTTTATATGGCGGCTATGCAAACGTTTTATCCTAAAAGGATTCTCAGTTCTTCAACGACGGGCGATCTCCTGGACGGCATCACCCGCACGCTTGAGACAGAAACCTTAAACATTCTGATTGACTTCCAGCAGGTCATGTTTATGGATAGCACTGGACTGTCAGCACTGGTGATTGCGCTGAAACAAGTGCGTGGAGCAAGCGGACGTTTAGCGCTCTGTCGACTGAACGGGCAAGCCTATATGGTGCTTGAACATAGCGGTCTGGACAAAGTGTTTGAGATTTACGAAACGCCAGAAGAGTTTACGCGATCGTTGACCACTAGCACGGGCGAGCCATCAACAAAGTAGTTAATAATGGTGGGATGCCACGTAAACAAAAGTACCCGCACTTAGTGCAATCGAAATGGACGGCTCACCAAAAAATTGACGGCTGGCGGCATTTTCAAGTGACCAATCGCAAGAATCAAGGGCAGTGGGTCTTTGCCGAACTGGTTGCTGCTTGTGACCCAACAGTGCGCTTCTGGGTCAACGCGCGACTGTTGAAAGATCGATCGCTCTGGCAAGCGGGTTGGCAATCGTTACAGGAAATTGAACTCACTAGCGCTCACTGAGCTGCTCGCGATCGCTTCAAGCCACTAAAGGCAACGAGATCTACCTTGAGGAAGTTTGTTTGTAGACTCATACCAGTGTATGCCAGTCACTAGCCTCGATCATAGAGGTGGCATTACTGAAGCTAAAGAGGTTTTTATGATGAAGTGGTTGGGAACGACAATGGTAATTGGTGCCGTAGTTTGCCTGGGCTTGCCTGCAAATGCTCAAACTTGTCGCCTGCTCAGAGTGGTCGAAGGTAAAGGGGCTTACTCGCTTCAAAAAAAAGTTTCGGCTGCCAGTACTCCACTCAGCCCCAGCAACTGGAATACTGACTTTACCGTACCTGGCGGGCAGCGATTCACTTACTATGCAGCCACAATGCGGGCAAAGAATGGTGGTAATTACAGCATTCAGATGAACCTGAAGTATGCCAATGGCACTTCGGACAAGGTTTTTGATAAGAAGGTTTCGCTGAAAGATAATGAAGCGCTCAACCTCTCAGGTTCGCCTCGCCTAAATTCAGAACCGTATCAGGTTAATGTCGTGGTTGGTGGCATTCCAGTGACTGGCAATTCGTACACCGTTGCCGCTTCAGGCTGCCCTTAGCGTTAGGTCTTTAAGGGTTACATCTTTAAGCATCATGCCTCTAGACGGATGATTCTTTCCCTGTATTGAGATGATCTACGGTTAGAGAAAGACAAACCTTGCGTC
>Ga0163147_10007072_pt1 | contig 12879 bp, 7 predicted proteins | sample OliLakLV19MP6G1_FD_148597 | JGI IMG/M metagenome (GOLD analysis project Ga0163147, IMG submission 148597) | Freshwater microbial mat bacterial communities from Lake Vanda, McMurdo Dry Valleys, Antarctica- Oligotrophic Lake LV.19.MP6.G1 | ecosystem: Environmental > Aquatic > Freshwater > Lake >...
GACCCGCACCGTGCCGAAAGGACGCGCCAGCCTGTTCACGGGTTTCGTGCGCCAAGTGTTGTACCGTGAAATCAACGGCGATCTGTTCCAGCCGGACACGCTGCTCAGCGAACGCGATCACGACGAAATGGTCAATCTCCAAAGATGGATATTTGTCCGGCAGGCGTTCCCACCAAGCGCATACCATCTCACCCGCCGCGTTGAGGCGCAGTTCGCCGTCCGCGATTTCCCCGAACAGGGAAACGCGGTTCTGCTGGCAGAGGGTCACGAAGTATGCGCCCGCTTGGGTGTAATCGTAACCGTTCAACCGGGGGGATTTACGTTGGGGATAGGCAGTCATCGGGTATTTGTCCTCGAAGATTGACACGGGGTCTTCCCCCTACGAAAACTATGTCTCCGCCCGCGTGGACGAAGGTCACGCCAAATGGGGATCGTCACCCTAAGGATCACGGGCGAACACGTGGGTCTGCCCCTACGATGGTGTGTGCTTTGGAAACACCGGCGGAGACTCCGCCCCTACGATGCACCATGTTTTGTAGGGGCGGAGCTATGTCTCCGCCCGCCCTTTAGATGGGAAGCGACCCCACACACCCACCGAAAACCGACACTGTTGCCACGAAACTCTGGATGGCTGAGGTTGCGGTAAGCGGCGCGGGCGTCGCCCTGACCGAAGTTCCACGAGCCACCGCGCAGCACCCGCGCATTATTCGTATTTAATAGTTCTTGCCCGGCTTCGGCTGCCGGATTGTAATAATCGCTTAAACACCACTCCCACACATTCCCACCCATGTCTAATGCCCCCACCGGCGACTCGCCTTCCGGGAAGATGCCGACTGCCGACGTTTGGTTGATGCCCGTTTCGCTCGTATTGCCTTTGGCGGGGTCAACCTTCCCCGTATACGGGTACTCGCGCCCGTCTGTCCCCCGCGCCGCCCGCTCCCATTCCTGTTCGGTGGGCAGGCGAATTTCGTACCCCAGTTTTGCGCTTAACCAGCGGCAGAACGCCACCGCATCGTACCAACTGACGCGCTCACGGGGATGATTGTCGTATTTGAATGCTTGATCGCCGGGAGTGACGTTATGCCCATCTGGAAACGCCAAGCCGTCCCACCATGCGGGGTTCTGCCAGCCGTCCGCCGCGTCAATGAAGGCTTGAAACTGGATATACGTGATCGGGTATTTGGCGATCTGGTACGGCGGCAGCGGCGGGTGCTTTTTATCCTGATAGGTCCACTCGCGCTGATCATCCACAGCACACCACACCATATCCGGCAGCCCATCGTCGCGCAGCCCGATCCCCGCACGCCGATCCGCGTTGAAACGCCCCACCACACGATAAGCGGCGGCACGCCCCACCGGATCGGGTTCGTTCGCTTTGCCGTGCGCCCCCGCGATCAAAGCGGATTGGGTTTCCGTATCAAGGTTGTCCAGATCAAGCGCAAAATCCGGCTGTTCCAGCAGTTCCAGCGCCAGATGCGGTTGCGCCGGAGCAAGCCATCGGGCGACACCGTGCGGATCATTGCGATCCCCCGCCAGCAAAATCGCCGTTTCTTCGCGCCCCGTCGCTGCCCACCAGTGGTCCGGTTTCCAAAGGTCGGATGCTTGTAGGGACGATGCCTGCATCGTCCGCCCAGACTCGGACAACGCAGGCGTTGTCCCTACCCCGTAGACATACTCTCCCAACACCGCCGCCGCGAAATACTGCTGCAAAAGCTGGTGGGTGAAGCGCACATTCACGCCGTAGTCAATGATCTGGGCAGAAGCCGCCGCGCTCAAGAGTTTCGCCGGGTCGCTGACGGTTTGGCGCAGGATGGCTTCGGCATCGGCGCGGGGCATTTCGGTCTGTGCGCCCATTGCCCACGCAATTTGCCCCATGCCCGCGCGGATCAGCGCGTCACCGATCCACGTCAGCCCGATGTCGGTCAGACGCTTCTTTTCGGCATTAAGCAGGTTGGCGACGAAATCGCGGAACAAGCCAGCGCGGTTGTCCGGCAGTTTTTCCGAACGGCGGTAGAGCGCACAGACCATATTCACCATGAACGGGCTGCGGCACAGCGCCATCAAGCGGCGGTGATCTGTGTGCATGGTGCGCCACGCACGCCCTTCAGCCTGCCATGAATACGGTTTCTGAGGCAGCCATTCCTTGTCCCAAAAGCCCTCCGGTTTGCCGTGCGTGACAAACGCCTCCCACGCTTTCAACAGGTCTGTGTTGCCGCCTAATTCACCCCACAATGCCGCGCCGCGTTCGGGCTGCCCCCACCCGGCATACTTGCGCCGGATAAATTCCTCAATGCGCGGCAGGTCGAGCGGCTTCAAGCGAATCTTGCCGATCCCGTCGATGGCGCTCAGGTCGTCGGTGTAATCGCGCACCCGGCAGCTCACCACCCAATCCGGCTTGCTGTCCAGCGTCTCGCGCACTTCCGCCACGAGATCGCGTCCATCGGCGGCGTGACGCGGCATTTCGTTGAGCGCGTCACACAGCAGCACGAAACGATCACTGAGCCGCTCAAACGCCGCTTGCAAATTATGGGTTTTGGCGCGGACAAACTCAGCAAACGGCGTTGATCCGTCGAACTCGCGCAGGGGAATATAGACGGGCAGTTTGACCGTCGGGTCGCTTTGCGCTCCCCGTGCCAGATCAACGGCGATCTTGAGCAGGGTCGTGGTTTTCCCTGCGCCGGGGTCGCCTAGCAGTACCGCCCGCCGCAGATCACGGATCGCCTTCCGCGCATCCGGCACATCCGCGCCCGCTTTGGCGAAATCATCGTGCGCCAGATGTTCCAGCGCGATGCTGGAAAACACGAACTCGTCATCTAGTCCGAATGCCAGCGCCGATTTGGAATGCATTTGCGGAGTCCGCTCCGGCGCTGCCACCAAATCGACGTACAGGGCATCGCGTAGGTCGGCTTTGGCGTCGCTCAACACCCATTTCAGGTAGTCCTGTATAGCGGCGTCATCGTTCGGCATAACGGGAGCGGCGGGCATGACCGTTCGTTCGCGCTGCTGGCAGCGAGTCAGCGCCGCGATCAGCGCCAGCAGCCCGGCATTGTAATTCGGCGCGTCCATCAAAATCGGCTGGACTTCTTGCAAATGCAGCGGGTTGCGATACTTTGCCGGGTGAACGGCAAGCGGTGGGATGCCGTCCTCATCTGCCCGCAGTTGTTCACGCCGTACCCATTTCGACTCGTCGGCGTTTTGCGTGACGATGCAGATCACCGCGTATGCCCCCGCCAATCCCGCGACGATGTTCTGATACCAGTCCTCCCCGCCGGGGATGCTGGTCGCGTCACGCCATGTGACGATCCCGCGTGCATTCAGCGCCGCTTCCAACCGCTCGACAAACGGCGTATCTTTGCGGCTGTAGCTGATGAAAGCGTGGGTTGGGCTGATCGACGGTGCTGCGGGGGTTTGCGGGGGGTTAATCGCCGTCCATTCAGCCCGCAGACCGTCAATCTGTGCCTGATACTTGGCGATCTGCGCCCGGTGTTCGCGCTCACGGGCGTTCTGCACAGCTTCGCTGATGTCGTGACGCTGCCGTTCTTTCGCGTCACTGACCAGCGCATCCTGCTCATTCTGGATCAGCGCGTCTAGGTCACGAATGCGCTGGCGTTTCCGTTCTGCTTCGTCCATGTGCCGCCTCTAGGTGGATTTTTCGACTGTAAAGCCAATGGTACGTAGATCGGTTTCAATCTCGCGCAGCGTCGTCGTGATCTTCTGGTTGAAGTCGCGCTGGCGGGCATTCACCACATCCAGATTCATGCCGCCTAACTGTGCCTGCTTCTGGTCAGCCACCAGCGCATCTTTCCAGCCTTCGATCAAGTCGCGCTTGCCCGCAATCCGTTCCAACGTCCGCTGGACATTCCCTTGCCCGTGTTCGCTCACCAAATCCGTGAGGATGGCACTTTCCTGCTGTTTCAATTCCGACTCGCTGATCGTGTCGAGCTTGAGCGTCTGCTGTTTGCGCCGCAGCGTCCAGCGCTCATGCAGTTCGCTCATTGCCCACTCGCCCACTTTAAGCAAAAAGGTCAGACTCAACGCATCCATCGTATTCTCTCCCTGTGATCCCGATGATGAATAAGTGTACAGCAGCCCATCAATTTGACCCTGCTTGTTGACTCCCACCTGCTGCTTAAGTGCCTCCAACAGCAGCACGACGGCGGGGCGTCCGGGGGCGCACTCGCCAAAGTTGAGCAGCGTGCGTATCAGGTTGACGGTGAACGTATAAGCGTTTCCATTCCAGTCGATCTGGTTGAGGACACGACAGCCGAACAGCGCACTTTCCACCAGCGCCCGGCGATCATTGCCATCGTTCATATAGGGTAACAGCAGGTCTATCACATCTTTCATTGAAAGCCTCTCCCAAGTTACTCCTGCATTTCCAAAAATCGATCCGCTTCGCGGCAGGGTTAAAAGCCAAGTGCAACCGACTTGGCGCTACGCGCCCACCAGCGATCAGCGATTCAAATGATGGGAAGCGACCCCACACACCCACCGAAAACCGACACTGGCGTCACGAAACCCTGGATGGCTGAGGTTGCGGTAAGCGGCGCGGGCGTCGCCCTGACCGAAGTTCCACGAGCCACCGCGCAGCACCCGATTATTAGTACCACTTATATTTGTAATTTCTGGTTTACGGTACTCATTCAAGCACCATTCCCACACGTTCCCGCTCATGTCTAATGCCCCCACCGGCGACTCGCCTTCCGGGAAGATGCCGACTGCCGACGTTTGCCCGATGCCTGTGTCACGGGTGTTCCCCTTTGCCGCATCAAACGTGTTCCCATACGGGTAAATCAAACCATCCCTCCCCCGCGCCGCCCGTTCCCATTCCTGCTCGGTGGGTAAACGGATTTCATGACCTAGTTTCGCGCTCAACCAGCGGCAGAACGCCACTGCCTGATACCAATTGACGGTTTCACGCGGATGATTCCAGTATTTGAAATACTGCTCACGGATTTGCTTATCATCCTCGTCTGCCGCCAAGCCTTCCCACCACTCCGGGTTACGCCAGCCGTCCGCCGCGTCAATGAAGGCTTGAAACTGGATATACGTGATCGGGTATTTGGCGATCTGGTACGGCGGCAGCGGCGGGTGCTTTTTATCCTGATACGTCCACTCGTGCTGATCATCCACAGCACACCACACCATATCCGGCAGCCCGTCCGGGCGCAAACCCACGCCGGGTCGGTTGTCCAACATCCCGCCAGTGGGCAGCGGCATCCCTAATGCGCGACCAACGGCGGCACGGGCAAGAGGATTCGCATCACCCGCTAACCCCTCACCCACGCAAGTGGGGAGAGGGGGGAAATGCACGGGGCAGCCACTTTTCCCGCAGACGGGTTTTGGTGTCGGCGGGTGTGGTCGCACCGCTGCGGGCAATGCACAGCGCGGCGACTTCGGGGTTCGCATCCGCCAGCCAATCCAAAATGAGTGTGCAATCGACGCTGTACAAGCCCGCCAGCAGGATCGCCGCTTCTTCCCAGTTGGTGCGCTCCCACCACTTGCCCGGCTGCCAGATGTCGGCGGCTTTCAACCGCCCGGCGCGAATTTCGTTATCCATATAGCGGGCGGCGAAATATTCCTGCAAAAGCTGGTGACTGAAGCGCACCGTCTCGCCAACAGCGATCAGGCTGGCGCTCCCCGCCTGATACACCTGCTTTTCCGTCAGGAACTCACGGGCGCGTACTAGGGGCAGCGCCGTCAGCGCGTTACCTTCCGCCCCTGCCCCGCGTTCAATCTGCATGACGTATGCCAACCGCGCCAGTCCATCTAGCAGGGCATCCGCGTCAGCATTCAGGATCGGGCGTTTGTGCGCGTCCACCTCGACCAAGCGCTCACGTACCAGCAGGGTCAGCGCGAAATCGCGGAACAGTTCGCCCCGGTTGTCCGGCAGCCGTCTTTGATTGGTGACATAAACCTGTGTCAGCATCGACAGCATATACGGGTTGCGGGCAAGCACAAGCAAACTGGCGGCGTGTTCACGCTGACGCAACCAGCGCTTCCACGATTTGTTGTTGTAGCCCCATTCCATGCCATTCGGGAGCGCCGGCTTCAACCAGAAAACCTGTTCCGGCTCGTCAAGCGATTGCTCTGCCGCCCATTCGAGGAATGCACGTTCGGTTTGTGCCGCTTCCCGCCCGATCAAGCGCTCGAACAGTGCCGCCCCGTCTGCGTCCCCCAGATAGCGCACACCAAATTCACGAATGCGAATCGGATCGAGCGGGGTGATCTCCACCTTGTCGAAGCCGAGATCGAGTGTGTAATCCTGCGCCCGGCAGCTTACCACCGCCAGCAAATCAGCATGTTCTTCGATGAGACGCTGCACCTGTCGATCTCGATTTTCGCGTGAGCGCCGCGCTACCGGAATTTCGTTCAGCCCGTCCAGCAGCAGCGCGGCGCGTCCCTCGCGCAGCAGGTCATCGACATGCACCCCTAACGCGCCCACTTCACCGCGAATGAAGTCTGTCAGCGGCTGCCCCTCTTCCGTCCATTTGCCCAAACGAACCACCAGCGGGATCGGCTGCTTCTCGTCTACAATCGCGGCATCCGCCAGTTCACGCGCCAGTTTCCAGAGGGTGGTCGTCTTGCCGCCACCGGGTTCGCCTAAGATCACCGCCCGCCGCAGCGTCAGCAGTTCTTGGACGGCATTATCAAAGCGCCGGATTTCCTGCACCTGTTCCCGTTCGCGCCCCAACAGCGCATATTCCGGGCGCATCAGCACAAACGGCACACCGCCGCGCTCGTCAGTCTCCGCCCGCCGCTGCGCTGTACCCGATAACGGCGTGTAGCGTTCGGTGTTGAGCAGCACCTCAAAACGCAAGCGATCCAGATATTGCAGTTCCAGCGCCCGGCGCGTCACCTTCGGCGGCTGAATCGGTTGATCGTCGGTGCGGGATGGCGCGGGCAATCCTTCCAGCAGAGCGCGAAAGGCGCTGGGGTAGTCGGCATCGTGGAATTTCACGCCCTGATAACCCGCTAAAGGAAAGAAGCCGCTGTCGCTCACCACATCTTCGAGCAGCAAGGGGATGATCAATTTGCCGCGCTGTTTCGCCCACAGAATTTCGTCCTGCACCCATGTACTCGCCAGCGCCCGTTCCGTCGCCAGCACGACAAAGGCATACGAGTTGATAATCCCCTCGGAGATCGCACGAATCCACAGATCGCCGCCCTTCAACCGGGATACATCAATCCAGACCGCGTGTCCCGCCGCCTGCAAATCACTGATCAGCCGTTCAGCGAAGGCTTTGTCATCATGTGAATAGCTGATGAATACCGTCGGGGTGCGTTCGGTATTCGGCGTTGCCAATGACTGCGCCGGGTTTCTCGGCGGGGTGGGCGGCTGTTTCGGCTCGATGGCTGGCAGGGGCGGATCAATGCAAAGTGAATTAACCTGGGCTACGAACGTGTCAATTTCTTGCTGCTGCTTGTCGCCACAGCCGTAGCGGATGGTATTGAGCAGGGTCGCCAGCGCGTGTTCAGTCGGATCAGCCAAGCACTCGAAGGTCAGCAGTTTTTGAATGCACTTCGTGCTGAAAACCATCGCACTGCCCGCCCGGTCAATTTGATAGTACAGGCGCGGTTCACGCAGGTAGAACGCTTGCGTGAGCCATGCTTCGCGTTCATCGCTGTCATTCATGAACGGCTGAAGAAAACCGTTCATACGGGGGGAAAAGTCGGGTGGCAGTTTTATCGGCATGGTCACATCGCAGAATAGTAATGAATAGGATCAGTCAAAGTATAACAGCTTCACAGCTTTCACACCCTCATTGGGTTACATTTTTTGTCGTCGCCAATAGGGGTGTGAAATTTTGAAGTCCTATAAGAAATTGACCTTCACAACTTGTGAATGCTGTGAAGGTTGTGAGGTCATCCGGGATCACCCCATGAAATAAAAAGAGTCTGTTTCACAGCTTTCACACCCTTCACAGGCTCTTTTTATGCTGCTGAGTGCGGATAAAACAGCCTCAAGCGTCTCCTTCACAGGGTTCACAACCTTCACAGCCCAAACTCGCCGCTTTCATGCGCCATAAGCGAATGACATGCCCGCGCACACTGCGCTGCACCGTCAAGTTGTCTTTGCCGGGGATGAGCAGCCCATCCTCACGGAGTTGATTGCCAATGGCAATTTTGGTGAACTTGAGCGGATGCGTGCGGTTGATCTCGCGCAGCACGATGTCGGGCAGCAGATAGACAAATCCCTCATCCCGATAGCCGATGACCGTCGTTCCCGGCGCATATTCACGCGGATGATGCAGGTCATCCTCAAGCACACACTGCCCGCCCGCCAGCAGTTGTCCGAGTAAATCGAGAAACACCTGCCCGGCGCGTTCCTGCTGCACGGCGCGGATCGTCTCCACGATCACATCCTGCCATGCGGGTAACGCAGCATCCGCACCATGTTCGGTCAAGAATTCACGCAGCAGTTGATAAACGCTGATCAGCACCGCCCAATTGCCGATCATCCGTCCGGTGTGCGCCTGCTGTCCCAGATTGGCTTGCAGTTTAGCCCGGTAGCCCGCCGCATTCTGCTCAAATCGTGCGGCGAGATCAGTGGTCAGCGTACCAGCATCGGCTTTCCCCGCGATCCACTGGGCGAACTCGGCGGTAAAGGCGGGTAACTGCATCCGCAGTCCCTCTGCTTGGGACAACTTCTTCCCACCGGGATCGCGCTGCTCCCACGGGGGTATTTCCAACACCAGCATCCGTGAAAGAATGGAGGCTTCGCCCTCGATGGTCGTCTCTCCGGTGGAGAGCAGCAATCCCCGACAGGCACGTTCCTGTCGCAGTTTTGCCTCACGGGTCAAACGTCCGCGCCCCATCCCGCGTGAGTAGCTTTGCAAAAAGCGGGTGAACGTGCGCTCGTCGGCATAGCAGGTTTTGTAATCGTCTACCCAATAGAGCGCATCCGCCAGCGCATACCCCAGCGCCTCGACGGTGTTGACCGTATCGCCCCACTGCGCGGGCGGCGCATCCCGCGTGAACTGCCCGTAGAAGCTGGTCATCAGCGCGGCGATCTCACTCTTGCCGCTGCCCGTTGTGCCGACGAGATGCAGAGCGGGTTTGGGCGCGGCAGCCGGAAAGAAGCGCTGCACAAGCGGCAGTAGCGCAAAAGCGGTTAAGACGGGGGCGAGTGCGGGCGGAAAGACCGCCACTGCTGCCCGAAATGCGGCTAACCCATCCTTCCCGCTGGCTGTCTGCAACCCATAATCGCGCAGTCGGCTTTCCAATTCCGCTTCGGGCGGAGCAGCCAAACTCCCGGACGCTCCAATGCTCACCGCCGACGAAACATAGATCCACAATCCCGTAATTTGGGTCCAGCCCATAAACCGATACGTCCGGCGTTCCGGCGCATCCCCCGACAGCGTGAGAATCGCCGGAGCAAGATGCTTGTGCATCCCCGCTCGCGGCGAGAAAACCGCCCCTGCCCGACCCGCGATGAACTTCGCCAATCCATTTGGATCGCCGAACAGTTCGCCCGGCACATCGAGCGTCACCGCTTTCCCGCCCTTGCTGAGGTGTAAACGTGTCAAATGGTCAATCTGCCCATCATCATCGACGTGCGTGACCGATTCCAACACCCGCCCTGTCCACTCCGCTACCACCTGCCGCGTCATGCCCCGTTCGGTTTGCTTCTCGTAGACCATCCCGCCATTGATTTCGCTGTAGCCGTCCCCGCTGCCAGTCGCAGTTTCAGGTGTGCGTTCGCGCTGGCGCCGTGCTTCCTTATACAGGCGATCCAGATCAGCCACCTTCACCCCGTCACCACACACGGTTTTGAGCCGCTGGCGCTCCTCCGCCCACCGAACGGGATCGAGTTCCGCACACGCCCGGACTGCTGCGGCAATTTGATCAGCAGTCGGACGGTCAGCGGTGGTTTCCGTTCGTCGATACTGGTTGACGAGCTGATTCACATGCAGTCGTGGATCGCGCAGAGGCTCACGGGCTGGACGGCTGTAAGCGCTGCGGATTGTTGCGAGTGCCTCACGTTCGCTGCTCCCATCGGCAGCATACCGCGAGACAAGCTGCCCTTCCGCGTCAGATTGGCTGTGTCCGGCATCGCGCAGTTGACAGGCTGCTTGGAACAGTTCGGTATTGCGACTACCCTCCGGCGCACCCGCCGCGAGATAGTCCTCAGTACGTATCGGCAGTGGATGCTGACTATTCCCATTGAGGTTGTTGACGTGCAACCCGCCAATGCGTTCATGTTGCGGCTGACTTTCCAGCCAGAGAAAATCGCTCAGCGGGTAACGTCGCTCGGCGTGGAGTTCAAGCAGTGTCACGATTACGCCGCCTCGACTGGGCTTGGTGTTTATGCTGCTCGGCAACCTCATTACAGAAGCGACCGACTTGACATACTGCGGATCGCCGCCAAGCGCGCTGAACAAGCCGCGCAAAATGTCTGCTGCCTGCTTGCGCCTGTCCTCGTCGAGCGACACCGCTTCAGAGAGCAACCAGTAAGCATGTAAGCCGCCTCCGCTGTCGATGATGGCTGAGGGTGGTAGGTTGAAAGCGTGCAGCTTTGCCAGCGCCGCCGTTCGTCGCGCTGGTTCATCGTCGCAGTCGAGATCAACCCACAAAGCAGGCAGCAGCGCCGCCGCTTCCGCTTTGCCGCTCTTGGTCTGGCGCAAGCACGGCGCAAAGTACAAGCCATAGCCGCTCTCGCGGTTCAAGGCGGTTCCGCGATTGAGCGCGTTGGTCAGGGTGCGCTTATCCCCGACTTTGCTCCAGAAGGATCGGGCATCCCCGGTCGTCGGATGAATGCAGCGCAGTTCAAAGTACAGGTCGTCCGGTGCGCCGCTGTACAGGGCGCGAAGAAAATCACGCCACTCCGGCTTATTGTCGGGCGCATCGTTTTGTGCGATACTCATGTTCATTCCTTTTATATGGCACAGGGGTTTGAAGCGCGCTTGTTTGGCGACCAGAGCGCTCCATTCCCCTGTGTGCATGTCGGCTAAAAGTCGATATCCAAGTCCGGTTCTCGATCCGGCGGCAAGAAGTCCAACCGGCGCACGTCGGCGAAGAACGCTTCCCGCTCCGCCCCGCTCATATCATTGATCCCGTCCGCAAGCTGTCGCAACTGAATGAAATCCCCGCCGATCTCACTGTGCAAGAGCCTTGCCAGTAGTTCCGCCTCATCATGTTTCAGTCCGCTGATCAACGGGCGAAATTCCACCTCGTCATCTTCGACAGTCCGGTAGTAGCCCGTCGCACTCGTCCGCTCGTCGGTGCGCCGCGCACCTACCCAGATGTTAAATGCTCCATTGTTCGTCTCAAATTTCCCGTGAGCAGGCAGCTCGGTGACTGCTAACTGCGCGGTGCGCGCAGCTTCGAGGTCGTCATACCGCTGCTCCCAGTCATTCCCAACGTAACGATCCATCTCGTCGATCACCTGCTGCTCCGTCAAGCTGTGCAACATGGCGATGTGATCAACGCGCTTGTTCCGGTTGAAATACAGCGGCACGCGCTCCCCTAAGCCATCATCGTAGTATGTGCCGGGTAGGACGACATGCGTGTGCGGATCATGCCGTCCCGGTGACTGCGGATCGTCGGTCTGTCGGTGGTGGGTCACGAAAGCGTATTCGATGCCCGTATCGATGCCACGTTCCTCGAAGAACGCCTCGGTGGTCTGCACAGTTAGTTCGCGGACGAACTGCTCCCGACGCTCCGGCGCGACCATGGCGATCAGATCGGGATTGACGTTGTAGACGAGGCTAAACAGCAGCACATGCTGGCTCTGCAATGCCTCGCAGTGTGACGCAATCTCCGTGACCGATCCCCCCATGTCGTGATCCCCCACCGCTCCCGCCCGGCGGCGTTGCGTGCCGCCTCATCTCGGCTTTCGCGGTACGTCAGGTAACGGAGTAAGCCCTTCGTCAGCTTCGCTTCATTCGCGGTTGGCTTCTTGTACTGCACATTGGCAATGCACATCTGTTTGCGATCCATGCGTCACCCTCCCGTCCGGCGGTTGCGAAGCATCTCGATGAAATGTTCGAGGCGCTGCGCCAGTGTCTCGACCTTCGTGTCGAGTGCATCGATCTTGCCTTCAAGGTCTTTGGCAATCGCTTTGCGTGAACCGACCAGATCGGGCTGGTGCTGGAGGTACAGTCCAACCGCCTCCCGCACCAGGTCGGCACGACTGGTCGTATCGCCTTTGCGATTGCGTGAACGGTTGAGTTCGTCCAGCCGACTCAACTGCTCCGGTGTCAAGCCGACGGTGAAGCGAATCTTGAGTTTGTCTTTTCGTGTCATGCGTCCTCCTTCAAGTGCTGTTCGATTTCTTCACGCAGTCCCGGCGTGGGACGAAAACGGAAGTACAGGCGCGTCAGACGGTCCGGCGCGGCGCGGCCCATCTGGGCGCGAACTGCGCCAGCAGACCGCATCCGCTGCACTTCGATCATCAGTTTGCCGAAGTCGCGGATGACGACTTCACCGCCCGGCTGCGCCAGTTCCGCCCGCCAGACCTCAACCAGTACGTCCAACACGTCCTCAAGCTGGTGCTGAGTCAGATCGGGAAAGCGTCGTGCAACCTGCTTAATCACCTGCCGATGGTTCATCGGCTGTCCCTTTCTGGTTCAAAAACGAACCGGTTCACATCGAACAGTAAAAGTCGGGCGGGGTGTGGACGGCACCCAATGCCGCCCACCGGTTCGGCGGGTGCATAGCACCGGCGAACCGGTGCAGTCGCCGCGAGGCGCTGCACCGAAGCCCTGCGGCGTTTGAGCAGCCAGCGATTTAGCTGGCTCTCCGAGGGAAAGGCATAGGGGGCGCGTCCAAACATGGACGACGACAAGCGAACGCGCCCCCTGCCTCGACCGAAGGAGCCGTCGCCACCACGCGGATCATCCCCGCACTGCGGACAACGACGGCTGCTTTCTATTC
>Ga0163147_10007076_pt1 | contig 12874 bp, 17 predicted proteins | sample OliLakLV19MP6G1_FD_148597 | JGI IMG/M metagenome (GOLD analysis project Ga0163147, IMG submission 148597) | Freshwater microbial mat bacterial communities from Lake Vanda, McMurdo Dry Valleys, Antarctica- Oligotrophic Lake LV.19.MP6.G1 | ecosystem: Environmental > Aquatic > Freshwater > Lake >...
GTCTGCCGTGCACCAATAGACGTCGTTTTCTTTGAGATCAAAAACATGCTTGGTCGTGGAGGCTGTGCCCGTGAGGTAGCCACCAGTGGTGTGCAGGATGCCCTTGGGTTTTCCTGTGGAGCCGCTTGTGTAAAGGATGAAAAGAGGATGCTCGCTATCGAGCGCCACAGGAGGACAGTCGCTCGTCACGTATTGCGCCTCACGATGCCACCAGACATCTCGGCCTTCCGTGATTTGGATTTCAAGATTTGTGCGCCGAAAAACAATCACACGCCGGACTTGCGTGTCTCCCACGAGCGCGTGATCCACATTTTGCTTGAGCGTGACAATCTGTCCCCGCCGGAAGCCACCGTCCGCCGTCACCACGATCGTCGCCCCGCTATCAGCGATGCGATCTTTGATGCTCTCGCTACTGAATCCGCCGAAGACCACGCAATGCACGGCACCGATCCGCGCGCAGGCGAGCATGGCCACCACGGCTTCCGGAATAAGCGGCATGTAGATGAGCACGCGGTCGCCGACCTTTACGCCATTTCGCTTCAAGATATTTGCAAAGATACAGACCTCGCGGTGCAATTGATGGTAGGTCAATGTGCGTTGCTCGCCGGGTTCTCCCTCCCAAATGATGGCTGCCTTATTCCGGCGGGAGCCGACTAAATGACGATCTAAACAATTCTCCGAGGCATTGAGCTTTCCCCCAACGAACCATTTCGCAAAGGGCATCTTCCAATCCAAAACACGCGTCCACTTTTTTTGCCAAAGAAGTTCCTTGGCTTCACCCGACCAGAATTTTTCCGGCGACTTGATTGAAGCGGCGTAGCGTTTCTTGTAGTCAGCAAGGCTCGAGACGACGGTGGATTTTGAAAAACCCGCAGAGGGCTTAAAGACACGGTTCTCAACGAGGTGGGATTCGATGTTGTTGCTCATGGGGAAGAAGTGCGAAGAATAGGCACAAACCAGAACCTCCTGCAACTTTATCACTATGACTACTGAAGACCGCCTTGCGAAATTCCTCACCCGAACGCCGGATATCGCCTCGGCGGCCTTCGTCGCGAAAAATGCCAGCATCATCGGCGACGTGCGACTCGGGCGCGATTCCAGCGTTTTCTACGGATGCGTCCTGCGCGCAGACATCGAGTCAATCACGATCGGCGAAGGCACAAATGTCCAAGACGGCTCGATCATTCACCTCGCCGACGACTTGAGTGTCGAAGTGGGTGCCTATACGACGATCGGCCATGCCGCCGTTGTCCATGCTTGCCGCATAGGGGACGAGTGCCTCATCGGCATGCGCTCAGTCATTCTCGACGGCGCGGAAATCGGCGATCAATGCCTCATCGCCGCAGGAGCCCTCGTCACTCCTCGCTCAAAAATTCCCGCCGGTTCCATGGTCATGGGTTCCCCTGCAAAAGTCGTGCGCTCTCTTTCAGAAGAGGAACGCCTCGCCCTCCGCACCTGGGCTGATAAATATCTGCCCGTCGCTCGTGCTCATGCCGCTCGTTGAATCTCGCTTTTCTCCGCCGGTCTTTCTGCGCAACGGACACGTGCAGACCATTCTCGCGGCCATACTCCCACGAAAATCTACAGTGCGATACACGCGCGAGCGACTCGAGCTCCCGGACGGCGATTTTCTAGACCTCGACTGGTCGCGCCAGAGCAACTCGCGCCTCATCATCTTTTGTCACGGCCTCGAAGGCTCTGCTAACAATTCCGACATCCGTGGCGTGGTCACAGCCGCAAATGCGGCGGGTTTTGATGCCCTCGCATGGAATTTTCGCGGATGTAGCGGCGAGCCCAATCGCCTGCCGCGATTCTACCATAGCGGAGACATGGAAGATCTCGGCGCGGTCATCGCCCACGCCGGCGCGACCTACTCTCAGATCGCGCTCGTTGGGTTGAGCCTCGGCGGAAACATGATTCTTAAGTATCTCGGCACTCAAGTGCCCCACCCCGCAATCATGGCGGCCGTTGCCGTCTCCGCCCCGATTGATCTCGCCTCCAGCGCTCGGGCCCTCGATCAACGCCCCGGCAATCGCCTTTACCTCGGAAGGTTTATGAAGGGCCTTAAGTCCAAAATCGTAGCAAAAGCCCTCACCTTTCCCGACCTTATCTCCACAACAGGCTTAGAAGACATCCGCAGCTTTGCCACCTTCGATGATCGCTACACAGCCCGCATTCACGGGTTTCGCGATGCCGAGGACTACTGGTCTCAATCCAGCGCTCGCCAATTCCTCCACAGCATCACCGTCCCCACCCTTCTCATCACTGCGCAGAACGATCCCTTTCTGACCACCGATTCCTTCCCATTTCTGGAAGCAAAATCTCACGCGCACTTTTTCTTTGAAGCGCCGAAGTCAGGCGGTCACCTCGGCTTCCTCGACGCTCGTGGTGCGTGGCTAGAACGTCGCCTCCTCGAATTTCTATCCCCGCATTTGCAAAAAATCCCGCAACGCGCTGGATAAATCCCCAGAACCTTGCATTCTCCCACCATGCTGCAAGCGATTGAAACACTCCTAGCCCTCCAAGACAGAGACCAACGACTTCGCACTTTTCGTTCCGAACTGAAGGCGATTCCTCTCGAAATCTCCTCCAAGGAACGTCTGATCGCCGAGTCCGCCGCACGCCTCGAAGCCGCCAAGACGCGAGCAAAGGCCATCGAAGTCGAAAAAAAATCCCTCGAACTCGAAGCCGCCACGAAAGGCGACCAGATCTTGCGCTACAAGACCCAGCAAATGCAGACCCGTAAAAACGAGGAATTCACTGCACTGACGCACGAGATCGCCAACGTCGAAGGCCTCATTTCCGTCCTTGAAGACAAGGAACTCGCCCTCATGGAAGAAGCCGACACTCTCAAACCACAGATTGCGGAGGCCGAGAAAACTTTCATTTCCGAGAAGGCAAAGTACGAAGCGCAGATCGCTTCCCTCCGTGAGAAAACCCAAAACCTCTCTACCCTCGTCAACGAACTCGACGCAGCCCGCACCCTCGCTCGCCAAGACGTGGACGAAGATCTCCTCGAACGCTACGACCGCCTCTTCGAGACAAAAAACGCTCGCGCTATCGTCCCGCTAGAAAACGAAGTCTGCACCGGCTGCCACATGAAAGTGACAACCCAAACCACACTCGAACTCCGCGCCCAAAAAAACATCACCTCCTGCCCCCAGTGCGGACGCCTCCTCTACCTCCCCTTCTAGACGCGTTTCCGTTCCACGGTCACGCGCGACCATCAGCGCGTCGCGTCCACATTGCGGGCACTCCGACCTAGAAGCCACGGAAGCACGAGCGAAACCCTCGAAATTGCCATTCGCTTTCTAACCGACTATTTGGAGAGCGACGTGTATTTCAAAATCAAGCGGGAGAATCACAATCTGGAGCGATGCCGCACGCAGCTTGCCCTCGTGCAGAGCATCGAGGAGCAAGAAGAGGCCATGCAAAGGTTTGTGGACTCGCTATGAAAATTCTTATCACGGGTGGCAGCGGATTTATAGGCAGTCACTTGGTCGAGCATTACCAAGATAAAGCCGAAGTTGTGGTTCTGGACAATTTACGCACCGGGCATCGGCGGAATCTGGAGGGTCTGAAATGTGAGTTTGTCGAAGGTTCGATTCTCGACCGCGCGCTCTTGGATCGCGTGATGCCCGAAGTGGACTATGTCTTCCATCTTGTGGCCTTGGTGAGTGTTCCCGAATCGGTGTCCCTTCCGCAGGAAGCCGTGCAGCTCAATGTCAACGGACTCCTGACCGTGCTAGAATCCGCCAAGCGGCATGGCGTAAAAAAACTCTGTTTCGCGAGCTCGGCGGCGGTTTATGGAGAAAATCCGGCACAGCCGAAAATCGAAACCATGGTGCCTGATCCGCGTAGCCCGTATGCGATCACGAAGCTTGATGGAGAATCTTACTGCGACATGTATGCGAGGGAGGGCTGGCTTGCCACGGCGAGCTTGCGGTTTTTCAATGTTTTCGGTCCACGGCAAGACCCCCAGAGCGCCTATGCGGCGGCAGTGCCGATTTTTCTGGATCGTGCTCGGAGAAATGAGCCGATCACGATCTTTGGCGATGGCGGACAAACACGGGATTTCATCTTCGTAAAGGACATCGCCGGAGCACTTGCCTTTGCGGCCGAGAACTCAGCAATTACCGGGGTTTTCAATGTCGGATACGGGTCTGCCATCACCATATTGGAATTGGCTAAAGAAATTTTGCGCTTGGCCGACTCCCATTCGGAAATCACGTTCGAGCCGACCCGTCCCGGCGACATCCGCCATTCCACTGCCAATCCTGCCAAACTTCTCGCGGCAGGGTGGGTGCCGCAATACGATGTGCCAAGCGGACTCCGCCAGATGCTACGCAATGAATACTCCTGATTTTTATGTGCCCGACGGTTTGACCGATGACCAAGCACTCATCCGCACCACACACTTGGGTATTGGAGCGCACCAGGACGATTTGGAATTCATGGCATTCCATGGCATTGTCGAATGTTTCCACTCCGAGACAAAATGGTTTGGGGGCATCATCTGCACCGATGGAGCCGGCAGTTCGCGCTGCGGTCCCTATGCGGATGTTTCCAATTCTCAAATGCGCAAAGTGCGCCAGCAGGAACAGCGTCTGGCGGCTGCGGTCGGGCGATACTCCTTCGTGACTCAGTTGGGTTATCCGAGCAAAAGCATCGTTGCCCCCATCGGTTCGCAGTTGGTAAACGACCTGCGCACGCTCATCGGGCAGTCAAGGGCCCAAGTCATCTATACCCACAATCCTGCTGACAAACACTCCACCCACTTAAGTGTGCTCGTAGCGACGCTGGAAGCCCTCAAGGCTATATCCCCAGAACAGCGCCCGGGACGGCTCTTCGGTTGTGAAATGTGGCGCAGCCTCGACTGGCTGGGGGACGCAGAAAAAACCATCCTCGACTTGAGCGGCCATGAACACCTCGCCGCTGCGCTGAACGGTATCTTCGATTCCCAAATTGCAGGGGGAAAGCGCTACGATTTGGCCGTGGCGGGCCGCCGACGGGCCAACGCCACCCTCATGGAATCCCACGTCAATGATACGTTGTCCGACGTTGCCTTCGCCATGGACCTGACCCCGCTGATCGGAGCCGACAGTCGCGATCTCACCGACTTCACCCTCTCAGCCCTGAACCGCTTCCACGAAAGTGTCCGGCTGAAACTCGAAACCGCGCTTTTTCGCTCCTGATGGAAATCTTGGTCCAGCCCAATCCGGAAACCGCTTCCGCCCTTGCCGCCGCTGCCATCGCGAAGGCGATCTACGAAAAGCCAACGACCGTTCTGGGCTTGGCGACCGGCAGTACGCCACTTGCCTTATACAGGGAACTCATCCGCCTCCATCGTGATGAGGGGCTCGACTTTTCCAAGGTTCGCACCTTCAACCTCGACGAATATCTCGGACTTTCTCCAGATCATCCCGCGTCCTATTCGCATTTCATGAGGGTCAACTTCTTCGCCCACGTGAATCTCAACCCGCAACGAACCCACATTCCGAGCGGTTTAGTGTCGCAAGAGACCATTCCCGCCCACTGCGAGCATTACGAAGAGGAGATTGCCCAAGCGGGGGGCATTGATATTCAAATTCTGGGCATCGGTTCCGATGGCCATATCGGTTTCAATGAACCCAGCTCATCCCTCACATCCCGCACGCGTATCAAGACCCTCACCGAGCGCACGCGGCTCGACAATTCCGCGCATTTCGTGAACCCGGACGATGTCCCCCATCACGTCATCACCATGGGTATCGGAACCATCATGGAGGCTCGAAAAATCTTCCTCTTGGCATTTGGCGAAAACAAAGCCACCGCCGTGGCCGGAGCCGCTGAGGGGCCGATCACGGCTTCCCTTCCCGCGTCCATTCTGCAAATGCACCGGCACGCCCACTTTTACATTGATCCACTCGCAGCCTCGAAGCTGACTCGACTTGCCTACTACGAGTGGGTTTTGGCCCATAAGCCAGCGTGGCAGAGGGATGACATTGCGGCGCGGTAGTTCGATACTGAAACTCGGAACCATGACTACCATGGACGGCTGGCGAACGATTGTGGTATTGGGACGCGATGCCAGACGATTTTTTCAAGGCTTTGTTGCTACCCCTCGCGTTGATCACGGTGCTTTTTGGTATGGGACTGAGCCTGACAATCGCAGACTTCAAGCGGGTGTTGATGTCGCCTCGGGCCAAGCTGGTGGGGCTTGCATGCCAGCTTGTTCTCCTGCCATTGATTGCCTTCGGGCTGGTTTTCATTTTTCGACTTCCAGGAGAGTTGGCAGTCGGCCTGATGCTTCTGGCGGCCTGTCCGGGAGGGCCGACATCGAATCTCATATCGCACTTGTCGCGTGGCGATACAGCGCTCTCTGTCACATTGACGGCCGTGTCGAGCGTTGTCACCGTGTTTACGATTCCTTGGATCGTCGGCCATTCGATGATGCTTTTTCTCGGTGATGCCGCTGCGATCGCGTTGCCATTCTGGAAAACATTCGCCCAACTCTTCGTAATCACCATCTTGCCTATTGCGCTTGGGATGGGCATTCGCGGGCTTCGACCGCGTTTCGCCGAAGCGATGGCCCGCCCTGCAACCATTGTCTCGGTGCTATTCCTCGCCCTCGTCATCGCACTCGCGGTGCTGCGTCAGAAGAATTTGGCTGAGCAATTTCTCCTCGCCGGACCCGCCGCGGTGACGCTGAACATTCTCACCATGTTCAGTGGATTTTTTGTTGCCCGACTCTGCGGCCTCACGAAGCCCCAATGCATCAGCATTTCCATCGAAGGCGGCATCCAAAATGGAACTCTCGCTTTGGCTATCGCTCTCGGCATCCTGAACAATCCGACCATTGCAATGCCCTCAGTGATCTACAGTCTCTTTATGTTTCTCAGCGGAGCCTTCATGATTGCGCACTTCGGATGGCGCGGAAAAAATCGCACAGGTTTTGGTGCGGTTTAGTCGGGCCGATCCATGCCACGCAAGCGCGAAGCACAACTCCACTCCTAAACGGGCGTGGTCCCTCGCACGAGTGACAGAATTTCGGTTGGATTCAGCGATTGCGCGCGGTTTTGGATTTGGGGGAGATACTGGGCATGGAGCTCGCGGGCTTTTTGGGAGAGGGAGCCAAAAAGGGATTTGACGGTGGCGGTGTCCATCCGGCTTCCGGCAGAGTAGTATTTTTGGGCGATGTGGCCGATGGCGTAGGTGGACGCGAAGGAGAAGGCGGATCCAGTAATCTGATCAGCGGCGCGTCCGGCGAGCTTGCCTGCGACTTTTTTGCCAAGTCCGCGCATGACCTTGCGGGCGAAGCCTTCGACCATTTGCGAACCGAGGCCGAGGCCTGCGGTGGCAAGAAAGTCTTTAATGTTCGAGCGGTCGAGTTCCACACCTCGAGCCTTACCGATGCGGTAAACCATTTTCATCTGCAAGGGGATGATGGCGACGGAGGCGAGGGTTTCTGGGAGGATTTCGAGTGCACCATTGAGAATGCGTATTTCAGGATCATTCCATCGCTTTCAGCGGGGTCACTTGTGGCGGCCGGGAGACCGGGACTGCTGACTGGTGAGAGAGCGAGCGCATCCACGGAGGCTTCGGCGGTGCGGGATTCGGCTTCCCCGAGATTCAGGAGCCGGCGCAAGGTGTCGAGAAAGTCCTGCTCGTCGGGGGTAATGCTGCCGTTCACTTCACAGACGCCGAGTGCCATTTCGTAAGCAAGAAGGCGATCTTCTCTTTCTGCAAGGTTGGCGACGACGGATTCAAGCGGCAGCTTTCGCAGAAGAATTTGGCGAGAAATAGACGGGAGGTTTTCGGAGCCGAATTCGTCCGCTAGTCGGCGAACTTCTTCCCGCTCAGCATCGGATTTTTCGCCGTCGGCGAACGCGGCGAAGAGGCAGACGGCAAGAAGAGCGTCTTGGCTCGTGGTGGTAGATGTCGCTAGAGTGGTCATAGTGAGATGGTGGGATTACGGGCGAGAACGCGAGCGACAAGACGGGCGTCGTCTGTCATGCCGATTTCGGGAACCGTGTCGGGGATGAGGTCAATGCCTTTCAAAACGTAGTTCAGCGCCACAACAGCCTCGGCAAGGTCAGCGGGGAGTGGATCGGACGCCTCCAACGCTGTTGGCGACGTTAGGAATCGAAAGATGACTTCCACTCCCTCGTGCAGATCCCGATGTTGGCGGGCTTGATCGCATTCGAGTTTAGCATCAAGTTGCGCGCGAAATCCTGCGAGGCGTCGAACGTCGTCAGCACAAATGGCGGCGCGTCCGGCCTCGATATACTCATCAAAAGAGATGGCTTTGCCAGGTGCTCCTTGCAAATGAATGATGTCAGCACGGTGGATGTGAGGGCGGTAGAGTGAAGTCATGGAGGCTTTGTGGAAGAGGTGCGAGTGGAGTAGAGGAAGAAGAATTCTGCGGCGTGCAGCTAGGGCGTTCGCCGCTCACGCAGTATCTGTAACTCCAAGCTCACGATTTGCAAATTATGGTACTCGGAACACAACGTGGTAGAGAGGCGAAGGAGGTTTTCCTCCCTGCGAACCTACAAATCAATTGGGGCGATCGTGTCTACAGACGCTGACGCGCCCGTTCCGGCAGGAAAGCGAGGAGGTTCGTCAAATCCGATCCGCACGGACGTGTCGGCTGCGATGGACTCGATGCGCCCAAAATGGCGGAGGCTGGGGGCGGGATCAAACGCCACGACTGCTCGCTGCCCGGGCTTAAGTATTTCGGGATGCGCAAAGCGAGCCTCAACCCAGAAGACGACTCCATCGCTTTGCAGTACGGCATCGCGGGTTGCGCGGTGGCTGCGCGAGTAATTCCACACCGTTCCAAGGCAAGCAATAATGCCGATGCCCAGCATTCCCAACACTAATGCCCTGCCATTTCTGTGAGTGCCCATTAGTTTCCGGTAATCGCTGACTCAAAATCGGCAAGGCAAGCGGCGATGCCGCGCGGATCTCGCAGGAGGGCCGTGCCGACAAGCGCAGCATGAAAGTTTTCGCGCACAGCATCAAGCGTCCGCGGTTCTATGCCGCTCTCGGCAACTTTTATTGTTCCAGCGGGTAGTTTTTCAGCAAGTTCAAACACAGAAAAATCAACACTGAAGTCTTTCTCTGAGCGACCCGAGGCACCTACAAAGCCTTTGTCGGACTGAAACTTCCGGCTATTAATTCCGACGACTCTTGCCGTCGGTGGGAGCATTTCAATCTCTTCCGCCGTGTGCACCTCGAACAATGCCTGCATTCCAAGTTCTTGGGCGAGATCGTAAAAACCCGCCAACTTCGGCGCATCAAGGACGTTTGCCATAAGCAAAATCGCATCAGCCCCGAAAGCGCGGGCTTCGCGAACCTGATACTCGTCGAGGAGAAAATCTTTTCGCAAGAGGGGAAGTGTCATGATCGAACGCATGGCGGCGAGGCGCGATATACCCATGCCGAAGTGCCTCTCATTTGTGAGGATAGACACCGCACGAACGATTGGGCTATCGGAATACACGGATGCGGCGTCTCGAACGTTTTCTGCCCGCATGGCACCGACACTTGGGGAGCATTCCTTGATTTCGGCAATGAGCCCAAATGAACGCGCGAGGGCTCCAACAAAATCCCGCGTAGGCGGCGTGTCGGCAATCATGCCACGAAGGTCAGCGGCCGTATGGCGCAGCTTCGCAGCTGCCACTTCCTCGCGCACGTCCTCGAGAATGATGTCGAGAATTGTTTTCAGGCGTCGTTCTTGGGATAGCTGCCGAGAAGCTTTACCGCACGGCACTTTTTGGACAGTTCACGAAAGAGATCGGCAATCTGGAGATCACGCGTGTGGCCATCGGCTTGAACGAAAAAGAAGATATCTTCACTTCCTTTTTTGGCCGGACGACTCGCAAATTGACTCAGATTGATTTCGAGTTTTTTGAAAGGTTCCAGAGCGGCAACAAGGGCACCTGGCTTGTCTTCGATGCGGAGCATGAGCATCGTGGAATCATTGCCAGAGGGTTGGTTCGCATTGCGACCCATGACCAGATAACGAGCCGAGGGGGACTCGCCCTGTTCCGTGGAGGCTGAAGGGCTTATGTCCGCACAAATCTGGAGTTCGGTGATCGCAAGTTCATCCAGCGTATGGTTCACAAGCCCGTGGGCTGGATCATCGAGAGGCACCACGCCGCAATCCGCTTCCTCCGCTGCCACAAGCTCGAAGACGCCAGAGACTTCGAGCGCAAAAGTATAGCGAACGCTAGACCCGAACTTCGCGAGAGCCGCTTGATGTGTCGGGCTTCCGTGCGGGCCGAGGCACGCAATGGCGACATCCTTCTCGATCGCGAGCGAAGCCGACATGATTTCTCGATAAATTGCACGAATCGCGTCTGCCCCCAGCGGCCCCTGGCTGCGCTCGACAAGGCCACGTAGAAGCTTCATCTCGCGGTCTGGCGCATAGATCGGTAAGCTCTCGCGATTCTTAATGATCCCAATCTTTTGGGCCACTCGTGCACGTTCGTTCAGAAGATTCAGAAGCTCGCCATCAAGTGCGTCAATCTTCTCGCGGAGTTGGGTAATATCACTCATTTTGGGTTCTCTATTGGCGGCTCAGTAGGAATGACATCATCTGGAAAGACTATCGGTTCCTGCACCACTGACGCCTCGGGCGCCTTGGGAAGAGCAACACGTCGAAGTTCATCAGCATTTGGCAAATCGTCGAGATTTTTAAGGCCAAAATGCTCCATGAAAAATTGCGTCGTTTCGTAGAGCAGGGGACGCCCTGGCAACTCTGAGCGACCGGCGATACGAACAAGCTCACGATCCATTAATGTCTGCATGACACCATCCACCGCCACGCCTCGCACGGCCTCGATATCGGCACGTGTGATCGGCTGACGATAAGCAATAATTGCCAAGGTCTCCAGCGCAGGTGCGCTTAGGCGGGCCGGACGATTCTCTGGGAAAAGTTGACGCAGCCACGGTGAAAAAACAGGCCGCGTGACCAATTGCCAGCCGCCAGCGTTCTCACGGAGTTCGAACGACCTCGGGAAGTTGCGGTATTCCTCTTCGAGCAGAATCAAGGCCTCGACAATATCGCCGGAATGCACTTTGGCGAAGGGAGTCATCGAGGGCTCTTCCTTAGCGGAATCCGCCGCACCTCGCAGCAGGGCGACAAGTTCCTCAGACGAAACCGGCTTTTGCGAGGCGAAAAGAATCGCTTCGACGATGCGTGGGAGCGCGAATACGTGGTCATCGCTCATACAAATGTCATCGCTGCTTCGGACGCTCGATCAATCCATATTTCACCACATTGAGCCTCTTGGCGCACGCGAAGTTGTTTAAGGCGGATCAGCTCCAGCATGGCAAGAAACGTGACCACAATTTCCGCGCGGCTGGCCACGTCGGCGAAGAGTTCCTCAAAACGGAGCGAAGTTCCGCCAGCGGTCACTCGCAGAAGGTAATCAATCTTATCGGAAACCGTAAAGTTCTCTTCAAAAATCTGCCGCAAATCCTCCTTCTTCTTGTCCAGACGCTTCAGAATTTTTTGAAACGCATGAATTAAGTCGAAGATACCGACCTCTTCCACGAGCAGATTTTCTGTTGGTTGAATTTCAGGAACAACCGGCGCCCGCGGAAAGAGCTTCTCCTGGAGTGCCTCGTTGTCTCGCAGCTGAGCGGCCGCTTCCTTAAACTTCTTGTATTCGATGAGCTGGCGAATCAATTCCCAACGCGGGTCATGTTCGTCAGCGTCCTCCTCCGCCATTTGCTGCTCCACGGGAAGGAGCGTGCGGCTCTTGATGTAGAGGAGATTTGCGGCCATCACGATAAACTCTCCGGCGAGCTCGATGTTTAGGACCTGAAAGGCGTCCATGTAGCTCAGGTATTGCTTCGTGATGCGTTCAATCGGGATGTCGTAGATATCCAACTCATCGCGCTTGATGAGGTAGAGCAACAAATCCAGTGGCCCCTCGAAGACGTCGAGCTTTACTTTGTAATCTTCCACAGGCGGCTATCGGCGTTTGAAACCGCGCTTCTCGCCCTCACGCTCAAGCTGAGCAATATGCTTCCCGTGTTCCTTCGTGCGGGTCTTGCGCTTGCTGAGTTGTCTCGAAAGCTTGTCCACCACCTTATCAATCGCCGCGTAGAGATCCGCCTCTGTGTCTTCACCAAAAATATCCGGCCCCGGCAATGCCAAGTGTACCTTCACCCTGAAAGACTTTTTCTTGTCCGAATCGTGATGAAGAACGATGTGTGCCCCGAGGATCGTTTCTCCGTGCTCCTCAAGGTGGGTAATTTTTTCTGCAACAAACGAATGGATGGCTCCAGTAAGAACAACGTTGCGGGGAGTAAGGTGAATTTGCATACCCTACAAATTTGGCGAGCGCGGGCCCTCTGTGCGAGAAAAAACCGGAGCGTTTAGAAATCAGGACTTTTTCTAAACAGAATTCGGACAAAGCGCGTGGGCGGAGACGGTATCGCGAGGCTTTGGAGAAACCACCAGAGGACGAACTGATGGCGTCAACCATTGATGAGGAGATGCTGAAAGATTTGCGTCGCGGTTGGTGCTTTGGTTCTGAGGAATTCCGGCGGGGTCTGCTGGAACAATTTGAATCATTTTCCCCAAGCGTGAGTCTACGTGAGGAGAAAACCCGGCGTGATTTGCAGAGAAACCGTATGAAAAATCCGGTCACAAGCACGTTCTCCAAGCCTGCCTCAAAAAAGCCAATTCTGCTTGGCTCGAAACCTCTGCCCGCCTCCTCTCTCAACTCCTAATCCTCCGATCCAACAAGCAATGCAAAATCCTCTGGAACAGATCGCTTGACCTCACCCACTTCCAATCGCACCCAGCGGAAAAGTAGCCGGATTATAACGGTAGTATTTTTCGCTTGGTGATATATAGGGGACGTATGCGTTGCTT
>Ga0163147_10007087_pt1 | contig 12861 bp, 9 predicted proteins | sample OliLakLV19MP6G1_FD_148597 | JGI IMG/M metagenome (GOLD analysis project Ga0163147, IMG submission 148597) | Freshwater microbial mat bacterial communities from Lake Vanda, McMurdo Dry Valleys, Antarctica- Oligotrophic Lake LV.19.MP6.G1 | ecosystem: Environmental > Aquatic > Freshwater > Lake >...
CCCACCCCATCAGCCCTCCACGCTTTCACCCCAGCTCATCGTCACCGGCCTGGTCCCCCCAGACGGCATCCCCGGCCTGATGCGCGCCATGGATGTGCTGGTCCATCCAAGCTCGCGCGAAGGCCTGCCACGCACCGTGCCCCAGGCGCTGCTCTGCGGCACCTGCCCCATCGCCTACGACACCGACGGCACTCCCGAGGTCTGCAAGGACATGAAGACCGGCCGGTTGGTGCGCACGGGCGACCAGGCTGGATTGCGCGGAGCCACCGAGTGGGCCGCGAACAACCCCGTCTCGCGGCAGACCCTCGCCGCCCGCGGCCGCGAGGAATGCCGCACGAAATTCTCCGCCGAGCGAATGGTCGAGCAGTTGGACACGGTGTACCGCGAAGTGCTGGCTAAGCCGCGCGATTGACGCGCTTTCCGTACCACCCGACGGGTTTCTTGACAAATCGCGTGAACGCATGATTGCTTCGCCCGTCCGGCGCGTTACCTTACGACCACATGAACACCTCCGCCCCCGCCGCTCGCCTGGTGGTTTCGCTCGTCGCGGCCGCGTTCGCCGCCACACTCCCCGCACCCTCCTGCTTGGCCACACAGCCCGCGCGCTCGCGGCTGCTGACCGGCAGCATTGCCGAGCCGGTGTGCATCGCGGCTATTCCCGGCGATGTTCGGCACATCGCGGTCTGCCAACGGATCGGCGTCATCTTCATCGTCGACACCCTCAGCGGCGCGCTCGCGCCCTCGCCGATGCTCGACATCCGATCAATCGTCAGCGACATCGGCGATGGCGGGCTGCTCGGACTGGCGTTCGATCCGCAGTACGCGGCGAACCGGTTGATATACATCTTCTACAACAACCTCGCCGACAACGACCGCGTGCTTGCTCGCTATCACGTCGGTCCCGGGCTGATCGCCGAACCCGCCAGCGCCACCACGCTGTGGAAGTTCCCGCGCAGCATCGGACACAACGGTGGCTGGATAGGGTTCAGTCCTGTCAATGGCCTGCTCTACCTGAGCATGGGCGACGGCGGCAACAGCTTCAGCTTCGATGCGCCTAACCGGGCCCAGACTATCACCAACATGCTCATGGGCAAGATGCTCCGCATCGACGTGCAGGGCGTGGTCCCCGGCGGAATCGGTGACGACTTTCCCGCTGACGGGGAGCGGAACTACCGCGTGCCCGCATCCAACCCTTTTGTCGGCATCACGGGCGACGACGAGATCTGGGCGCTCGGCCTCCGCAACCCGTGGCGATGCTCGTTCGACAGCGCCACCGGCGATCTATACATCGCCGATGTCGGCCAAGACCAGCGCGAGGAGATCGACCGCGAGTCGCCGTCGAGCATCGGCGGGAGAAACTATGGCTGGCGCTGCATGGAAGCCGCCCTCTGCACCGGCCTCGGCGGATGCACATGCTTCGCGCCGGAGCTGACGGCACCCATTCACGAGTACGACCACGACATGGGCGTATCTATCACCGGAGGCTACGTCTACCGCGGCGCGGCCATCCCGGAGTTCGCCGGTCTGTACTTCTACGCTGATTTTTCGGTGCCGCACATCTGGACGCTGCGCCCGGACGCGACCAGCGTCACCGAGGTCACCGACCGCAGCGGCGAACTCAACGTCGGCGAGGCGGCGGGACAGGTCCAGTTCATAGGATGCTTCGGCGAGGATGCCGCGGGCGAACTCTACATGGGCGACTACCTCGGCGGCAAGGTGTGGGCCATCGTCCCCTTCGCGTGCGCGGCCGATTTCAACGACAACGGCGGCGTCACCGTTCAGGACATCTTCGATTTCCTCTCTGCGTATTTCACCGCCGCACCGAGGGCCGACTTCAACGGCGTAGGAGGGATCACGGTGCAGGACATCTTCGATTACCTCTCGGCGTACTTCGCCGGCTGCTGACTTTACAACGCCACGTTGAGACGGCGATCGGGCGTTGGTCGAGTCTCGAAGGGACACAAGCCCGTTGCCACCCGCGCAAGCGGGTGGAAGGTGCGTGCCTTCCCAAAGCCCTGGAAGGGCTCAAGCCTGTCCAGAGCACCTCCCGCCCCGGCAGGGCTAAATCTCCCATGCACCCCACACCACCCGCTTGCGCGGGTGGCAACGCCGCGGCGTACCAGCAGGCCGTTCGCGATTTCCTTTTCAAGGCGGGTTTCCGGTACCCTCAAGAAACAATTTTACAATTCCCCCTTCTCTTCCTCACATTTTTGACCCGAGCAGCGACTGGCATGTGGACGGACCCCCGTCCGCAATCCCCAGTCGGCCGCGGCCGGCGCGCGTGCGCCCCGCTTCGGCCGATACCATCCCTTTCGGAGACCCCGCATGACATGCCGGAAACCGCTCCTTGAAAAGGTGAACCTGCTCGAACCCACCGCCTGCGACGGCATGACCGACATCGACCGAGGCGCGGGTGTCGCGCTGGTTAAGAAAGCGTTCGAAGATGCGATGAAGACCCAGCTTCTCGCACAACATTCGCGGGTCGGTCAGTCCTCCCCAGCCATCGCGTACTACAAGTCGTTCGGATGCAAAGCTACTTCAGCGGGCGCGTGGCACCCGGGCCCTGGGCCAACCGGCCCGTTGGGCTGCCCCGGCTGTGGTCCGTGGATTCCCAACTACCCGGGAGGCTACTTCTGCAACATTGACTGGATTGCCAATGCTGGAGGCACTACCTGCCGCTGTATCACAGAGGGGATCTCGCTCGATCCGTCGGGACGGGTAATTCGCGTGCGCAATCGATGCGAGAGCTGCACTGGCTGCGGCCTGACGACAGGGCCCGGTATCGGGTGGAATCCCGCGCCGACCGTGCCCGGAACTCCACCGACAGGCTGCCCAACGACTTGCCCTGACGAACACTTCTATTGAGACCACAACGCACGTCTACGCGCTCCCGTCTGACGGCGACAGCTGAGGCGGGAGTTTATGCGGCTACGCCAACGGGTCAGTATATTTTTTCTCATGTGTATCGCATCGGTGATCGCACTCGGCGGTTATAGCTCCGCCCATGCGACGCAATGGCGTGCGCTTTTGAACGCGCGCGATTATGCGGTTTATCTTCGCACCTCGACTGCGCCGGATCTCACGCTCAGCAATAATATCATGCGATTTGGATCGCGTCTTTGCCTATCCGACACAGACGTTTTATCTATTGATCGCCACTTGTTGACCGCTCTTGGCGTAGTAGTTATATATTGGCCGGATTCTTTCAGCGAATGGGGCCGATACTCTTGTGCGTTGCTTGCTGCTTTGGCATCTATGGCTTGTGCTATTCTGGTCGCACTGAGGATCGCTCGACATCGAACTGCAAGAGCGAACGCGATAGTAGTTTCGAATGTTGGTCGACGAGTACGGGCCGTTGCACTCGTTGCTGCTGGCATTGTTGCGCCGTTCTTCTGCGGGACACTCGCTTGGTACATCACCTACCCAAGAAATCTGGATTCCGCAAGGGCGGGCGCACTTGAACACATGTTTCTTCCCGCCGCGACTGGCATCCTCGTGCTCTCGATGCTTATCTTCGTCCCGACCGCAGTTATCGCATTTTATTGGTATTTGCGTTTCGCTGCACCCAGTGCGCCAGCAGTCCACTTTGCGATCTACGCATCGCACTGTCGGCTATGTCGCTATGACTGTCGTGGTATCGAGACCCACATATGCCCGGAATGCGGCATGGCTCGCGACGCGTCGGCGTGGGTCATTCTACAAGCGAAGTGGCGCCGGGCGCGCTTCGCTCGCACGATGTTTCGGGGCGCGTGCACCGCGTGTGCTGCCGCTGTTGCGGCAACAGTTATTGCGTTCTGGAGCGACGGTCATTATCTTTTGGAGTCGGCGCGGCGGTGGAGTTTGCTGGAGGGTCAGGGTACCTCTCCAGCGTGGCGCGGAACTCCGGTTCTCTTCATCCCGGTTCCATTCGATCGCGCGATCCGCGTGCTTACGGTTGAAGATGAAGTAATCCTTCGGATCGTTCCCGAGTTCACCGGGCCGGGTCAGTTGGTTTCGAACGCTCGCTACGCGATTGCCGAACGTTCTCGTTTGCGAGCGTCTGATTGGCAGTTCCGAACAGGTAAATATCCAAGACCGGGAGCGTCCTCCGAGACACTATGGACATCCACATCGGCCACGTTGGCAACGAGCTTTCTTCGCTATCCGCTCACACCCAGCATGGGATTTACCTACGTCAGCGTCGTGAACGGTCGAATCCAGGGGATTGGCCCTGCAGACGGCGACTCGCAAATTGTTCGTTCGATGGAACGGGCCGTTGCCGCCAAACCGGACGCGGCTCGATTCTTCCCGATCCCTGACCAGAGTCCCTCAAGGTGATCCGAGTGGTTCTACGAAACAGCCTGCGAAATGCGGCCGGTCAGCAACCTCCGCTTTCCGGTCGCGGTTTTCGCTATCCTGATGCGGGTTTATTCATGCGCTCGAAAGCATCCGACATTTGCCGCCAGTTCGGGCATCTCCTCGTAGTCGCGCTGTTGTCCACGGTCGCCTTCGTCGTGCTGCACGGCTCATCGGCAGCCATTCAGTTGCGGTACGCGCGAGACTTGGGAGACGCCGCTATCCATGGCACCACGGCACCGTGGCAGTTGGCACCGGGACGGGGCGCGACGGCATCAGGGGCCATAGACGACGGTCACTTCAGGCAGATCGAAGGGTGGTTTCCGCGCCCGGGCAATCTCCGCGCGCTCTTTCCTCCCCGCGGCCCAAGCCCGCTCGTGTGGCTTCTGGTCGCCGTCGCGGCCGCATCGGTCGCGCTTCTCGGCGCTTGGGCAGGCATCGGGCTTGCGCGATTGTGGTGCTGGCCGCGATACGACCGCGGTTTGTTTCGAGCCGCGAGCCACTCCATCGAACGGCGCCTCCTTTGCTTTCGCGCCGCTCGTCTCGCGCTGGTTGTCGCGGCTTGCTGCGCGCCGCTGATCTGGTGGCTGACCGAAGATCGCGACCTATCCGATCACGACTACTACGTTGGAAGCTACCCGAGATGGCCGCTGGCGCACGCGCTCGCGGGCACATTCATCTTCGTTGTCGCCGCGCTCCTGTGCGATCGCCTCTACAGAAGGCGCGTGTCGATGTTCATCGACATCGCTTCGCGCCGGTGCGAGGCGTGTGGCTACGACGCCGCGGGCCCCGCGATATGCTGCCCGGAGTGCGGGCGGTCGTTTCCGGCTCGCGCGACCTTGAGACGCATCCCGATTGTTCGGCGAGTGGTTCGGCGTGCGGGCGCGATCATCGCGACCCTCGTCCTGGTCTCCCCCATCGCGATCGCGTTCGGGCCAAAGCAATGGCGAGCCCGCGCAACGCGCTGGATCTTGGTGCATCCCAGACCACCCGACAACTTGGACAAGTCCTCCGTGGCATTCCGTTGGTTCGAGCTCGTCGAGATCGGAACCCCTCGCGGCCTCGTGCTTCTTCAGATGCACTGCGCTCATATCGACCCGCGGCGAGTGGAACTCGACGCGCACGCCCTCCGCTACGCGCACGGTTGGATCACGCTCGATCTCCGCGATGGTCCCGGGGCATCGCCGATCGTCAGTTTAGCCGACGGCCCGTTCCCATCGCAATACGAAGGCAACCTCGTCCGGCACGCCATCGACATCGGAGAAACGCGAATCGACGTAATGACGCACGCCGCGGCTCACATGACCCAACTGGTAACGTGCTCCATCTCGCCGCGTCCCCTCTCGTTCCGCAGATTACCCCCGGAGAGCGGCGAGTACTCGCACGAACGGCGAGCGATGGCGATCAGCCTCATCGCACAACTGAACGCGGCAGGTCCGGCTGCCGCTCCGGAACGCTAATATGATCGCTGTCAAGCACAACGCAATCCGACATGGAGTGACAAGCTTCCTGTCGGACTTGGAGGATTGATTGAATCGCTCGTGCATAAATTATGTGGGCCTGATCTTCGGCCTCATCGCCGCGTGCGGTTTCCACGTCGGCTATTCCTCGATGAACTCGTGGCAGGTGCAGGTGTTTCGGTCGGTACTCCTCGGTTCGACCTGCGTTACCGATCCCGAGCAGGTGGATCCGTATGCGATCCGCTACTTCCATGCATTCTGTTTGAGCACGACACAACCGCATTTCAAAACAATAATACTCCAGGATTTTCCCAACGTTCGCCGCGTGTGGCTGGCACCACTGGTGCATGTGTGGGTGCCGACCACTGCCAGCACGGCAACAATCCTGATGTTCGCACTATGCGCGGCTGTGACTGGCACCGTGCTCTTCTGCCCCGAGCATACGATCATCCGACTCGCACGCTGGCGCGACCGGCGACGCATCGACTGGGATCAACTCGATCGGGCCTCCATCGCCGCGGCCGCGCGTTACGGCCAACTATGGGCTGCGCTGCTATCCCCAGCCGTGCTCCTGGTTGCGGGTGCCGCAACCTGGTACATCACCTTTGATCGATCGCTGACAACCGCGTCGATCCTCGAATGGTTTGTCGCTGGGCCGGCAGAACTGGCACTCGGCTTTGCCGCCTCGCTCGGGTTCATTACCTGGCTCGGCGCGATCCTGGTTCGGTCAAAGCTGCGAGACGTGACAGGTCTCCAGAGTATCGGAGGGGCATCGGTTTGCGCCTCGTGCGGCTATCCGACCGCCGGAAGCGCTTCGTCGAAGTGTTCCGAGTGTGGCAAAACACGCAATGACACGTTGATATCGGCGCGCGTGAGGCGCACGAGTTTTATTATCACTTCGATTGTGATGGCAGCAGCAAGCGGAACGTGGGCGCTCAGCACGAATCGTCGCATGTGGCACTCCTGGTGCCAGGAGGCGGAGGCGTGGCTCGCCGTTCGGCCGGCTACTACCTGCACTTCGCGCGTCATTGCGCTGCAAACCGGCATGCACTCCATCTTTCGCTGGAAGGACGGAACCAGCCTTCTCGCCACCCGCGTAGCGCCGGCTTCGAGCGACGGGCACGAACGACTGCACGTCGCGTGGGCGTGGCTCGAGCAAGGCAGAGACGGCCACCAGATCGAGAACTGGCTCTTCTCTGCTGCGACCCTTGCCGCGCCGGGTAGAGAAGAGTCGCTACCTTGTGCCGACCGCGCGCCCGCGGTGCTGAGCTGGTGGCCGGAAACATCCTCCAATCGGAGCTGCAATCTGCTGAGATCGGCAGACTTGGCCGGTATCGTCCACGCGCCCCCTCACAATCCATATCCGTTATTCAGATTTGCGGAAGAGCGGATCGAACACCTCCTGCGCGCGCGAAGCGTCTCGGATGAGTAGTTTCCCGTTGAGGCTCCACCGTGCGCAGAGATGCCATGACAACCATTTTTCGAAGCATTTTTCGCTTGGCATCGTTCGCATTCGTGTGTGCGATCGGCATCGTGATGGTCTTTGGTGAATTGCAATACCGGCGCGCACTCTACATTCGTACACTAATGAGTGTCACCACCGACGGAACCACTGCGCATTGGCAGCTATCGCCATATGCATATTTGGACTTGTATAACAATTTGCATGCACTTGTCGCGCTCGATGCGATGATCGCGTCATTTCATCGCGCCAGCGATCCGTCCTCTGTGCGACGCCTGATCGCGGAGCATCCCTTCCAAATCGTCGCGATGGCTGCTTTACTTCTTGTCGCTTCCGTCGCGGGAGCTTCGGTCGGAGTTCTTTGTTCGGGTGCGCGTCGTGTTCTTCGGAATGTCGACCGGTCCTCTCGCCATCGAGTTCGTCTCATCTCTCCGGCAATAATCGCCGCGAGTCAACAGTCCCTCATACTCGGCTCCTTGCTGGGCGTTCCGCTGTGGTGGATCACGGTCGAACGCGATCTTGCGGTTTGGCAACCGAGTGGTCGCATGGTTCCTCTATGACCTACTGGTGTGCTGGCCGCGACATTCGTTTTGCTGGCGGCCGTGATCCTCGGTTTTTACGCTTGGTCTCGAATCAGGGCTGAGGTCGCTTCTTCGAGGGGAATCTGTTCGAGCTGCGGCTACCCGAGGAACGCCTCCGGCGAACGCTGCAGTGAATGCGGCATGCCTTATGACTGCCGAAGGAACGGAGTTCTCGCGCCGAGGCGACGCTTCCGGCCACTTGCGATCGCAACCGTTGTCGTCTTCGTGCTCGGCGCGCTCGTGGCATTCCGGACCATCGATCTGCGGCTCGTCGCTCGTGCGAGCGAGTGGTGTCTGGTCCGAGCGCACCGATACGGGCCACCCACCGGATGTTTGTGGGCGCGCCCAACCGAGCGCCTCATCGTCACCTGGCCGGATGGTGTCGGTGCCGTCGCCGCATCGTATTCCATCACCCCCGCCGAATACTATCTTAGACACCGTCCGTCCTTTCGCTATTCGTTCGCCAGCGTCTTCTGGCCGGGATCGACCACGCCCGGCGAACTTGGCGATGGCGAGCAACGATGTGGATGCTTTACGTTCACATCCGATTCTCCCGGCGCAAACTGGGTTGCGAGTGTCATGATCGGCGATCATGAGTTGCGGACGGTCGTCGGTGCGCAGGAGGATCTGCAGCGGGTTCGGAGTTTCATGCTTAACGGCGCGATCGAAGTCGTGCGGGTGGACGAACGCCGGCCGTCCGAGCTGCTGGATGCACTTTCACAGCTCGCCACGCGTCTGGCCGAAGGCGACTGCAACCAACCCGCTTTGATCGACAAAACTCCAGTGCGATGAGCGTCGCCCGAGGCGCTGGCCGTTCTCTCGCCCCCGGGATGTCCGCGCATCTCCTTGCCCATCTTCACGGGCGCGCGCGGAGGGGTGGAGGGGGGGCGGCAAACCCTGCCGTCCGCGCCACGTCCCCCCTCAGTTATCGCCCCGAATTCGTCGATGCACCGCATTCTTTCCTTGGTTCTGCGGCCGGTTCGGGGTAACTTACAGGCCTCCCGGCGACTCTCTCGATCAGATCGGATGTGTGCCTATGCGTTCCTCGCGCCGAAAGTCCATTGGTAGGGCCGCCTCTGGTGGTGCCGCTTTCCAAAGCGGCAGCCCGGCGGTCGCACGCCTCGAATCCCTCGAGCCCCGCCAGCTCCTCGCCAGCGTCTTCGCCGTTGCCGACAACAACGTGCTGCTCGAGTTCGACTCGGCCGCACCGCAGACCATCCTCCGGGCCCTTCCCATCACCGGCCTCCGCGACGGCGAGGTCATGTCCACCATCGACTTCGACACCGCCACCGAGCGACTCTTCGGCGTCCCCAGCGGAACACGCACACCCGTCTACGCCATTGACCGCCTCACCGGCGCGGCCACCCGCATCGGCCCCGGCGTTCCTTTCGGCTTCCCGCTTGATAGAGCCACAGGCCTCGCCTTCAACGAGCGCGACGGCTACTTCCGCTACATCGACGAGAGCTTCGGCAACTACCGCCTCGACCCCGTCACCGGCGGCCTGCTCAACAACGATGCCGGACAGGAAGGCCTCGCCGACGTCGCCTATCGCCCGCTCGACGGCAACCTCGACAACTTCGCCTTCTTCGGCGTCAACCACCTGACCAACCAGTTCATGCGGCTCGACCACGAGCGCATGTTCGTGCTCGGCGGCGGCCCGCTCGGCGTCGACATCGAGCGCTTCGTCGGCCTCGACATCGCCCCCGACGGCACGGCCTTGCTCTCCGTCCGCGTCGCCGGCGTCACCATGTTCGGAACCATCGCCGCCGACGGCCACACGTTCGTGCCCACCGGCACCATCGGCGACGGAACGCAGTACATCGTCCGCGGCCTCGCCGCCGAGCCGCTCCGCCGCGCGCCCGTCCTCGATGGCACCCTGCATCCCAGCCTCGACGCGATCGACCAGGATGCGCCCGACAACTCGGGCACGCTCATCCGCGACCTGATCTCCAGCACCGCGCCGCAAGCGCTCATCACCGACGGAAGCCCCGGCGCGCTCCAGGGCATCGCCGTCACCAGCGTCGATCCCCTGGTCGGCGATTGGCAATACACGCTCGACGGCTCGACGTGGTTCTCGCTCGCCAGCGTGAGCGAGTCGCAGTCCATCGTCCTGCCCGCCAGCGCCACCGCACGCATCCGGCTGCGTCCCCTCGCCGGCTTCGTCGGCATCATCAACCAGGCCGTGCGGTTCCGCGCGTGGGATCAGCTCGCGGGCACGCCCGGCCAGCCCTTCAACACCTTCGGCGGCGACGACCCCTCGGTCAGCTCCGACTCGGTGTGGGCGTTGATCGCCGTCCAGCCCGTCCACCACGCCCCGACGCTCACGCTCCCCCCGCCCCCGGGCGGCGGCGGCGCGTTCCTCCTCGATGACAAGCAGACCGTCTCACCTTTGGCAGGCGCAATCGTCGGCTACATCGACGACGCGGCACACCCGCTTTTCATCACCGTCACCATCAGCAACCCCGCCCACGGCGCATTCACTTCCGAGAGCCTCGCGGCCTCCGGCTTCGCGCTCGTCGATGTTGCAACCGGCACCTACTCGTTCGTCGGCAACGCCACCGCCGCAACGGCCGCGCTCGGCGTGCTGGTCTTCCGGCCCGCGCAGAACATCGCGCCAGTCGGCCAACAGACCGTCAGCCTGTTCACCGTGCTGGTCGACGACGGACTCGGCCTCGCCGCTCAGCGCCTCTCGCCCTTCATCGCCGTCTCGTCGGCCCGCGATGCGCCGGTGCTGAGCATCGACGCCGCCGCCATCGCGCTCACCGACAAGCAGACGACTCGCCCCTTCGAGACGATCACCCTCGCCGATGCCGACATCGGCAAGCCGCTCACCGTCGATATCGAGTCCGGCCCGTCCGGCACGTTCACCGCCGACACGCTCACCGCGGGCGGCTTCGCGCTCGTCCCCGGCACCTCAACCTGGCGTCTCACCGGCGAAGCGGCCGCGATCACCGCCGCCCTCAGGCAACTCGTCTTCAAGCCGCGCGAGTCGCTCGCCCGCGCCGGCCTCACCACCAGCCTCACGCTCAAGGTCGCCGTCACCGACAACCTGGGCGCGCCCGTCGAGGTGTTCTCGCCCGCGCTCGTGGTGCTCTCGGTCAACGACCGTCCCACCATCGGGCGGCTCACGGTCGCCAACACCATTCGCTTCGGCGCGACCGCCCGCGCCTTCCGCTCGCTGGTCGTCGGCGATGTCGATCCATCCGACCGCATCAGAGTCGAGGTCCGCATCGACCGGCCCAGCAAAGGCTCGGTTACCTCGGCCACGCTCCGCGCCAGCGGTTTCCGGCGCATCGGCAACGGGCGGTACCGCTACATCGGCACTGCGGCCGCCGCCACCACCGCCGTCCGCAAGCTCAGGTTCGCCTGGTCGCCCACGCTGGACACCGGCATCGCTCAGCAAGTGCGGCTCAAGCTCATCGTCTCGGACGCGGCCGGCGCGCAGCTGGTCAACAACCAGACCTGGGTGAAGCTCCGCCGCTGAGTCGCACTTCGGCGCACGCGCTTAGGATTGCCCTCGCCGCGGGCGTGGCGGAACTGGCAGACGCACAAGACTTAGGATCTTGTGGCCGCAAGGCCGTGCAGGTTCGATTCCTGTCGCCCGCATTCGCAGCCGCTATTCCAGCGTTTCGATTATGATGGGCACCGTGATCTTGCGCGACCACGCATCGCCCCCCCCCGCCGCCCACCACAACACGCTCTGGGCATCGAGCGAAGGCCGATCGTCGATCGGCGCGGGCAGCAGCCGGAACTTCGCCACCTGGTTGTTGCCGATGTTGAGGTCTTTGAGCAGGTCGCCGAGCTGCCGGGCATCGGCGGTCATTCGCACGGTGCGCAGCGACTTGACGACCACGCGCGGAACCGGCAGCCCGACATCCGGCAACGCCGTCGATGTCATCGCGCGGGGTGGTTCGCCGATCGTGCGCTCGCCGACGATCGCCAGCGGCGGGCGCGGCCTGGGCGAAACCGCCGGGCCAGCATCCGCCCCGATGCCATCCAGGGGCACGGCCAGCATGGCCATCTCGGCCGGCAGCTTGTCGAGATCGTGCGAGCGCCAGCGGACCTCGCCGCGCGTGCCGGCCGCGCGAGACAGGCCTTCGAGATGCTTGAGCGCCCCCGCATAGTGCGCCGGCCCGGCCCTCACCACGACCACCAGTCGCCCTTGCTGCGCCAGTCGCAACGCATCGGGCATCGTCAGCGGATCGCTCAATGTCTCAACGGCGTTTTCGCCGGCACCAAGCTCGGCCGCGGCCACCGCCACCGGCTCGGAATCGATTGCGACACTTGTTGCGTCGTTCCCGCCCGCAACCATTTCGCCCCGCCCGCCATCGTGAATACCCGGCGAGGTCTTGGTTGCCAGCGGCGCATTGCCCGGAAGCCGGGGCCACTTCCGCGCCAACTCGCGCGCACCCGCCACACCCAGCCCCGCCACGATCGCGATCGACGCGGCGGTCGCCAGCCGCCTGGCCCACGCGCTCTCGCCCAGCACGCGGATCACGCCCCGCGGCGACGACGGCATCGCCCGGCCGATGGGAATCGGCGCCGGCGCATCCTCGGCCTCGCTCACCAGCTCGCGCAGCGCCTCGCGGTCAAGCCGCGCCTCGACCCCGGCGAAGATCCCCGCCGGCGCGGTCGCGCCCACCTGCCCGAGCATTTGCATCTCGGCACGGTCGGCCCGCATCCGCTTGACGATCAAGCCCAGCCGCGGCTGCGCCTCCAGAGCCGCGATCACCAGCGGCTCGCGTGCCGGCACCACGTCGCCATCGACCATGTCGATCACGTCCGCCTCGGTGAGGCCGAGCGGTGCGAGGTCGCGGAGAATGTCATCGAGTCGAAGCGACATGGAAATTCTGTGATCCTTCAAGCCTTACCGGCCGCGGCCGCCCGCGACTCCATTTTCTCCAGCGCCTCCCGCAGCGCCATCCGCGCCCGAAAGAGGCGGCTCTTCACCGTGCCCCCGGCGATCTCCAACGTCAGAGCGATCTGGTCGTAATCCAACCCTTGCACATCCCTCAGAACGAGG
>Ga0163147_10007115_pt1 | contig 12831 bp, 16 predicted proteins | sample OliLakLV19MP6G1_FD_148597 | JGI IMG/M metagenome (GOLD analysis project Ga0163147, IMG submission 148597) | Freshwater microbial mat bacterial communities from Lake Vanda, McMurdo Dry Valleys, Antarctica- Oligotrophic Lake LV.19.MP6.G1 | ecosystem: Environmental > Aquatic > Freshwater > Lake >...
ATGACCGTCAGATCATTTATCGCAACTGCTATTAAGCAGGGCGCTGATCCCGTCGAAGAACTCGTCGGATTGTTTACCCCAAATAGCGAAGAGTATATGAGACTCGCTCGACACCCTGAATAGTTACATTTTTTTATCATCTATTTTACTTATTGGAATCCGGAAGACATTAGTCTTTTCATCTGTAGAGACATTGACCCGGCCTGTTTCAAATTGAAAACCTTCCTTCATTATAAAATATTCAATCTCACCAACTGGAACATTATTGAAGGAGACTTTTCCTTCAGCCAATGTCGGTTGGGTTGAGGCTGTTTGTCTTACCGTAACCAAAGCCCCTGATATTCCCTTATGAGTATCAAAGTCCTCTATAATAAAGACGACTTTGACAAGTGTAGTTTGAGCAATGCTTTCTGATGAAATGAAAAGCAGGCTTAGAAGTAAAAAGGCAAATCGCATTTTGTTAGATTTAATGTTATTTTCGCGGAAAAAGGTAGGTTTCTTTATTCTGTTTTTCATAAGGAGGACTTGAATACCCTTCTTTGAAAAGGTTCACAATCAAATCATTGTTTTTCGGGTCGTGTCTAAGGGAAATGTGAAATCTACCCGCGGCATCCGTAAAACCTTCCTCAGAATCGCACAAAACCTTAACATTAGCAACAGGGTGGCTCTGTTCATCTACAACAAGTCCTGTAAATGGAAATGAAGCATTAGAGACTGAGGTAATTTTGCCACTCGGTTTCCCAACTGGATGCGGTGTTTGGGGGCTGGGGCTTGGAACCTGTACCGTATCCTTAATGGAAATATCATCTTTTATTTCATGTCCTGTGGGGTCTATCCGAAGAAAATACAGAATGAGTGCTGTTAGTACAGTCACTGCAACAGGAATGAGAATTTTTGACAATATGCCTTCTTTTTCTTCCTTCATTCTTATCTACTTTTCATTTATGGTCACAGCGAACGGTACGCTTCCCGAATTTGCGACACTTAGGAAGCAATTTTCGGGCAGCGATTGTTCGCTGTATTGTTTAGGATACTGGTTGATAGAGGATTATGTCTGTTAGAAAGTCAAAATCTTTTACATTATACGTATAAAGTGGTATCTGGTGAACTACTGCAGTTGCCCCAATTATTGCATCCGGTATTTGTAGTCTGTTACTGAGTTTGTATAGTTCTATAAACTCAATTGCTTTTTGCGATATGGCTTCATCAATCTGTACCACATCATAAAACTTTATCTTTCTCTTCATTTGAGCAAGTTCAGTCTTGTTGCCCATACCTTGGAAAAGTTCCATAACCGTGATGGAAGACAAAACGATGTCTGCAAGACCAATTTTGTCTAATTGGTCAATCGTATCTGCCCTACCATTGAAGGCACTAATGAAAATATTGGTATCGCAGAGTACCATATCAAATATTCCAATTGCGCTTCCAGGCAGCCGAACGAATTTGTTCTATCGTCCTTGGGTTGTCCTTCCAGATGCCGAAAAGTGGCTTCGGGTCAATCTTTTTGTCTCCTCGTGTAATCTTAGACTGGAACACAGAAGGCGAAGATTGAATTTTTATGTTTTTGATATCCAAACTTTTAAGCAATATGAGCAGTTGCTCAACCTCTTGAATACCCGATGTTTCGATAGTAACTGTCATAATTTCAGTTGTTTAGCTGCAAATATACACCTTTAAACGATGACGCAAGCCTTGGAGTTCGCATAGACGGTTTGCTTTCCCCAATTTTCGCAAACTATTTTGGTCTTGTGGCAGAAACAGGCACAACTTGATCATCGTTTATTTTATCAAGCCCGAGTTTCTCAATTTCTTTCGCGGCCTTTTCATAGTAGTTATTTGTGATTGCGTTCCAATTCCAAAGTGCAAATAAAATAATGAATAAACCTGTTGCAATTTCCCAAAAAACGATACTAATCATTGAATCATTGACTATTAGTCAAATCGAGCAAAAATTCTGTTGGTTTATCATCATCATTTAAGAAAATCGGCCGAACCCAATTTGCTGTTGCGGATGTGAAATCCTCGAAAAACTTCTTCACATCTTTATTGTCTTTGATTGTTTTTACCAAATAACCAACGAATGAACCTGCCAATGCAACTGTTTCTATCATTTTAGTTTAGTTTATTATTTCTAATCCAAGCATTCAGGCAATTGAACATTGCTTGCGCAACCTGGCATGAATACACAAAATGCACGCGATGAACTATCATCAGTCCTCGTAAAAGATGGGTTGCAACCATCAGTATTTACTGTCAATACTCCGTTTATTCTGTATCTACATGAACTTCTCCCTTTCCAAGTAACATACATGTTGATTCTCAACCTGTTGGGGTTATTAGGTAATGTCTCAACACTTGTAAACATCCTTCTTGCATTTCTTGGTGAATTTGCACAAGAGTTAAGAATTTGGCTACCAGCAGCAAGAGTAAATCTTCTTGCATTTTCAGCATTTGGATTAGCGGCTGCCTGTTCAGATATTACTGCACTTTCATTATCACTGCATCCTTTGCACTTATCCATGAGTAGAAAAATAGCCAATACAGCGATAACTGCATACGGCAAAATTCCTTTGAGGTTAAGTTTTTCGGTATCAATATTTATTTTCATATTTTATTGTTTTTCGTTTCAGCGAACGGCGGCATACCCGCCCGTGCCGCCCGTTGAGCCTTGTGGGTGGGTTTTGGGCGGCATGGACGGGTATGCATTGATGGGCGGTTTTTGTTCGTACAATTTGGCTACTCAACTTCAACCCTCAAAGTTGCTTCACCAATCATAATAATATCACCTGCGTTTAGGCGAATCCCATTAGGTGAAATCCGATTAGAATTAACAAAAACTCCATTTGTCGATTGGTGCATTTTTTTAAAGCCATCCTTTTCATAAAATTGACCGTCTTGAACAAACCAAACTTGCTCGCCATTTGGCTCAACTTTCAAAAAAGCGAAAGTTGCGTGCTTACGAGAAATCCATTGCGTTATTATTTCTGTTAATCCTATATCGTTTGCACTTGTATTGGATTTATCGAACCATCCAAGAGTGATTAGTTTTTTATTGTATTTATTCGAAATTTGGGTAATATTGTATGTTTTATCAGGCTCTTCCCCATACATTACCCTTAGGATTACATTTCCAATCAATTTTTTGTCTTCAACATGAACTGGAATTGAGGGTATGTAATGGGTAATATTGCCAAATAACGCCATAATATCTTTTGTATCGTTAAACCGTTTTTTAATATCAGGGTGCAAGCAACCGTAAATTACTTTCTCAATTGTAGGTGAAACGTTGGGTTTATATTTCTTAATATCTATCCACTCGCCTTTTCTTACTTTCGATACATAGGCATTTGGGTCTCCGGCAAAAGATTGAAATTCACCAAAGGGCATTTTTCCTTGTGTAACGGTTTCATATAAAGTTACACCAAAGGCAAAAATATCCGTAAAATTTCCAGTATCGGTATATTTTACTACTTCTTTTAGTTGTTCGGGGGGCATATATTGTACTGTACCCCAAACCTCATTGACTTTACCATTGAGCCAATTTCTTGCTGTAAACCTATTATTTAAATAGGCTGAAATTCCAAAATCTGCTAATAGAGGATTTCCCAAGTGATTAAAGAGAATATTGTCAGGCTTTAAATCACGATGAATGTAGCCTTTTTGGTGCATATCATGCAATCCTTGGAGAACCTTAACCGCAATATTGATTATTTTAATATCAGATAAGTTAAGTTTGAGTTGTGTTGATAACGCACCACCTGGGCAATAATCCATGACATAGAACGGGTTGCCATTTATTTTGCCTCTCTTATATGCTTTTACAGAATGTTCTGATTGAATTGTACTCGCAATTTCGTATTCCAAATTAAACCGATTGGCAATATCAGACAACTCTTGCGGCATCAACTTGAAAGCGTTGAGAATTTTGAGTGCAAAAGGAACATTTTTTGAGTTTGTAATCTTGTAAACATTAGCAAATCCTCCCTCGCCAATAAATTCAGTAACTGTGTAAGGTTCGGCATCTGCATAAATAATTACACCATTTTCAAGATGATACTGCTCAGGCACCATGTTGTCAAATTTCAACGAAATACGACGGTTGCCTGTACTTGGTGATGAAGTCAGGGACTTGTTACATTTTTCGCAGGTTCTGCTATTTTCAATATTGGAAAATCCACAATGACTACACCTTAGCATAGTTATTCGATTGTTTTAAATATAAAAAATTGATTACCAATAAGCACCAATGTACCTTCTGAAATAGGGATTTTGCCAACCACCTGAACAAATGTAGCCTGATTGCTGCTTTCGTCGGAAATGTGCCAAACTCCGTCTATCTGTTCAAACCGAGCATGTACATTTGAAGAAATTGAGTTATTGTTTTTATCCAACGTGCTGCGATTGACAGCAATATCACTTCCTTCAAACTCGTATGCCTTTCCATCTTTTTCTGAAACCAATTGCACTTTGGGTTCAGCATTTCCTGCACTAAAACCAAAATCTGAAATCTTCATTGTGCCACCTACGGGCAGTTTATCTTTCGGATGGCTTATTGGTTTGATTATTTGCTGTGGCTTTTCACTTAGGTTATTGTTAGAGCCACATTTTGGGCAATCCGCACTAATATCTAACAAAGGGTAGCCGCATTTATAACAACCTTCTTGATTAGAATTGTCGGGTGTAAGATTGGGTTCATCCCATGAAGGCAAGTTTGAAACACCTCCTTTTACAGTCCTTTTTCCGTCTTGCGCATGGACAGATGGATTGTTTTGATTTTGTTGTGGTGCGGCGAAGGCAGTACCGCATTTTTCACAATGGGTACTGCCTATTTTGCTTGCCGAAAAGCCACACTCTGGGCATCGTTGCATATTTATCAATTTTTTTAGTGACTTTATTTTTTCAAGTCAATTAGAAAACCAATTGCAAAGTTGGCATCCCAATCGAACACAAATTTTTTACAGCCAGTGGCATCTGCTATGGCTTTGTAAATGTTTACACCAGCCTTCTGCTTATCACCGCTTGGTTGATAATTGGCTGCCACATTTAAGATTGTATAGCGTTCCTTATCCTTACGGGTTTGCTTTGCTAATTCAAATGGCACTCCCCCAATAATAAAACAAATTTCGGTACGGTCGGAGGGAATACTCCCTGCCACTTGTTTTACTCCATTGTAGGCATCGGTTTCGGATGTTCCTTTTTGGAAATACTTAGAACCATAAGTATCCATTCCAGTTACTTTACCGTCCTTGACGTAGGAAACTTTTGTATTGGCTGAACCCATGTCTATGACAAAAGCCTTGCCTTCATATTCTTTGGGCAATGCTGCTTTTAAGGCATATCCTGCTTCTTGTTCTGCGGTTACGGTATTAACTTGGTACTTCATGGAAGTTAGGGCTTTGATAATTTTTTTTATTGCATCTTCCTCCTTTGCTCCTGAACTAACAACAAAGTGAATGTTGTTACCCTTCACACCACTATCCAACATTTTTTGGATGTAGTTTTTTAAACCGCCTTTAATTTCTTCTTCTGTTGCCATGTGTTCTGTTACCAGACTACTGCCGAATTCCGCTTTTTCGAGTTTCCAATTTTTGTTTGCGTCTATTGCAACAATAAACGAATTGAAGCCAGTTGCACCTAATTCAACGATGCCGTGCTTTGTACCGTCAACAGGTACAGGTGCGGAATACTCAAAACTGGGCATCGGTGTAGGTTGCGCAGTAGTAGGTTGCGGCATTGTGGTCGCTGCTTCGTTGCTTTTTGCAGTTTTCGTGTCGTTTTTGCAGCCGACAAAAAAGAGGGCAATCACAAAAACAACAACAATAGCCTTGATTGTCTGAAATGAAAAATTGAACATTTGAAAGTCATTTTAATTGTTAAAAAATTAGTTACTCAACAAGAAGCCAATAGTGAAATTAGCATCCCAATCAAATACAAATTGCTTGCAGCCCGTTTTATCTGCAATCGCTTTGTAGATATTTAATCCTGATTTTTGTTTGGCACCATTTGGTGGATACTCATTTGGTGCTTTCAAAACAGTAAATCGTTCTTTTCCTTTTCTGACCTGCTTCGCCAATTCAAAAGGAATACCGCCTATAATAAAACAAGTCTTTGTTTTGTTGCTTGGGATAGAAGATACTTTTTGGGTAACATCACTGTAAACCTCTGTATCAAGATTGCCTTTTTGGAAATATTTTGCGCCAAACGTTTCTAATCCTGTAACATCATCTATATCCTCTCCTTTTAGAAAAGAAATTTTGGTGTTTGCCGAACCAATATCCACAACAAATGCGCTGTTTCTATACTCTTTTGGTAAAACGCATTTCAAAGCCAATATTGCTTCCTGTTCAGCCGTAACCGTATTTACATAATACCCTTGTTTTTTCAATTCCTCTATGATTTTTTGCACCATTTCTTCCTTAGTGGCACCTGAACTTACCATAAAATGAATATTTTGCGGTCTTACTCCAAAAGCAAGTAGTTCCGCAATGTAATTTTTAATACCCATTTTGACATCTTCAAATGTAGTTAGTTTTTCATACACTAAACTTGAACCAAAATCCGCTTTTTCAAGTTTCCAATTTTTTTTGCCGTCAATAGTTACAATAAACGAGTTGAAACCTGTTGCTCCTAATTCTATAACCCCTTTTTGTACTCCTTCAATTGGTGCAACAGGTGTGTAATTGAAAGAAGTGGGTGTGAAAATATTAGGTAATTGTTGTTTGCCTTCTGGTGAATTGTCAAACCAGTAACCAACGGCACTAAATAAGCCAATGAGCATAAATACTGCTACCAACCACTTTTTATTTTTTTTCTGCGCATTAGGTTTCGGTTTTGGCGTATAGTCCATGCTCCAATATCCGTTCTCTAAATAGAATTTTGACCAATTAATTAGTTCAATTGTAGTAGGGCGATTTTCAGGAACTGTATCCATACAACGCCGAACAACTTTGTTAAGTTGGTTCGAGAATTTATTAGATAAATTCGGAATTGATGCCCCTTTATTCAGGACAATCCCTCCTTGCCCCAACCATGGCAAATTACCAGTAGCAATTTCATATAGCGTTACTCCCAAAGAGAAAATATCAGTTTTGGCGGTATTTATGGGATAGTCGCCAAATAATTCAGTTGCAGCGTATGCGATAGACATGGCAGAATTTGTGTTTTTTTCTTCACTTGCCATTTTACTTCTATCAACAGAATTCTTTACTGCCGTCATTCGTGTTTTTGAGGAAATTCCAAAATCTGACAAAAGGTAGTCGCTATTGTTCCCAATCAGGATATTGCCCGGTTTAATATCATTGTGAGTGATCCCATTGTTATGAATATAGTCAATTGCGGAAGCCGTGTTGTACAATATTTTTGCTATTTCTTTCTCCGCTAATGCAAAGTCTGTTTCATTCTCTAAGCCGTGATAAAGTATTTTGGCAATCTTATTAGGCGTTGTTGGATTGTTGCTTTCAAGAATGCAATTATCTAATGAACCATTCCTACACAATGGCATGACAATGTAGCAAGTCTCATCGTATTCACCGTAATTTTTTGGTGTCAAAAGAAACTGATACGACAACTCCAATGTATTCGTAAATTCGTTTAAGTAAGAATTACGAATAGCCGATGATAGCCCGCTTTGCGGTGCTAAAACCTTGATGGCTATTTCAGTATTATTCGCCTTAGTGTCTTCTGCACGAAACACATCAGCGAAACCACCTTTACCAATATTTTCTTTAATACGGTAACGGCTATCAATTAGTTGGTCAATATTAAATGTTGGCATCGTCTATCTAATTTTTAATGGGTGTAAGAGATGAAGAAGCATCGGCACATTGTTTAATTTTATCATCAAATTTAACAATAATGCTATGAAGACTGCTGATAAAATTAGCATCCTGCATAAGTTTCTTAGTAGTAGTAGAAACTTTAATAACATCATTGTTTTTATTGAACTTTATTATATGTCTTTTGACTAATGCGGCCTTTTCAATATTTTCAGGTTTTATTTTATCGAATTCTGCTTTTTCCTGTTTCAGAAGTTGGCAGTCTTTAAATTTCTTGGCATACAAAAGATAGTTACTTTGGTCAATCATTGATTGAGCAATTTCTAAGTTCTTTTCCCTCGTAATTGCCTGTAAATTCTTTGGGTTTGAAGTCTCTAAGCCTGATTTTTCGGTCTCTTGGGGTGAAAGGGTTTTCCTTTCTGTCAAATATTTCGCAGTCTCTTCTCTAATTTGAGAAGTCAAAATTGTTAATTTTTTTGATACTACTAAATATTCTGAGTTATTAAAGACTATTCGATGGTCAGTAAGACTATCAATAGATAAACTTATTCGGCTATCAGGCACATCTTTAATACCAAATTTTTCAAGCGACTTCGTCAAATCATTTATTTTTGTCGCAAATTCAGATAATTTGATTGCTGTCACGTTTTCTTGTTTTGCAAAACTGTCACGAGTCTGTTCATAAATGTTTATTTGGTCATTAAGTTTTTCCAACAAGTTCCTTTCATCAATTGAAATTATTTGGACTTCTCCTAGTGAAAAAGGATTATTAAAGTAATAATAACCTAAACCTGCGGCCAAAAACAGGCATACACTTAACAATATCATATTCATCCTACTCAATCCACTTTTTTTACCAATAGGATAAGGCGTTAATGCCGTCTTTTGTCCCTTAATAATGTTGGCTACAATAACGGTTGTATTGTCACGTCCACCAGCAATGTTGGCTGCATCCACTAACTGCCTACATAGCATTGTTGTATCAATATTTGGCGCAGCAATTAAACTTTCAATTTCGCCGTCAGAAAGCATTGAATTGAGACCGTCACTACAAAGTATTAAACGGTCGTTCTGTTGGATTGACAGCACCCTACTTTGAGGTTTTGGTGGTTGTTTAATATCCCCTAAACTTTGAAGAATAATATTGCTTTCATCAGAAAGGCGAGCCTGTTCAGAATTCATATTTCCTTTTACTACCTGTTCCCAAACTAAGGAATGGTCATCTGTAAAGGGAGAAAACGGTTTGCCAATTCGATACAAATACAGGCGGCTATCTCCGCACCAAGCAACATAAACCTTGTCATCAAGTATCCATGCTAAAACTGCTGTTGTACCCATCCCCACATGGTCAAGATTGCGTGTGCTTTCTGAAATGATGTTTTGATGCGCTTTTTTGATTAAATTTTCAAGGAAGTTTAATCGGCTGTTTTCATCATTTTCAACACTTGATTTTACTTCGAACTCTTTTCTAAAAGTTTCAACAGCAATGCGTGAGGCTACTTCACCTGCATTTGTTCCACCCATGCCGTCTGCAACAACGAGAAGTACACCCGTACCCGATATGGTAATGGTCTTATTTTGTGCTTTCCAAGATGCGGCTATAATATCCCAACTATCTTCATTGTTGGTACGAACACGCCCTTCATTCGTATATGCTGAAATTTCAACTATCATAGTACAGTTAGATTAATTGGATGATGAATTGTCTTTGCCCTTCTTACCTTTTTTTTTCTGCTTTTTATCTTCGGGTTTGGCTTCTTCCTTCGGCTTTTCTTCGGACTTGGTTGGCAAAGGTGTTAAATCCGTATCCTTTATAAGATTTTTGGGGTTTTCGATAACTTGGGTTTTTTCTGCAATTTGTGTTTTGACACTTGTTAGATACTCCAATATCCAGTCAATACCAGTATGCTTGAAGACTGCAATGGGAGCGTACTTAACTGAACCAACTTCAATCAGTTCTGAAAATAATATACCTCCAACAAAATCAATTGGAGGTAATTGGGCATCAAGTAATTTTGGTTGCATTTTATCTGTCCAATCTACTTTAACCTTTTTCACATTTGGCAAAAGTACTAAACTATCCGCTTTGTTATCTCGAACAAAATATACAAGGTATGCAGAAATTGGTGTTGCCGTTGTGGGTGCAAATGAGGGTTTGTCTAAATTTACGACAATTGAATTAATCGCCGTATCAAGTGTAAAATTAACGATTTCTAATGCACCATCAGAAACTCGCCGTATTGAAACTTTATGCAATTTGGGTTGCAAAGTATCAAATAATACGAGTAATTCCTCCCCCTTCCACGGCTCTGCCAATTGGCTTGGAAGCGTCAAAAGACCATTTACTAACGGTGCAATTCCAATTTTTTTACCAAAGTATTCATTGCCAGCCCTTCCAAACTCCTTTTTAGTTTTTGGTGAAACTAAAACATATTCGGATTGGGCTATGTAGATACCGCTCTGGGTAGCATTGTAGCATAATTCGTTTGCTGTACCTTTCAAAACCCCCGTATTGAATTCAAAACTGGGCTGTGCGCTAATAATATTGGCTATTAACGCAAAAATAAATAAAAATAAAATTTCCTTATTCATATTAATGGATTTGAGAGATTGGAACAACAATGCCGATTTCAGAGCCTATACCTGCTGAAACTATACCAATGACTTTATATGTATTGGTTGATTTATCAATGACAAATACTGGTCCTCCTGAATTTCCAGGGCCAAAATTGCGGTCAGTAACATTAATTACACCATTTGTCAGCTCATCTTGGGCAATCATAGATTTACTATAAAGAGGTTTTGGTATCCTATCTTGTAAATCATCGCCATAAGAAAATCCTAATATATGTACTTCTATTTGTGCTTTTGGATGTGCTGCAAACTCTGGCAAAGCTTGAACATAAGATTTGTCACCTCTTTGGTTATAACCTGTAACAACAGCCCAGTCATTTTCGTTAAGACTGGCTAATTTAATTTGACCATCTCCCAAACTTTCGCTTTTATCACTTTTGTCATTAACACTTATTCCACTTCTACTTTTACTATCATATTGAAAGTTAAGCGTATTGCCGTTGGTTGATACAGCTTCAAAATCTACAAGTACCCTACCACCGTTATTTTCAACCAAATTAAGAACGACCATCGCTTTTTCATCAACGGATTTGATGAATCTCCAACCTTGAATACAATGCCTTGCAGTAACAAAACGTCCATCACTAAGAAGAAACCCTGTACCTGTCCACCCGCCTTGCAAATCATCACTATTATTTCCTAATTCAACATGTATATTTTTAACCCTCAAAAAATATACTTGATTTTTTATTTCATCTGGAATGGCAGCAGGAGGAGTTTGAGTAATACTACCAGTATTGCTATTCGCACCACCACTAATTACAGTATTTTTAATGCCACTTACTTCTTTTTGCAAAGAAGCAATACGCCCTGTGTACTCTTTCTTTATTTTCTCAACTTCCTTTTTATGGTTATCTTCAGCTTCATTGAACTTTGTTTCATTCAAAACTACTTTTGCATTTAGATCGCCTTTCTGTTTTTCATTTAAATTAACATATTCTCCAAACTCTTTTTTTGTTTGAGCGAGGTAATAAGCAAGACATGAAGTACTTACTAAAAATATTAACCCTAAAACAGAGAGTGCCGCTTTGTAAGGTTTTATTGCTTGCTCTACTACTAATTTTGCCTTTTGAGTAAACCCTATTTTCGCAGTTCCAGTCGGAGAAGTATTAAAGCGAAGTTTTGGACCTTCCATTGAAAGTTGTATAACATCGCCATTATTTAGATACCATTCCTTGTTAATTGGTCTGCCATTGACAAGCGTAGGGTTTGAAGTACTCAAATGTTTGATGACTACAACATTCTCAGCCTGACGTTCAATTGCGGCATGAGTTCCGCTAACTGTCGGAAATTCATTGTGTGAGAACCTAACTGCACATCCGCCGTCTCTCCCTAATTGAACAGATGGAATTACAATTGTTTCATAGTCACCTACTCGTTTGGTTGATGAGTTAGAAAGATAAGTGAGTGTATAGGCTGGAACATCAGCACCTGCTAATATCCTTGCCCCTGTCATCATCGCCTGTGTAAAGCGACCTGTTGCTGACTTTTGCTTTGCGGTCTCCCGTGACATACTAAAATATTTTATTGATGTGAAGTATTATTTCTTGTTAGGTAAAGACGAAATTTGCTTTGAGCCGTCTGTGCATTTCAACCGCCATTCCGCGACATAATCTACAAAATAACAAGCCTTTTCAACTTCATAGATTATTTTTCAGTTTTTCTCTTTTTGGATTATGGTAGCGGTATAGGGTCTTTTGCTATTTCCCCAAGCACCGTCAAAAAGAAATTTTCCTTTTACTGTAAATAGATTTTCATCGCTGCTCAAATCATCTATTGTAAGGCTACCTAAATAATCATTGGTGGCCAACTCTGAAAAATGTTGCTCCAAAATTTTTTTTGCTTTCCCTTCGCTCAAACCAATTTCAGGCGCAGGTGGAGCGGTTTGTTCCGGCTCAGTAACCGTTGCAGGTCTGTCTTTTACTTTTTGTCCTTTGCTATTTTTACCTGACGTGGTACTTGATTGAGAAGGTGTAGAGGTATCAGCACCTTTCCAATACTTATCATACCCAATAAAACCAACCAAAACCAAGATTACACCTATAAGTATGTGGTCTTTATATTTCATTTTGTTGACATTGTTTTAAAATTTGTACCCTCACCTCTAAACACCTGCGGGGTGGGTGGGGTTTGTTTTGTCGTTTTCGTTGGCTTTATTGGTTTTTATTTATATATTATATCTTTTTATTTTAGTCCCGCCCAATCTATGGTTAAACGCAACTCCCCCCTATATAGACCCTATTGCGTCAAAACCCGCTTTGTATTCAGCGGTAGAGAAACTTTCAGTTGCGTCAATCCAGCCAATTTGGTTGGCTTTACGCAACTGCTGTACCAATAAATGGGAAGGAAAGAGAGGCATAAGGTTCATATGGGTGGTTGTTTAGTTATGCAAATGTACGCTGAAATTTCAAATTTCCAA
>Ga0163147_10007120_pt1 | contig 12825 bp, 5 predicted proteins | sample OliLakLV19MP6G1_FD_148597 | JGI IMG/M metagenome (GOLD analysis project Ga0163147, IMG submission 148597) | Freshwater microbial mat bacterial communities from Lake Vanda, McMurdo Dry Valleys, Antarctica- Oligotrophic Lake LV.19.MP6.G1 | ecosystem: Environmental > Aquatic > Freshwater > Lake >...
GAAATATTGGAAACCGTTGCAAACGTTGCAGCCGGTGCCGGATCCACGGTGATGGTGCGCGAGGCTGTGATGGTTCTGCTGCAATCATCGGTGAAAGTCCAGCTTTCGGTATAGCTTCCACCGCATTCGTCATGGCTTCCGGAGATGGAACCGGTTACAGAACCGCTGATGAGGCAAACGCCCAATTCACTATTGGTATAAGTCAACGGCGAACCTGTTGGCGGAGCCGAGCCACAAGCGATGCTGGTATTACCCGGCAGACTGGCAAATGCAGCCTGCGCCGCTGGCGTCACGGAGATGGTTCTGGAATGCGTAATGGTTCTGCTACAAGCATCCACAAACGTCCAGGTTTCGGTATAAGAACCGCCGCAAGCCGTATGCGGGCCACCCGTGATGACACCGGTGACAGAACCACTGATGAGGCAATCGCCGGACTCGTTATTGGTATAAGCCAACGGCGAACCTGTTGGTGGGGCTGCAACGCAAGCGATGCTGGTATTACCCGGCAGGGAAGCAAAAGCTGCCTGCGCAGGAGGAACAACCGTGAAAGTCCGTACACAAGTAACACCCGCCTCACAGCCGCTGCTAACCGTAAAAGTAACCGTTACACTGCTGCCGCATACAGATACACTTGGAGGTGCATCATTGGTGAGTGTAGCGTTGCACCCGCCTGTGAAATTCGCAGATGCCAGCCATGCTGCATAGGCAATATCCAAAGAAGCCTGCGAAGGGCAAGCTGTTTCGGTGACACTTGCAGGACAATTCAACACAACAGCAGGGGCATTTATGTTGATCGTTTGCGTGCAAACCGCCTCGTTGTCGTTAGCGTCTTCGAGTGTCCAGGTGCGGGTTACCACAATTGGGCAGGTACCCGAAGTGGCGTCCTGGTAAGTAGCAGAAACAATGCCGCAATTATCTGTTGCGACGCCGAGGTTGTTGGCGTCGGAAAATTCGGCATAGCTCGAAGTTGCAACCGTTGAGGAATAAGCAGGCCCTGTAATTGCCCCCACGTCGCAACCCGTAAAGTTTCGGGCTGTCGGGCAAGCAGTAATTTCGGGGTCTTCGTTGTCATTCAGCGTAACGGTAAAGGTACACGTCGCTATATTTCCGGCAGCATCCGTCATGGTATACGCCACAGTCGTGGTCGCTGCAAAAGTTTGCATGATGGCGGCGCCAGGCGTTACAACGCCCTCGCCAGGAAGGTCAGGTGTATAGTTTACAGTCAGCACTGCTGGTCCGCAAGATGCGGCAAGGCCGGAAACAGAAGGGTGCGCCCAGCTAAAGGCTGCGGTACAATCATCGTCGCCGTTATTATCTGTATTGATGGAAAGGTCAGACAAACACCCGGACAAAGTTGGCGGCGCATCCACGGTAAAGGTGAATATTGCGGGTGTATTTGTACATCCGCTGGCGTTCATGACCACGTATTCTACCATAACCGTACCTGCTACGGTGCCGGTAAATACAGCCGTTCCGTCATTGTTGTTAATGATGGTTGCTAAACCAGTGCCGCCGGTAATAGTCCAGGTATGGCTTGTAAATGGCCCCACACCGCCAGTCGGGTTGCCGTTTAGGGTGATGTCATCATTGAGGCAAACTGCTATTGGGCCGGTGATGTTGCCCGTTGGGCCGCAACTGGTCTGTGCAACGGTCGTCGCAGGCGTAACGCCATTGTTGATGCAGCGTCCGCCAGAAGCAAATGACTTATTGCCTGAAATGGTAATATTCCCCGTATAAGGGAAAACACTGCCATTGATAGTAGTCAACTGGCAAGGTACGATGCAGCATTGCCCCAACTGAGGGTTGCTGGTAATGCTGAATGTCCCGCCTATGGTAGTCAGCGCAACCATTCCATCGGTAGAGGTCAATGCGCCGTTGCCGTTAATAATGAAATTGCCACCTACGGAAACCAAAGCATCCAAGCCTTCCAAACCTGTGAGCAGGTCTTCATCGTCAATGTTTAAAATGCCAGTTACAGTAGTTAATGCGCCAAAATCAATGGAGGCTACCTGGTTGTTGTCTTCCAGCCGCAGATCCTGACCCACGGAAGGGAGGGCACCCATGCTGATACTCGCCAGGGAAGCATTGCCGTTTACCCGGATTGCACCGACGGTACCTGTGTTGAGTACAGGGAAAGACACCCCGGTCATTTCATTGTCGTTGTTGGTCACGTCAATGCTGCGGTTGCTGCCGCCAACCCCATTTACTGCAGTAAGTGCAGGTAAATTCAGGTCAGGCAGGTCGTCATTGCCGGACACGGTCAAATATCCGCCAATGGTTTGAAGTGCCGATAAATCAATGCTTTGCGAACCGCAGGCATCGTAGTTGTCTGTAATGATGACATATTGGGTGACCGAAGTCAGGCCACTCAAATCGAGTGCACAAAGAGAATTGTTATCGTCCACATTAACATATCCTGCCACAGTCATCCCTGCTGCAGTTGCACTGATGCTGTTGGCAACATTTTCGATGCGGAAATTGCGGCCAACGGAGGTTAGGTTGTTCGCACTGACCGTCGCGCCATTGGTATTTCGGTTGGTATTGGTAATGACCACATCACGGCCCGTTTGCGTCAAGCCCGATAAATTGACCGTAGTCAATCCGCCTGCAAGAGCCGCTCCTGTGTTGTTTCCGGTAATGGTCACATCAGCGCCTACGGTAAAATTAGAACCCGAAGTGTTGATGGTTTCCAAGACATTGTTATTGGTGATGGAGAGGTTGCCCGTAACCAACCCCAGATCACCAATGGAAGCTAATGCGGGTAATGTGATGGCGGTTAGGCCATTGTCATTATTTGAAATACTCAGCGTTCCGCCTACTGTGGCAAGAAGGGGTAGGTTGAGCGTACCGGTAGCGATGTCTGAAATGGTTGCATTGCCAGTTACCGTGGTTAGATTTGGCATAGCAATAGTCGCCCCTGCACTTGTGTTGTTGTTGTCGAGGGTCAGGTTGCGGCCAACGGTAGCAATATTGGCATTGATGATACTCAGGTTCGTGCTATTATTGGTACTGATGATAAAATCGCGACCAATGGTTGTAGTGCCATTGCCAATCATGATCGTTCCGAGCACACCATTGGTATTGATATTCACATCGGTTGTCACGGAAGCTAACCCGGCAAGACTAATGGAAAAAGCGCCATTGTTATAAGAAATATTGATCGTGCCGTCAACGGATTGCAGGTTCGGTAAAGAAATAGAACCTATTTGTGGGTTGGAATCCCCCGCAGCGCCACCAATGGTCAGGTTGCCTGTTCCGGCGCCAGCGCCTACGAATTGCAGGTTGGCTAAGTCGCTCAGGTTGTTTGGATTCAGCGCATTGTTGAAATCCCGGATGAGCAAATTGCCACCTACGGAAATCAATTCCGTCAGGTTGCATAGGTTGGTGATCGGATCCGAGGCGCCATTGTATCCGTTGATCGTCAAGTTGCCGGTGACGTGGGTGTATTTGCAGCCTGAACCATCTCTGAAAGCCACAACTTGTGCCTGGGTACTGAGGGTTACGTTGCCGACAAATGTACCGCCAACACAGGAACCGCACAGGCGAGTCAACGTCACGTCATTGCCCGTTCCGCCCGCATAGTTGATGAAGAAATCAATGCCGGAAAGGTTGATGGTATTCCCTTGTGCAAACTGACCGTTAACCGGATCTACGCCATCGTTGTTGATGAGAATGATCTGGTCAATCGGCCCGGGCGTGTAGCCCAGCGTTGCCAGCAACGAAGCGCCGCCGAGTGTAACCGTGCCATTCACAATAAACTGATCGTGCCCGGTACAGGCCGCAGCGCCGTCAATTTCCATATTTAATACATCGCCGCTATTGAGGATCATATTGCCTGCTAAAGTTACGCAGGCAGGGCTTGACCCCGGGGCAAGTGTTGCCGTTTTTGCAGAAACATCGGCACCGCTGGCGTACGAACCACCCTTGATGCGTACAATTTCACCTGCCGCTACAACCTCATCAATGCCCCGCTGGGTGCTGGCGCTCAAAGGCGTTACGAACACCTCATTCGTGCGGACGCGGACAAAACCAAGCCCGGCAACATCGGTGGCGTGCAGGATTTTGTCTTCAATATCATAATTTTCAGCAATGCTGGCCGTGGCACCGGTATTGCCGTCGAACGAAACCGACGTGCCGGTTAAGTCGCCCGCATTGTTAATGAGTTCGATGTAATTTCCACTCTGGCCGATAAAAGCCAAATCGCCCAATCCGGTGATTGCGGCGTTCGTATTTTCAACGACTAAGCCCTTCGTGCCGCCATTCACAACAACGCCGGAGGTTATGCCCAATTGCACATTTGCATGTGTGCTGCTGGGGCTGTCTAATACCCGGATACCGGTTCCGCTGGCATTGGAGTTGATCGTCAGACTGCTCAGCGTAGCGTGTGCGCCGTCGGTGGCATCACTGTTGTAACCTTCATAGTTATTCAGAAATACCCCTGTATTTACGCTGGATAGATTGCCCCCGCTAATGGCAACAGGGTTGGCGCTTTTTACATTCCAAACCTCATACCCTGTGGAATTACCTGTTACGGTGCTCAAGTCTATTGAATTGTTTGAAGCCGTTGAGTTAACGGAAAGCGATCCGAAAAGCATACCGCGAACACCGCTCTCATTCGGATTGGTTAACCCGGTTATGGTGTTTCCTGAGAAGGTCATTGGTGAAGCAGTACTATAATGCAGGTTGTGGAAAACACCCACCCGACGTGCCTGAATTGTATTCCCGGAAATCACCTGAGAAGCCGGAGCGCCTGGGTTAGCCTGATAGAAATTGCCCGTCTGTACGCCCAACCGCACATTGGTCATGCAGTTATTGCTAACGGCAGCGTATTGGTTGTTGTACAACAGCACACCGCCACCCCATAAATCAATACCCGATGCGGGATCGTATGTGCCAAAATCCTGAAACTTGTTGTTGGAAATGACATGACCGCTGGAAGGAACGCCGGCGGGAAAATCATACAGGGTTACACCAAAATAGGAAAGATTTTGGAAGATGTTGTTGGAAATCGTCAGGTTATTAACGCCGCTTCCGTAAGACGATATGCCTTCTGCTGCGTCAATATCTGCGCCATTCGTACCGAGATAACCACTGGTTAATGCCGTATTGTCGCCATCAATAGTAAATCCCCTGATGGAAACATTAGGCGTATTTGCAGCAATGTCAAAAATAGCTAACGCATCAATAGCGGACACCGCAGAAGTCACGACCGCTTCCGCAACTCTTGTTCCTGAGCACGGATCAATATTCGCATTCGGCCCGTTGATGGTGAGCGACTTGTTGACTAAAACGTTTTCAGCGTAAGTGCCCGCATCAACCGTGATGGTGTGACCGTTTAAGGTCTGCGCATCGTTGATGGCGGCTTGGATGGAACAGAAGATTTGCCGGTATTGATGTTCGTTACCACATTACCGCTTGCGCTCACCTCAAAAGTCGCCTGATAATTCGAGCCACTATTGCTATGGTAAAAAGGATTCGGACAGCCGCTCCCAGTCGCATTGCCTTCAAAATAGACCTCCAACGTATAATTGCCAGGGATGAGACCCGCCAGTACATTGACCTTGCCTGCCCCGGCTTCCTGCCAGGTTTGGTCTTGGCATCCAGGGGCAGCGCCAGGGTCATTGGAGGCAAAAGGCATGTTCACCTGTGTGAAGCTTCCACTCGGAGCGACAGACCATACCCGCCAAAAAATACGGGTTCCTGTTACATCACAAGGGCTGCATTTGAATGCCTTGCCCTGTCCGCCAAGGAGCAGGGTTTCCGTGCAATTAAAGGCACCCAGATTGGCATTGTGGAAATCGGGATTAGCAGTGGTTGCCGTTGCATCATAAAACTGATTCCCGGATCCAGCGTCAAGGACGACGGAAGATTCAAAAAAACCATTGCCTTGAGCTTGAGCGCTTGCGCCCGTTATAGACAAAGCCAGAAAAGCAAAACTAATTGCAAAAGATTTGATCAGTGAATTGGTAGATTTTGGGGCTAAGCTGCCCGTTGGAGTTGGTAAGGAGTGGTTCATAAGAACAGCATTGAATTTGTGAGCAATAAACTAGGTCTGCATAGGGAAAACAATGCTTGCATAGAGGAACTACGCAAACAGCATTAACAACTTGTTCAAAGGCTGAATGACAGCTATGAACAGCAGGAATTAAAACACATACACTTTCATTTCAGCTATAAAGCTTCAAGGGAAAGCGCGGTTAAAGTGTCTTAATTCAAAATTGTGTGTAGGTGAAAATGTAGGGAAAGAAAGCGGGGTTGCGCCCCGGGATTTTGTAATTGAAATTTGATTTTTCATAATAAAATATTTGGGTAGTAAGTAGTCTATTTAGTACTGATAACAAGCTTTGTTACCTGATTTGCAACAACATACAATCAACGAACCAATCAAAGGAAGCTATAATAAAAACTTTTATAACTCTATTCATGAAGATTTTTAATAGAGCAACTTAATTTCAATAACTGTTCTACGAAGTTTTTGTGAGCGCAAACATACGTAATTTATAAATAAGCTTGTACAATAAAAGGGTACATTTTTTATGAAAATGCAAATTTTAACATACTAAGGAGTCAGCGAAGAATAACTTCCTCATTTGAAGTTGCTCTCCCGCTGCCAGGCTGCGTTGCTCATCGCTCATCATGTAGCTAAGGCTATAATTGCTCTACGCGTCTTGCCTGACAACGCGATAGCTGGCTTGAAACAAGGAACTTATTCTTTGCTGGCTCCTTAGGAGCGTGGATTTTTTGATATTTGAAATATTATCAGGCTATATTTAGTCTATTGGTCAAAAAATTGTAAACTTGGCAGGCGTAACCAAATTAAAGTCATTTCCATGAGTACAACGCCGCTTGCTTATCCCTTAGCCAGAAATTACATCCGCGGTGCGTTCCGGGAAGTTGCAGGCCGGTCTATGGCCGTTCAAAGCCCACTTGATGGAAGCACCATTTCTTCTGTCGCCCTTTCCGGCAGGGAAGTATTGGATGAAGCCGTTGCAGCCGCTCAGGAAGCCTACGTCGGCTGGTCGAAGTGGACTATCAAAGAGCGGGTGCAGGTCTTTTTCAAACTTCGGGGTTTACTTGAGCAACATAAAGCGGAACTTACTGCTTTGGTGTCTGTAGAAAATGGGAAAACGTTCCCCGAAGCGGAGGCTGAAATTCTGAAAGGCATGGAGTTGTGTGAATTTGCCTGTTCGTTGCCGCAAATTCTGAGTGACGAAATTCAGGAAGTGAGCAAAGGCGTAGAATGCCGCACGTCGCATGCGCCGCTTGGCGTGGTGGCCTCCATCGCGCCGTTCAATTTCCCATTCATGGTGCCGTTATGGACCATTCCGAATGCCCTTGCTTTAGGAAATTGTATGATCCTGAAGCCTTCCGAATTGGTGCCGCTGAGTGCGCAACGGATTGCTGAGTTGTTGAAAGAAGCCGGCCTTCCCGACGGCGTTTTTAATATTGTAAACGGCGACCGCGAAATCGTGGAAGCCATCTGCGACCATCCTGGGATCGAAGCGGTTTCGTTTGTCGGTTCCACGAAAGTGGCCAAAATTGTCTACCAGCGCGCCACCCACAACCTGAAGCGCTGCTTAGCGCTCGGCGGCGCAAAAAACCACCTGATCGTGTTGCCGGATGCCAACCCCGATATTTCTGCTGCGAACATTGCCGCTTCTATGGCAGGCTGCGCGGGGCAACGTTGCATGGCCGCTTCCGCGATGGTGGCGGTTGGAAAAACAGACCACATCATCCACCAGATTTGTGAAGAAGCCAAAAAAATTGTGCCCGGAAAAAACCTCGGCTCCGTGATCACGCAAGCCGCTAAAGAACGCATCGAGCGCTACATTGCGGAAGCGGAAACTGCGGGCGCACGGGTGCTATTGGATGGCAGGAATACAGTGGTGGCGGGCAAAGAAGGCGGGTACTACGTCGGGCCAACCGTCATTGACCACGTGACGCCCGACATGGCCATCGCCAAAGAAGAAGTTTTTGGTCCGGTTTTGGCCATCATGCACACCGACAACATAGACCAGGCCATCGAAATTGAAAACCGCTCCGAATACGGGAACGCCGCTTCCGTTTTTACGCAAAGCGGTGGTTTGGCCAATTACATCATTGAGCGGGTCAGTGCAGGTATGGTTGGGGTGAACGTCGGCGTTCCGGTGCCCCGCGAGCCATTTTCTTTCGGAGGCTGGAATGAATCGCGCTTTGGCGTAGGCGACATCACCGGCAAAAGTTCGATCCACTTCTGGACCAAGCTGAAAAAGACCACGACGAAGTGGGATCCGGAAGCGTGGAAAGATTGGGCGAGTTGATTGATTTGAAAATTAATTAATTTGAAAATTACCAATGCCATGGATACTGAAAAAACAACCCTCAGCAAAAAAGCTGAAATTCTGGAAAAACAGAAAAAATACCTGTGGCCCAACCACCTGTTGTATTATACCGAACCGCTGCCTTTAGAGCGTGGCGACGGCATGTACGTCTGGGATGTGGAGGGCAAAAAATACCTCGATTTTTTTGGCGGAATCCTCACCACGAGCGTTGGACATAACCGACCCGAAGTGACGGAAGCCGTGCGCGAACAGGCTGAAAAACTCATCCATTCCTCCACGCTTTACCCGAATGAAGCGCATGTGAACCTGGCCGAAAAAATGGCGGAAATTACGCCCGGCAAACTTCAGGTTTCTTACTTCACGCCGTCGGGAACGGATGCGGATGAAACGGCTGTTTTTTTGGCGCAAACCTATACCGGGCATCAGGAAATTATCGCCCTGCGACATGGTTACAGCGGTCGCTCGGCCATCGGGATGAGCCTGACCGGCCAGTCGCCCTGGCGCATTGGCGGCACACACTTCATGGGCATCAAGCACGCGCTGAACCCCTATTGCTACCGCTGTCCGCTGAAAATGACGTATCCGGTCTGCGGGGTTGCCTGTGCCGGAGACGTGGAAGACGTGGTAAAAACCATGACTTCCGGCAAGATCGCCGCGTTTATTGCCGAACCGATTCAAGGCGTGGGCGGATTCATCACCCCGCCGCCGGAATATTTTAAAATCGTGCAGGAAGTCGTGAAGCACTACGGCGGGCTTTTTATAGCGGATGAAGTGCAAACCGGCTTCGGGCGCACCGGCGACAAATGGTTCGGCATCGAACATTATGACGTGGAACCCGACATCATGACGATGGCAAAAAGCATCGCCAACGGCTTCCCGCTTGCCAACACGATTACCACCCCCGAAATTGCGGAAAGCACCCGCAGCGCCGGGCTTACCATCAGTACCTTCGGCGGCAACCCGGTATCCTGTGCCGCTTCTATGGCCACCATTGGTGTGCTGGAAAAAGAAGCGACCCCGCAACACGTAGCGATCCTGGGCCGGCAATTGCGCAGCGGCCTCGAACGCTTGCAGGAAAAATACGCCGTCATCGGCGATGTTCGGGGCATGGGCCTGATGCAGGGCATGGAGTTGGTGAAAGACCGCCAAAGCAAAGAACCTTCGCCGGAGGCGACAAAACAATTGTTTGAAGCGACCCGCGAACTGGGGCTGCTCATCGGAAAAGGCGGCCTTTACGGCAATGTCATCCGCATTTCTCCGCCCATGACAGCTACGGAGGAGGATGTTGCGATTGCTTTGGATTTGTTGGATAAAGCGTTTGCCAAAGTGAAATTGAAGGTGACGTTTACTAAACTTTAAAAGTTTAGTAAACGTAGTCAAAACGTAGTCAGGCACATTAATTGTAGTAGTTATGAGTACAACCATAGACACCGAACCCACCGAAGACATCACCGCTTCACCCCTTTACAGCGAAGACCTTGCGCCTGTTCCTGATCATAAACGCACCTGGAATACGTGGAACTATGCGGCTTTATGGATCAGCATGAGCCTCTGTATTCCTACCTACATGCTCGCGAGTTCGCTGATTGAAGGAGGGATGAACTGGTGGCAATCTATCCTGACCATTTTTTTGGGCAACTTAGTCGTATTGATACCGATGATTCTGAATGGCCATGCAGGCGCTAAATACGGCATTCCGTTCCCGGTTTTTGCCAGGGCAAGTTTTGGAACAATCGGCGCGAATATACCAGCCATGTTGCGTGCCATCGTTGCCTGCGGTTGGTTTGGCATACAAACCTGGATCGGCGGTTTTGCCCTGTACCAGATGTTCCGAATCTGGATGCCTTCGCTCGATGCGTTGCCGCAGGTGTTTCCCGATTCATTCGGTTTGCAAACCGGCCCGGCCATCGCGTTCCTGCTTTTCTGGTTGTTGAATATGTATGTGGTCTATCTTGGGGTGGAAAGCATCAAAAAATTAATGGTGTTCAAGGCGTTTTTTTTGCCACTTGCTGCATTGGCCTTGCTGTTTTGGGCCATTGATGCAGGCAATGGTTTAGGGCCTATCCTTGATCAACCTTCGAAATTCAGCGACAGCAATTCCTTTTTTGCGTTCTTTTTTCCGGCATTGACAGGCATGGTCGGATTCTGGGCAACCTTATCCCTGAACATCCCCGATTTCACCCGGTATGCAAAAAGCCAGAAAGCACAGATCGTTGGGCAAGCGGTGGCGCTCCCTTCTTCCATGACCTTGTTTTCGTTTATCGGGGTCGTCGTAACCTCGGCAACAACGATTATCTATGGAACCACCATTTGGGATCCGGTGGAACTGGCCGGAAAATTTGACAGCAAGCTGCTGGTGAGCTTAGCCATGATTGCCGTCGCTATTTCCACGCTCGCTACCAATATTGCGGCCAATATCGTCAGCCCGGCAAATGATTTTGCCAACCTTGCTCCTTCCCGAATCAATTTTCGGAAAGGCGGCTACCTCACCGGCATTATCGGCATATTGATTTTCCCCTGGAAATTGATCGCTGACCCAACCGGGTATATTTTTACCTGGTTAGTGGGGTATTCAAGTTTGCTGGGACCAGTCGGCGGGATCATGATTGTGGATTATTATTTCGTCAGGAAACAGCAATTGGTAGTCACCGATTTATACAATTCAAAAGGTTTATACAGCTACCGCAAAGGATTCAACATTGCTGCGGTCATTGCATTATTAGCCGGGATTTTACCCAATGTACCCGGGTTCCTCGTTACGATTAAAGTGATCGCCGGAGACAGTATGCCTGAATGGATCATACATTTGTACCATTATGCCTGGTTCGTAGGCTTTGGGGTAAGCGGATTAATTTATTGGCTGCTCATGCGCACGTACCGGCAGCAGTGACTCCTTTCCAAAAAGGGGTTACCTCGGGCAAAGAATTCAAAAACCAGCAATCACAAAACTATGTCCATACTCATCAAAAACGGAAGAATCCTAACGGCATCGGAAGATTACCATGCCGATATTTACATCGAAGGAGAAACGATCCACAGCATTGGAAAAAACCTGAATGTGAGCGCCGATCAGGTGATTGACGCAACTGACAAGGTCATTTTTCCGGGCGGGATTGATCCGCACGTACACTTGGATATGCCGTTTATGGGCACTTATTCCAGTGATAATTATGAAACCGGCACCCGCGCAGCCCTGCACGGCGGCACCACGATGGTCATTGATTTTGTGTTGCAAACGCAGGGCAAATCGCTGCACCATGCGCTGGAATCCTGGCGTGGTCGTTCAAACGGGAATTGCTACGGCGATTATTCGTTCCATATCGCCGTCACGGATTTTAATGAAAATACTAAACAAGAAATCATCCAAATGATTGAGGAGGAGGGGATTACCTCTTTCAAAACCTTTATGGCCTACAAAGGTGCCCTCATGATTGACGACGGGCAAATGGTGGATCTGATGCAGGAAGTCAAAAAACGGGGCGGCATGGTCACCGTACACGCCACCAATGGCGACATGATTGACAAACTCATCGCCCGGCACCGGGCGGAGGGCAAATTGTCGCCGCTCTATCACTACCTCTCGCAGCCGGAAGTGACCGAAGCGGAAGCCTCGGGTCGTTTCAGCGATATGGCCAATTACACGGGTGTGCCTGCCTACATCGTACACATGACCTGCGAAGGCGCCCTCAATGCCGTGCGGCGCGCTACTACCCGGAACCAAAAGATTTTTGTGGAAACCTGCATTCAATACCTCATCTTAGACGCCTCGCTTTACCAAAAAAATCCGGAAGGTGCCAAATGGGTGATGAGTCCCCCTTTGCGGGAAAAGAAAGACCAGGAAGCGCTTTGGGCGGGATTAAACCAGGGCTTGGTGCAGGTAGTCGGCACTGACCACTGCCCGTTCATGTGGGCACAAAAAATGATGGGCAAGGATGATTTTTCAAAAATCCCGAACGGGCACCCGGCCATCGAAAACCGGATGGAATTGCTTTGGTCGGAAGGGGTGCGCACCGGTAAAATCAGCGCCAACAAATACGTGGAAGTGACTTCTGCCAATGCGGCCAAAATCTTCGGGATGTATCCCAAAAAAGGCTGTATTGCTCCTGGTTCGGATGCCGACCTCGTTATTTTTGACCCGGAAGAACCGCACACCCTCTCCGCAGCAACGCACCACATGAACGTGGACTATTCTGCCTACGAAGGTTGGGAAGTGCAGGGGAAATGCAAAACAGTGTTGTTGCGCGGCCAGGTTGCTGTTGATCATGGTAACGTGCTGATCAACAAAGGGTATGGCGAATTCGTGAAACGGGGAAAAGCGGGGTTGGTGATTTGATCATGCGCGAGGTTGTTTCCCGCTAAGGGCGCTAAGGCTGGTGTCCCTCTTTGCAGACTTGGCGCGAGGTTGGTTCCCGCAAAGGGCGCTAAGGAGTGCGTCTCGCTTTGCAGACTTGGCGCGAGGTTGGTTCCCGCAAAGGGCGCTAAGGGGTGCGTCTCGCTTTGCGGA
>Ga0163147_10007123_pt1 | contig 12819 bp, 11 predicted proteins | sample OliLakLV19MP6G1_FD_148597 | JGI IMG/M metagenome (GOLD analysis project Ga0163147, IMG submission 148597) | Freshwater microbial mat bacterial communities from Lake Vanda, McMurdo Dry Valleys, Antarctica- Oligotrophic Lake LV.19.MP6.G1 | ecosystem: Environmental > Aquatic > Freshwater > Lake >...
ATTCAAAAGTTAGAACCATTTAGTGGCAATTTAATTATGGACTGCTCAAATATTCCATCTGGAGTTTATTTCGCAAGAGTAGCCCTTGGCAGTGAGAATTTGAATATCCCAATAGTTGTTTCCAAATAATCTACTCAAATGGCGAGACTTTGGTGGTATTTACCATTTCGAGAAGATGAAATAAAGGGGGAGCACTCAATCTTATGTAATCTTCTTTATTCTGCAATGATTTGCTTTTATTTTTGTAATTTTGTAGTCGTTCAAAAATTACAAAATCAAATTTAGTAAATGAAAAATTATAGAAATTTCTGTATTATTGCCCATATTGACCACGGGAAGTCCACTCTTGCAGACCGTATGCTGGAAATGACTGGTAGAATTACCTCTCGTGAGATGACTAACGCACAAATCTTAGATGACAATCCGCTTGAACAAGAGCGTGGAATCACAATAAAGTTGCACGCTATTCAAATGGATTATGTCTCCAAAGCTGGCGAGCATTATAAGTTCAATTTAATTGACACTCCGGGCCACGTGGATTTCTCTTACGAAGTATCTCGATCTCTTGCTGCTTGCGAAGGTGCTATATTGGTTGTAGATGCCACTCAGGGTATTGAAGCACAGACAATTAGCAATCTTTATTTGGCTTTAGATCATAATCTTGAAATTATACCAGTGCTGAATAAAATTGATTTGCCAAGTGCTGCCACTACTTTAGAAACCGTTAGGAACGAAGTGATGGAATTGATTGGCTGCAAGGAAGAAGATATTATTCTTGCTTCGGCTAAATCGGGTATTGGAATTGACAATATATTAGAAGCAGTTGTAAATAGAATTCCTGCTCCAAAAGGCGACCCAACTAAGCAACTTACAGCATTGATTTATGATTCTATTTTCGACCCTTATAAAGGCGTAATTGTAAACGTGCGTGTTTTTGATGGAGTGCTGAAAGAGGGCGATAAAGTCCGCTTTATCAATACAGGTCAAGACTATACAGTGGAAGAAGCTGGCGTGATGTATATGCAACGCCACCGCACTAAGGAAATTTCTGCTGGTAATGTTGGCTATTTCACTGCCGCTATTAGAAATTTGAATGATACAAAAGTAGGCGATACTGTAACGCTTACTAACAATCAATCTAAAAGTCCAATTGGTGGATTTAAAGAAGTGAAGCCAATGGTGTTTAGTGGTATCTACCCTGCCGACTCAGCCGATTATGAAGATTTGCGTGAAGCATTGGCAAAACTATTGCTAAATGACTCTGCTATCAGCTTCGAACCAGAAAGTTCAAAAGCACTTGGCTTCGGTTTTCGCTGTGGCTTCCTTGGATTGCTCCACATGGAGATTGTACAAGAAAGATTGGAGCGTGAGTTCAATCAAACTATTGTTACCACAGTTCCAAACGTAAAATATAAAGTAATTAAAAAGCACACTTTGGAAGAACTTGAAGTGGATAACCCTGCTCAATTGCCACCTGTGGACTTAATTGAAGCGATTATGGAACCATACATAAAAGCTCAAATTATAACGCCGCCTGAATATATAGGTGCGATAATGAAGCTTTGTATGGATAGACGTGGCATTATATTAAATCAATCGTATTTCACTCAATCGAGAGTGGAATTAGTTTTTGAATTGCCATTGGCAGAAGTAGTTTTCGATTTCTACGACAAACTTAAATCAATGACTAGGGGCTACGCTTCTTTAGATTATGAATTTACTGAAGAGAGAGAAGGCGACTTGGTGAAGCTTGACATAATGCTGAACGCAGAGCCAGTAGATGCTTTGTCTTCTATAGTGCATAGAGCTAAAGCACACGATTGGGGTAAACGACTTTGTAATAAGCTGAAAGAATTGATACCTAGACAAATGTTTGATGTGGTAATCCAAGCAGGTATTGGTGCTAAAATAGTAGCTCGCACGAATATATCTGCAATGCGTAAAAACGTAACTGCCAAATGCTACGGTGGGGATATTTCCAGAAAACGCAAATTGCTTGAGAAACAAAAAGAAGGTAAGAAACGAATGAAACAAGTAGGAAACGTTGAAATACCTCAAGAAGCATTCCACGCTGTATTGAGCCTAGATAACTAAGAAAATCAGCTAATTCCAAAAAATAAAATAAACAATGTTAAGACAGGTCACAAAAGACCTGTCTTTTTTTTTTGCAAAATGCTAAGTTGCTTTAATTGTCTTCATAAAAAGACTTCTCATTCCCAAAGACAAAAACTTATATAATTAAATTAATAATTACATAACTATTTGTAATAAGTGATTGTTATAACTTATTGCAAATATATTGTAACACTCTATGAATGAATAGTCTCTAATTTAGAGTTATAATTTTTATTCTAATTAGAGAACTTTAAATTATAAAAATAAAATTAGAAACGTGAATCAACATTTTTTAAATTACAGGTACAAATAAAATGAAGAAAATAACATCTTTATTAGTAGTTATTGCATTAATTGCAAACTTTACTACTCAACTTTCAGCTCAAACAAAGCAAACTATTACTACAACAGCTGGTGCTGTTCTAATTGCCCCAATTGCTCTAACTCAGGTAACTCCTTTGCATTTTGGAACAATAACTTTAACGACAGCAGCAGCTGGAACTTGTGTCTTATCTACAGTTGGTGTGAGAACTTTCACTGGTGGTTTGGGTGCGTCATCATTAGCACCAGTTGCAACAAATGCAACTTATACTCTGACTGGGAAAAAAGCAGCAGCTATTATAGTTACATTTGGGTTGCCTTCAATTACAATAATAACTGGTGCAGGTTCTGCTCCAACAGATAAAATGACAGTAAGTAATTTTCTTGTACGCTTTACAGGAGAAACAACAGATAGTTTTACTGATATTATAGATGCTACAACAGGAGCTAATGGCTTTTCTGTTGGTGCTACATTAACATCAATAGCTTCACAAAATGCTGGAGTTTATACTGGAACATTCAGTGTTTCTGTAGATTACCAATAAATAATTTTAGCAATCTTTTTGAGTTAATCAAGAATAAACTAAGAAGTTTAATAATTTAATAAAACAAGGAAAATAATATGAAAAAGACAATTTTAATTATACTTATTGCTCTAATTGGAATAAGTATTGCAGCAAATGCTCAAGGTGATATACTAATAACACCCTACAGAGTAGTCTTAGACGGTAAAAAGCAAAAAGAAGAAATCAATATTGCAAATACTGGCAAAGATACTGCTGTCTATTCAATCTCATTCTTGCAAAAGAAAATGAATGAAGATGGCAGTTTTGAAAATATTGATCAATCCGAATCAAACTTAATGTTTGCGGATAAATATGTGAGAATATTTCCAAGAACTGTTACTTTAGGGCCTGGAGAATCGCAAGTAATTGTAATTCAATTCGACAGAAAAATGGATATGCTTGCAGGGGAATACCGTTCACATCTTTATTTCAGAGCAGAAAACAAGCAAATACCACTTGGTATGGAAAGTACAATTTTAGATCCAAACAACTTAAGCGTTCAATTAATTCCAGTTTATGGTATGACCATACCGATAATTATTCGTAATGGAAAAGTTAACGTAAATTCAAGTTTGACTAATTTGAAACTAGGTAAATATAAAGATAATTCACAAAAATTATCACTAACAATAAATAGAACTGGTAATTGCTCAACTTATGGAGACTTAAATGTTGAATTTATTCCCAAAAAAGGAAAATCCATTCAAGTTGGCACCATAAATGGAATTGCTGTTTATACCAGCATTGACAAAAGGAATGTAGATATAAAATTAGACAATGTTAACGGAAAGCAACTTAAAGACGGGAAATTAAAAGTTCAATATAAAACAAGTGATCAAAAGAAAGAAACAGTTTATGCTGAAGAAATACTTGAATTATAGATTTTACTTTTTTTATGAGAGAGTTAACCTTCCGAAGATTAAATACCTTCGGAAGGTTTTTAATCAATACCATAATCTCAAATCAATTATGTTTAAAAGAAATGAATCTATATCTAACTTGATATATCAAGGATTAAAAGTAATTATTATTTTTGGAATAATATTTCTCAATAATCCTGCATTTTCAAAGAAGAAATTCAGTATTACAGAGATTCAACCATTGCATTTTGGTACATTTTGTGTTACAGGCAGTAGCGGTGGAAATGTGATTGTTAATCATAATGGAAATAGAACTTCAACTGGAAACATAATACTCCTAAATGTTGCACCTTTTGCTCAAGTTGGAATCTATGATATATTGCTTTGCAAGAATTGGGATTTGAGTGTGACATTTGATCAAACTACTATTTTGACTGGAAGTAACGGAGGAAGTATTACGATGGAAATTGGACCTTCGGAATATGGCATTAGCGGAACAAGTTTCAGAATGAATGGCGATTGCGATTATGCAACTCCTTTTCATATAGGAGGTACTCTTAAAATTCCTGGGAATGCAATTTCAGGAAATTATTCAGGGACTTATGATATAACGGTACACAAAGAATAATACATGGGGAAAAATAAATTACATGATAATATTAAGAATTACCCCCAAGCCCTACCTTCAAAATAATAGAAACTGGATTTTAGCCATACATAAAACACCAGACAAAATAATTATTTTCTTGAAATTAGTAATAACTTCCTTAATGTTTATAACTCTCTTCGTAAACGTTTTAAAAGCTAACACCATTTATGAAAACAGTAATACAAAGGATAGCGTTACCTTTAAATATGATGAATTTGATGCGATGATTCTACTTGAAGCAAATAGAAATTTTAATCTTGATGTCATATATACAAGCAATAAATTACTTTTTGTAAATATAGAAGAATTATTTAATACACTTGGAATTACTTGTAATCAAAATCAAAACGATAATAGTTTGGTTGGGTTCATAAATTTGGAAAACAACACATATATAATTGATTTCGATACTAAACAAATAAAAATTAAGGGTAAAGAATTTACAGATACAAATAGTCTTTTGAAAATATCTGGCTCCCATTATATTGAATCATCATTATTGGCAAAAGCTTTTGAGATACATTTGGATTTTAACTTCAGATCACTCACAATCTCCTTAAAATCTGATTTTGAATTACCAATTACTAAAGATATTCGTACTGAAAAACTCCGATCAAACATATCAAAATTGAAAAACGAAGGTATAGCTGACACGACTATTAAAAGATTTTATCATTTATTTAATTATGGTATGATTGATTGGTCTGTTTCTTCATTTCAATCAACTTATGGAATGCCTGGCAATCAATTTGGTATAGGTATTGGTACTGAATTTATGTATGGCGAAACCGATATTTTCATTAATTACTTCGATAGTCAGAATTTTGACTTCCGCCAGATAAGATATTTGTGGCATTGGGTGGATAATGACAAATACTTAATTAAGCAAGCCGATGCTGGTATTATTTCACATCCAACAATTGCATTTCTAAATTCAATTTTAATTGGAACTGCAATCAGAAATTCCCCAAGTACTGTGAGAAACGCTAAAGGATATTATACAATCAATGAATATACTCAACCAAATTGGACTGTAGAACTATATATAAATAATGTATTAGTAGATTTTACTAAAGCGGATGCTCGTGGATTGTTTATTTTTAAAGTTCCAAATATTTATGGATATTCAATTATTAAATTAGTCTTTTATGGAACATCAGGCGAAGTAAGGACAGAGGAGAGAACACGAAATGTGCCCTATACAGTTATTCCCGAAAAAGAATTTGAATATAGTTTAATTGCTGGCATTTTGCAAAATAAAGAATTGGCAAGATTTGGCAAGTTAGAATTTAACTATGGAGCTACGGATTTCTTAACTATAAGTGCAGGAAGTGAATATTTATCTTCCATTCCTAACCAAAAATTTATTCCCTACACAAAAGCAACATTTCAGCCCTTGAGCAATCTTACAATTAGTGGAGAATATGATTATGGTGTTAAATATCATAGTTTGATTAATTACTATTTATGGAAAGAAGCTCTACTTGAATTTGATTACACTAAATATAATGAGGGACAAAAAGCAACATTCTATAATGCCAATGAAGAAAGAAGAATTAAATTATCTGTTCCTATGAATTTTGAAAACATTAGTATTTTTACCAGATTAGATTATAATCAATTGGTTTATAAGGATTACATATTTAATCAAGCTAATATATTAATTTCTACATATTACAAACAAATTAGCACTCACTCTACTTCTCAAATTTATTGGGTTAATAAAAATCAAACATATTTTACCACATTATTTCTATTGTCTTATAGATTTGCCAATGGTTACAATTTTACTCCGTCCATACAGTATAATATCACAGAAAATAAGCCTATATCTTATAAAATACAAGCAGAAAAGAGCATAATTGATGGATATATATCGTTAACTTTCGAAAGAAATATTACATTTAAAGCAAATCTATTTTCTTTAAATCTTAAATATAATTTTCCATTTACCAGAACTAGTGCATTTTTAACCCAAGAAAATAAAAACTACAGTTCTACTGAAAATATTGAAGGCAGTATTGCTTTAAGTAGCGGTAATAATTATATAAATCTCAGCAATAATACTTCTGTTTCCAAAGGAGGCATTTTGCTTTATCCCTTCCTTGATAAAAACTTCAATGGAATATATGATGACGATGAGTATCTTGTGAAGATTAATACATTGAAAATATTAAGTGGTAAAGTAATCTATAGTGAATATGATTCTATTGTTCGAATAACAGATTTGAATTCTTTCACAAATTATAAAATTGAGTTTAGTGATAATAACTTAGATAATATTGCATGGCGTTTTAAACATAATACTTATCAGGTTATGATAGATCCAAATCAATTTAAACGCATTGACATTCCAGTTGTAATTGTTGGAGAAGCAAATGGAATGGTATTAATGAATAGGGACAACAATTTAAAGGGAATAGGGAGAATTACAGTTCATTTTTATAAAAAAAATAATTCTAATATAATTGCGACAACATTATCTGAAGGAGATGGATATGTATATTATATGGGATTAGAGCCAGGTGAATATATTGCTCGTCTGGATACAGAGCAATTAAGTAAATTAGATTTTAACGTAGAGCCAAAAGAAATCAATTTCACAATCAAAACAAACGAAGAAGGCGATATATATGACGGAATTAATTTTATTTTATCAAAAAAGATTACGTTAAAAAAGAAATAATAAAATTAGTATGGTGTCTTTTCAAATACAATAAGATTGAAACTTTATTGAGGTTTAAAAAATGATTTGTTGAAGTAGATTTGTATTCACAATCAATTTTATACACCTTCTAAACAGATTAGATATTTCGCATTTCAGATAAATCAATGAACGAGACATAAAACTAAAAAGCCCTAAATACTATTATATCAAGTATTTAGGGCTTATGCTAAGTGATCCCAACGGGATTCGAACCCGTATTGCCGCCGTGAAAGGGCGGTGTCCTAACCATTAAACGATGGGACCAGTCTTTTCTATTTTTGTTTGTTAGCTTACGCCGTTTCAAAAACAGAATACAAAATTACGCTTTTTCTATATTTCTACCAAATTATTTTTTAATTTTGTTGTAAATTTATTGTAGAAATGGGAATTATGTCAAATTCAAATCAACAAGAATCTCTAGTTATAGGAATAACTGGGGGCATTGGCTCTGGTAAAACTGCCGTTGCCACTATAATCGAATCGCTTGGCTTTAAAGTTGTTTCTATGGACGATATTGCCAAAGAAGAGATGATGGAAAACCCTGAGCTAAAACAAAAACTTATTGATAAGTTTGGCGAAATTGTCTATTCCGATGGTAATTTGAATAAAACTCTTATTTCAGAGTATATTTTTAATGCTGGAAAGGACAATAAAAAACATCAGGAAGAAGTAAACCAAATTGTACATCCTTTCGCTATCGATGAAATGATGGCTCAAGTCGAGGAATTAATAGAAGAGGGTGAAAAGATGGTGTTTGTTGAATCGGCACTTATTTTTGAATCTGGGCTTTTCAGTGGTTATGATTATGTTGTTTCAGTCTTTGCTCCTATAGAGTTAGCTATCCAAAGAGTGATGCAACGCAATAACATTAGCCAAAGCCAAGTATTGGCCCGTATGGAGCTACAAATGTCGCCTCAAGAGAAGATTAAGTATGCAGACTTTACAATTGACAACAAAGGTACTTTGCAGGAGTTAGAAACAGCCACGAAGTTCATAGTAAGTTTACTTGCTGATATGCCGCCAAAGAATTTCGATGAGGAAGAGGAATAAAAAAAGCTGACTCAAAAATGAATCAGCTTTCTTAATTTTGTATCAGGCAAAGTAAAGATTGGATTATAAACCAATCATTGCTTTAAGTCCTTTTTTGTCCATTGTACGCAATGCTTTAGCTGTTGCTTTCACAGTGATAAAGCGATTTTCGTCTGGAAGCCAAACTCTTTTTTTCTGTAAATTTGGTAAAAATTTACGTTTAGTTTTGTTGTTAGCATGAGAAACATTGTTTCCACTCATTGGGCCAACGCCAGTTATTTCACAAATTCTTGCCATAGTAATAACCAATTCAGATTTAATTTCAAAAACAGACTACAAACTTAACGCTTTTTAATTAGAAAACAAAATATTAATTTAGTTTTTTAAAAAACAACAAAAAACCAAAATGCCACAATTGCCTATATATAATTGCTTCAATCCTATTTTAAGAGAAAAATCTATTGATTTGACAGAATTCACTCAAAAAAATGCTGATTTTGTGAAGGATATGATTGAAACTATGAATAAAGCAGATGGAGCTGGGCTTGCGGCTAATCAAGTTGGGCATAGGGAATCAATTATCGTTATTGACCAACTTCCTAAAGAAAAAGAGCCTTCGGGAAATTCATTTGTGCTGATTAATCCAAAAATCGTAGCTTTTGGGGATAAACTTGTGCCATATAAAGAGGGATGCTTATCTATTCCTGGCTATTTTGAAAGTGTAATCCGACCTGATGAAATTGAAATTACATACCTTGACAACAAACTTAAAGAACATAAAATTACTATTGCTGGTCGTCTTTCAAGAGTGATTCAGCACGAAGTGGATCATTTGAATGGACTGCTTTTCTATGATAGACTTTCAGCATTGAAGCAAAGAGTAGCAAAATCAAGAATTAAAAAAATTGAAAAACTTGAATTCCGCACAATCTACCCAATGATTAATCCAGATGGCACTTTCAGAGAAGCCGATAAATCGGAAGATTGAGCTTAGTTAGCTAATTAATCTATCAGAATACACTCATATTCCAATTCACAGCCAGCAGCTTTGAACATAGTGGATACTGAGCAGTACTTTTCTTTAGAAAGTTCCACAGAGCGTTCCAAATCTTCCAAACGAGCATCGGGACTTTCTAATTTGAATATAATTTTGGCAGAAGTGAAAACTTTTGGGTGCTCTTCCGATCTTTCTGCAATAACTTCAATATCCAAATTTGTAATTGTTTTTCTTTTCTTTTCCAAAATTGAAATAACATCCATAGCAGAGCAAGCAGGCAATGAAGCAAGCATAGCTTCCATTGGTGAAAATCCATTCCCACCGCCATGGTCTGCCGAATTATCCAAAATTAGTTTTAAACCTGATTCATTTGTTGCTTCTAAAAGGTAGTTACCTTTTTTTTTGATTTCTATTTTCATTTATTAGTTTATCTTTTGTTAGAAAACATTAAATTAGTACAAAATAAATACTTAATTTGCTTTACTAACATTGACGATAAACACCAAATTGAATTTCAATTGTCAATCAAGTCATTAAGTAAGAAACAAATTAAGTTAAGGAAAAGACTAAATGTCTGATAGAAAGGTTGAAATTGGCATTATAATGGGCAGCGATTCAGATTTGGACACTATGAAAGCCGCAGCAGATGTTTGTGAGCAGTTTGGTGTAGAATTTGAAATGAGAGTAGTTTCAGCACATCGCACTCCACACGAAATGATTGAATATGGCACTTCAGCTGAAGAGCGTGGGCTTAAAGTAATTATAGCTGGAGCAGGTGGAGCAGCCCATTTGCCAGGAATGATTGCTTCTGCGAGCATATTGCCTGTGATTGGTGTTCCAGTGCAAACCAAAGCACTATCTGGTGTAGATTCGCTTTATTCCATCGTGCAAATGCCTCCTGGAGTGCCAGTGGCAACAGTTGCAATTGGTGCTGGTAAGAACGCTGGTATTTTAGCTATTCAAATTTTGGCAACTCACAACGATACTTTGAAAACAAAACTTAAAGAATACAAACAAATGATAGCTAGGGAATCGAAAGATAAGAATAAGAACCCAGCTTTCACACAATATTAATTATTAAGCAAGGGATTGCCTAAACAAGATGAATGGACTTATTTGATTTATTATGGAGTCAACTATGAAATTAACAACTCTCTTTTTATCTTTGTTATTTCTGCTTATAATAAATTCTTGTGGTGAGAAAAAGCAAGAAAATAAGCCAAAGAATAATCTTCAAAGTAGCTATACTAAAGCTGACTCAAGTTCTAATTTATATGTATTTGAGAATGACGAAAAGCGACAAATATTAGAAATAGTCTATAAATCAGAGAATGAGATTAATTTCATTTTAAAATTAGTTACCAAAAGAACTACTTGTAATATTACCGAAACTGGAACAGCACAACTCCAAAATGCAGATGGCGATCCTGAAATGGAAGAAGACGAAAATGGAATGGCATTCCCAATTAAAGAATATATTTGCACGAAAGGCAAGCTGAAAATTGTAATTAGAATTGACTTTGAAGATAAATCAAAATCAATCGTACTGCTTGATGGCTACTATACTTCTTGCTATCCAACATCCACTGAAATACTCAAACAGTTTAATTGATTGATGTGAAAAATTAGTAATTACCTTAAACTATTTCTGACAAATTGTAACTTATTTAATGCTTAATGCGTTGTTTGTATATGAATAATTTAAAAACTCTAGGAGAATATTTATGAAAACAATATCTAATTTGTTCAAAGTAATGTTTATTACTTTAATCTTATTTACTTCTAATGCAAATGCATCAAAGAAGAATGAATATATTAGTATATTCAATGCTATTAAAAGTATAAATTCTGAGTGGAATAACCCTGTTTTTTCAAACTTAGATAACAAACAAGTAGCAATTAATTTTTCACAGCTTAGTGAAAGTGAAAAAATAAAATTACACTTGGCACAAGTTGAAAATATTCTAAGGAAAAATATTCCAAGTGATTTAAGTGATGAGCAGCTTTCTAATAGGTTTAGGAACTTAAATATACTACATAAGTATTCACAAAATGGAACATTCCCTAGGAATTTAACCCATAAGAATAGAATCCCAGTTTTTGTTGACGATAGGAATATACCTTGTGCTGTCGGATATTTAATGCTAAAATCTGGTTATAATGATTTTGTGTCAACTACTCGAACTAATAGTAATAATATTTACGTAAAAGAAATACAAAGCTATATGTTTGAACAATTCAAAAGTGAAAGTGGGTTCACTCTCGATGAATTAGCATTGATTCAGCCTGGTTATGAAGAATATATAGTTTTTGATAGATTAATTTCAAAAGTTAATCAAATTGATTACTCAATTGCAGACGACAAAAATCAAAACATTTATTTCTTTGGAGAACTTAAAGGAATAGAGCAAGATAACATAAGAAACATAGCAAAATTCGATGGTGTAAATTGGTTTGCTGTTCCAAACGAAATTGAAGGTAAATTTACTTCAGCATTGGTAATTGGTAATAATTTATTTGTAGCAGGGAATTTGAAATATGGCGAGAATAAAGAACCTGTATCTCTATTACAATTAAGTGATAAAGGTTGGAAGGTTTTGCCAATTCAAGGTGAAATTAGAACCTTGAAAGGAATTGGAAATAAACTTTTAATCGGTGGAGATTTCTATCAAATTGCCGACACTGGATCAAAATACTTTGCAATTTATAATTTTGATTTAAATCAATTTGAGAATACTTACGCAAAATTTAATGGAGCAATAAACGCTATTTCCGTTAACTACGGAAATATTGTTGTTGGCGGAGAATTCACTTTAAACAATGGCATTCAGCAAACTTATATTTCAGAACTAATAAATAATAAATGGACTGGAGTTTCAAATGAAATAACTACCCCTGTTTATGCTTTATATTCAGGAATAGGTGGAAGTTATCAGAGCTCTGTTAGGGATTCAAATACTTTAATAATTGGATGTACTGGCTTTGTTCAAAATCCAATTGTGATTGGATTAATTTACGAAAGATCAAAAAATGTAATTAAAGATATTTCAGAAACAACTATTAAATACATGAAATATCCAAAAGATTTGACAATCAAAATGAAAGTTACTAATTTTTCCAATATTTCATTTCATGGCAACTCTTTAGTTGCTTCAATAGAGAGTGATTACGAGAAACAAAAAGGGTTTCTAGTTGGTCTTAATTACAGCTTTAGTGTCCTAGGTAATGAAATATTAAGTGATAATGAGTTCCCAAATGTAAGCTCTCTAGTAGAAATGAAAAATAATTTCTACATTTCTTCCAGTCAAATTGGATTGTCTAAATCAAATTTGGAAATACTAAGTGTTGATTTTGAAAATCCTTATAAAGATGAGATTACAAATATTAGCGGCAATTCAAATGAGTTTAGTTTTAAGTTTAGTGAAAAAGCAGAACTCTATCTTAGTTTCAAGCTTTATAATTTAATTGGTTCAGAAATTTATAATTATTCTGAACAATCGCCTAATAAAGATGTTTTGACTGTGAACAAAGTAAATATTCAAAATGGATGCTATATCGCAAACATTGTGAAAGAC
>Ga0163147_10007125_pt1 | contig 12819 bp, 10 predicted proteins | sample OliLakLV19MP6G1_FD_148597 | JGI IMG/M metagenome (GOLD analysis project Ga0163147, IMG submission 148597) | Freshwater microbial mat bacterial communities from Lake Vanda, McMurdo Dry Valleys, Antarctica- Oligotrophic Lake LV.19.MP6.G1 | ecosystem: Environmental > Aquatic > Freshwater > Lake >...
GATTGCAACCAGTTTTGGTTGAACGCTGGCAATATGTTGTTCAAGTATTTTTATCAGGATATTATCGATATAGGTATAGGGCTGTCGCAACGCCAGATACAACTCGTCAAAACTATTGGCCGATCTGCCCAACCGTTCCGCATACCTGCTAAAACCAAAATGACTATCAACTGTTTCTTTAATAAAATCTGACAGGTCTTCCAGGTACATGGTGGCAAGATGTTTGGCTTTGTCCTGTAAACCCATATTGCCAAAAGCCCAGGTTAAATCATCCAACTGTGCAAAACGGCCAGCCTCCGGCAAAAAACCCCGGTTGCAGATAAGCCTTGCCAGCGTTGGATTGTGGCCTTGCAAAAAAAGGATGGCTGCATCAATGGTTTGTACGTATTGTTGCCTGAGTGTAAAGATGCGTTTGATGTTTTCATTAAATCCCTCTATGCCGGCAATGCTGCCAAATAATTGCTGCAAGCCTTGCTGAGAGAAAAGTGCGATGGTAACTTCTATGCCCAAGTCTGTTTGATAAGACGTAATACCTTTTGTATTTAAGAACCCTTTTAAATATGCCGTTGCCGGGTAAGGTGTATTTAATTGTGTAAAAGGGGGCGTTATTAAAAGGACGTCGGTTGAAGGCATGTATTTATTTGTGTGGGCAAAATTATCCATTCTTTTTAAAGTATCTGTTTCAATTTTAAAGTACTTACAAAAATGTATTACCAATTGTTTGAAGTTTAGATGCTTAGATGTTTAGATGTTTAGATGTTTAGATGAAGTTTTAAATAACAAACCAGTTATTTAAAACTTCATTTGTAATGGAATGCAGGTTGAAGGATTCTTCAATTGAGCTTCATGTAAAACAATCATTTATCTTGCGGACTTATGTTGCGGCTTTCAAACATTTCTCTTACACAGTTTAAGAATTATACATTTTCCACTTTCAATTTCAATGAAAGGGTGATTGGTATTTGCGGGCTTAATGGCAGGGGAAAAACCAATTTGCTGGACGCTATTTATTATACCTGTTTTACGAAGAGCTATTTCACAAAAACTGATGTTATGAATGTTCAGTTTGAATCTGACGGATTTAGACTGGAAGCTCGTTTTGATGCTCAAAAAGTTGTGCTGATACACCGGCTTACAGGTAAAAAAGAATTATTGCTGAATGACACAGCTTATACTAAATTCTCAAAGCACATCGGGAAATTTCCGGCAGTGATGGTGGCACCTGATGATATTGAATTGATAACAGGCGGCAGCGAAGGCCGAAGGCGTTTTTTAGATACCGTAATCAGCCAGGTTGATGAAAAATATCTGCAACAACTTATTTTGTACAATAAAGTATTGCAGCAACGCAACAGTCTGCTGAAACGTTTTGCAGAGCAGGGTTCTACCAATTGGCCCTTGCTGGAGGTACTGGACGATCAACTGATTCCTCCCGGGAAATATATCTACCAGACACGTACCAGTTTCATGCAGCAACTAATGCCGCTTGCCAACGACTTATACGGTACAATTGCCGGACAAAAAGAAGCGGTAGTGCTTGAATATGAAAGCCAGCTACACAGCAAAAGTTTTGAAGAATTACTGCTGCAATACCGGGAAAAAGATCTGCTATTGCAACGCAGCAATGTTGGCATTCATAAAGATGATATTTCATTTTTATTGAATGGCCAGGTGTTTAAAAATATTGCATCGCAGGGGCAGCGAAAGAGTTTGCTGTTTGCATTAAAACTAGCCGAGTTTCAGTTATTAAAATTATACAAAGGCTTTGCACCTTTACTATTACTGGATGATGTTTTTGAAAAACTGGACCAGGATAGGATGCATCAATTACTGCAATGGGTATGTGCCGGTAATGATGGCCAGGTATTTATTACAGATACACACAAAGAAAGGCTGGAAGATGCGCTTAGTAATTTAGGCACCGGGTATCAGGTGATAGAGGTTTAATTACTGCTTACTGATTTAAATAAAAATTTTAACCATTTTTTCTATTCAAAAAGCTGTTTGATTTGATTCAAATATGAATCTGCTAACGAGACAACGGCTTTAAGACTTCCAAAAAACCCGAAGAGTCTATCAGCAGTTGCGTAGATTTAAAAAGCTTTTGCAACTGCAATCGCCGACAGGGTATGTAACCGCTGTGGGGGTGTCAAAACAATTATTTCACACAGATTCGAAGTGGTTAAACAATTATTGAAGCAGGCAATCGCTCTATTTTTATACCAAATCAGAAATTGTAAACTACTAATTTTGCAACATGTTTACAGGCATTATTGAAACAACCGGCATTGTTACTGATATTATTTCAACTGGCACCAATAAAACATTTTGGATAGCCTCTCCCATTTCTGCAGATTTAAAAGTTGACCAAAGTGTAGCGCACAGCGGCGTTTGCCTCACTGTAGAAAAAACAGAGAACGGTCAACACCAATTAACAGCCATTGAAGAAACCCTGCATAAAACCAATCTAAACACCTGGAAGATAGGAACGTTTGTAAATATTGAAAGATGCCTTACCATGAATGGCAGGCTGGACGGACATATTGTACAGGGGCATGTAGATGCGGTGGCCACTTGCCAGCAGGTTACAGATAAAGATGGCAGCTGGGAATATACTTTTTCCTTTGACCCAAAATTTGCTGCGCTTGTAATTGAAAAAGGCTCCATTGCAATTAATGGAACAAGCCTGACCGTCTTCAATGTAACCGGCAATACATTTACGGTAGCAATTATTCCGTACACTTATGAACATACCAATATTCACCAGGTAACAGCAGGCAGCCTGGTAAATATTGAATTTGATATGATTGGTAAGTATGTAGCAAGGCTGTATGAGGTACGGCAATTGTAAATGCTGTAATTATTTTACTTTTATTTATTTTCGTTTTCAACTATCTAAAACAACAGCAGTTTGCTAAGTATCATCATTCCTGTTTTTAATGAGGCAGAAAGTATCCCTGCATTGTGTGAACAACTACAATCAGTTTGCAAAAATGACTACGAAATAATTTTTGTAGATGATGGAAGTACCGATAACACACTCCAACAAATTCAAGCCATTGCACTAAAAGATAAAAAGATTAAATGCATTTCACTCAGCAGAAATTTTGGGCACCAGAATGCATTGATGGCTGGTATGGAACATGCAACAGGTGATTATATTATCATAATGGATGGCGACCTGCAACATCCGCCGGCCCTTATTCCTGCCATGATTGAACAGTTAGCCGCAGGCTTTGACCTTGTTGTTACCAAACGAAACAAAACAGCCAATGTCGGCTGGTTAAAAAATACAACTGCAGCTGTTTTTTATGCTTTTATCAACGCCATTTCCGATACCAGGATAGAAGTAGGTGTAGCCGATTTTAAGGCATTTAACCGGAAAGTATTAAACAGTATTTTGCAGTTTAAAGAACGGGAACTTTTCTTAAGAGGTATTTTTAGCTGGATCGGTTTTAAATCAGCAACCATTGCATTTGACGCACCTGCAAGGCAGTTTGGCAAAACGAAATATTCTTTTGCAAAAATGTTACGGTTTGCATTAAAAGGAACTACATCTTTTAGTTTTAAACCCTTACGAATAGCATTATTAATTGGCAGCATTATTTCTATGGCTGCTTTTGCATTTGGTATTTATGCTCTTGTTGCTTACTTCAACGGCAACACTGTTCCTGGATGGACTTCCTTAATTATTGCTGTTATGTTTTTAGGTGGCACACAGTTACTGGCCATTGGATTATTGGGAGAATATATTGCCAGCCTATTTACTGAAACCAAAGCACGACCACTATACCTGGTGAATAAAAAAATAAATATTGATTAATGCCTGCTTTTTAAATTCCATATAAAATACTGAACGCCCATGGTGAAACAGTTCAACAATTTTCAATAAAAATTAGTTAATAATAGCTTTTTCCCGGCAAAGAAAGTGATCAGCTTTTTGTGTTTAATCAACGGACTAAAAGTTGCAACCATTATAAACTGCAAAATTTGCCCTGGTCAACCCTCTTTCTTTTACCACTTCAATACTTTTTTCCGAAATATTAATACCACTTTTTCCCATTTAGAAAAATAATGTTACTTAAACTATTCCGTTATACAATCGCCGTCGCCAATAACAGGCAAACTCACTAGTATGCCCGTTTCCATTAATTGCAGTAACCGCACTTTCATTTTAGCAAATAAAAACTGTCCACTTTTTATAACGTAAGAATTTAAGTTTAATTAATCCGGCATAGAGAAAGCAATACAAAGTTTTTTTTTCATTTTTTTTATAGAAACATATCTTTATCAAATGCAATTGTTACCAGAATCGAAAAGGCCTGCCGTAAAAACTATTTTATTTTTTGCTGCCATTGTATTGATTGCATTTCTACCCATTTCCTCTTTTTTGTTTTTCTTAAAAAATGATGCCTTTACCAATTACTTTCCACCTAAATTTTTCATGAGTGAAAGTATACATGCCGGCTATCTTCCCTTGTGGAATCCGTATATCAATTTTGGGTTTCCCCAATATGGAGATATGAGCGGCGGCTATTGGAGCCCGATAACCTGGATAATAGCTTCCACCGTAGGTTACAACGCTTATATATTTACAATAGAAACACTTTTTTACATCGTTTTAGGAGGGGTTGGCATGTTCAGATTAATGAGCAGCTGGCAACTAAATAAAGAGGTGATAATAATGGGTGCCGTAGCTTATATGTGTTGCGGTTACATAGTTGGACACCTGCAGCATTTTAACTGGCTTAGTGGCGCTGCCTTTTTGCCCTGGTGTTTTTGGAGTTACCAGTTAATGCTTCAAAAATTTAGTGGCCGGCAGGCAGTTAAAACTACTTTGCTTTTGTATATGCTGGTTGCATCAGCACACCCTGGCATTATTATTAGTGCAGGATATTTTTTTGTAGCCTACGTGGTATATCATATTTTTTCTAATACCGGCAACTCCACTATTGTATTCAGGTTAAAATCATTGTTACCTTCACATGCAATTTTAATTGTACTCTTTCTATTTTTGGGTGCAGGAATGATTAGCGGTTACCTGGATTTGATACCACACTTTTTAAGAGGTGAAAAGATAAGTCTCAGGGATTCGTTGCTACACCCAACCAATATTCAAAGCTGGATAAGCGCTTTGTTTCCCTTTGCAACAGTAAAAAACGAATTGCTGTTTAACAACGATATTGCTGTACGGAATTGTTACTTCAGCCTTACCCTTTTGTTGTTTTTTATATTGAGTCTTGTAAATAAAAAAAACAGCCTGCAACGTTTTTTATTGCTTGCCGGTTTTCTTTTTGCATTGATAGCTACTGGTGGTTTTTTTAAAATTTTGGCCTATCAATACGTGCCATTTATTGGCTATGTAAGATTGAATGGCGAGTTCAGGATTTTTGCAATTTTTTGTTTCATATTGGCAGCCTGTCTTGAACTGAATAAATATATTCAACAGAAAAAAAGCTTTTCAGGAGCTATACAATGGATTTATTATATAATTGAGGTAGCTGTAATTGCCGGGATTATTTTTGGACTTTACAAAGCCTTTGGCAGTAAAGAAAGTTTTATTTACAAACTACAAAGCATTACCACACAAAATGACTTTTCAGTTAAATTAAAAGCATTCATCAATGCCATCAGTTTTTATGATACATTTTGGATGCAGGGCATTATTCAACTGTCATTATTGTGGGGAATAAAATGGTGCCTTCGCTTTAACAACTGGCCGTTACTTAAAAAAATATTGATAGCAGATATGATCATTGCCTGTCTGTTGAATATCCCATTTACCGGCGTGGGCAAGGCTTCTGTGGCACAGGTACAATCTCTGTTGAACAGAAGTCCCAGGGGAATTCCCTTACCTGTTCTTACACAGATAAAAAATAATGTTACCGGTACCCCGGATGAAGACAGCATGATTGGAGACTGGAGCATGTACAACAAACAGATTGGAACAGCACAGGAAGTACCTTACCCGATTATACTAAAAAACATGCGGGCTTATTTTGATAAAGATGCCATCACTCATAAAGAAAATCATTTGGATAAAGCTTTTATATATTCAGAAGATAGTGTTGCAGCAACCATACAATTATTGTCATTTTCGCCCCAGCAAATGGAGTTGACAGTGCAGAGTAATAAAGCCACCCAATTAATTTTGCAACAAAATTTTTATCCGCATTGGTATTATTCAATCGGCAGCGATAAAAAAGAACTGAATCAATATGATATCAATTTTATGAGCGTGCCCATTGTAAAGGGAGAAACCCATCTCAAAATTTCTTTTGAACCTACCTTAATTAAATATGGTATGTTGCTGAGTTTTTTCACCTTGCTGGCTTGTTGCATTTGGCTGTTTGCAGGCAGCTTTAAACGGTCTTCCCCTTCATAGCAACTGCAATTGCCTGGTCCATGATCCGCTCGGCATAGGGTCTTGAAATATCATTCAGCGCTTCTACTTTTGAATGGATCAAATCTTTATCATCCATGGTGAGCGCCAGTTGCAGGGCCTGCATGGCAGCTGCAGAGTCATTCATTTCTTCCTTTGTAAGTAGTACAATATTTTTCTGAATAAACCTTTCGGTAGTTTCCAGCAACTGTTCGCCTTCGGTTCTTGCTTCCACCAATGCACGGGTTGCAATATCTTCCTTTGCATGGGTGATGGAATCCATTAGCATTGTCTCCAGCATATTATCTGTAAGGCCAAACTGCGATTTTACTTCAATACTCTGTTCTACACCACTCCGCAATTCTTTAGCCCTTACCACCAATATCCCATCAGCGTTTATCAAAAAACTAACTTCTACTTTTGCCAGTCCTGCCGGCATTGCAGGGATATTGCTTAAATTAAATTCTGCCAGTTTACGGTTATCTTTTACCATATCCCGTTCACCCTGGTAAACGGCTATTTTCATTCCACTTTGTCCATCTTTATGGGTGGTATATTGTCTGCCAACCTTGTTGGGAATTTTAGAATTACGTGGAATCAACACATCCATCAAACCTCCCATGGTTTCTATTCCAAGTGAAAGCGGCGTTACATCCAGCAACAATAAATCTTTGTTGTTACCAGCCAAAATATCAGCTTGAATAGCTGCTCCCAAGGCCACCACTTCATCCGGATTTACCGTATCATTTACCGGTTTGCCAAAAAGCTTGCTGATGCTCTCTTTTATAAAAGGTACTCTTGTGCTGCCGCCTACCATCACCACTTCTTCTATAGCTGCAACTTTTAAGTCGGCATCTTTTAAGGCATTTTTGCAACAGGTGATTGTTTTATTTACAAGGGGTTGAATCAATGTTTCAAATACCTGTTTGGTTATTGATAATTTATCTCCATTCAAGATTTTGCTAAAATGCTCCTGGGTTGAAAGATGGATTTTTGCTTCCTCGGCAGTTAACCGGATGGCCTGTGCAAATTCCTTGTTGGCAATTAATTCGACTTTGTTGATGCCGGCCTGCTCCAGCCAGTAATTCACAATCAACTGGTCAATATCATCACCACCCAAATAAGTATCACCGTTAGTTGACAACACTTCAAAAATGCCATTGGATATCCTTAAAATAGAAATATCAAAAGTGCCGCCGCCCAAATCATAAACAGCTATTATTTTTTCTTCGTCTTTGTTTAACCCAATGCCATACGCCAGACTTGCAGCGGTTGGTTCATTTATTATTCTCAGCACATCCAAACCGGCCAATTTACCGGCATCACGGGTGGCCTGCCTTTGTGCATCGTTAAAATAGGCTGGTACTGTAATCACCGCTTTGTTTACCGGCGTTTTTAAAATATGTTCTGCCCGTTGCTTTAATTCTTTTAAAATGAATGATGACAAATCAATGGGCGTATAAAACTTATTTCCCACTTGCACTTTTACAAGGCTACCGGTATTATCATCTATTACTTTGTACGAAAAAAAAGCAGCATTGTCTTTTATATCATTGTACGATTTGCCCATCAGGCGCTTGGCAGAAAAGATGGTATTCTGCGATTCACTGATAAGTTTTTTCCGGGCTTCTTCACCCACTATCACGTTGCCTGTTTCATCAAAATAAATTACGGAAGGTACCAGCGAGGAGGTATTGTGTTCCCGTAAAGCTGTTGGCTGCTTTGTATCGGGATGAATGATGGCAATCAGGCTATTGGTGGTTCCTAAATCAATCCCTACTATAATTTCATCCTGCTGTAAACTGCCCGTTGCTATGTTGATTGCGATTTTTGCCATAAAATTATCCTGCTGCGTATTTTAAAAATTGCTGCAAAAGTACAATTTTATAAAGGCGGATGGTTTGGTGAAATTGGCTGACAGTTACGAAATGGGTAAAATATCCTATCAATACTGACATTGTAATATTCACCTATGAAAATATGAGGCAGCGAATTCGAAAGTTTGCATGAACAAAAAACCAGGACGCATTTCAAAATATCGATCTTTATCCTGGAAATAAAGAATTTATAAATTGCCGTTGAGGCCTTACAGTATGAAAGAAATAAAAACGACTTAACGCCTTAACGACAAAACTGACTAACCAATCGATGAAGCAACAAGTGGAAACGCACTCAAAAAACTAACAACCATTAGTTTCAATCCCTTATTTTTGTAACTTAAACTATTAAACTTTTTTCCATGGATTTTCAACTATCAGAAGAGCATTTGATGATTAAAAAAGCAGCCCGTGATTTTGCAAACAACGAATGCCTGCCAGGTGTAATTGAAAGAGATGAATTGCAAAGATTCCCAAGGGAACAAATAGAGAAATTAGCTGAACTTGGTTTTATGGGTATGATGGTGAAACCAGAGTACGGTGGCAGCGGCATGGACACCATCAGCTATGTGTTGGCAATGGAAGAGATAAGTAAAGTGGATGCAAGCGTTAGTGTTTGCATGAGTGTAAACAACAGCCTTGTTTGCTATGGCCTACAGGAATATGCCAACGAAGATCAACGACAAAAATATTTAATCCCATTGGCACAGGGCAAAAAAGACAACCAATTGTATATTGGCGCATTTTTATTGAGCGAGCCGGAAGCTGGCAGCGACGCCACTTCGCAACAAACGACTGCAGAGGACAAAGGCGATTATTATTTATTAAACGGCACCAAAAACTGGATTACCAATGGCAGCAGTGCTTCGGTTTACCTGGTAATTGCACAAACGGATGTTAGCAAGGGAAGCCGTGGTATTAATGCTTTTATTGTAGAAAAAAACTTGCCCGGTGTGGCGGTTGGTGCCAAAGAAAATAAACTCGGCATACGTGGAAGCGATACGCATACTATCTTATTTAACGATGTAAAAGTGCCCAAAGAAAACCGTATTGGCGAGGATGGTTTTGGGTTTAAGTTTGCTATGAAAACGCTGGCAGGTGGTCGCATCGGCATTGCAGCACAAGCCCTCGGTATTGCAAGTGGCGCCTATGAAAGAGCATTGGCTTACAGTAAGCAGCGCAAGGCATTTGGCAAAGAAATTATGCATCACCAGGCCATTCAGTTTAAGCTGGCAGATATGGCTACCAAAATTGAATGTGCAAGATTATTGTGCTTAAAAGCAGCGTGGGAAAAAGATGAACATGTAGATTATACTTTAAGCAGCAGCATGGCAAAAGTATTTGCCAGTGAAACGGCCATGTGGACGGCAACTGAAGCGGTTCAAATACACGGCGGTTATGGTTTTGTAAAAGAATACCATGTAGAACGCATGATGAGGGACGCAAAAATTACCCAGATTTATGAAGGCACAAGTGAAGTGCAGCGGATTGTGATTAGCAGGAGTATTTTGAAGTAACCCTCCCAGCCTCCCCGCAGGGGAGGAGAAAGGCAGCAGCATTTTAGTGCTAACATCTTTTAAAAAATGAAGGATATTGGCACTTTTTTTATGCCTTAATTTCTTTGCGATACATTTGCATCTTTGCTGAAAAATTATGAGTGTAAACAAACAAAAATATACTGAACTGCTACAGGAACTTGAAGGAAAAGCAACTTTAATAGCTGTATCCAAAACCAAACCTGTTGAAGACTTACTGGCATTATACGATTTAGGTCAACGGGATTTTGGAGAAAATTATGTACAGGAACTGGTAGACAAAGAGGCTGTTTTGCCCAAGGATATCCGCTGGCATTTTATCGGGCATTTGCAAAGCAATAAAGTAAAATACATTGCACCTTTTGTTTATCTGATTCATGGTGTAGAAAGTGAAAGTCTGTTGAAGGAAATTGACAAACAGGCAGCAAAAAATAACCGTACTATTGATTGTTTGCTGCAGGTGCATATTGCTACAGAAGAAACCAAATTCGGGCTGGATGAAAATGAACTCGCCCATTTATTAATCGGTAAATATCCAAATGTGCAAATAAAAGGTTTGATGGGCATGGCTAGTTTTTCAGCTGATTTACAATTGGTAAGAAATGAATTTAAATTATTAAAAAAACTTTTTGATACAGCTACCCAAACTACCCATCCCCCAATACAAATGCTCAGCATGGGCATGAGCGGCGATTATACAATTGCGATTGAAGAAGGCAGTAACATGGTACGCATTGGCAGCCTATTATTTGGTGTAAGAAACTTCAACAAATAATGACGCAGCAAATCATCATTCTTTGTATAGCTGCATTTGCAGCAGGTTTCATTGATGCCATAGTAGGCGGTGGCGGATTGATACAAACCCCCGCAACATTAATCACCTTACCTCAATACCCGGTTGCAACCTTGCTGGGCACTACAAAAATCCCGTCTTTTACAGGCACTTCTATTGCTGCTTATCAGTATGCAAAAAGGATACAATTAAAATGGAAATTATTGGCCATCATGTGTGGCATTGCACTGATTGCAGCATGGAGTGGGTCGTATTGCGTATCGCTGGTAAGCAATCGTTTTATGAAGCCCATCATTTTTGGTATGCTGATCCTTGTTGCCATTTATACCTATTCTAAAAAAAACTTTGGCACTGCGGACGCCAAATCAATTGACACAAAAAAAGAAATTGTTTATGGCGCCCTGTTTGCAGTGGCCATTGGTTTTTACGATGGTTTTATCGGCCCCGGTGCCGGAAGTTTTTTGGTAGTATTTTTCATCAGCATTTTAGGTTACGATTTTCTGAAAGCCAGCGCCCATGCTAAGTTTGTAAACCTTGCCACCAATACCGGCTCCATCTTATTCTTTGCGAAAAGTGGTCATATTCTTTACCAGTTTGCATTACCAATGGCAGCCTGCAATTTGATAGGTTCCTTCTTTGGTGCAAGGCTGGCGATGCTGAAAGGCAATGGTTTCATCAGGATATTTTTTCTGATCGTTGTAGTTGGAACCATCATCAGGTTTGGGTATGATATTTTTATAAAGAAGTAAAGTGATATTTGCAACTGTGACTGGTGAATGGTCAATCAATGTCGTTGACTTTAGTTTTGGTAGTCGCAGATTAACCGCCGACGGGGCTGATAGCCGCCGCCGGGGTTAGCCCAACCCCGTCAGCGGTTGCAAACCCTGACGGCGGTTGTCCTTAAGTCAACGACATTGAATGGTCAATGGTCAATGGTCAATCGTCAACATTTCACTATTGATCATTCACGTTTAAGATAGCATTAGTTTTAAATAATCACTCATCTATTTATATATGGAAGTTGTATTACAATACTTTGCAGATTTTACAGAAACGCAGCTGAAACAATTAGCAGCATTGAAAGATTTGTACAGTGAATGGAACGAAAAAATAAATGTGATCTCCCGCAAAGACATGGATAATTTTTATGAACACCATGTATTGCATTCCCTGGCAATTGCCACCAAATTCGAATTTAAAAAAGACCAGGAAGTGATTGATCTGGGCTGTGGTGGCGGCTTTCCCGGTATTCCGCTGGCCATCTTTTTTCCTGAAACTCAATTTCACCTGGTAGATAGCATTAACAAAAAACTGAAAGTAGCCAATGAAATAGTCCAGGCCATTGGTTTGCAAAACGTAACCATACAACACACCCGTGCAGAAGATATCAAAACAAGAAAATTTGATGTGGTGGTTACAAGGGCAGTAGCACCGCTAAAAGATCTTTGGCACTGGAGTAAGCCGTTGCTGAAAAAAAACAGCACACCTGGTGGACTTATTTGCTTAAAAGGTGGTGATCTTAGCCAGGAAATTTCTGAAAGCAATTGCAAACCCCGTGTGTGGCCGATAGAAAATATATTTACAGAACCTTTCTTTACAGAGAAGTATTTATTGCAGGTTCCGTATTAACAGGTGTTATTCCCTTGCGTTCTATTACCACTTTAGGGTATTGCTGGATAGTTTTATTTGAAACATCTTTGCATTATTATGAAAATCCCCATTGCAATAGTAGAAGACAACAACGATATCCGGCAGGCGCTGGAGCAAATAATTGATATGGCAGAAGGCTTTTCCTTATGCTGTTCCTGTGTAAATGGCGAAGAGGCGCTTGCCACTATTCCAAATATGGACCCCAAAGTAGTTTTAATGGATATTAATTTGGGTGGTATTAATGGTATAGAATGTGTCAAAATTTTAAAAGAGTCCAATCCAACTGCATTATTTATGATGTGTACCGCTTTGGAAGAAGATGAATCTATTTTTCAGGCATTGAAGGCAGGCGCCAGCGGTTATATATTAAAAAAGACAACGCCTCCAAAATTACTGGAAGCCATACAGGAATTGTATGAAGGAGGCGCACCTATGAGTAGCCAGATAGCCCGCAAGGTAGTGGCAGCTTTTCGTTCGCAAATCAACGACGCAGACCAACAACCTAATGATAGAATGGTTTCTTTTACGATGCTTTCTAAAAGAGAAAAAGAAATTTTAGAAACGCTTGCCAAAGGGTTGCTT
>Ga0163147_10007127_pt1 | contig 12816 bp, 11 predicted proteins | sample OliLakLV19MP6G1_FD_148597 | JGI IMG/M metagenome (GOLD analysis project Ga0163147, IMG submission 148597) | Freshwater microbial mat bacterial communities from Lake Vanda, McMurdo Dry Valleys, Antarctica- Oligotrophic Lake LV.19.MP6.G1 | ecosystem: Environmental > Aquatic > Freshwater > Lake >...
TTCGAGGGCCATCGGGAAGTGAATGCCCCGCCCCAGATACAAAAAGTCGGTCGCGCGGAACAGCTTCTTCGAAAGCTCGTCATAGCCGTGTTCGCCAGAAAGCATCCCTTCCATCTGCGCGGGCAGATGCAGTAACTGATGCATCAACGTCTTCGATTGTTCATCGCTCAACTTGCCCCGGATCTGTCCAAGATGCATCGCCAGAATGAACAAAGCGGTCAACTGGCAGGTGAATGCTTTGGTGGATGCGACACCGATTTCAGGCCCGGCATGCGTCATGAGCGTACCCGACGATTCGCGAGTCATCATCGATCCCACCACATTGCAGATCGACAGCGTCTTCGCACCCTTCGCCTTGGCTTCGCGCAAAGCAGCCATCGTATCCGCAGTTTCACCGGACTGCGAAACGACAACCGTCAGCGTCTTGGCTTGGATAATCGGATCGCGGTAGCGGAACTCGCTGCCGTAATCGACTTCCACAGGAATGCGCGCCAGTCGCTCGATCATGAACTTGCCGGCCAGCGCTGCATGCCAACTGGTGCCACAAGCAATGATCTTGACCTGCTCGAACTCGCGGAAATCCTTGTCGCCGATCTCCATCTCGTCGAGGAACACGCGGCCGGTTTCCTGCCCAATGCGGCCCAGCATCGTATCTCGAATCGCACGCGGCTGCTCAAAGATCTCTTTGAGCATGAAATGCTTATAGCCACCCTTTTCCGCCATGATCGGATCCCATAGAATGCGCGACACCGGGCGGCTGATGGTCTTGCCGTTGAAGTCCGTCAGCTTCACGCCCTCAGGCGTGAGAACCGCCATATCGCCGTCGTGCAGGAAGATCACGTCGCGGGTGTGACTCAGAATCGCGGGCACGTCCGAGGCGACAAAGTACTCACCCTGCCCCAAGCCAATCACCACCGGCGGACCCTGCCTCGCCGCAATGATCTTGTTCGGATCCTTGCGCGAGATGATGGCCATCGCAAAAACACCGTGCAGTTGCCGGATCGTTTCGCGCGCCGCGTCCTCGAGATTGCCATGGAAGTATTTGGCGATGAGATGCGGAATCACTTCCGTGTCGGTCTCTGTGACGAAATCAACGCCTTCGTCCTGCAGTTTCTGCTTGAGCTGCATGTAATTCTCGATAATCCCGTTGTGGATCACCGCGAATTCACCAGTCGCATCCCGATGCGGATGCGCGTTCTCCTCAGTGGGACGGCCGTGCGTCGCCCAACGCGTGTGTCCAATGCCGTACGTGCCCTCAACCGGACTCAGACGGAGAACTTCTTCCAGATTGCGCAGCTTACCCGAAGCCCTGCGAACCGCCAATTTCGACGTTCCGTTCGATCCCTCGAGAACCGCAATGCCTGCCGAATCATAACCGCGATATTCGAGACGGCGCAAACCGTCAACAATCACCGGAGTGGCTTTTTTGTCGCCAACGTATCCAACAATCCCGCACATACTTTTAGTGTACGGGACTAGACGAACCAGTACACAGTACTAAGGTGTAAACTACGCCGTACGGAAGTACTGGGACTTTGATTTGAAATTCTAGTCGACGATTTCGACGCGGTACTGCTCAATCACCGGATTCGACAGAATCTCATGCGAAATCTGTTCGAGCTCGGTGGCGGCGGCGGCGCGATCGGTGGCATTGAGATCGAGCTCGAAATACTTGCCTTGGCGAACATCCTGCACTATGCCATGCCCCATCGACTGCAATGCGGTGCGCACAGCCTGCCCCTGCGCGTCGAGCACAGAAGGCTTCATCATTACGTAAACACGGGCTTTCATCTTGTATTCGCTATTGTATCCCGCCGGACTCAACGAAAACGGATTCTGTGCCGATTAGAGGATTACAACGGTTTGAACCACACTGTCTTCATACTAGAATCTCTCCAGCACTTGGTTCCGAATGCCCTTGCCATGATTCTCACGGCATGGGCGGTTCGCGCCTACTGGAGCCTGCGAACCGATCCCCGCGCGGGTTTGGCTCTCTGGATTGCGGCGCTGGCCAGCCTATGGAACCTCGGTGCGGTGCTGATGCGAGCCGCCGGCCAGCCATGGCTGGGAATTGTCGGCTATGAGATGACCGCCACCGCCGGGCTCTACGCCAGCGCCCTGATGCTTCCTCTTTCCATGTGGCAAGCCGATGCCAAAGGCTTGAGTACCCGTCGGATGCGGCTTGTGCTGATCTGTCCCGCGTTGGTATTGACGGTCAAATGGTCGACCAACCTCCTCAAGCTTGGCTACACTTTCGACCCGGGGCCTCCGGTCGGCTTCGCCTGGCCGATCTATGGCAGGTTCGCCGCTCTCGAACACATTGTCGGATACGGCGGCGCGTTGATCGGAATTACCATCCTCGCTCAGTCGTGGTCGTCGTCGAGAAGCCGGCTGCAGAGAGTCCAATCCGCAACTCTCATCGGCCTTGTGGTGCTGCCGATGCTAGGATCGATCATCCAGACCTCACAGCATGGAATTGGCTGGGCTCGGCAAATCAGCATCACCGGCCTTTCCATCGGCGTCTGCAGCCTCGCCTATCTATTCCTGTTAGGCCGCGGTTCCAAACTCGGCCTGATGCCGGTGGCGCGAGACGTCGTGGTGGAATCGATGCAGGACGGCGTACTGGTTTCCGATGCCAATGGAAGGACCGTCGACATCAACTCCGCCGCGATCCGGATGCTTGGAGGTATGGATGAGGCGGCTTACTTCGAACGAAATACCCGCGAACTCCTGGAGTCTTTCGGCCTCGCCATTCCGCCGGTGGGAGAATTCTCTGCACTGGACCGCAATAGCTTCGTCTTGGAACTGCGCGTGGCCATCATCCGCAACCATGGCTACGAGATCGGCCACGCCTTCTTGATTCGCGACATCACGGAAGCGAATCGCGCACAAATGGAACTGTACCGCGCCAAGGCACAGGCGGAACAGGCGGCGGTTGCCAAGGCCGAATTCCTGGCAACGATGAGCCACGAGATCCGCACACCGCTCAACGGCGTAATCGGTATGGCGAGCTTGATCCTCGACGAACCTCTCGATCCAGCCTTGCGAAAGAGAATGGAAACCCTCGATTCGTCGGCCCAATCCCTGCGCAGCTTGCTCGACGACATCCTCGATCTTTCCCGCATCGATTCTGGACGCATGCGGCTGGAAGAAACACTCGTCTCCATCGAAGAAATCGCCACCGAAGTGACAGCATTGTTCCGAGAACAGGCGTCGGCCAAAGGCGTGGAACTCCGAGTGTCGCATTCCGACGATTTGCCAAAGACCGTCTGGGGAGACGCGCTGCGCATCCGGCAAGTGGTTGCAAATCTAGTTGGCAACGCAGTGAAATTTACCACGAAGGGCCATGTTCTCGTGGCGCTCGATGCGCAGGTCGACGAAGCCTTAGCAAACGCTTGGATCACCATCTCCGTTCGCGATACGGGCATCGGGATTGCTGCGGAAAAGCTCGATTCACTCTTCGCGCGCTTTGTGCAAGGCGATGCATCGACCACTCGCCGCTTCGGCGGCACAGGCCTAGGTCTGTCCATCTGCAAGAGGCTAGTGGACCTCATGAGCGGCCGAGTGCGGGTCAGCAGCCAAATCGAGGTGGGTTCCGAATTCGTGGTGGAGATTCCACTGCGGCTCGCACCCACCAGCGCAGTTCCACCGGTAAAGCCCAAGGCCCGGTTGAGCCGGATCCCCGCGCGAGTTCTGCTCGTCGAAGACAATCGCATCAATCAGTTGGTCGCAACCGAAATGTTGCGCAAGCTCGGATGTGCCGTTGATCTCGCCAACAACGGGCGCGAGGCTTTGGAGTTGGCTGCGAAGAACACCTACGATTCCATCCTGATGGATTGCCACATGCCGGAACTCGATGGTTACGAAGCATCCATCGCGCTTCGCCAAGCCGGACTCGAAACTCCCATCATCGCGCTCACTGCATCCGTGTTACCGGGCGACCGCGAACGCTGCATCGAGGCTGGAATGAATGGCTTCGTGCCCAAGCCGATCGAACTTGTGGAGTTGCATCGCGCACTTCTCGCTTTTTCCGGCGTCAATCCTGACGCAGACTCACCATCGGACCCACACCGGCAGCCCGCCGCGCAGGCAACAGACACGACGCGATAGCGACGAGCAGCAGTAGCGCCGGGTTCAGCACGTAGGCGCTCCATTCGAACGTTTCGATCCGCAACATGCTCGACTCCGCCAAGCGCGAAAGTACGAGACACATCGGTAGTGCCACGGCGATACCAATCATCGCCTGCTTCGAGGCTCCAAACACGATCTGCCAGACAATGCGCAGAGGCTCGGCCCCAAGCGCCATCTGAATCCCAATCTCGCGCGTCCTCTGTGTCACCGCAAAACTGACCACACCATAGAGCCCAATGCACGTGAGAGCCAATGCCAACAGGCCCAGTGCCCCGGCGATGACCGCGGCAGCCTCAATGGGAAGCGCTGCATGGATGCGATCTTGCGCAGCGGTGTCGGATCCATTTCGGTCGAAAGCAGTCGCAATGCCGCGATTGTCGCCGTGAATGAACCGCGACTGCGCACCATCACAGCAAGAGCATCCGGTTCCCAGGCGGAAACAGGCGTATAGACGGCAGATTTATCTCGACCCTGAAAGAAGAAACCGCTGATTACGTCCGGCACCACCCCGATTACTTCCAAAGTACGGACAGGTTCGGTCTGCTGAAACGTGCGGCCAACAACTGACCCCTCGCCGGGCCATAACTTCTGCGCCGTGGCTTCGCTGATCATCGCGACGCTCGCGCCACGATCCGCCTCTTGCCGCGTGAACCCACGGCCCTGCAGAAGGGGCAGCGCAAGCTTCGCAAAGAAGTTTTCATCCACGGCATTGGATGCGAGGAGTTCGGTTCTGCCATCGACGAGGTACGGCGACGGCCCTCGGCCGCCAAACAGCGGAACCTGCGCCACCACCGACGCACTCGCCACAGCGGGATCCCGCAGCGTCTGATTCACCAGAGCCCGGCTCGGATTCTGCGCTCCCGAATCCAGCACCAAGTCCAGATCGAAACCAGGATCGGCAGCATACAGCCGCTGCGTGTTCCGCACCAGCACCGCGGCGAGAATCAACAGAATCAGGCTCGCCGCCACTTGGCTCGAGATCAGCAGATCCCGCATCCGCTTCGGACGGATCCTGCCCGCAAACGCGGATTGCTCTTTTTTTTCGATGCCGTGAGACTCGGCGAGGTCGCCTCCAGTGAGGGCAAGAGTCCGAAGCAAAGGCCAGCAAACACGCCAACAGCAGCCGTATAGACGAAGACTCGCCAACCGATGTCAGTCGGAACCGTCGTTAACCCGCTGAACGCGACGGCCGAAACCAGATAGTTTTGCAAGCCATTGACGCCTGCCTTTGCGAGCAGCAAGCCAAGCCCCGCGCCAACCAATGCGAGCACGGTGCTCTCTGTCAGCAACTGCCGGATCACCCGCAGCCGGGATGCACCCAAAGACAGCCGGATACCCATCTCGTGCGTCCGGGCCGCGGCGCGTGCGAGATGCAAGTTCGCGAGATTCGCACAAGCAATCAACAGTACAAGAAAGAAAACCCCGAAGATCATCGCCGCGGCCGCCTGCAACCCCTCATTTCTCTGCAGAATCGAACTGCGTGGCTCGAGATCGATACGTCCCACCTTGCGTTCAGCTTCCCGCTCAAAGTGGACGGCGGTCGCCGTTAATTCCGCTGCGGCACGGTCAGGCGAAACTCCTTCGCGCAAGACCCCGCTGACAGAGCCCCCCGCGAATGCAATCATGTCCGCGCGCATCGCTGGTTTCATGCTGGCGTGCACCCACAAATCGGGAACCACAGCCTCGAATCCGATGAACGCGGGCGGCGCGATGCCTACCACGGTGAACAGCGTCGATCGAACCTTCACGATCCGGCCAATCGCATTCGGATCGGCCTGAAACAGCCGCCGCCATCCGGCGTCGCTTCACACCACTACCGCGGCACCTTTGTCTTCATCCCCCAGCACACGCCCCATGGCAGCCCGGCCGCCCAATAGTGGAAAGTAGTTCGCAGTTACCGCATTCACAAAAGCCTTGCTGGCTAGCGGTTCGGGAATCCGTATCTGAAATGTCCCCTCGGTGTACAGGCCTTCAAATGCCGAACTCGACACTTTGCTCAAGGCTTCAATTTCCGAAAATGCCCAATAGTTCCCTCTCCCGCCTGCTTGCCTCGCCACAAGATCGAAGTTGCGCTCCGGCGCGCGAATTGGCAACGGTTTCCGGACATAGTTCTCATAGAGTGTGAAGAACGATGTGTTCACCGCAATCGCCATTCCCAACACCAGGACCGAAGTCATCGCGAATCCCAGATTCTGTCGGATGCCTCGAACCGCATAGCGAAGGTCTGCGGAAAGTTCATCGAAGGGCCGATATCCCAGCGGATCCCAGCGATTCGCGGCATTCCTCCTTGTAGCGCTCCGCCGAAGAACCAAACCCCGCCCAGAACCGTCTGATCTTTAGTTACCCTAGGATTTAAACAACCCATGAAGCTCAAAATCTTCGCCGGAACATTCGCACTGTTCGCCACGACCTGGCTCCTGTCGGCCTCCGACCCAGCCGGAACCGACTGGCCCATGTGGGGCGGAACCCCGGACCGCAACATGGTTTCGTCCATGACCGGCATCGCCACCTCCTGGGATATCAACACCAAGAAGAACATCAAGTGGATGTCGATGCTCGGCTCGCAGACCTATGGCAACCCGGTAGTCGCCGGAGGCAAAGTCTTTGTCGGCACCAACAACGAAGGGTTGCGCAACCCCAAAGAACCCGGTGATCGCGGTGTGCTCATGTGCTTCCGCGAATCCGACGGCCAGTTTCTCTGGCAGCATGCCAACGCCAAGCTTCCCGCCGGACGCGTCAACGATTGGCCTTTCCAGGGAGTCTGCGCGTCGCCGCTCGTCGAAGGCGAACTGCTCTACTACGTGAACAACCGCTGCGAACTCGTCTGCCTCGACGTCAACGGCGACGGCAAGGGTGGTGCGAAAACCATCTGGAAGCTCGACATGATGGAAGAGTTGGGAGCGCATCCGCACAACATGGCGAACTCGTCGGTTGTGGCTTGGGGCGACATGCTCTATCTGAGCACCTCAAACGGACAGGATGAGAGTCACGTCAATATTCCATCGCCCAAAGCCCCTGCGATCATCGCTGTGAACAAGAAAACCGGCAAGGTCGTCTGGGAACAGAACCATGTCGGCAATCGCATTCTGCACGGCCAATGGTCGTCACCCGCAGTGGGCAAGTCCGGGGACATTCTACAGGTCGTGATGGGCGAAGGTGACGGCTGGGTGCGCGGCTACAATGCAACCGACGGTACCAAGCTGTGGGAATTCGACATGAATCCAAAGGATTCCGTCTGGCCGAAGACCCGCAACGAGGTTATCAGCACGCCGGTGATTTGGGATGGCAAAGTCTACATCGCCAACGGGCAGGATCCGGAACATGGCGAAGGCGTTGGACACCTGTACTGCATCGATCCCACCAAGCGCGGGGACATCACCAAGACCGGATTGGTGTGGCACTACGACAAAATCCGCCGTTCGATCTCCACCGGTGCAATCTACCAGGGCATTCTTTACTACTCGGATTTCAGCGGCTTCCTACACGCCATCGATGCCAAGACAGGCCAGGCATTCTGGGTGCATGACATGCTGGCCGCGATATGGGGCAGCCCGATGGTGATCGGCGGCAACGTCTATCTCGGCGACGAAGACGGCGACGTAGCGATCCTCAAAGCGGGCAAAGAAAAGAAGCTGCTCGGAGAGATGAACATGGGCAGTTCGGTCTACTCAACGCCAGTGCCCGCCAACGGAACCCTCTACATCGCCAACCGCAATCAACTCTTCGCCATCGCGGAAAAGAAATAGGTGCTTGGCGGCGCTTCCGCTGTTTGTCATCTGGCGCTATGGCGTGAATCGCCCTTACTTGGATGAGTGGATTTCTTCAAAGATCTCCACCTCGCAAACGAACAGGGCAAACTGCTCCCACATCTCTTCGCACAGTTCAACGAGAGCAAGCCCGGGCTCTCTTGAATCCTTTTATTGCTGCTCGCCAGACTTTCGGAAGGCGAGCATTCCTCGCTAGGGCATGGAGAAACTCGGCATCGGAGGCAAGTCTTTGTCGGAACCAACAACGAAGGCATGCACCCCCCAAGGAACCGGGCGACCGCCGTCACCTCGCTCGGCCGCGTCGGATTGGGCTTGGAACAAGCACTCGACCCGCCAAAATCCTGAGACCCTAGCTTCAAGAAAAAGTGGCCCAGTCCGCTGCGCGATTGCACTTGTTCATTTGAAAGCTCAATTGAGCGCACAGGAACCAGCCCGCCACAGCGCCACTGGATCAGGGACACCGCGAAGCCGGTTCCGCTATTCGGAGTGTTGCTAGAGAGTCGAGAGGAGACACAAAGCATGTCGGCAGTAGATCTACACGATGGGTACCGGGATCTGTTCGTCACACTCACCAACGGCCAGACCCTTTTCGGGATCGATGTCCACGAGTACCGGAATCACGAGGAAGGCGGGGAATTTTCAACCGCAGCAGGCGTCATCGAATACGATAAGGTTCGGAAGATGATTGAAAAGAAGTGTCAACGCATTGCCAAGGGTAAGTATCGATTCATCGAAGCACAGACAACGCCAGAGGGCAGCGGATGGACCAAGACCATCTACTACGGGCAGATCATCACAACCTGGCCAGACCTGATGCGCCCTTACATTGGCAAGGGCACGCCAAACGACATCCGCTGGGCGATTCGACTCGCCATCCACTACGATCTACTGAATGCCTCGGTCTCTTCCATCCAGAAGTATTGCGATTCGAGTGTCGGAATCGACTGCAGCGGATTCGCATCCGCCTTCTACGGCGGAAACTGGATGGGCAAAGGCGCAACGTTTTTCCGCGACAACGCCCCGAAGGTGACCAAAGTCGAAGAGATTCGGGCCGGCGATTCGATCGTCTGGCAAAGCGGAGTCCACATCGCGGTTATCGACAAGATTGTCGAGACCCACAAAGATGGCAACCTCGTTTACGGCGTCACCTGCATGGTTGCGGAATCGACGGGAAACCGCATGGTGACCGACGGCCCTTCAGATGGTCTGAACTACACCGAGTACTGCCTACTTTTCGACGCCCCTGGGAAGTTCAAGGCTCTCCGCTCACTTGTGCGAAAAGGCGTGGACGCCTACTACTCCCCCTCTGTGATCGTGGTGCGGCCCTCCACAGCCTGATCGGTTCGCAGCTAAGCTTTGAGAAACTCGTACCGCTCCAGGGTCGCCGCCGTCCGCGTATCTTCATCATGCCGCACAACTTTACCCATACAGTAAATTTTTACTGGCTTACGCGGACCCAATTCTGGCGTCAGCGTCAAAACATACTCCAGGGGATCGCCGACAGACGGCTTCATATCCGAATGAAACAGCACCCCGTTTGAACTCACATTCGCCGTTTGAGCGAACGCTTCCATGCTCTTGGAACCACACCGAAGCAGTTGCATCGTCAGCTTCAGGTCGAATCTTTTGGATCTGCGTTGATCAGTAACCACAATCCGAAGATATAGCCATTCCGAGCTAAGGTCAATACATTAGACTGAACTTCGGTACTGGGCCGGTTTTAGTACCCACCAACTCGGGTACTAACCACCGATCTGCTGCGGCAGATTCGGACCCACAGGCTGCAAGTACGGGACCCAACCCTTGAATGGCACCCGCACGCGATACAGCGAATGCCTTGTCGTCACAAACAAGCTCTGCAGATCGTTCTCGCCGAACGCGAGGTTCGAGGGTCCGTCGGCAAGCTCTACTTCACGGATCAACTTGCCATCCGGCGCATGAATCGAAATCCCGGCAGCAGCAACGTAGAGATTGCCTTTCGTGTCACAGCGAACGCCGCCCGGAACGCCGTGAATGCCCTTTGTCAGCAAGCGCTCGTTCGTCGCAACGCCAGCCTTGTCTAGATCGAACTCAACAATCGTCCGCTCATCGGAATTCGTTACGTACAGCCGCGATCCGTTGGGGGAAATCGCAATCCCGTTCGGACGCCCCTTCCACTTCGCTATCAATTGATACTCACCCTTGGCGCCAATCCGGTAAACACCATTGAAATCGAGATCGCGCTTTTCGTACGCGGCACCAAAAACCGAGTCGGTGAAGTACACGTTGCCATCCTTGCGAACGACAACATCGTTCGGGCCATTGAGCCGCTTCCCCTCCCACTTGTCCGCCAGCACTTCGAGCCTACCTTTCTTGTCGACTCGCACCAACCGCCGCGCCTTCGATTCACAGGTATAGAGCCGTTCCTGGTGGTCGAACGTCATCGCCTGCGCACCATTGGAGTTGCCTCGCAACTGTTCGATCTTTTGGCCTGGATTCCAAATATAGATGGTGCTCGAAGGAACCTCGGCGAACAGCAGCTTGCGATCGGGAGTCCAGACCGGGCCATCGGCAAAGCGGTAGCCGCCACCCATCTTCTCAATCTTCAGATCGTAGAAGTCTTTGGGAAAGTCCTCCTGTGCGGCAGTGGATCCAACCAGCAGCAGGGTAAAGATAAGAGAACTCGTCACTGCTTCAAGTGATATCATGGCGAGCAGTTAACCACAAACCTATGCGTGTCGCATTGTCGCTGTTCGCCATTGCCGCTATTCATTCGATCGCAGCCGACTACACGGCAGCCGAACGTCGCCACTGGGCCTTTCAGAAGCGCTCTGAGCCCGTTGTTCCAGAACCGGATCGCAATCCGATTGACGGCTTCATTCGAGCCAAACTTGCCAAAGAAGGACTGAAGCCTTCGCCCCCCGCCGACAAACTGCGGCTGATCCGCCGCGTGACCTTCGACCTCACAGGCTTGCCACCGGCACCGCAAGAGATCGATGCGTTTGTCGCCGACGAATCGCCACAGGCTTGGTCCAAGCTGGTGGATCGCCTGCTTGCGAGCCCTCGCTATGGTGAACGCTACGGCCAGCACTGGCTCGATCTCGTTCGCTATGCGGAAAGCGATGGCTTCGAATATGACACGCATCGTCCGGACGCGTGGCGTTATCGCGACTACGTGATCCGGGCCTTCAATCAGGACAAACCGTATACGCAGTTCCTCACTGAGCAACTCGCGGGCGACGAACTCGATCCCGGCAATCATGAACTGCGCATTGCGGCCGGCTTCAATCGTCTCTCAGCACTGCGCAAGAACGCCGGAAATCAGGAAGTTGCATCGAGCCGGAACGAAGTACTCACCGAGATGACCAACATCGTCGGCGCGGCTTTACTCGGCGTCACGGTGGGATGTGCACGTTGCCACGACCACAAGTTCGACCCGATCCGTCAGAAAGACTATTACCGGATGCAGGCGCACTTCGCTGCCGTGGATGAGAACGATGTCCCACTGTCGAGCACAGAAGAACAGTCTGCGTGGAAGGCCCGCAAAGATGTAGTGGACGCTGAGATCAAGCAGCTCAAAGCGCAGATGAAGGGTCTACAGGGCGACGACCTGATGCGCATGCAGACCAAGGTCAAAGAGACAGAAGACAAGCTGCCCGAGCCTCTGCCCGCGCTGTTCAGCGTTTCCAATAACTACGAGAAATTCAAGCCCGTTCATGTGCTGCATCGCGGCGAATATTCGAAACCGGGCGATCAAGTCGGTCCCCGCTCATTGGGTGTTCTATTGGAAGACGGCGCGCCGGAACTCGGTGCGGAAGTCAAGGCCCCTCGCACCGAACTCGCCAAGTGGATCGCTCGCGACGACAATCCCCTGACCGCGCGCGTGGCCGTGAATCGCGCATGGTTGTCTCACTTCGGTCGCGGACTCGTCGGCACCCCCAACGACTTCGGACGCATGGGCCAGCGCCCCTCGCATCCCGAGCTGCTCGATTTTCTCGCCAACAAGTTTGTGGAGGGCGGCTGGAAGTGGAAGCCGCTTCACCGGCTGATTCTGCTGAGCGAAACCTACCGGCAGTCCTCCCAAACACAAAGCGCGGAGGCGACCGAGAAGGATCCCGAAAACAAATGGCTGTGGCGCTTTCCGAAGCGCCGCCTCGAAGCGGAAGAGATCCGCGATGCGATGCTCGCCGCCACCGGACGCCTGAACCTCAAAGAGGGCGGACCCAGCGTGATGATTCCCGTTGAGCAGGAACTCATCAATTTGCTTTACAAGCCCTCACAATGGGCCGTGAACAAAGATGCGAAGGACCTGGATCGCCGCAGCCTCTATCTGATCTCAAAGCGGAACTTGCGATTGCCCTTCATGGAAGTGTTCGACTCGGCCGATCTCCTGCTGAGTTGCCCGCAGCGCCAAGCTTCGACCCATGCACCGCAAGCGCTGGAACTCCTCAACGGTCGTATTTCCAACGAAATGGCGGATGCTCTGACAGCGCGAATGGTGGAACATGCGGGTAAGGATCGGGCCAAGCAGATTCAACTTGCCTGGCGGTGGATCGCTGGCCGCGCCCCGACCGAAGCCGAGCGCAAGTTGTCCGAACAGTTCCTGAAAACGCAGCCTGCGCATGAGTTTACGCTCGCACTCTTTAACCTGAACGCTTTTCTCTACGTGGAGTAGCATATGCCTGAACACTCGAGACCGACTAGAAACCGCCGTGAATGGCTCTGCGATGCCTTCAACGGCTTTGGAGCTCTGGCGTTTACTTCGATGCTCTATCAGGATTCGCTGCAGGCCGCGAATCCCTTGACCGCAAAGCCTCCCCACGAGACGCCCAAAGCCAAATCCGTCATCTTTCTCTTCATGGCCGGCGGACCCAGTCATATCGAAACCTTCGATCCTAAACCGCTGCTGAATGAACTCAACGGCCAGAAGCGTCCCGCG
>Ga0163147_10007133_pt1 | contig 12811 bp, 8 predicted proteins | sample OliLakLV19MP6G1_FD_148597 | JGI IMG/M metagenome (GOLD analysis project Ga0163147, IMG submission 148597) | Freshwater microbial mat bacterial communities from Lake Vanda, McMurdo Dry Valleys, Antarctica- Oligotrophic Lake LV.19.MP6.G1 | ecosystem: Environmental > Aquatic > Freshwater > Lake >...
GTCGAAGCCAAGTGCCTTCACCGCTTGCTGACGAATGGTATCTACCGCGTAGGAAACTTTGAAAGGATTCGTTCGCTTGACGACGTAGAGACGCAATTCGGATTCCTGCTGCAACTGCTGGGCAGAGAGGAACCCCATCTCTCGCATGCGCTTGAGTACGAAATTGCGCGCCTGAGTCGCGGCTTCGATGTTGTTGAAGGGCGAGAGAGCCTGTGGGCTTTTGAGAAGTCCTGCAAGCATGGCGCACTGGCCGACGTCCAGTTCCTTAGCCGACCTGCCGAAATATCCCCGTGCCGCCGCCTCGGCTCCATAGAAGCCACTCCCGAAATAGACGCGGTTCAGATACATTTCCATGATCTGGGATTTCGTGAATGTTGCTTCGATCCGCCACGAGAGAAACATTTCCACAAGCTTGCGTTGGTAAGTTCGTTCCCGAAGTTCGAAGGAATTTCGCGCGAGCTGTTGTGTCACGGTGCTGGCACCTTGGGAAATCTTGCCCCGCCGGTAGTTGGCAATGGCGGCTCGCATAATGCCGATGTAGTCCACGCCATCGTGTTCGTAGAAGCGATTATCCTCAGTAGCCACGACGGCCTTGCTGAGCATGGGAGGCAAGTCTGCCATGGAGACCGGCTGGCGGTTCTGAATAAAAATCTTCCCAAACTCCCGTCCCTTTCGGTCGTAGAGGACGGAAGCCGATTCCATGCGTCCGGTCTGAAGAAGGTCAAATTCCTCGGCCCTCTTTTCGTAGTAGTGAGCAAAGATTCCCCATCCAATCCATGCGGCAAAGGCGCCAAAGCACAGCGTCACAAGAGGAATCCAAAGCCGTTTTCTGAGGTAAAATGGCTTCCCCTTCTTGCGCCTACCCGGCTTTGTTTCCCAGCTATAGTGTCGCATGCTCGTAGGGCCTATCATCCACGCGATAGCCGCGCACGCAACTTAAACTCGAAAGGAATACGATGCATTTTTGGAGTGCGCCGTTGTGGAGCTAGTAAGGAATTTTGTTTTTATCGCACCAATCCATCGCCGCGATATTTCCAAGGATCGCCGCCTCGATGAACCAGCGCCGGGCCTCATCAGGATTGGCTTTGGTGCCAACGCCGCCTGTGAGAGCCTTGGCGTAGTTCACCATGCAAGCCGGGTGGTTCTCCTGTGAGCCGAGCTTCCAGATGGAAACTGCCTTGGTGGGATTGGCCGGGATTCCCGCCCCGCGCATGTGGAGGACGCCTAAATTTGCCATTGCCTCGCCATCGCCAAGGTCCGCTGCCTCGGTGAAGAGTCGGAGTGCCTCTGGATAATTCTGTGGCATTCCATCGCCACGGAATGCGAGGTCACCGAGAAGATTGATGGCGCGAGGATTTTTGAATGCTGAAGCGGCTCCGAGAAGTTCAATAGCCCGCTGCGTATTCTTCTCGGTACCCTTGCCGTAGATCATACACTCGGCGAGAGCAGCCATCGCTTCTGTATCCCCAGCCGCACTGGCTTTTTCGAACCAACGCACGGCAAGCGCGAGATTCGGCGCCGACGTGCCCCGGCGATTGGCGAGCATGAGGCCAGCCTGCGTCATGGCTTCCGTTTGTCCGTTCTCTGCGGCGGCACTGAACCACTTCAGCGACTCGGCAGGTTCGGCACGGCGGAGCTGTTCGCCGAGGAGGATTTGCGCGGAAATGACGTCTAGGCCAGCAGCAATAGTAAGTGGCTTGCGGAGGGAGGTAAACTTTTGGGCATTCATGGAAAAGCCATTCGATCGTAGGAGTGCCGCAATCATTTCCATGCGCTCGGAGGCCTTTTTTTCGCGAGGAAATTGCGTGGCGATAGCCGCATAGGCTTGGAGTGCGGCACCATACTTTTCTTGGGTTTGAAGTGCTGCGGCGTCGGCTATGAGTTTATCAAGGGGGGACAACGCGGGCTCTGGGGTAGGCAATGGCGAGGTCTGAGCGATTGGTGTGGCCGTGGGCTGTGGGGTCGCGGACGGAGTAGGCGCGAGGGCTTGGAAACCGGGAAGGAGGGAAGCGATGATTGCAGAAACTCCTATCATTCCCAGCAGGACCACGAAGCCCAAGACCATGGCAAGGACGGGAGCCCGACGCTGTGGGGAGACCTTCGGAGGCGAGACGGCGATTGCCTTGACGGGAAGAGGTGAAGACTTGGTAGCCGCGCATGCTGCAAGGCATGCTTCAAGCCGCTGCCGAAGCGTGCTGGCAGACGTCAGGCGGCGCGAGGGGTCGGGGTTCAGCAAGTCGTCGAGAACGGCTTGCACGTCTTGCGGCAAGGACTTGGCGGCGAGGGATGGCAACTTTCCCGTGAGAGCAAGGGAAAGAGTGACTCCTAGTGCGTAGAGGTCGCTTGTCGAGCCTTGACCACCTGCCTGCTCTGGACTGGCGAAGTCCGCCGTGCCGCGGAAGCCTCCCGCCCTGCTCCCTCCCGAAACGGCGATCGCAAGGCCGAAGTCCATGAGCTTGACGATCGTCCTCCCGTCGTCGTCGCTTATGAGCATGAGATTGGAAGGCTTTATGTCTCCATGCAAAAGACCGAGTGGCTCGGCTACTGCCAGAGCACTTGCGACCTGAATGCCTACCTCCAGCCCCTCGCGCAAGGCAAGGGGGCCGCACTCGCGGAGTCGGACATCCAAGGTTTGGCCCGCCACGAACTCCATGGCAAAATAGCATTCCCCCCCAGCCTCTCCCAAGTGGAAGAGCGTGGCGACATTTGGATGCCGCAAAGCTGCCGACGCGCGGGCGGCCTCAATAAAGTCGTGCCGACTGGACGCATCGCCAAGGGCGGTGGGGCGAATTACCTTGAGGGCGACCTCGGCGCGAAGGCCTGTATCTAGCGCCTTGTAAGTGACACCAAGAGTCCCACGACCAAGTTCCCAGAGTGTGCCATCTGGCCTGCGAAGAACTTGAAAGTGTTCGTATTTCTCTCCCATGGTCTAACGAAATACAGAGTCTCCCTCGCTCAAGCAACCTTCGATGCCAGTCCGGACATCGCGTGCCCAGCGATCCAACCGGTCGTCCATGCCGATTGGAAATTGAACCCACCCGTGATGCCATCCACATCCAGAATCTCACCCGCAAAGTAGAGCCCGGGCTGAATGCGACTTTGCATGGTTCGAAAATCTACCTCCGCGCAGGAAATGCCCCCACAGGTTACAAATTCGTCTTTATTGAGGCTTTTTCCAACGATCTGCACTTGCGTGGACACGAGCGCACTGATGAGGCCCATGCGATGACTTCGCGATAGTGTCGTCCAACGTACGTCCGAAGGCACGCTGGCACAGAGGCATTCCCAGAGACGCGACGGCAGGCTGGCGATGGGAGAGTTCACGATTTTCTTGCCAGGCTGCTCCTCGCGCTGTTTCTGGAGGAGATTCTCAACCTGTTGCGGTGAGTGGCCGGGCAGAAAATTCAGCCGCAGCGAGAAGCAATCCTTCCGTGCGGCGAGCTCGCGCGCGCCCCATGCCGATAGGCGAAGGATGGCTGGCCCGCTGAGCCCGCGGTGGGTGAAAAGGATGGGGCCTGTCTCGCGGAGAGGGGTTTCCGGGATGAATGCCTCGGCTCGGCAAGAAAGCCCTGCCAGCTCGTGAATCCATTTTACCGGGGTATCAAACGTAAAAAGCGAGGGCACTGGTGGTATGGGCACATGGCCTAGAGAGGCCGCAATGAGTGCCCCACTCGGGACACGACTTCCTCCGGTTGCGAGCAACACGCACTCGCAGGAAATCGCTTCGCCGTTGGTCGAAAAAGAAAACAAGCCATTCCTAAAAACGACCTCACTTACGGCGCTGCGAACATGCACATGCACTCCGGCCGCTCGGGCGGATTCGAGGAGGCACTGGACGACGGAGGCGGAGGTATCCGATTGGGGGAACATGCGGCCGTCTGACTCGCGCTTGAGACGCACACCGCGTGCTTCGAACCACTCCACGGCATGTTCGGCATGGAACTTATGGAACGCGCCAATAAGTGCCCGCTCCCCACGCGGGAAGTGCTCAGACAGACGCCGCGGCTCGAAACAGGCGTGAGTGACATTGCAACGACCTCCACCGGATTTTGCGACTTTTGTGAGACATTGCGACGATTGCTCAAAGATGTGAACTTCGGCCTCCGGATTGGCTTCAGCACAAGCGATCGCGGCAAAAAAACCTGAAGCACCACCTCCAAGAATGGCGATTCGGTGCGCTTTGCTGCTATGGTCGGAGGCTGAATTCACGCGTTAGGCCATGGTTCGAAAAGTGAGACTAATGCGGGGATGCACAACACGTGAGGATTTCGGCAGCGCATGACGCCAATGTGTCTGCGTGCTACCACTCATCACGAGGAGACTTCCGTGTTCCAAGAGCAGCGAGGCCTTTTCTTGGGTTCGTTTGTGCTTGAAGCAAAATCGCCTCTCCGCTCCAAAGCTCAGCGAGGCAATCGGAGCGCACGGGACGAGGGTTGCCTCATCGTCGCTGTGCCACGACATGGATTCGGAGCCGAGGTGGTAGAGATTGAGTAAACAACAATTGTATTTTGAGGACGAAATGTCCTGCACGCGAGACCGGAGTGCTAGCATGGACTCCGACCAAGGCTCAGGTCGCTTTGTCGTCCCAGTGTAAGAATACGCAGCCCCACCGTCCGCAAACCAAGCTACTTTTCGTGCCATCGTGATCCGCTTGCCAAACATGACCACTTCGTCGTTCTTCCACGGAATTGCTTCGAACAGCATGCTCAGCCACTGATCAGCCTCCAGCTTGGAAAAAACGGGCCCGAGGTAGTCCACAGCACCATCGTACGGAAGGATGTTCATGGCCTGCCGACTTACACGTCAGCCGACGTCGCAGCGGCCCGGCTTAGAGCCCCTGCAAGCTCGGCGCGCCGGATCGGTTTGCTGAGATAGTCGTCCATTCCCGCACGCAGGCAAAGCTGGCGATCAGACTCCAAAGCGTCGGCTGTGAACGCCACGATGTAGGCGTGTGGTGACCCTAGCGCATGAGCTTCCATTTCCCGAATCGCTGCCGCGGCCTTGAAGCCATCCATCACCGGCATTTGTAGGTCCATAAAAATGACGTCATACGCCTCTGCCAAATGGGCCTCTACGGCTTGCTGCCCATGCTCGGCGACATCGCTCTCCACGCCGAGGGCGAGCAACATCCTCTGGGCGAGGACGCGGTTCACGGCATTGTCTTCGACGACCAGCACGCGTCGTCCCGTGTTCCAAAAGGGGACATCGCGAAAGTCGTTCGAACCGATTTGCTCTGTGGGCTCCTGTGCGGGCGGAAGCGCTACCAATGGAAGTGTGAGGGCGAAGACGGTGCCTGCGGGGGATGATCGCACGATTCTCACATGGCCACCGAGAAGTTCCGCGAGCCTCTGGCAAATCACAAGGCCGAGTCCCGTGCCCCCGAACCGCCTTGTGGTCGAGGAATCGGCTTGCGAGAACGGCTTGAACAAGCGTGCCAGCCTATCCGGCGGCACGCCGATGCCTGTATCCGCTATTTCAATCAACAAAGGAAACCGCCCATCTTCGTGGTCAACCTGAGCGCGATAAGCCGATATCGTAATGCTGCCACTGGGTGTAAACTTCACGGCATTTCCGATCAGATTGAGAAGAATTTGTCGCAGGCGCCCGGGATCAGTGCAGAGAAACTCAGGCACTTCCTCATGGACGGAAACGGATAGGGCGATGTTCTTCACCGCCGCACTCGCACGATACAAGTCCACCACGTCGAGGAGACAATCTCGCACGCTGACAGAGGAGAGTTGAATAAGCATTTTGCCGGACTCGATGCGCGAGAAGTCGAGGATGTCGTTGAGCAGGACGAGGAGAGCATCGCCGCTCCTCCGGATCATTTGCATCTGATCGTATTGAGCCGGTGAGAGCCCAGATTCGATCAGGAGATCAGCGAAGCCCAAGACGCTGTTGAGTGGAGTTCGGATCTCGTGGCTCATCACGGCAAGAAACTCGCTCTTAGCGTGGTCCGCAGCTTGGGCTGCTTCTTTTTCGCGAATCAGATCGGCCTGTCCATGGATCCGCGCGGTGATGTCGAGTCCGGCTCCGCGAAAGCCCACAAGTCGCCCTTGGGTATTGATCACAGGCACGCCATTGACGCTTAGCCATATGGTGACGCCATCCGCGCGAACCATCGGATGTTCGAAATCTCGGAATGCCGATTGGGAATCGGTAAGTGCCGCCGATCTGCTGCTCACCGCTTCAATGTGATCTGCGGGAACGAGCGAGAGAGGGCTGCGGCCAAGCAGCATCTCGGGGCTGTAGCCCAGCACGTCGAACACGCGTGCTGAAAGGTAGGTATAGTGGCCTGCGGCGTCCACTTCCCAGATATACTCGCCTGCCGCATCAACAATATCGTTGAGTCTTTGCTCGACTTCCCGAACAGGAGTGACGTTAAGAATACTGCCGACGGCAAGGGGTTCATTTTTTGAGAATTCGAGTTTTTGGCCCCGATCGAGGACCCAGTGGATCCGGCCATCCTGCCCCGCGAGACGATATTCGACATGCCACTTGCTACCAATAGGGCCTGACCACGCCGCACGGCACTTTTCGACGTCTTGTTCATGGATGTGTTCCAGCCACTGGCTTCGCGTGGTAGGGATTTTCTCGACAGCATCCCAACCAAGGGACGACAAATTTCCTTGCCAGAGAATAAAACCTTCACGGGGGTCAAAGCGGTAGATCGCCTCGCCAATCGCATCAATGAGAGCACGCTCGACGCGTTCGACCTTAGCCAAGTTCGCCGTATCGCTGATGTTTTTTTTGCGAAACGAATAGATCGCGATTGCCACCAACAAAGAGATGAGAGAACCCATGAGGACGGATGACCACGCCGCTGATTGCAAAGAGGCGAGCGTGGGCTGCAGGCGGTCGCTTGTAGATTCCACGACCACCACGCCTTTCGGCTTTTGGTTTCCCCCTAGAATCGGAACAATTGCCATCACAAGTGGTTCTACGGAGCCTGGGTAGTTGATTTCGCCAACCCACGCTTTGCCAGACGTGTAAACGGCGAGCGTGCAATAGTGGATTGTTTCCTTTGAAAAATCCCCGCTTTTGCCAGGCACGGTCGGAAGCCGCTCCCACGAGCGAGCCGGAAAGCCGTCGCTATCAAGAATCATGCGCGACACAGCATTATCAAAAGCGATTGTGTAAATGCGCGAGACGATTTCCTCGGAAACCTTTGAGTTGCGCAGGGGGGTTTGGAGCCGTGTGTATTCCTTGGAATCCACCTGACCAATCTCCGTGGCAGCGAGAGTTGCATGTCCTGCCACGTCGAGTGAAGATGCAGTCCTCCACCCGACGGCCTCGACACGCTCGCGATTTTGCGTGCTATTCTTCGCGCTCGCTCGATCGTAAATATAATAGGCCGATGCGATAAAACACATCAAGATCGCAATGCCCGCATAGGTGGCATCGCGAAATGGGGATGAAGGTCGTGAAAGACGAAAGATCATGAGCAGAAAAGATTACGCTTCCCGACAGACTTTGGACTCACAGATTTCCCCTCAACGAGGCAGGGCATAGGCTGCATGGGGTCATGCAGTGTAGGCCTAACGCAAGGCCGGAATCGGTTTTCCCTTGAGTTCCTCGAAAGCTGCGGCTTGCGTTGGAGTCAGCACGGCGAGAAGCCGCTTGGACTCCACGGCGCGTTCTTGTCGGAGGAGGCTAAGCCGCTCGGAATGGCTATTCTCTCCCTTCTCGTAGAGAGCCGTGAGGCTTTGTGCCGAGGCGTCCGTTTGGGATTTGATGGATTGAATGTCACGGATCTGCTTGTCGCTCAATGCGAGAGTTTTTTGCACGGTTGGCGAGACGAGGGCACTACCTTTGTGAAGTTGGTATTGAATCTCTCGAAAGCGACGTTCCTGTGAAGCGGAGAGCACGGCTTCGGCTTGAACGTCGGCACGGTGCGTGAGACTCTTTAGTTTCTTCGCAGCCACTCGTCGCGCAGAGGAATCTGCGGGCAAGTCGGCAACAAGCATCCGAGATTTTGCACGGTAGTTCGCTCGAATCTGGTCAAGTGACGCGCTTTGGGCCTTGGTGACCTTTAGCTCGGAACGCACCGAGTCTAGGCCAAGCAAAATGGCAGATGAGCCCGGAAAGTCCGCTGCATGGGCTACGGCTGCAAAGGAAAGGACAAAGAGCAGAAGGCGACAGGAAAGAGAGTTCATAAAATATCCTAGTGAGCAGTGGCTATGATCGCTTCGAGTTTCACGATGTCGGCAGCAAATTTTCGAATGCCTTCGGCCAGTTTGTCGGTCGCCATCGCGTCTTCGTTAAGAAGCCATCGGAATGTCTTTTCGTCCACCGTGATCTTCTCGATGGCAGCGGCTTTCGCAGACTCCGGATCGAGCTTGCGCGCGACGGCATCGGTGGAATTTTGAAGGTCGCCGAGGAGATCGGGGCTAATGGTGAGGAGGTCGCAGCCTGCGAGGTGCAAGATTTGGCCGACGTTTCGAAAACTGGCTCCCATGACCTGTGTTTCGTAGCCAAATTTTTTGTAATAATTATAGACGGTATTGACTGACTTAACGCCCGGATCATCGGCTCCCACGAAGTCCTTACCAGTCGTCGCCTTGTAATAGTCATAAATACGGCCCACGAAGGGAGAAATGAGGCGGGCTCCCGCTTCTGCGCAAGCAATGGCTTGGGGGAGGGAAAAGAGCAGAGTGAGGTTGCAATTTATGCCTTCCTTCTGGCAAACCCGAGCGGCTTGGGCTCCTTCCCACGTGGATGCGATTTTTATCAAGATCCTTTCCCGAGGAATGCCCATCTTCTCGTAGAGACCGATCAGCGTACGCGCTTTCTCGACGGTTGCTGTCGCGTCGAAGGAAAGCCTAGCGTCCACCTCGGTAGACACGCGACCGGGTACAATTTGCAAAATCTCGCGCCCGAAGGCCACAAGCAAGTCATCAATCACTTTTTTGTGAAGAGCCGACCCGGCTAGTGATGATGAAGCATTATCAGCAATCGCTTTGTCAAGGAGGGGCCGATACTCCGGCTGCTGGACAGCCTTATAAATGAGGGTCGGATTTGTCGTGGCATCCTGCGGCTTGTAAGCACGAATTGTCTGAAAATCCCCCGTGTCGGCGACGACGGTGGTAAATTGCTTGAGTTGGTCGAGGGTCGAGGTTGGACTCATAAATAAGGAAACATTTTGCCCCGGCCGCGAGCAAATAGCAATGCTCCAGTTGGCTCCGGAAAGGAATGGCCGGTCGGGTTTTCTCTCCTGTTAATCGCCTCGACAAAGAATGAACATCCGTCGAAGATTGGATTTCTCAAAAAATGCCCACGCGCATCTCTCTTGGCTACCATGAACTCATCCCTGCGTAAGTCGGCTCAACCTGATGCCTTAGAGCAAGCGTTTCATCCATCGCGCATGAAGTTGCTCGTGCTTGAAGAACAGAAGGATGGCTCAGCGCCTGTGCGGGCATTCCTTTCAGCTGCCCGAAGGTCTAGTGCTCGGGAGTGCCTCGTCCTGCCGCCTGGAGACTATCCCATGCCGGCCCTCACCCATGGCCTTGCTCTCCGTGCTCAGAAGCCTGGCACCGTGCGGTTGCTTGTTGAGGCGAGTGCCGTTCGAACGATGTCCATGTCGGAGGCCGTCTGGATGTCTGGAGTGGAAATCTGCGCGGGAGAGGGTGCGGACGTCGCGCTGAATCTCACGAAAGGCTCTCTATTTCTTACCGACTGCAGCATTCGAGGAGGGCTTGCATGTGCCGGCAAAGAGGCTCGGTTGTTTTTGATGAATTGTCACTTGGAAGCAGCCATCGTCGGTTTGGAAGTGTCTGGACTTGCGGAAGCCGAGCTTGCATTCTCCGCGATCGTTGGCTGTCAGGTGGGTGTTTCTGCGACATTTGGTGCGAAGTTTGCCCTTTTCAGCTCCAGAGTTGTAAAGAGCATCGGCAAGGCTGATCTCTCGCCTGGCGCGGGACTGCACGCCGAGGCGGCCTCGATCACCTGTGAGGGCGGATTGTTTGTTGGAAATGAAATTGGCATCCACCTCGTAAACTGTCCCCAGGCGGAAATTGCTTTCTCTCGATTTGAACAGCAATCCTTGGGTGGTGTGATGATGCTCGGTGGCGGCACGCTTCACATCGGCACATCGTCTTTTAGTGACCAAAAACCAAGTGGCTACTCGCATGTTACGCTAGAAAAAGTGACGGCGACTTTGGTGGACGTCGAGTTTGACACGGCAATCCAACCCGACATTCAAGCTCAAGGCGGCAGTGTGTCGCGCAGCGGAGCAGTGCAACCGGCGGATGCAGCGACGGATGCTTTTTCGAAAGCTCTTCGGCAAATTCGATCCGTTGTGGGAGTTCAGAAATCACGAACAACGCTCGAAGCGCTCCTGCACCAAGCCCACGCTGCCAAGGCCCGCCAGGAGCGGGGCTTCGCGAATACACAAGGCGGTTTCCATTGTGTGTTTGAGGGGGATGAGATCGGCACTCTCCAGCGCACCGCGGCCCTGATGGCGACGGCATTAGGGGCCTTGGGTGTGCTGAGTTCGCCACGAGTCGAGGAAGCGAGTCTGCTGGACTTGCTGACGGGAGCCATGTCCGTGGCCGAAGCTGTGGGAAAAGCGCACGGGGGAATCCTCATGCTCACAGCACCCGAAGAACTTCGGCGACGCGATGGCACAGCGAACTATGAAGAGGCGCGCTCCATCCTGCGCACCATACCCGCAGCCTGCGGCGAGGACGTGATTTTTATTCTGTGTGGCCCGAGAGATGTCGTGCGTCCACTGCTCAGAAACTCTGCCGAGATGGAAGAACTTTTTCGAGCCGTGATTTCCTTTCATGTTCCTACCCCGCCAGCGTTAGCCTCGCTTTTTAGTGGCTTTTGCCTCGAGCAGGAAATTTTCATGTCGAGCATGGCGAAGATAAAAGTTCTCCTCATCTTCCACATGCTGGACGACCGGGGGGATCGGCGCTTTTTGAGTATGAACGGTGTTGAAAGGTTATTCTCGCTGGCACAGAGGAGGTATTTGGAACGCTGCAGCCGCCAAGCGGACTTTGAACTCTTTATGGACGTGGCTGATCTGGAGTTGCCGCTGAGCAAGATTGCAGATGAATTGCTCGAATCCCAGCCAGAATTCGCCTCTATCTGCCCTGAGTGTGCTGAGGAAAACCCTTGGCTACCGGGCCTGTCAGACGTTTTTTCGTGTCAAAAATGCGGGCACCACTGGCATCCCGGCTACGGAATTTGGAAGGGATCTTCCTATTACCGAAGGCTGGTTAGTTCTGAGCAAGGCGAAATTCCACTCGAACTCGCCTCACGGCGGAAGCGTGTGCCCTTCGCTCCGTTTGCGAGGTGATTTGCCGATCCGCTCGCCTCGGTCTCATAAGCCTGTTCCTCACTGCCTTGTTTCGGAAGAAATCAGCTACTGGCTCGGTTGCGGGTTTGACTCAGGCTGTGGAACGATGACTGGTTCGGCGCGAGGGGGGGCTTGGCGGATGGCTAGGAGGAGATTCGATTCTCCGGTGCGCCATTTGTAGCCGGTGCCAAATGGTAAGGACTGTGCGCCAGCGGCGAAAGCAGATTGAAGGTCGCTTTGATAGTAGGATTTAAAGATGTCGAGCGTCCCGGAATACGTTCCAAAAAAGAAGCATCTCCATTCCCCATTCAGAAATTCCTTGAGGGGGATGCCGGAATCATCCTGTAAGACAGAGTGTGATTGGGTAAGGATGGCGGCGCGCACTTTTGAAAATGAGGGTTCGTGGAGGAGGTAGGATGCGGATTTCTGGTAGGCATTTGCGGCGCCGAATCGTGCTGCCCACAGGAGCACGCCCGAGTGAGATGCAAGGGAGTCGTTAACAACATTGGCTTGAACATAGTGCACGCGTTGAGGTGCCTCCGCAGGACTGCGCCGGTAAAGAATGCGAACGCCCGGCAGGGTTCCCGCAGCGGTGAGAGGAGAGGCGCCTGTTTCTTGCGTTGATCCGTCCGGCAACACGGCAAAAAACTCGACCGCCATCACTTCCGCGCCGCTCATAGCCAAGAATGTAAGCATTACCGGCAGCACACCCTGAAAGTCCGTCGCTACGAGATCTTCTTTCATATCCTTCGTGATAAAATAGCCGTAAGAAAGGATAACCGAAGTCGCCTCGCGCAGCTTCGTGAAGGCAATTGCTTGAGCTGCGGGGTCGAGATTTTCGGGCTCAGGTAGAGAGCCAACAGATTCCAATCCCCCAAGCAGGATATCGGGAGCGGTGGGGTAAAAGGCCATGGCGTGTAAGAGATCCGGGCCACCGAAAAAATAGACGAGAGGCAGTGCCAAGTTGATGCGAGGCGAGAGTTCTTGAGATGACCATTCCAGCATGGGAGAGAAATAAAATTCGTTAAAACGCGCCCACATTTTCTCAAACATGGCTGCGTGCTTCTGATAGAAGGCATCGCCTTGTGCCGCCGCGAGTGGGGAAGTCGCCGGCAAGGGCACGCCGGCGAGAAACTTCGCCCGTGCGTCAAGGAGTGCCCAATCGGCTGTCGCAGGTTCTGCTCGACGGACTTCTTGGCCGAAAGCCATGGGCAGCACCAAAATGCCGAAAGCGAGGAGATAGACTTTCACGAAACGTTAAGCGAAGGGAGCTGCCTGTGCCTGAGGAAGGCCCGCTGCGGGCTCGGCTGGCTTGGCAAGAATGGCGTAGCCGAGCGTCGCCGTGGTCGCTCATAAAAAGACGAGTGGCACGTCGGAAAGATGGGACTACGCAAAGGCCGCAAGCCAGAGTAGCGCGCGGTTGTACACTGCGTCGTTCTACCGACCGGTTTATCGGCCATATCTCCCCCCTACAAGGTGGGATTGCGGATTGGCCGAAAGGCCTCGCTC
>Ga0163147_10007134_pt1 | contig 12809 bp, 10 predicted proteins | sample OliLakLV19MP6G1_FD_148597 | JGI IMG/M metagenome (GOLD analysis project Ga0163147, IMG submission 148597) | Freshwater microbial mat bacterial communities from Lake Vanda, McMurdo Dry Valleys, Antarctica- Oligotrophic Lake LV.19.MP6.G1 | ecosystem: Environmental > Aquatic > Freshwater > Lake >...
CCGCGCGCATCTGCCGGGTGGTGTTCGCCGAGGATCAGCAATACGCCGGACCCTGGCGCCTCGATACCCCCGCCGCCGGCAGCGCGGTGCTGGTGGTGCAGCCCAAGGGTGGCGCGGAACGTCGGCTGAAGCTGGTGCTGACTGGCAAGCACCTGGTGGCCGACGGCGGCCTGCCATTGGCTCAAGCGCCTCGCTGATGGAGGAGCGCCTCCTCGGGGCGACGGGCATCCGCGTCTCGGCGATCGGGGTCGGCGCGTGGCAACTGGGCGGGCCGCTCCGGCTCGATGGCAAGGTCGACGGCCATCCCGATGTCGGCGAAGCCACGGCCATCGACCTCATTCGCCGCTGCGGCGACGACCTCGGCATCACCCTGGTCGACACTGCCGAACAGTACGGCGCTGGCGAGAGCGAGCGCCGGGTCGGCTTGGCGCTGGAAGGCCGGCGCGAGCGCTGGGTGATCTCGACCAAGTTCGGTGCGCGCGTCGGGCCGCACGGCGAGCGCGTCAACGATGCCAGCGCCGTCGGGGTTGCCCTGGCGCTCGAGGGCTCGTTGCGCCGGTTGCGCACCGACCGCATCGATATCTACCTCGGTCATGTCGCGCCCGACCCGCGCGAACTCGACGGCGTGGCGCGCGCCCTCGCCGAGGCCAAACGCGCGGGCAAGATCCGCGCCGCCGGCATCTCGACCGCCAACCCCGAGTACTGCTCCTGGTTTGCCGAGCACGGCATCCTCGACGTAGTGCAGTACCCGCGCAGTCTGCTTTCGCACGACGAGGATCCGCTATGGGCAGCGGTTGCCGGCGTGGGCGGCATCGTGCGCGGCGCCTTCGCTGGCGGCAGGCTGAGTGGCAAGTACTTCGCCGAGGCACCGCGCTTCGCCGCCGACGACATCCGCGCCGGTCGCTTCACCGGCGAGGCCGGCGCCGAGGCTTTCCGCCGCTGCGCCGTCTTCGCTGAACTGGTCACGCCGATGCGGACCATGCCCCAGGTGGCGTTGCGCTGGCTGCTTGATCTGCCTGGGACGCACAGCGTTGTCCTCGGGGCCAAAACGTTGGCTGAGTACTCCGATGCCGCAGGGGGTTGTGCGGTTCCGCCGCTGACGGCTGGTGAGCGGGCGCGGATCGCGGAGTTGCGTTCGCTCGCTGGGTGACGCTCGCAAATCCGTAGCGGCTGCCGCTCGATGGACGGCGCTCTCAACGCAAAGACCCACGGCGATGCCGTGGGTCTTTGGTCTCCGCTTGGGCGCATGTCCGCCTGAGGCGGACATGCTCTCAATAGACGGCGCCGGCGATCGGCTTGTCGTCTTCCTTCAGCTCGGTGATCATGCTTTCGACGGTCAGCATCAGACCGGCGACCGAGGCGGCGTTCTGCAGCGCGACGCGGGTGACCTTGGCGGGGTCGACGACGCCGGCCTTGACCAGGTCCTCGAACTCGCCCTTGCGGGCGTTGTAGCCGAAGTTGCCCTTGTTGGCGAGGATCTCGGCGACGATCACGGCGCCGTTCTTGCCAGCGTTCTCGGCGATCTGCTTCGCCGGGGACTCGACCGCCTTGAGCACGATCTCGGCGCCCAGCTTCTGATCATGGTCGAGGCCCTTGGCCACGTCCTCGATCGCCTTCTTGGCGCGCAGCAGCGCGACGCCGCCGCCGGGGACGATGCCTTCTTCGACCGCTGCGCGGGTGGCGTGGAGGGCGTCCTCGATGCGCGCCTTCTTCTCCTTCATCTCGGGCTCGGTCGCCGCGCCAACGTTGATCACCGCCACGCCGCCGGACAGCTTGGCCAGGCGCTCCTGGAGCTTCTCCTTGTCGTAGTCGCTGGTGGTGACGTCGATCTGCTGCTTGATCTGGTTGATGCGACCCTGGATGTCGGCCTTCTTGCCGGCGCCTTCGATGATCGTCGTGGTCTCTTTGTCGATGGTGACGATCTTGGCGGTGCCGAGGTCGGCCAGTTCGACGTTCTCAAGCTTCTCGCCGAGGTCCTCGGCGAGGAACTTGGCGCCGGTGAGCACGGCGATGTCCTGGAGCATGGCCTTGCGGCGATCGCCGAAGCCGGGCGCCTTGACTGCGCAGACGTTGAGGGTGCCGCGCAGCTTGTTGACGACGAGCGCGGCGAGGGCCTCGCCCTCGACCTCTTCGGCGATGACGAGCAGCGGCTTGCCGGCCTGGGCGACCTTCTCGAGCAGCGGCAGGAACTCGCGCAGGTTCGAGATCTTCTTCTCGTAGACCAGGATCAGAGGCTTCTCCTGGTTCACTTCCTGGGCCTCGTTGCCGGCGGCGAAGTAGGGCGAGCTGTAGCCCTTGTCGAACTGCATACCTTCGACGAGGTCGAGCTTGGTCTCGGTGCTCTTGGCCTCTTCGACGGTGATGACGCCGTCCTTGCCGACCTTGTCCATCGCCTCGGCGAGGAGCTTGCCGATCTCCTCGTCGGAGTTGGCGCTGATGGTGCCGACCTGGGCGATTTCGGCCGAGCTCTTGATCTTGGTCGAGAGCTTGGCGATCGCGTCGACAGCGGCCTGCACGGCCTTATCGATGCCGCGCTTCACCTCGGTGGGGTTGGCGCCCGAGGTGATGATCTTGAGGCCTTCACGGTAGATCGCCTCGGTGAGCACGGTCGCGGTGGTGGTGCCGTCGCCGGCGACCTTGGAGGACTTCTCGGCGACCTCCTTCACCATCTGCGCGCCCATGTTCTCGAAGGGGTCCTTGATCTCGACTTCCTTCGCGACGGTGACGCCGTCCTTGGTGACGTTCGGCGCGCCGAACGACTTCTCGATGACCACGACCTTGCCGGTCGGGCCCATGGTGACCTTGACCGCGTCATTCAGGGTCTGGATGCCCTGGAGGATCTTGCGACGCGCGTCGTCGCCGAACATCATCTGCTTAGCCATAAAAGTGATTTCCTAGAGTTTGGTTTGTTTAAATTGGATGGAGGGGGCAGGCGCGGAGCGCCGATCGTTGGGGGAGGCCGCCTGATGCGGCTCCCCCAACACTAGCCGAGCTTAGCCAGGATGTCGTTCTCGCGCAGGATGACGACCTCGTCGCCTTCGACGGTGATCTCGCTGCCCGAGTACTTGCCGAACAGGATCAGGTCGCCGACCGCGACGTCGGGCTTGGCGCGCTCGCCGTTGTCCAGCAGCTTGCCCGGACCGACGGCCAGGACCTTGCCCTGCTGCGGCTTCTCTTTGGCGTTCTCGGGCAGGACGATGCCGCCCGTGCTCTTCTCTTCGGCTTCGGTGCGCTTGACGACGATGCGGTCGTCGAGCGGCTGGATGGTGATCTGCTTCTTCGCGGCGGTGGCCATGGTGGAGTCCTTAAATCGAGGTTTGTGTGTTTGAGTAAAGAGAACGTGTGGAGGTCAGGTGGCTTCCAACCTGCCCCTGTTTCCCGTTGCCAGGGGGGCAGGCCGAAGGCCGTTGTTGGGGGGCGGTGCCCCCAACTGATGAGCTTAGAAATCTCCCATTCCGCCCATGCCACCCATTCCGCCCATGCCGCCGCCCATCTCGTCATCGTCGCCGCCGCCGTGGCCGCCGCCCTTGGCGCCGCCCCTCTTGGGCTCTTTGACCTCGGCGATCATGGCTTCGGTGTTGAGCAACAGCGTCGCGACCGACGCGGCGTTGATCAGGGCCGACTTGGAGACCTTGACCGGGTCGATGACGCCAGCCTTGATGAGGTCTTCGAAGACGTTGGTCTTGGCGTTGTAGCCGACCGCGCCCTTCTCTTTGCTGACGCGGTTGGCGATGACTTCGCCTTCCTGGCCGGCGTTCTCGGCGATGGTGATCGTCGGCAGGCGCAGCGCGGCCTTGATGATGTTGGCGCCGATGCGCTCGTCGCCCTTGATGTCGGCCTTGTCGAGCGCTTCGATGGCGCGGATGTAGGCGGTGCCGCCGCCGGCGACGATGCCTTCCTCGACCGCGGCGCGGGTGGCGTGGAGCGCGTCGTCGACGCGGTCCTTACGCTCCTTCATCTCGGCTTCGGTAGCGGCGCCGACCTTGATCACCGCCACGCCGCCGGCCAGCTTGGCCAGGCGCTCTTGCAGCTTCTCGCGGTCGTAGTCGCTCTTGGTGTCCTCGATCTCCTTGCGGATCGACTTGATGCGGCCCTGCACGTCGGCGCGCTTGCCGGCGCCTTCGATGATCGTGCAGTTCTCTTTGTCGACGCGCACCGACTTGGCGCGGCCGAGGTCGGCGAGCTCGATATTCTTCAGCTCGATGCCGAGGTCCTCGAAGATCGCCTTGCCGCCGGTGAGGGTGGCGATGTCCTGCAGCATGGCCTTGCGGCGATCGCCGTAGCCCGGCGCCTTGACGGCGCAGCACTTGAGGATCTTGCGCATGTTGTTGACGACGAGGGTGGCGAGGGCCTCGCCCTCGACGTCCTCGCTGATCACCAGCAGGCTCTTGCCGGCCTTGGCGACCTTCTCGAGCACGGGCACGAGTTCCTGCACCGAGGTGATCTTCTTCTCGACGATCAGGATCAGCGGCTCTTCCAGGTCGGCGGTCAGCTTGTCGCCGTTGGTGATGAAGTTCGGGCTGATGTAGCCGCGGTCGAACTGCATGCCTTCGACGACGTCGACCTCGTCCTTGATGCCCTTGCCTTCTTCGACGGTGATGACGCCATCCTCGCCGACCTTCTGCATCGCGTCGGCGATCTGCTTGCCGATCTCCATCTCGTTGTTGGCCGAGATCGAGCCGACCTGGGCGATGGCCTTGAAGTCGCCCTTCACCTTGACCGCCTGCTTGTCGAGGTTGGCCACGACGGCGGCGACGGCCTTGTCGATGCCGTTCTTGATGTCGAGCGGGTTAAGGCCGGTGGCGACCGCCTTGAGGCCCTGGGCGAAGATCGCTTCGGCGAGCACGGTGGCGGTGGTGGTGCCGTCGCCGGCCTGGGTGCCGGTCTTGGAGGCGACCTCCTTGACCATCTTGGCGCCCATGTTCTCGAACGGGTCGCGCAGCTCGATCTGCTCGGCGACGGTGACGCCGTCCTTGGTGACCTGGGGCGAGCCGTAGCTCTTGTTGATGACGACGTTGCGTCCCGAGGGTCCGAGGGTGCACTTCACCGCGGCCGCGAGTTTCGCGACACCGGTGCGGACCTTCTCGCGGACTTCTTCGTTGAAGACGATCTTCTTGGCTGCCATGTGGCTTCTCCTGACGGAATGACTCGATGTGGGGGGCCGGAACTGAACGTTGAGCCCTCGATAGCGAGGTGCGTGCCAGAGGACAACTGCCTGTTTTTACTCGACTTAAGACGCCAATTCCGCTCGCGAGAGGGCCGCTTGGCCGGCCTCTGAGTCAGAGTGACATGCGCCCGGAGACGCCTCGACCCTCCCGGCGCAGGCGGGGAGGGTCGAGGCGGCGGCGCGGCGGATGCCAGGGCTTATGGGGAAGGGCTGGTCGACTTCTTGGCGGTGTTGACCGGAGCCGGGGTCGCCGTGGTTGGACTCGGCGTCGCGCTCGGCGTGGTCGCCGGCACCGGGGTGGTGGCGGTTTGCGGAGTGCCCTCGGAGCTCTCGCTCTTGGCGCGGCTGGAGTAGTCCGAGCTGCGGTTGTAGTCGGTCTCCCAGAAGCCGTTGCCCTTGAAGATCACGCCACCGCCCAGGCTGACCAGGCGGGTCACCTTCTGCTTTTTGCACTGCGGACACTTCTTGTGTGCATCGTCCTTGATCGACTGGAAGGTTTCCACGATGCCGCAGGTCGGGCAGGCGTATTCATAGGTCGGCATGGCAAACTCCGGGACATGCGGCAGCGATGGCAAAAGCTGCAGGGACGGCGGGCTCGCATTCTAGCAATCCGGCAGATGCTGACAACTCCGCGATGAAAGCCTTAGGAGTTCAGGGTGGAAGTGGTCGTAACGGGAACCGATACCGGGGTCGGCAAGACCAGCATCGTTCTGCATCTGATCGCAGGCCTGCGCCGACGCGGCCGGCGGGTGTGGCTGCATAAACCGGTCGCCTGTGGTGATTGGCAGGACGGGCAAGCCGACGACGGACGGACGCTGACGGCCGTGTGCGATCCCGAGCAGCCGGTGGCCGGGGTGTGCCCCTTCCAATTCCCGGAACCGGCCGCCCCCCACCTCGCCGCGCACGCGGCTGGGCAGGCGCTGCCATTCGCCGCCTTGGTCGGCAACCTCGCTGCCGTCCGGGGCGAGCACGATTTGCTGGTCGAAGGCGCCGGCGGCCTGCTCACGCCGCTGGCCGATGATCGCAGCACCCTGGCCGATCTGATCGGGGGCACGGGGATCCCGCTGCTGATCGTGACCCGGCCCGACCTGGGCACCCTCAATCACACGGCCCTGACCGTGGCCTGCGCCCGCGCGCGCGGTCTGCGCGTGCTCGGCCTGGTGCTGAACCGGGCGCGCCCGTCGCTGACGGGTCTCGCCACCGACCACGCCGCAGGCGAACTCGCGGCCCAGTGTGGGCTGCCTTTGCTGGCCGACCTCGCGCATGGCGCGCCGTCCGAGGCCGCGGTGGCAGCGCTTGCCGATGCGGTGCTCAGCGCGCACCATCACGCAGGCACTGCATGATCCAATTCGCGCCCCGCACCACCAAGCCACGCCTGAAACGCTGGGGCCATCGCCTGGTGCGCTTCGTGCGCATGGTGGTGATGCTCGAAGACACTCCGCGTCGCATCGCGCTGGGTTCGGCGATCGGGATCTTCTTCGCGGCCCAGCCGTTCGTCGGCAGCCAGATGGCGGTGGCGGCGCTCGTGTCACGTTTGACCCGCGCCAGCGTGCTCGCCAGCCTGCCGTGGACCTGGCTGACGAACCCGCTGACCGTGGCTCCGTTCTACTATGCGACTTATCGACTCGGCTGCCTGTTCTGGCCGGACGACAAGGAAGTGAGCTATGAACGCATCCGCGGCGTCTTCACCCAGGTCGAAGCGATGGGCTTCATCCATTTCTTCAAAGGCGGTTGGCGCGAGGTGCTGCGTCTGCTCGCCGACATCGCACTACCGTTGCAGATCGGAGCGCTGGTGGTCGGGGTGGTGGCTGGCGTCCTCGGTTTCATCGCCGTGCGGCGCCTGGTGACCGCCGCTCAGCACCGTCGAGCGCGGCGCCGGCTCGGCTGGTTGTCCGCCCTGGCCCTGGCCAATCCTCCGGGCGAGGTCGAGCCGACCCCGCCCGGCGTCGAGCCCATCACGCCAGCCCTCCCCATCCCAGCCGACCACCTGCGCACGACCGAGGCCCACCCATGACGCGAAGCATGCTGCTGATCGTTCTCTTCAGCGCGCTGGTCCGCATTGCCGCGGACGACGCCGCCGCGCTGCCGAAAATGCCCGAGCATCAGCCGTACACCGCCCGCCTGATGGTCCACAATCCCAACGACAAGGCGGTCAAGGTCGCCCGCATCGAGGCGAGCTGTTCCTGCGCCAAGCAGGAGTTGGGCACCACGTTCCTTTTGCCGCACGCGACCACCACGTTGGATCTGGTGGTGGACAATGCCAACCGCTCGGGCGACCAGCACCTCGGTGTCACCCTCTACCTCAGCGATCCCGACCTCGACCCGATCGAGGTGGTCACGCGCTGGCACGTGCAGGCTAATATCGCGGTCGATTCGCTGGCAACCGCGGTCGAAACCCTCGCCCGTCCCGCTCTGGCATTCCGCGACATCTACCGCTTCCCCGCCAAAGTCAGACCGGACGAGCTGCACAAACTGCGCAAGCGCATCCGCTTGGAGAGTCCCGCGGAGACCGCCCCCGTGGATGGGCTGCGCGTGCTGGGGATCGAGTACGTTGGCGACCTGTGGCGCTTCACCCCGCAGAGCCAGGCCGACGGCAGCATCCTGCTGCTCGCGGATGCGCGCGATGTCGATGGCGTGGTCAGCGAAGGCCTGCGCGAAGAGGTCGCCACCGTGCTGACCAATCATCCGCACAAGCCGCGTATCGCGCTGCGTTTCATCACCTACATCGGCAAGGATGCCGGTGCCGTGGTGCTCGATCCGGATTCGCTCGACGCCAAGCTGCAGCGCGAGCCGCCTTCCGCGCCCTAGCTAGGAGCCTGTCGGGGATAACGAGCGATGCTGGCGACGCGGATCGGATGGCAGATCCAAGACCCGCCCCGGTGTCCTGTTCTGAATCGATGCTGAAAATGCCAGCTTTCGACGGCTCCACCTGATCAGGTTCGTCCCTGGCAGCTCGACCCGTCCACCCTGGCGAAGGGCAAGGCCACGGGTGGCAAGGACCCGTCGGGATCGGACACTTTCATGAGCAGCCGGTCGACGGCGGCCTTCCCCAGGGCCCGGCAGGGGATCACCAGGGTGGTGAGCATCGTATCCATGGCTCGCCAGGGCTGATGGGCGCAGCAGATCAGCGAGACATCCCGGGGAAGCTGCAGACCGAGCCGGTCGGCGGCCACCAGACAGGCCTCAGCATCAGTGGCGTGGTAGCAGAAGACCGCGGTGGGCCGCTGCTCCTGACTGAGCAGACGCTCAGCGGCGGCTACGCGAGCGGGAAAGGTGAGGTCGCCGATCTGGTTGTGGGGACCCGGCAGCAGCGGCAGGCCAGCCTCATTGAGGGCGGCGGCGCAGCCGGCCGGCCGGTCGCGGACGCTGTAATGGGACGTGGCGAGGTCGACCTCCCGGGCAGCGGAGAAGTCGTAATGCGCATAAGCGATGCGGCGGTGCCCGAGCCTGAGCAGGAACCTCCCGGCCTGGTACCCGGCGTCGAGATCGTCCGGATGCACGCAGTCCGACCGGGTTCGGAAATTGAGCCCGATGGCCGGAATGCGGCTGCTGGCGATGCTCTCGACCAGGGCTGGGGGGAGGCCCAGGCCATCCATGAGCAGCATCCCGTCGCAGGAGATCTCCCGCAGCAGGCGAGGGAAGTCGGCACGGCTGGCCAGCTGCTCCGCCGTCACGCGGGAAAAGAGCAGGTGGAGATCATGCACATCCATCCTGTCGCCGACGCCATCAAGGATGGACAGCATGTGATCCCAGGTCGCCTGGACGCACATGAGCAGTGCGATGGTGCCGAATCGGCCTTGCTTCACCGCCACCGCGGCGGCATTGCGTCGGTAGCCGAGCTGCCTCGCCATCTCCTCGATCTGCCGCACGCGCTGATCGCTTATGCGGTTTTGGCGGCCTTTGCCGTTGAGTACGTAGGACACGGTAGCCGGTTGGACTCCGACGGCCTTGGCGATGTCCCTGATGGTGGCCATTGACTCAGGTTACCCGACCTCGGGGTGGGCGCCACCAAGGGCCCAGGTAGCGCTGGAGGGAGCTGACAGGGCGGAGAATCAAAGGCGATAGCAGCAGCATGCCTGCATCTTTGGGGAACGCAGGACTCACCCTCAACGTCGCGTTCGACGTTCGCGGTTCGACCTTGGGATACATTGGCATATGCCGAAGGCTCAGCTCATCCGGAGGGTGATCACTCCTGACGCCGGAAGTGATTGCGGCGATACGTCGAACGGCGAAACGGCGAACGCGCTGTCTAGGCTCACTCAAGCAACCCCCGCGAGATCCCGCTGCTTCGTCCAGTGGCGCTTGCGAATCCTGACCCGGGTCCAATGCCCGCCTGGCAACGGACTTGCGCCAGACTCCGTGGTTGTCCGGTCACATATGCTGAATATATTCGTTTAAGCTCATCGAAGGAGATCGCCATGTCAGCACCCCGCATCTTCACCCTGGCCCTGCTCGTCGGTCTAGTCACCGCCGCCAGCGCCGCCGAACTGGTCCTCACGCCCACCGAACTGGTGCTGGTCGACGGGCGCAAGGTACAGGGCCAGCTTGCCGCCGAACTGGACACCCACCTGATCGTCTATTCGCCGGGCCTGGGCACGATCAAAAGCTTCCGCAAGGAATTCGTCGCCAGCTACACCAAGGATAAGAAACCGGTCAATGTCTCAGCGCCGCGCGCGCTGACGCCCGAGGACCTGAAGATCAACTTGGACTGGAACGGCTGGCTTGATGCCGCCCCCGACAAGGGTCCGAAACCGGCCTATGCCACCCAGAAATGGTCACCGCCCAAACGCCTGATGGTGTGGAAGAACCTGGGCGGACAGCCACAGAACGGGACCTACGACATCTCGCAGGGGAAGGTCAAATGCATGGTCGGTCAGGCCGCAGACGCCGGCAATTGGCTGGTCCTCGGTGCGCCCTTGGAGGGCCAGGCCTGGGATCTTGACACTGACCTTATCCTCCCCGGCGTCGAGGAGGGGAAATCCTACCAGGTCACTGCCGGTGATGTCTCCTTCCGACATGTTTCGGCCGAGAATCACGCCCAGTTCCTATGCCATCAGATGCGCATCCAGGGCAATGTCTGGATCCACGAGCGAGGTCGCGTCCAGGTCGCCGCGGTCAAAGAAGGCACCTTCGTCGGTCCGTTCCATACCGTCATCTTCCTGGACCGCCCGCCGATCGGTGAGCTGATCACCAAGGAATGGCGACGCGCATGGGCGCGTAACAGCAACTGCGATCCGGAAGGATACAAGATCGTCCGCTCGGGCAGTTGGGACTTTGGCGGCTACCGGCTGGCCCAGTACATCTTCATCAAGAAGGACCCCGGCGCCTCGGTGGAATTCTTGGGTAATATCATATCCGGGGACAAGTTCTGGTGCTTTTCCGGCACCACCATCCTCGGCCCCGACTGCGCGGTGATGGCAGACACCCGAAATGGAGACTGGGTGATGAAGGATGCGACCCTGCAGCTCATGTCCGGTGCCACCTGGGGCAAGTTCCAGAACAAGCTCACTCTCAACGATCAGGGCATCGACGGGACGGTGGAGTTCGGGACGGCGGAACGGCCTCTGACCAAGGACGTCATCGTCGCGACCAGCTGGAAGGACTACTCGGGACTCTTTCATGAGTCCAACAACAGTGGCACCTACAGCGGATTCAGCGTGGCGGCGCAGGGGAAGCTGCGCATGCATAGCGCCGACCCGACCAGTGCTCGCGTGGTCTTCCGCTACCTGGACCGGGACGGAGGCATCGCATGGTGCAATAAGCGCAACGGCGGCCACGGAAATCCGTTCTACAAGGAGCTGAACAAACGCATCGATGTCACCTTCCTCGGCGACGTCGAGATGGACGGCGTGGTCTTCGAGGACGTCCACCGAGGCGGCGTCCGCCTCGGCAACCTGGGTATGAAGGGGAAAATCAAAAACGTCACCTTCGGCAAGAACTGCGGCAGCGCCAAGCCCGACGAGATGTTCGCGCTCTACGAGCAGGGCAAGCCGCCCCTCGGGTGGCTTGAGGACCCGGTGGTGATCAAGGCGATGGGAAAATGAAACGTGCAGGACCCGGCCTGGGCCTGGCGCCACATCGCCCCGGCCAGCCCTCCCAAGCAAGCTCCGTCCCGTGATGCCGGACCAATGAGGATACCACAGCCATGACCAAACCCACGCTCCCGATTTTAGAGAGCCGGAATGACCAGGGTCAGGCCGCCCGTCCGTCTGGCTTTGGCCGCTTCCGGCGCCGTGCGCCTGCGCTCCTGCTGCTCGTCCTCTTGCTGGGTCCGGCCCTGCTGCACAGCGCCGAGGACATCCGCTTCCCCGCTGACGGCATCCTCGCCGACGCCAAGGAGTGCGGGGCCAAGGGCGATGGCGTCACCGACGACACCGCCGCCCTCATCGCCACCTTCGCCAAGGGCGGGGGCAAGATGGGCATCATCTACATCCCCGCCGGCACCTACCTGGTCTCGGGCCCGCTCTTCGGCAGCGGCGCCTTCCTGCGCTGGACCTACATCCAGGGCGCCGGCAGGGACCGGACCATCATCAAGCTCAAGGACAACTGCCCCGGCTACCAGGATCCCAAGAACCCCCTGTGGCTGGTCTCGGCCCTGCCCGACACGGCGCCCTGCCCCTGCTTCTCGGGCAAGGACAAAGGCTGCAACATCGCCTTCGACATCCAGATCAACGACCTGACCCTGGACACCGGCAGCGGTAATCCTGGCGCCATCGGCATGCATTACCTCTGCAGCAACACGGGCGGGATCAAGAATCTGACCATCCGCTCCGGCGACGGCCAGGGCGTCACCGGCCTGGACATGCACCACTACGGCCAGGGACCCTGTCTAGTGAAAGGCGTGATCATCAGCGGCTTCGACTGCGGGCTGTGGACCAAGCGCGAACGCTACCAGAACACCTTCGAGGACATCCGCCTGGAGAACCAGCGGGTGGTCGGCCTGCGCAACGAAGGCCTGCCCATCACCATCCGCAAGCTGGTCAGCAAGAATAAGGTGCAGGCCATCAGCAATGGGAATTCCGGCGAGTGGATCGGGCAGCTCGTGCTCATCGACTCTGAGCTGGGCGGCGGCGACCCCGAGCAGGTTGCGATCAGCAACGACGGCTCGCTGTTTCTGCGCAATGTCACCATATCCGGCTACAAGGCGGCGGTGGACAACAAGGGCACGCAGGTTCCCGGGCCGCTGGTGAAGGAATGGTTTTCCGACGAGTGGCAGACCCTCTTCCCCAGCGCCAAGCGCTCCCTGGGCCTGGCGATCAAGGACACCCCCGAGTTCCCCTACGAACCGCTCAGCGCCTGGGAGAGCGTGCGCGCGCATGAGAACAAGGTGGTGGGCGACGATTGGGGCCCGGCCATCCAGGCCGCCATCGACGCAGGAAAGACGACCGTGTACTTCCCCAAGAACTCCGGCCGCAAGGACGCCAAGGGCAAGGAGGACTGGAGTTATCCCATCCGCTCCACGGTGATCGTGCGCGGGGCCGTGCGGGTCATCCAGGGCTGCGGCGCAGAGCTTCGGGTGGACGAGAAAGCCCTCGCCGGCCAGCCCGGCTTCCGCATCGAGAAGGGCGTTCCCGACACGGTCTTCTTCGAGAAGTTCTCCTGGCCCGGCTCGCGGCGCACCTCCCCAAGCATCGTCCATGCC
>Ga0163147_10007135_pt1 | contig 12808 bp, 9 predicted proteins | sample OliLakLV19MP6G1_FD_148597 | JGI IMG/M metagenome (GOLD analysis project Ga0163147, IMG submission 148597) | Freshwater microbial mat bacterial communities from Lake Vanda, McMurdo Dry Valleys, Antarctica- Oligotrophic Lake LV.19.MP6.G1 | ecosystem: Environmental > Aquatic > Freshwater > Lake >...
TTTCCAGATATCTTTGCCATGCTCGCTGAGTTGAGTGGCGTTGCGGTACCGCGCCTGAGCGTACCATATGGAATGGTGCTTACTGTTGCTCATATCTCTGATGCGATCAGCCGAATAACTGGCCAACCCTCAATGATGCCCGTCGAAGGAATCAAGACGCTGCGCGAGCCACGGTATACATCATCGGCCAGGGCCATCCGCGAACTCGGGGCAACCTTTCGGCCATTTAAGGAGACGCTGCGAGACGAACTGGACTGGTTCGTTCGTAACAGGCCGCAGCTGGTAGGGAGCGCAATGCGCCTGTCGCCGAATCAGAGTAGCTAGCACAACATAGAAAGGACGTTGCGTAAAAATCCGCATTTTTATGGTCTAAAGAAAGCAACCGACTGACCTATGCTACCTCCATCAGCAGTACATTACCGAAATTGTACTGCTGGAGGCCGAAGCAAGTGATGGAGGAGACAATTCCATGAAGATGCCCACTCGCCCAAATGGTTATGTTCGCTTCTTTACACCGGATCGTGCGCTTGTCCAGCGTCGTGCGCGCCAATTGAGTGCGCTGGTTCTGTCGGCAGCTCTGCTGGGAGCATGCGGCAACAATCAAGGAGCACCTCCGACAAATACCCCTGTTTCGACTGCGACAGCAACTGCGGTTGCCATGCTCACGCCCACTGCTGAACCACCCACGGCGACAGCGATCCCGTGTGCAGATTGGAAAGAATCGGTTGTACAGATTGTGATCAGCATTTTCGTTTACGTGCTCACAGCCGCATAGTACATGAATTGCCTTTTTCTGAACCTGTGGCGCAGCCTGCCGTATAAAGATGAGATGTTGCGCTTGTATTGCTTTAGCTGATCAGCTGTAACTGCCAGCCGGTGCGCTCCTGAAAGGCCGCCGCTAGATCTGCGACAGGCAGCGTTGGTGCCCGATCAATCCGTACTGTGAGCATATGATTCGGCCAATCGAAGCGATAGGACCCAACGCGTGCCGTTTCGGCGGCCTGCAATACTTCCTGTATCACTTCAATCAGATTGCTCTCGTTTGGTCGATCAAGGATCACCACATGCCAGCCAGTCTCCTCGGCCAGGTAGGTCAGCGTTGCCGCATACTGGCGTGCGGCAACCAATGGGAAGGTGCAGTGCAGTGCCAGCAACGAACTATTCAACACAGCAACGCGCACTAACTCATTGGCAGTGAATGCCTGGCGCACAAGCTGCAATGCCTGGTTCTGCTCAATCGGCATGCGCCATTCGGGTGGTGCCGCAACGATCAGCACCTCATTTGGAATAGCGATGCGGGCTGCCTGTGCTGGAAGAAACGTTGGTTCCGTTGGTGCCTGTTGATCTGCACCAGGGGCGCTAATCACCAATCGCCAGCCTGTCTGTGCATAAAATTCAGCGATGAGCGCCTGCTGATCGAGTGGCCCACTGCCACGCAGGCGCAGTTCGATGGTTCGTTGCTGGATGCGAATCGATGGTGTGCTCTCCAGTGCCCACCCACTTGGAATCAAGGCACGGGCTACTTCGCTGAGTTTGCCCTGGTGTGCATCCGGGCGAACGCTGATCGTGAGGCCGGGCAATTGTTCGTGCAGGGCTACAAGTTGGCGATCATAGCGCATCAGAGCAACATCGGGGAAGTGAAAACTGAGCGTAACTGCGCCACTCACCGGATCAATGCTGCGCCGATAGAGATCAGCGGCATCGCCAAATGTCGAACTGATGATCTCCTGAATCCGCTGCGCATTGACGCCACCGCTGGTGCTGATCAGCGCCGCTGGCCCAGCACTCTCAGGCGAGGGTGTCGATACAAGCTGGTCCACCTTTAGCTTCCACAGATCCGCAACCCCATCAAGCACACTCAGGCCAATCGTCGTGCCAGCAAGGCCAAGAACCTGTTGCAGCTCTGCGATCTGTTGTGGATCAACGTTCGGGCCATACCAAAGCCTTCCTAGGTCGTGCGTACTTACAATTGTCGGGCCATTACTAGCAAGCGGAATAGCTGCACGGAGTTGTGGAAGCGTTGCAACCGTTAATGCTTGGCCGTTACCAATCGCCGCTGGAATGGGCGGCACCTGGGCGCTGCGCGGAGCAACAGGCCGCGAGGTAGCGGGTGTGAAAGTAATCAGATCGCCATCGTTGGGCAGCGCAACTTCGACACCGCTGATACTGCGTAATTGGGCTGCCAGCGCAGCGCGGGCCTCTGGATCACCATGCACCAGCGCCACCAGCTTGGGTTTTGCCTGCCGCACCAGTGCCGTTAGCTCAAGCCCATCGGCGTGGGCACTCAGGTTATAGCGATCAATTCGGCAGCGCACAGCCAGTGATTGCGTGCCAAGTGGGATGCTTACATCAGCCCGGCCAATCGCATCGAGCAAGCGCCGCCCAGGTGCTTCCTCATCCTGGTAGCCTGTCAGAAAGATAGCTGCATCGGAGTTGCCAACCAGCCGTTCGGCATACCACAGGCTTGGCCCACCGGTGAGCATGCCACTGGAGGTGATGATACAGGCCGGTGGCCCGGCCAGAACGCGCTCACGTTCGAGTTGTGTCGTTATATCGCGCACTCCACGCCCGAAAAAAATCGGGTAGCCACGATCAATTGTTCGTTGGAGGCGTGGAGCGAGCGCTTCACGAATCCCAACATAGGCAGCACAGACTGCACGCACCAGGCCATCGACCACAATCGGGAATTCCGGGATACTGCCACGCCGTTGGGCATCACGCAGGATCAGGATGACCTCCTGTGCGCGCCCGAGTGCAAATGCGGGAATCAGCACATGGCCATGCGTTACGGCCTCTGCAACCGATTGAGCCAGGCGGGCCTCTTCCTGGGTGCGGCTGGCATGCAACCGGGCACCATAGGTACTTTCCAACACCAGCACATCCGGGTGCGTGAGCGCAAGCGTTGTTGCACCAAGAATAGTGCGTTGTGGAGTAACGCTGACATCGCCAGAGATCACCAGCCGACCATCGGCAGCCGCGATTCCATAGCTCACCGCACCAGCAATATGGCCAGCATGGCTGGCTGTCACAACCAGATTGGGCAGTTCCAGCAATTGGTTCGCGCCAAGGTGAATCGGTCGTAATCGGCTCAACACTGCGGCAACCTGGGCGGCATCGAACAATGGCAGTTCAAGCTCGTTTGCAGCCCGCCGTTCCATCACACGCAGGGCATCGGCCAGCATTACTTCCATCAGGCGGATGGTTGCACTGGTGGCATAGATCGGCGTGGCCGGAAAAACACTAGCGATAATCGGCAGTGCCCCAATATGATCGGCGTGGGCGTGAGTCACAAGAATAGCGTCAAGCCCTTGGCCAGAAAGCGCCGTCATGTCGGGCAGGCGGTCGCTTCCGCCCATCCGCACACCAGCATCGATCAGGATACGCCGCTCGCCGATCTCGGCCAGAATGCAGCTTGCGCCAACTCCACTGGCACCGCCAAGAAACTGAATCTGCATGCGTTGGCCTACCTACAACAGAAGTCAGGAGTCAGAAGTCAGAAGCAATCACCATAATACCTGTGAGTATAGCGGCCCGATTGACCAACCGTCAAGAGAGGTTCGCCTTGGGTGTGACGGAACGTTCTGCATGCCATGCCCCCACCATGTGCGCCATTGCCGGTCATGGAGGGCGGTTCACGAACCGCCCCTCCGGCCATGATTGGTCGTTGCAACATGGCAATGCAGAAGAATCCGTCACACCCGTTCGCCTTGGGTGTGACGGAACGTTCTGCATGCCATGTCCCCACCATGTGCGCCATTGCCGGTTCTGGTGGGCGGTTCACGAACCGCCCTCCATGTGCGCCATTGCCGGTTCTGGTGGGCGGTTCACGAACCGCCCCTACGGCCATGATTGGTCGTTGCAACATGGCATGCCGAAAACATACGCCACATCTATTCGCCCCGACGCAACGACCGGGATGGACATCGAATGCAAGCCGTTACGCCATACCCGCAATCCTATGATCGCCCGACCACCGGCGGTACGAACACAAGATCGGCATCGTTCTGCGGGCGCAGAAAATCGAAATCACAGCCCTGATCAGGCTGCAGCACATGTTCTTCGTACAACCGCAGGTAGCCACGGGTATGCTTGCGTGCTGGCGCCTGCCAGGTGGCACGGCGGCGCTCTAGTTCCTGGGTTGGCACGGCCAGCGTCAAGCGGCGATTCAGGAGATCGAGTTCGATTGGATCGCCATCCTGCACAAGCGCCAATGGGCCACCAATCGCCGATTCTGGTGTAATATGCAGCACCACTGTTCCCGAACTAGTACCACTCATACGCGCATCGCTCAGCCGGACAATATCGCGGACACCCTGGAGCAATAATTTTTTGGGCACCGGAATCGCACCCCATTCCGGCATGCCTGGTGCGCCAACAGCGCCAACATTACGCAGCACCAACACGGAATCGGGCGTTACTGGCAGATCCGCTGAATCGATGCGCTCCAGCATCTCGGCATAACTATCGAACACCAATGCTGGCCCACGGTGCTGCAAGAGACTTGGCGAAGCCGTTGTCGTCCGCACAACAGCGCCATCAGGTGCCAGATTCCCGCGCACAATCGCCAGGCCACCAATTGCTTGCAATGGTGTTGCCCGCGAACGCACAACCGATTGCATGGCCTGGCCAGGCTCAGGCAGATGATCGCCAATTGGCCGCCCACTGACCGTGCGGCTTTCTAGATGCAGCAGATCACGCAATTCGGCCATGAGCTGTGGTAATCCGCCAGCCGCATCAAAATCACCCATCAATCGAGCACCGGTTGGCTGCAAATCAAGTAATACCGGCGTCTCACGGGCGATTCTGTCGAAATCATCGAGTGTGAGCGGAACACGCAGGCGGCCAGCAATTGCCAGCAAATGAATCACCGCATTTGTCGAACCACCGAGTGCAGTATAGACCCGCAGCGCATTCTCGAAGGCATGCCGTGTCATGATCGCGGATGGCAGCAATCCCTCACGAACCATTTCCACCGCTCGCCGTCCACTCTGTTCTGCCGCCTCCAAGCGCCTGGTATCATTGGCCGGAATCGTTGCGGTGCCAGGCAACATCATGCCCAATGCCTCGGAAAGCGATGTCATGGTTGATGCCGTGCCCATGGTATTGCATGTGCCAACACTGCACGAGTAGCAGGCTTCGAGTGCCTGCCATTCGGCCTCACTCAACTCGCCGGTTCGGTATTGATCATGATATTTCCATAGCGCAGTGCCACTGCCGATCTCGGTACCGCGCCAGCGGCCTGGCGTTTTTGGCCCAGCACACACCTGAATGGCCGGGAGATTCGCGCTTGCAGCACCCATCAACTGCCCAGGCGTCGTCTTGTCGCAGCCACACAACAGCACCACACCATCGATTGGGTTGGCCCGCAGCATCTCCTCCAATTCCATTGCCAGCATGTTGCGATACAGCATGGCTGTCGGCTTCATCAGCTCTTCGCCAAGTGAAATCGTGTTGAACTCAAGCGGCACACCACCAGCAGCAATCACACCGCGTTTGACCGCCTCCGCAATTGTACGCAACCCGAGATTGCAGTTGTTCAGTTCGCTCCAACTGTTCGCAATGCCAATGATCGGCTTTCCAATAAAAAACTCGGGTGAATACCCAAGGGTGCGGAGAACCGAACGAGACTGCGGCCCGATCTCATCACGACCCTGAAACCATTCAGCGCTGCGTAGCTTCATTGATAAATCCTTTTGTGTGATCATATCTATTTCCGTATACACTATTATGTCAAATTAACCGAGTAAGCATACCATCCACCCTATGTGCAGGCACATGCAGGAGATCGGATTCTATTCATAATCTGGTATGAAGCTCTGCGCCGATTATAGCACCGATTGTCAAGAATAGGGCATTTATGCCATCTCGAAGGGAATAGCTCGATATCTATTTCATATAGAGCCGATAGAGTGATCGCTCAATATCGCTCAATATCGCTGAAAGTTGGAAATCGAACAAGGTGCTGTTGGCATGTCCGCTTGACAAGCAGAAGATTTTGGGTATACTCATGGGCATTCACTGTATACAAGCATACATAGTTCATTTTGATTATCGGCATCGGTTATGGAATGCGGCAGCCATGCTGCCGCAGCGCAAGCATGGCTTGCGCATTCCACATCTGTTGGCCGTGTTGCTTATTCAGTAAACGATAGAGCAATCAAGTAATCGGCTAGAGAATAAGGAACGAAGCAGCGTGAGCCTTACGTTACTCAAGCCAATCACGTCGGTCAAATTACCACGCTTCCGCGAGGCGGCCTATCAGGCAATCAAAGAAGCGATCCTTTCGGGGCAGATCGGTCCACACCAGCCATTTGTGGAGGAGCAGTTGGCTGCTTCATTGCAGATCAGCAGGACGCCGGTGCGCGAGGCCTTGGCGATCCTGGAGCACGAGGGCTTGATCGCGCCGCGTGGTGGCCGTGGGTTGTATATCACCGCACTTTCTCGCCAGGAATTTGTGGCCATGTTCGTTGCGAACGAGACTGTCGAGCCATATCTGGTGCGGCGGGCGGCACTCCAAGCAACACGCATGCAACTCGAAACCCTTCAGGAGACGATCATGCGGGCGCGGAGTGCCGAAGCAACCCAGGATGCAACCACATTTTTGCGGGCATCACGCGATTTTCATCGGCTGGTTGGCGAGGCATCTGGTAATCAACCGCTGACGACATTTGTGCTTCGTAATGAGGAGCGCACCGATATGTTTCTGCTGAGTGTTGGGGCCAATATTGCCACAATGCAGATGGAGACATCCACGAATGAGCATGCCGCCATTCTAGCCGCACTCGTGCAGCGCGATCCAGAGGCGGCGGCTCGTCTTTCGATCTATCACACCCAATCACTACGCCAGCGCTTTGCCGATCTGTTTGATAGTTAGTCAGGAGTCAGAATTGCTCGTGCATCAGGAAGCGCTCTTGCTTGATCAAAAAGCCACAACGCTGTCATCCCGATAAGTCCTAATAGCAAGCAACTGCCGATTTATACATAATTAAGAGGTATCGATGCTGATTGCCGAACAAACCACTGCGCTGACCGAGCGTGCAGCACGCGTGATTCCTGGTGGTGTCAACTCGGGCAACCGAAGATTGGCCTGGCCGATTGCGGTAACGAGTGCCGCTGGCGCGTATTTCACCGATGCCGATGGCGTTGAATACCTCGATTATCATGCGGCATTTGGGCCACTGATTCTTGGCCATAACCATCCGCGTGTGAATGCGGCGGTGCGGGCTGTGATGGATCGGCTCGATATTGTTGGCGTTGGTGTCACCGATATTGAAGTTGAGTTGGCCGAGACGATCAACCGGCATGTGCCATCTGCCGAACGGGTGCTATTAACCAATTCTGGTTCGGAAGCAACCTATGCGGCGCTACGGTTGGCCCGCGCTGTCACCGGGCGCAATACGATCATCAAGTTCCAGGGTACCTACCACGGCTGGCACGATGCTGTTGCCATGAATGTCATTACCCCAGCAAGCAAGTTGGGCAGCAAAGATCCACTTTCGCTGGGCATGTTGCCAGAAGTGATCGATCATACGCTGATCGTTCCATTCAATGATGTTGAGGTCTTGCGTGAGACGATTGAGCTGCATGGCGATGATATTGCAGCCGTGATCGTCGAAATTATTCCGCATAATATCGGCTGTGTACTGCCACGCCCTGAATTTCTGGCCATGCTCCGCGAGACATGCACCCGCCGTGGGATCGTGCTGATCTTCGATGAGGTGATTACTGGGTTTCGGCATGGCCTTGGCGGCTACCAGAAGATTGCTGGTATCACCCCTGATCTGAGCACATTCGCCAAGGCCATGGCCAATGGTTTCCCGATTGCTGCGCTGGTGGGCAAGGGCGAATTCATGGATCGCTTCGGGCCAGGCGGGGGTGTGTTCTTCGCCGGAACCTATAACGGCCATCCAGTTGGAGTTGCTGCTGCATTGGCAACGATTGCCGAACTCGAGGATGGTTCGGTACATCGGCACTGCTATGGCCTTGCCGAGCAGGCAGCCACAGGTATACGCCAGATCGCCAACGAATTTGGCATCCCAATCACCGTTGCACAGTTTGGTTCTGTGTTTGTTCCCTACTTTTTTGATGGGCCAACCGAGCGCTACGAAGATCTACTGGCCAACAATACCGAACGCGATGTCTGGTTCCGGCGCGCAATGTGTGAGCGTGGCATCTTCATGCTGCCCGTCGCCCTTAAACGCAACCATGTGAGCGCCGCCCACACGCAGGCAGATATTGATCGAACACTCGAAACGGCCCGCGAGGTTTTGCGGGGTATTCCGGCGTAACATCTTGCGTCTTATAACTACGATGTTGTGTCTCTACAGGCGCTCTTTAATCGATGGAACATCGCGGATGTGCTCTTCCAGGATGGCAAGCATATGCTCACGATCTCGGGTACGGAGCGCATCGAGTAGAAGCTGGTGGGAATCAACAAGCACATGCAACGATTCATAACGGTAGCCACTCTGAGTAAAGTAGACTCGCACACGAGTTGCAATGGTTCGCCAGATCTGATGGCAATGGGCCTGCCCAGAACGCTCAAGGATCAGTTCATGAAACTGCATGTCGGCCTGTACCAAGTTTACAACCTGATGAGTATTGGCGGCGATTCGCATCATATCGATGATTCGCGCAAGCTGCACGAAATCTTCTTCCGTGAGAAGCATAATTGCATGTTGAAAGGCAAATCGCTCAAGTACAATGCGAATTGGGACGATAACCTCGCGAACCTCCTTGATCGACACGCCAACAACCTCTGAACCACGGTAGGGGAGGGATATGATCAGACCTTCGTGTTCAAGCTGACGAAAGGCCTCGCGAATAGGACCGCGACTAATGCCCATCTGTTTTGAGAGATCTTCTTCAACAAGGCGATCACCAGCCTGCAACCGACCAGTAATGATTGCCTCGCGTAGCGCATGTGCAGCCCGATGACGGCGTGAATCGCCGGTGAGCTGTGGAAATTCCTGTTCGATTGTCATACGTTGGTAGCCCTGTCCTCCTACATTGTTCCAACTTGTAGCCTAGCATATGCAGGTTCGTGTTGTCAACGTTTATTGTTAATTGTAGATTGTTGACAATTAACAATCTGTCGTCTATACTCGCTGCCGATCCATGTTCCTTCGTTCCTATGAAATTGGCAGAGGAGGCTTCCATGCAGCAATGGCGAGTTGGTATTGTTGGTTTACATCGTGGGCAAGGGTTAGTCAATACGCTGGCCGCACATCCACGGGTTCAGATTGCTGCGCTCTGTGATCTTGATCAGGCATTATTGGCCGAGAGTGGCGCACGCCATGGGTTGGCTGATAGTGGCTTGTTCACGAACTTCGAGCAGTTCGTTGAAGCGCCGATTGATATTGTCGTGATTGCCACACCAATCGAGTTTCATGCGGCACAAGCCATTGCGGCATTAGAGAGCGGCAAGCATGTTCTTTCTGAGCAGACAGCCGCCTACACCCTGAACGATTGTGAGCGACTAGCCCAAACGGTGCAGCGCACTGGCCGCAGCTATATGATGGCCGAGAACTATTGCTACTTCCACTATATTCGCTCCTGGAAGCAATTGATCGATGCAGGAAAACTTGGCAAGATATTCTATGCGGAAGCGGCATATCTGCATGAGATCACCAATCTGCTGATTGACCCAACAACCGGAAAACGGCACTGGCGCTATACCCGCCCACCGATACTGTACTGCGCACATTGCCTTGGGCCATTGCTGACACTGATGGACGACCGGATCGTCAAGGCAACCGGAGTTCATTCTGGGCAAACACTGCATCCAGATGAAGGGATCGGTTTCCTGGACATGGAAGTCGGCCTGTTCCAAACCCAAAAAGGCGCGACGATCAAGATTCTGCGCAGCCAGGTGGCGCCACGGCACCACGAACTGATCTACTACTCGCTTCAGGGTACACACGGTTTTGTCGAAAATGGGCGGGCTGGCGGTTGGAGCGCAACCCAAGGCCAGCTTTATATCGAAAGCGAGATGAATAAAAAGGGCGGGGCACAGCCAATCGTGTGCGATTCCGTTGACCCAAACGCGCCACCAGAAGCCCGAGCCGGTGGCCATGGAACATCCGAATATTTTATGGTCAATGATTTTATTACGGCCCTCGACCAGGGCACACGCCCGCCGATTGACGTTATACGCGCCATCGAATTCACGGCTCCCGGAATCTGCGCCCACGAATCGGCAATGCGCGGTGGTGTGTGGATCGATGTACCGCAGTTTCGATAGACGAGAACCAAGTATTCAGGAGTCAGGAGTCAGGAGTCAGAACAACCGAGAACCGATGTCGGGTGCGGACCGGTGTGTCCGCCCAAGAACAACCAAGAACCGATGTCGGCTGCGGACCTGTGTGTCCGCCCAAGAACAACCGAGAACCGATGTCGGGTGCGGACCTGTGTGCCCACCCAAGAACAACCAAGAACCGATGTAGGCTGCGGACCTGTGTGTCCGCCCAAGAACAACCAAGACCCCTCATTCGCAGCCGAGGCGTGATCAACAGACGTTAGCGCGCCACCAAGTCTCATTTGGGGTTCGGGGCAAGGCCCCGACCGTGGGTCGCTAGGGCGGACGGGACCGCCCTAGCCGCGGGCACGGGGCGCGTAGCCCCGAAAGGTGCGAGCACGGGACGTAGCCCCGAAAGGTGCGGGCACGGGGCGATACCTATGGCCTGCTGAAAGCAAAAGAGGAAACTATGGCCCGTCTGAAACATAAAGTTGCCATTATTACTGGTGCGGCATCGGGGATTGGCCGCGGAACGGCGCTGCTCTTCGCCGAACAGGGTGCGAAGCTGGTGCTGGTTGATCGCGATGCCGCAGGACTCGAATCGATCCATAGCGAACTAGTTGCACAAGCGGCAGCGGTGGTCATTTCGTGTGGGGATGTCTCGCTGGCCGAAACGATCAGCAATGTGGTGTCGCTGGCAATCGAGACCTATGGACAGATCGATATTGTGTTCAATAATGCCGGGATCATGCCAACTGGTGATCTGCAATCCTACCCAGAAACGAGCTGGGATAGTGTTATGGATGTGAATGTGAAGGCTATGTTTCTGATGTGCAAGCTGGTCATTCCACACATGATCCGCCAGGGCAGGGGATCGATTATCAACACATCCTCGGTAATGGCAACACTCACTGAACCAGGCTATGAGGCCTATTCAGCATCAAAAGCAGCTGTGATTGGGCTGACGAAGGGCATTGCGGTTTCGTATGCGGAGCAGGGCGTACGCTGTAATTGCATCTGCCCTGGCTGGGTGGATACACCAATGAACCAGAAGGTTGCCGAGGATGCTGGCGGCCTGGAGAAACTCTACCCAATTATCAAAGCACAGCAGCCGCTTGGGCGCATGGCAACAACCCGTGAAGTTGGCTATGCGGTGCTGTTCCTCGCTTCGGATGAATCGAGTGCTGTGACGGGCAGTGCATTGTATGTTGATGGGGCAGCCAGCGCTGCGATCTGAATAATAGCTTTCAGCTTTCAGCCGTCAGGACGAGCCATCGGCCATCAGCTTTTTGTAGGGATGGATACTCACACAACCACGGTAAGCGCTGTTACTGGTACAAGCAGTGATCAATCACGAGCTGTTCGCTCCAAGCACAGAGTTTATGGAAGCAAGCTGAATGCTCAGGTAAGCAATCAACACACTAGCATTCCTCCAGGGAGCGTCCATGCGCGTGAGCGCAAAGCGGGGGTTTGGGGCGCAGCCCCCCGAAGAAAAAATACCCTCCTATTTCACAAATCCGATAGGATTGATATAACAACACTGGAGTAACAATGAGCGCCAAGATTTGTATTATCGGTGCAGGAAGTGCTGTCTTCTCAATGGCTATGGTCGGTGATCTGTGCCTAACACCCAATCTGCGTGGCAGCCAGGTCACGTTTATGGATATCAATCAGGATCGGCTTGATTCAATTCATCAGTTGGCCAGCCGCTATGCCGCTGAACTTGGCATCACCCTGGATCTGCGGAAAACGACGGATCGCTATACTGCGCTGGAAGGAGCCGATATTGTTGTCAATGCAGCGCTGACTGCCGGGCACCATCGATTACGAGCTGGATGGGATGTCGCTCGCACGCATGGCTACCGCTGGGGTGGCAGCTTGCATGTGATGCACGATGAAGCCTATTGGATCAACTTCTATCAATTGCAACTGTTCGATTCGCTGATCACCGATATGCTGGCGATCTGCCCGGATGCCTGGTACATCCAGGCTGCCAATCCCGTTCAGGCTGGCATCACCTATGTGGCCCGGCGCTACCCACAGGCGAAGGTTGTTGGGCTATGCCATGGCTTTGGCGGCGTGTATTCGATTATCGATCAACTGGGCCTGGAACGCGAACATTGCACCTTTGAACTACCAGGCGTGAATCACTTCATCTGGCTGACGAAGCTGTTCTATAAGGGCCAGGATGCCATGCCGCTGATTGACCGTTGGATCGATGAGCAAGGGCCAGCCGCCTGGGAAAAGGGCGGCTATGGCGAATTAAGCCCGAAGAAGTGCGATCTCTACCGCCGGATTGGTGCCTTCCCAATTGGCGATACCGCTGGCGATGGCGGTGGCTCGTGGGGCTGGTGGTACCACACCGATCAGGATACTGAGCAACGTTGGAAAGAAGAACCGGGCCGCTTCTGGAATAGATTCTTTACCGGTGGCGAGGCCGAAGTGGCCGAGATTGCCAAAATCGGCGTCGATCCGAATGTGCGTGTGACCGATCACTTCCCGCCTGAGCTATCCCACGAAAGCATTATTCCCATGATCGAGGCGCTGGTCTGTGATACGCCGCGCATTATT
>Ga0163147_10007142_pt1 | contig 12800 bp, 15 predicted proteins | sample OliLakLV19MP6G1_FD_148597 | JGI IMG/M metagenome (GOLD analysis project Ga0163147, IMG submission 148597) | Freshwater microbial mat bacterial communities from Lake Vanda, McMurdo Dry Valleys, Antarctica- Oligotrophic Lake LV.19.MP6.G1 | ecosystem: Environmental > Aquatic > Freshwater > Lake >...
GTCCTGATACTGACCAAGAACGAAGAGCGCGATCTGCCCGGCTGCCTCGCCACGGTCACCTGGTGCGACGATGTGCATGTGCTCGACAGCGTCAGCACCGACCGCACTCGCGAGATCGCCACTGCCGCCGGGGCGACCGTCACCGTGCGCCCATTCGACAACTGGTCGACCCATCAGAATTGGGGTCTCGCCAACGTCCCCTTCCGCCACCCATGGGTGCTCTACATCGACGCCGACGAGCGCGTCACGCCCGAACTCGCACAGGCCGTGCTCGCGGCGGCGGGGTCCCCTGGCGACCGTGTCGCCTTCCGCGTGCGCCGGCGCGATTTCTTCCTCGGCCGCTGGCTGCGTCGGGTGCAGAGCACGGCCTGGTACCCGCGCCTGTTCCGCCCCGCCCACCTGCGTTACGAACGCCTGGTCAATCCGGTCAGCCGCATCGATGGCCCAGCTGGCGTGGTCGACGGTTACCTCGATCATTTCCCCTTCTCCAAAGGCGTCGACTTCTGGTTCGAACGCCACAACCGGTATAGCCGTCTCGAGGCCGAACAGATCCTGCTCGATCGGGCTGCGGGCAGTCGTCCCAGTCTGCGCACCGCGCTGTTCGCCCGTGACGCCAACGTGCGCCGTCATCATCAGAAGCAGCTCTACTACCGCCTGCCCTGCCGACCGCTGATCAAGTTCCTCGGACTCTACCTGGCGAAAGGCGGATTCCTCGATGGCCGGCCCGGACTGATGTATGCCCAGATGGTGGCCTGCTACGAGCGCATGATCGCGATCAAGGTCCGCGAACTTGAGGCGGAGCGACGGGATCGGCCCGCTGACGCCGCTCCTGCCGTCAGTGCCTGACCCGTGCATCTCGTCCTCGTCTCCCACAACTACTTCCCCGAGCCGACCGGAATCCCCGCCTACAACACCGCGCTGGCGATCTGGTTCCGTCGCCGCGGCTGGCGCGTCACCGTGCTCACCGGCGTTCCGCACTACCCGTGGTGGAAGGTGCCCGAGCCCTATGCCTCGCGCGACTTCTCGCACGGGCGCGGCGACGAGGTGATCGACGGCGTCGAAGTCCTGCGCGTCAACCACTTCGTCCCCACCCCGCCGCCCGGCGGCCTGGCGCGCATGCGGCTTGATGCCAGCTGGCTGTGGGCGTGGTTCCGCCGATCACGCACCCTGCGCCTGCGCCCGGATGCCATCGTCGTGGTCGCCCCGCCCTTCCTGATCGGCGCGCTCGGCTGCTGGCTACGCCGGCGTTGGCACCGGCCCGTGATCTACCACGTCCAGGACCTGCAGGTCGATGCCGCCCTCGAACTGGGCATGCTGCCGCGACCGCTTGCCATCCCGTTGCGCTGGCTCGAACGCCGCGTCCTCGCTGCCGTCGACGTGGTCACCACGGTCTCGCGCGGGATGCAGCGTCGGCTCGATGCCAAGCACGCCTCGCGCCGGCCCACGCTGCTGATGCCCAACTGGGCCGACGTCGAGCACATCCAGCCCGAGGATGCCATCGCCCGGGCGGCGAATCCGTACCGCTTGGAGTGGCACGCCAGCGAGCGCACCACCGTCATCGCGTACGCCGGCAATCTCGGACGCAAACAGGGCCTGGACGGCATGCTCGCCGCGTGGCGTCGCCTGCCCTACCTCGCCGATCTGCGCCTCGTCCTGGCTGGCGACGGCTCCGAACGCGCGATCCTGACCGAGCGCTCGACCGACCTGCCCTTTCCACGCTTCCGTCTGATCGGGCTGCAACCCAGCGAACGCCTAGCCAGCTTCCTCGCCGCGGCCGACATCCACTGCATCCCGCAACGCGCGGCAGCGGCTGATCTGGTGATGCCCTCCAAGCTGCTGAACGTCCTCGCCGTCGGCCGACCGGTAGTGGTCGCGGCCGAGTCGGGAACGGAACTCTCCGATGTGGTCCTGCGCGCCGGCTGCGGTCTGGTGGTGCCGCCTGAGAATCCCACCGCCTTCGCCGCCGCGCTCACCACCTTGATCGAGGACCCGGAGCGCCGCGAGGCCATGGGGCGTGCCGGGCGTGCCTACTGCGTGCGCCACCTCGGCGCCGATGCCGTGCTCGGTCGCTTCGAGCGCCTTCTGCGCTCGCTTCCCCGGCCGCCGTAGGTACCCAGGGTTCCCTCTTCCCCCACCCGCTCTGCTGGAGACACTGCGAACCAAGGGGGGCGAACAGGTCTCGACGGACCGACAACGGCGACAAGCCGCATGCCGTGGTGCGGGTGGCCACGTAAAAACCCGCAAAAATGTAAGTGCCGACGATCACGTCGAGTACGCTCTCGCTGCTTAATTAAAAACTAAGCGAGTGAGATAGTCACCTGCCGGGGGCCGATGATCGGCGGGGACTTAAAACCATCGGCTGGTCTTGGGAGTGGTCAGGTTACCCAAGATGAGACTAGCCAGACTGGCGTGCGGAATTGGCCGGCGATGGCCTACCCCGCACGTGAGAACCGCATTCGTCGCCTACGCATGTAGAAGCACCGCACGTACCAGCCCGGACCCGGGTTCGATTCCCGGCGCCTCCACTATAGCAGGGTTCCAAACCCATGATCGGCCCACGGGCATCCCCCGTGGGCCGCGTCATTTCCCGCGGTATTCCGCGTATGTTTCGCTTTGGGGTCCACGACTAGTTCGGACCCGAGAATGCCGCCGACCCCCGCCTCTCCTCTCTCTTCGCCCTTTTCTCTCTGATTTCTCGGACCTACCCACCATCGGGTCCGAACTCGTAAGACGCGTTGTCGATTTGAGTTAGAAAAGCAGCCCCTTTCTGGAACCGGGCTGTGTTAGGCAACGTATCGACGCCAGAGAGAAAGAATGGGTCCGGTGAACTGTCGCCCGAAGGCGATGCTACTCAGACAGTCAATCCCAATGCCTGAATCTGCTTCTCCCACATCTCGGGAACCTCACGCTTGGTGAGACCATTCACGGACACCTCGCCATCGCCGGTCAGGAGTCGGGCCACCACCTGCGGGGCGAGCAGGGTGAGGTGCAGTTGTCGCCGGACGTAGGCCTCGTCGACGCCTTCACGCTTGGCCAGTGCGCCGACCGTGGCGACCTTGCCGGACTCAATCTGCGCCAGCCAACGATGGGCTCGGGCCAGAGCCACCGCGATGGCATCGGGTTCCGGGTCGCCCTCCTCTGCCGGCCGCTGGGCTGCGGGCACGATTAACCGCAACCGGCCGCACCGGCGACGGGCCTGAATAGGAAGGGCGATCACGGTCTCTCCGTCCGTGGCATTGACCGTGACCCCGGCCTTCCCCTGCAGTTCGGCAGCCAGGCACCTCAGTCCATCGATCCGTAGGTGAAGGTCTGACCGGTCGATCCCGACGGAAACGCGGGCGACCAGCAACTCGGCGATGCGGGCCTGTTCGGCGGGGAACAACTCATCCCAGACCTCGTCGAGGGAGCGGATGGCTTCTAGCACCGCTTGGTGGTGGGTTTACACGCTGAACTGCCCGAGTTGATTCTGGATTAGCCGTCGGCCACATACGGGACTTGCGCCCTCGCTCCATCCAAGAGCTCGGTTTGATTTTCTATGCGCCCACCGACCCGACTACCCCGACTACCTCGACCGAGCACCCCCTAGGTGGTGCTCGATCTTCTTGGCCAGGATGCGGATTTGCACTTCCAGGAGCTGGATAGCAGCCATGCAGGCGGCTGTACTTCTGAGGCGAAGCTCATCTGTCATGTGCGGACTCACTGCATGCGCAGATGCTGCCACCATGCCTAGACCTCAGAAAAGCTTGCTGTCTTCCATCGCAGAGCGTCTTGGGCGTGACCTCGGTGCATGGGCAACCGGCCGCACGAACTCGCCAAGGAATCAGGTCGTCTTGGTTTCTCTAAAATGATGTTGCCCCGCAATAGTGGAGTCAGGGTTTAGCGAGTCGATGAATTCCGTGATGTTATCGAGGTTTTGAGCATGATGTCGGCGTGCCGGTCGGAAGGAGACACCCAGGTGGTGCTGGGATCGAGCGCCGATCGGAGGCCAGACTGCTCTGCGGTCCACGACGCCCAGCCACCCGGCTGGGCGTCGTGCGTGATGCGTTCCGCAGCTCCGCTGCGGGGTGGAGCATGATGCCAGCCTGCGTCATGCGCTCAGGCCGCGGCATGGACTGCCTCGTACGCATCGGGGCTGAGATACCCGAGGGCGGAGTGGCGGCGGGTGCGGTTGTAAAATACCTCGATGTAGCGGAAGACCGCGAACCGGGCCGCAGCACGAGTGGCGTACTGGGTACGGTAGAGGCACTCGACCTTGAGTCGCCCCCAGAAGCTCTCGGCGCAGGCGTTGTCGTGGCAGTTGCCTCGGCGGCTCATGCTGACCTCGATGGCGTGGTCGGCGAGGTACTGGCGGTACGCGTGCGAGGTGTACTGGCAGCCGCGGTCGCTGTGGTGCAGGAGCCCGGCACCGGGGCGCCGGCTGGTGACGGCGGCGTCGAGGGCGCGCAGGACCAAGCTGGTCTCCATGTGGTCATCCATCGCCCAGCCGACCACCTTGCGCGAGAAGAGATCCTCGATCGCTGCCAGGTAGACCGGTCCTTCATCGGTGTCGATAGCCGTGATGTCGGTGACCCAGCGCTGATTGGGTTTTTGCGCGGTGAAATCGCGGTTGAGCACGTTGTCAGCCACCGGATGCGATGGATCGGAGATGGTCGTGCGCACGCGCTTACGCCCGGAAATCCCGGCGAGCCCCAGCTCCCGCATCAGACGCGCCACCGTCCGCCGACCGATGGCGATCCCCTCGGCCAGCACGTCGGCCAACACCCGGGGGACGCCGTAGGTGCCGAAGCTGGCGGCATGGCTCTGGGCGATGCGCGGGCAGAGCTGCGCGTCCCGCCGCGCCCGCGCGCTCGGCGCACGGGACTTCCACGACCAGAAGCCGGTCACCGACACCTCCAGCGTGCGGCACAGCGTCGGCACCGGCCAATGGCTCCGATGGCTGTCGATGAACGCGAACCTCATTGGCGCTCCTTTACCCAGAATTCCGCCGCTTTTTTTAAGATCTCCCGCTCCATCTTCAGAACCTCGATCTCACGGCGCATCCGCGCCAACTCGCCCTCGGCCTCGGTGCGACGGCCCTGGCCACGAAACGCGTCGGCGCCCTCCGACTCTGCCTTGCGCTTCCAGTCATACAGCAGCGATGCATTGATTCCGAGATCCGCCGCCGCGCGGCCGACACCAACGCTGGCAACCAGGCGAAGGGCCTCCTGCTTGAACTCCTTGGAGTGCTGTCGCCGGGGCTTGGGGGGAAGGGATGACGATGGGGATGGGCTCATGGGCTGGGATCCTATCAGGCGTTTTTCGCCTATCTGGGACTCCATCAATGCGGGAGGGTATCACGCCATGTGATATCACCTGCAATGAAATGCCGAATGGGCTCCACTGATCAATGCGAAACGGGCTTCATTTCATTAGCCGAGATTCGGGGGTCGCTTGGATTTCCGTGGCGTCGAACGGAACTGTGACCGTTTCAACGCTGCAACCTTCTTTTTGAATTCGGCAAGTACGGCAGCGGCGTATCGCGGATTCGCTTCGACGATGCGCTCTGCGAGACCAATGGCCCGATCACTCGCCAAACGTTCTGCGCCGACAAGTTCCAACATCATTTCCAGCCCCCATTTCTTCGGCACTTTCTCCCGCTCGAGCGCCTTCCGAAGTCCGCCATCATTGGTGATCGCGGTCCATCCACGCCCCTTCGCCAGGATGAGCATCAGGTGGTCCTGAAATGACAGTGGCCCCTTCATGCCAGCAGCTTCGACCAATTCGCTGTATTCCTCAGTCACGATTGTGAGCCCGAGCGCATCGCAATCGGTGTCCTCCAGACGCTGACGCTTCAACTCCTGCAGGATGCGTCGGGGTACGTTGACTGGACCCAGGTGGTCGGCGATGAGCGTCAACACGGAAGCATCGACTTCGATGTAGTCGATGAGGACATTGGCGTCGATGATGAAAACGCCTTCGCCAGCCATAGACCCTAGGCCACCCACATGTTGGCCAACTCGCGCATCTTAATCAGTTCGAGACCCAGAATCTCCGCAGCCTTGGTCAACGAAATGAGATCCTGATCAAGTGCCTGGCGAACGAGTGTCTTGAGGCGAGTATCCATGAGGTCGGAATCCACTAGGTGCTGCGGTTCTTCCGCTGCGAGAATGGAACAGAAGGCCGCGCGACTCAGCCCCTGCGGCTCCTCGGTACGTGGGAGGGTCCGGCCGGTGCGATGCTTATGCTCCGCGAGGAATCGCTTCCAGATATCTGCAATCTGATCGCGCAACCGCATAAGCACGGTCTGATAGCTCACCTTGAAGATACGCTTGAGAAGCATGACCCGGTCGTACAGGGGCAGTCCCTTGGAATTCTGCCATTCCTTCTCGAATTGCTCATCTGGCATGAGAAATTGGGCCGCGAAGACGTTCGCCTCGTCTTCTTGCGATTGCTCCTCGTTCTGGTGATCGACGTTGTAGGCACCGAGGTGCAGGACGAGGTGGCCCAGTTCATGAGCGGCCGAAAAGATCCAGCGCTCAACGCTGATGCGATCCCAATTGTTGACGACGATGGCCGGGCCACCGTCTTCTTTGCTAACCGATAGCCCGAAGAACCCCTCGGTGGCTACGGGCATCAGCAGTAGGCGGATGCCAATCCGTTCCTCCAGGAGCCCACCGATATTCCGAATGGGCACATCGACGGGAATCTTGAAGTGCTCCCGGACATCTCTGGCAGCGCGCTTGGCCTCGTCTATTCCCGATTTGTAGGGCTTCTTGGGAAGACGATCCTTCCTCACGTCCGCGAGGAGCTTCTCAACCTCGCGATAACCGTTCAGCCAACGACCGACATGCACCAGCACCTGCTCGCGGCTCTTGAGTTGGGTGGTGCTCCGGAAGCGAACCCGGGTCAACCGGGGCCTCTCCTGTAGCAGTTCCTCGATCTGCACGTCGAAGGCCTCGGCGATCGCGTACAGGGTCTCCGATTTGGGCTCAGTACGGCCGCCTTCCAGGTTGGCATACCCAACTCGTGAGATGCCAGCCTTTTGCGCAACCTCGTCCTGGCTCCATCCGTGCTCATGACGCAGCGCGGTTAGATTCTGGGCCAGTGTGTTCATATCGTTCCCTCCCGTCGAAAAGACTATCGGCAAAGTCGTCATTGACAAGAAAACATTTCTTGTACCTTTGTCAATCAGCACGGAGGAATCATGCCGAAATCAACACCCCCAGCCCGCCACGTCGTTCACCACGATGACACCTGGGCGGTCCGCGTCGCCGGATCCAGCCGCGTGTCCAGCACCCACAACACGCAGCAACAGGCAATTGAACGCGCCCGCATCCAGGCCACTGCTGAAGGCGGCCAGATCCTCGTTCACGGTCGCGACGGCAAGATCCGCGAGGAGCGGACCTATCGTCCTGATCCCTATCCCCCGGCCGGCTGATAACACCAACCTCAAGGTCCCCCCATGCCTAATTGCGATCTTCATCGACCCGTTGGCGCCATTCTCGGCTTTGGCGCATCCCTCGGCTTGGCGTTGCACGCCGGCTCTACTCACCCCTTGCTGGAGGCGTTGGGCGGCGCGGCGGGTGGGTGGATTGGCGGAGCTCTACCGGATTGGATTGATCCGCCGGATTCACCGCGCCATCGGGGCTTCGGTCACGGGATCTTCACGGCCGGCATCGGCCTGACGATCTCGGTGGTAAAGTTGCGCGCCTGGCAGACGTGGCTCCGTAGCCGAGCCTACCAAGCACAAGAGCACGCCAACGCCGAGGGCTGGCTGTGGGCCTTGAAAGCACCCCTGTACCACATCCTGGCCGGCCTCATTGCCGGCCTCATCTCCGGTTACATCTGTCACCTAGCCGATGACTCGCAGACGCCGAGCGGCCTGCCCGTTTTTTGATCCAAGTATATCGTCATGGACAATCGCACATGCAGAAAACTGCTTCTCTCAAGAGATCTGTCGTTCACTTCACACGCTCCTAGTCATCATGCTATGCTAACAATGAAATCGAGGTCACCATGAACGAAAAGCCGACAAAAACTGTTACCATTATCGTTGAGGGAACTTCGCACGAATGGCCAAAGGGCGAAATCACGTACGCCGAAGTAGTGACGCTTGAAGTCCCGGATTATGCGCAGCACCCGGAGATCACCTATTCGGTTAAATACAAGAAAGGCCACGGCGATAAGCCCGAAGGCATTCTCGTTCCTGGCGCATCGGTTCGTGTTAAAGATGGGATGATCTTCAGTGTTTCAGAAACTGGTCAGTCGTAACGACGACCTGAGGAGACTCGTTGAAAAAGGCTACGCAGTAGCCTTTGACAGCGAGTGCCTCGTCATACGGGATGTTCCGTATCTTGATCAGGAGCATAAGCTCCTAATCGGCGCTATCGTGACCAAGCTCGAATTCATCGACCAAGAGCGAGTGAAGCAGGTCGATCACCAGATATTTTTCGCCGGGTCGCACCCTCACAGCATCGATGGAGTGTCGATTCCGAATCTCGGAGGAGGAACCTCTCAATATCAGCTCACCGAAGCATGTTCTGATGTGGTTGTGCAACGATCATTCTCAAATAAACCACCTAGCGGATATCCGGACTTCTTCGACAAGATCGAAAGCTACGTGGCCATCATATCCGGTCCGGCCATGACTCTTCATGGAGCCAATCCGTACACCTTTCGGAGCAAGGATACAGTCTCCGACGATTCGGTATTCAAATTTAGAGACACCCTCACGAGTAGGGCTGAAATCGGAGATCTGGCAGCTAATTTCAAAAATGACGTCGTTGCGCTAATCGGCCTCGGAGGAACCGGTGGGTATCTACTGGATTACCTCGTGAAGACTCCAGTGCGCGAGATTCGCGCATTCGACCTCGATCACTTTCATGTTCACAACGCCTTCCGCTCTCCGGGAAGACTTACCGAAAATGAACTGGGTAAAACAAAAGCAGAGGTATACCAGTCCCGGTACGATAATTTCCGTAACGGCCTGGTAATCACGCCGAAATTCTTCGATATCTCGTCGCTAGATGACCTTCAAGGAGTCACATTCGCCTTCGTCTGCGTCGACAAAGGGCCGTCGAGATCGGGGATATTCGATGCGCTACTCTCCGCTAAAATACCGTTCATTGATGTCGGGATGGGGCTCAATCGGAAGCATGGACCTCTCAATGGTATGCTTCGAGCCACCTATTACAGCGCCGAAAACGGCGATGATGTTCGCAAAATGAACTTGGCAGAATTGTCTGATAGTCCTGACGATCTGTATCGCACCAACATTCAAATTGCAGAACTAAACGCCCTGAACGCCTGCTTGGCAATCATCAAGTACAAGCAATTGCGCCAGTATTACCACACATCTGATCCGATTTTTCATATGCTATTCGAAATAGGTGACCTGAAGATCGCTGGGGTGTCATGAAGACTAAGAAGTTCGATCTCAAGCGGGTCGAGTACATGCCCAAGGAATTGGAGAATGGCATTCTCTACGTCGCTGAAGAATTCGGTGCCGCTGCGCACTTATGTGCCTGCGGCTGCGGCGAAAAAATCCGAACACCCCTCGGCCCCACTGAGTGGAGACTGGAAGTTTCCAGACAGGGCCCGAGCCTAACCCCATCCATCGGCAATTGGCAGAAGCCGTGCCGATCGCATTACTGGATTAGACACGGGATCGTCGCGTGGGCGAGCGAGTGGACAGAAAAGCAGGTACTGGCGGGACGATCCGCCGAAGAGGAACGGAGACGCGCGTATTATGAGGACAAGGAAATAGAAAAGGATGCCGAGAAGGAGGTCAAGATGGGGTTCTGGCATGCCGCATGGGAAGCACTCAGGTCTTTATTCAACGGAAAGTAATCGGAAAAATGCGAGTCGCCATATCTGCCCAGACGCGTGCCGCCCGCTGGATGCCTACCACCGAGCACGGACGGGCTCGGCCGCTCCTGAGCGGCTTCACCACGGGCACGGGAACCGATTTCTACGATATAAAGTTTTCAACAGGCAGTGCGGGAACTATCGCTTCTCCGGATCCTCGGTCTGCTGCACTATTTCCCGGAATAGCTTCGCCTCGTCAGGGAATCGCTTGCCGAGGGCCCCAGGTCATCATCGATCCCGAACGTGCTCCCGAAGAGGGAGGCCTCGTCCTGATCCAAGGAAAAGAAGGCGCCCGTCTGCGCCGTCTAGGACCGACGATCGCCGGTCGAATCGTACTCGTTTCCGTGGACGGATCCTGTACAGTCGAAACAGCCTCAGCCCCGCTCGGCAAGTCGGTGACGGTGGTAGTTGGAACGTTGTTCCCTCCTCATCGACATTAATTCCAGACTGAGAACAATCTATGGCCTCCACATGTCAGCTCTAACTATACTCCCAACTGAGAATGCGGTGAGCAGGAAATGAACCTCGAAGCCGAAAGAAATTCCATAGCAGACATCCTGGCTAAATCCCTGGCCTTCGTTAAGGATATGCGACTGCCGACGGGATCCCTCAGGGACGGGAATAGCGCTCTCCGACGCATGTTAATTTCTTGCCTGGAGTGGAAGAAGCGGGCGGAATTTGAATTTCTTGGCTCTCCATTTTCAGATCAGCGCGATCGCTGTAGTCAGATTAGAGACATCGCAGCGCTCGCGGAATTTACAAGATCATACTCATTAATTCGCACATCAAGAAAACGCGAAAGACTGCAACCGCACCTGCAAGAACTCGTCGCGACAGAAGATTTTGGCCAAGCGTATCCGGCGTCCGGGACTGCCGGGAGTCGGACAGTTTTCGAGCTCCAAATGGCCATGGCTGCACTATATAAGTTCGGCGATGTGGACCTGGAACCGCCAAACGGAGACGACAAGAAGCCTCACCCGGACATTATTTTTCCCTTTGCGAAGAGGCTAATGGGACTCGCTTGCAAATCACTAACGGCAAGGAACCCCAGCGACGTGCTAAAGCATTTTAAGAAGGGAATTGAACAACTCGAAAAAGCAAAGCGCAGAGTTGATGAGCTATCCTCAGGCGTTGTGCTCATTGATATTTCCAGGGCATTGCCGCAAGGGGACTTTTTATCATACGACAAAGGCTATACATATTTCAAGAAGGACGATGCGATTCGCGCCTTAGATGATTGCATGTCGGAATACATAGCCAATTGTTTTCCGATAGGTTCGGCAACGAAGCTGGCAGCGAATAGTCCGATGAGACCAGGAGTGCTTTTTTTTGGGAATGTTGCTGTAATTACGGAATCCATAGGAATATCATCGATAAAACGCCTTCGACATGTGCGATTGCACAATGACGATTTAAATCATAGATGGCACAAGAGCTTTAACCTGGCATTGCACCAGCAGCCATAGGTCTAAAGTCTTCAACAACAGCGCAAGGCTCTGCCTGGCTGTGGGTGCGCGGTCAATGCCGGGAAATCGAGGTTTGGAAATCCAAGATGTGAAGGGACAGCGTGTTAAGTGGAGACTCTTTGGCCCGGTTTCCCTGACCTCCACTATAGATGAGAAATGTGCCCTTCGGCCAACCGGTCGAAGGGCTTTCTCATTTCAGCGGCATGGGTCACCGGCCGCGCCCGATCTCTACCGTGCCTTTGCCGCACGACGGGGGCGACGGGTGGTGCCGGCCAGCAGCGCCTCCGCAGGGATGTGCCACTGGCGATGCAGGGCACGGAGCATGGCGACGGTGAACTGGCGCTTGCCGCTCAGCAGTTCCGATACCCGACCACGTTCGACCTGCAGCACTTTGGCCAGAGCTGGACGGTCGAGACCTTTCTGCTTCATGCGGAATTCGATGGCGGTGATCGCGTCTGGGGTCGGGATTGGGAACTGCACGCGCTCGTAGGCCTCGATGAGCTGGGCCTGGGCCGAGATTTCGTCGGCGCGCTCATCAGCATCGGTGGCATCCATCAGCGCACGCAAGTGCGCCGTGGCTGCGGTATGTTCTGCGGCAGTGCGGACAGGCAAGATGGTGACAGTCGTGATCATAGGCTACACCTTGTCCGCGTTGATGCGGTCGTATTCGGCATGGGTTCCGATGAAGCGGACGACGACGACGCCAGCCACGTACTGGATGACCACCACGAGGCGGTAGTCATTGCCTTTGAGGTCGAAGACCATGCGGTTGGCGCCGATCGGATCAGCAGCGGGATACCGCTTCTTGAGGTCATGGCTGGTCTTCCACGTCGCCTGCTCGACCTCGGCGACCCAGGCTGCGATGGCCTTGCGGGCGCGTTCATGGCGTTTTCCGAATGCCGCCAGGAGGTCACGTCCGTTCAGAATCATCGCACTGGCGAAAGCCTATCGGTACCAATTTGGGATCAATGGGCAAGTCCACGACGCTGGCCACGTTCGCGGCCGGTCAGCAGCTACAACGTATCCGTCCGATAAAGCCTTCGTATCTCAGCCGCCCTGAATCAGCGATCAGCGCGGCACTGGAAACCGCAGAGCGCAGCGCTCGGGAGTAAGCTCCTGCAGTTGGAGACGACATCCACGCTGTTGAACCTCGATTCGGCAGTCGAAATGGACAGATCGGACCAACCACCCAATGACCCACGCACGCCCCTGCACAGGCTCGCACGCTGCTCCCCACCCCGCCTCGCGGCGAGGCAGTTGCGCTTGGATACGGGGCCGGAGTGCCTTCGCCCCGGTGAGGACTTACACCTCACAAGCGCCGTGCGCTGAATGGGCGCACGGATCGCCGAGCTGAGCTCGGCCGGCAATGCCGCACGACGACTCGGTCGAGATCCTCGCATCTGCGCGGGGCAAGGCGCCGAGCACAACCCGGCCATCGCCCGCCGATCAGGCCGCCCGCACCGCCGATGACACCGCGGCCCACACCGC
>Ga0163147_10007143_pt1 | contig 12800 bp, 5 predicted proteins | sample OliLakLV19MP6G1_FD_148597 | JGI IMG/M metagenome (GOLD analysis project Ga0163147, IMG submission 148597) | Freshwater microbial mat bacterial communities from Lake Vanda, McMurdo Dry Valleys, Antarctica- Oligotrophic Lake LV.19.MP6.G1 | ecosystem: Environmental > Aquatic > Freshwater > Lake >...
AATAAACTACCGCGCGGCAAGCCGCGGGGTATTGACCGGCTTACACAAGCGAGAGTTGCTCAACATGAAGTTGCTTGTACTCATTGGTACGCCCTTGGTTCGCCACATAGTCTCGAATTTGGGCTTCAGTCCCATGGTGTCCAACGGTAGAAATAGAGTACCCATCCGACCAAAACTCGCCACCCCACAGTTGCTTTTTGACCGAGGGGACGCGCTGAAAGACTTCCCGTGCGGTCAGGCTTTTAATCACCCGTGCAATTTTCGTCGGGCTGTACATGGGAACCGACTGAACCAGGAAATGGACATGATCACGGTCGGTTCCAATTTCAAGAAACCGGATTTCGTAGCGATCAGCCATGGCCAGGCACACGTCCCGAATCACGGTATCGACCGCAGGGGTCACCACTGCCCGTCGGTATTTTGCGGAACAGACAAGGTGATACACCAAAACCGAGACATTGTGTATTTTGTGGAGTGGTTCGCTCATTCTTGCATCGTACCAGATGTTCGGTCGGAGAGCGCCACCCCTTCTTTAGTTTCCCCTCCCCGGAGGGGAAACAAGCCCGCTTTCCTCCCCGCAGCAAGCTACGGGGTATCCACCGGGCGGAGTACATGAAGGAAATTTTCAACTATTTTAACTACAAAGTGCAGATAGAGTTCAGCTTTACGGGGATCGGTATCCAGAGGTGGCCGAACAAACGTATTGAAAACGACGTGGTTGAACTCAAAGTAAAATATTACGACACAGATATTCCCCAACACCACACCTTCCTCAACGAGGCCAAGCTCTCGGCGCTGGCGCTGGCGATCTACTTTGCGGCGCTGAAACAAATCCCGCACGACAAAGACAAGCTCAATCTGCTGGTGCTGGACGACGTGCTGATTGGGCTGGACATGTCGAATCGGCTACCGATGCTGGAGATTCTGCACGAATTCTTCAGCGACTACCAGATCGTTTTCCTCACCTACGACCGCATGTGGTACGAAATGGTAAAAACCCGTCTCAAAAACAGCGAATGGAACAGCATTGAACTTTTCTCCAGCTACAGGCGAGAGGATGAACAGAATCCCGGCTTTGAAGTACCAATCTGCGCAATGAGCCAGACGTACCTAGAGCGGGCCAAAAGCTATTTCGAAGCGCACGACTACCGTGGTGCGGTCATGTACTGTCGGACAGCGTTTGAAGCGATGATGAAAGACTTCTGCGAGAAGCGGAACCTAAAACTACGCTACCGCGCCGATCCGCTGTATACCGCAGGAGAGCTATGGGATGCGGTCAAAGGCGAAAAGAACAATGGCTCAAAATGCATCAACGATCCACTTGCCGAGCAGGTCACAATGTGTCTACGATACTTCCTTAACAGCCTAAGCCATGCCAACATCGTCAATATTTCACGCAAAGAGGTTGAAGAAGTGCTTCAGACGATTGAAACGCTGGAAGGAATCCTGAGCGCCGCGCCGAAGAAAGAGCGCTAAGCATCAGCGCACCGCACCCATCTCTCACTTAATTTAGAAGAAGGAAGGTTTCTGGATGAAGATCTCGCAGATTCTGGACAAGATTGATGAGCACCAGCTGTTCGTGCCGGCCTTCCAGCGCGAGTACGTCTGGAAGCGCGAGGACGCCCGCCGCCTGATCTCCTCGCTGATCAACGAGTACCCGACCGGCACCATGCTAACCTGGGAGACCAACAGCCCGCCCGAGCTCAAGGGCAAGCACCTCTACGACCCGCGCCAGGGCGCCATCAAGCTCGTACTCGACGGCCAGCAGCGCATCACGACCCTGTACATGCTGATTCGGGGCGAACTGCCACCGTACTACACGCCGGAAGAGATCACCCACGACACCCGCAACCTCTACATCAACCTGGAGACGCTGGAGCTGGCCTACTACGCCCGCACCCGCATGGAGACCAACCCACTCTGGGTTAACCTGACTGACATCTTCAAACACACCATCCGTCTGCGCGACATCATCCGCCAGATCGAGGCCCGCGAGTCGCTCTCTGGGGAGCGCGAAGACATCATCGAAGACAACTTCCACGCCGTGGAGCGCATCCTGGACCGAGAGTTTGTCGAGCAATCGATTCCGGTTAAGGCCAGCATTAAAGAAGCGATCGACATCTTCTACATCGTCAACGCCAGTGGCGTCAACCTGACCGAAGCCGAACTGGCGCTGGCCCAAATCTCGGGCTACTGGCCCAAAGCGCGTGAGCGCTTCAAGACCAAGCTCCATAGCCTGGAGAAACAGGGCTTTGTGTTTGGCCTGGACTTTATCGTCTACGTGCTGCTAGGAATCCTGCACAACTCCGGCTCCGAGATGAAAAAGCTGCACACCAGCGACAACCTGGAGCCGATGAAAGAAGTCTGGGAGCGGCTGGAAAGCCACACGCTGGACTATGTGATGCGGCTGCTGAAAACCCATGCCTACGTCGACCACACCAAAGAGATCAACTCAGTGTATGCCCTGGTGCCGATCATCGTGTACGTGTACAACAAAGGCGCGCAGGCGCTGTCACAGCATGAGATCAGCAAGGTCATCAAATGGTTCTACTACTCACAGATTCGCAACCGCTACGTCAGCCAGATGCCGCAGAAGCTGGACAAAGACAACAGCATTGTCGCCAAATCAGCAACACCCTTTGACGACCTGACCAATATCCTCCGCTCCGAGCGCCCGCTGGAGATCAGCAAAAACGAGTTCGTCGGTGTTGATGTGCGCAACCCGCTGTTTCACCTGATGCGCTGGTACTTCAAAAGCCGCCAGGCGATCTGCCCGAACACTGGCCTCAGCATCCGCAGCGACATGGGCAAGGCATACAAGCTTCACTGGGACCACATCTTTCCCTACGACGTGCTCAAAAAAGTTGGCTACGGTCAGGACAACCGGCTCAAGTACGCGCTGGCCCAGGAGATCACGAACCGAATCATTCTGGCGGAAGAGACCACGCGCCACGCCGACGAGCACGATACGACAACATTCCTGAGCCGCATCCAGCGCCAATACCCGGGTGCGCTCCAGCTCCAGCTCATCCCCCAGGACCCAGCGCTGTGGACGGTTGAGAACTTCGAAGCATTTCTAGAGGAGCGGCGCAGCATTCTGGCCAAAGAGCTGAACGGCTTCCTGGCATCGATCACCGAGACCAAAGAAACTGCCGTTGAAATGTCGATCGAGGATCTCATCGGCGCCGGTGAGAGCAGCAGCCTGGAGTTCAAACGGTCGATGTGCTGGAGCTACGACGAACCACAGCACAGACACAAATCAGCAGAGATCATTCTCAAGTCGATCGCAGCCTTCAGCAACGGCGAGGGCGGCACGCTGCTAATTGGCGTCAATGACGATGGGGAAGCCGTGGGGCTGGATAGCGACTACGAGCACGTCAAAAAGAAAGGCCAGGGGGAGGGCGACAAGGACACCTTCGAGCTTCATCTCCGTGAGCTGGTGAAGCATAACTTTGGCGTCGCCTTCGCCTCAACGGATCTCAATATTATCTTTCCCACAATTGACGACAAGGAAATCTGTCGGGTTGATATCAAGAAAGGGCGCGTGCCCCACTATCTTGAGGCGACGGTCGGCAAAGGTGGCGATAAGGTCAAGAAGTTCTACGTGCGCAGCGGCAACTCCTCGGTCGAGATTGGCCTGACCGAGATCAGCGATTACATCCAGCATCGCTTTCACGGCGCATAACGCGACGATAGACGGAGCCATCGGATGCTTTCCAGCAACGATGGCTCCGCCTACATCATTCCACCGATACAGGAGATCTTTCAAATCGAACATTCCTTTTAGCAGGGCCGCTGCTCCTGAGCTGGCGATGGGCTGGCGAGCTGCGGATTTTCCTGGCGGATTGCCCACAGCTGACTGCCTGTGAGCTTGATAGCAGCCTGGTCGTTAAGCCAATCATAGAGCTTAACTGACAGATCCTCAGACATCCGCATGGGCTTCGAGTTAAAGCCCGCACGGAGTCCGTGGCGAAGTTCAGCAAGCGTGACATTCTGCGACTCAAGAAATGGGACGATATCAATCAGGCTTCCATCAGGGTTTTGCGGCTGGAACGAGCGGACAGGATCAGCTTTGAGGGTATAGCGACGCCGAACTTTAAGCGGGTGCTGATACATGGCCCAGCGATAATGGTCACCGAACGCATCCGGGGAGTCTACCAGCCGATCATTACGCCGAATCTTATTTGATGCTTGCCAGTAGATCTTATGCGCTACCACAAATACAAGATCGCAGAAGAGCTGGGTAAATTGGCGAAGGTTATGACTGCTGACCCAGAAATTGATATCGCCTACCTGTGGGGACATCTGGGTGATATGGCAGTAGGTGTGAAGAAACTGCTCGTTCCAAATGTACGGATCCTGGTTATCATGCGGCGAGTCATAGTGCACTCTTTGACCATCGAAGTCGCTGACTGTTCGAGTTGGATGATAGATGATATAGCTACACATAGCACTCCTTATAGACAACCATCTTCTATATTGCTTATCGACACCGTAGCCATATTAACGCATAGAGAGCGTTACCGCAGACCAGGATCTTTCAATATGGATTGTCGGCCTCAGTATACGAAACGCCACAAGCACATATCTGCCCCATCACTGATGCTACCATATCGCTGTATCACTAGATAGTACGAGGTCCGTATGGCAAAGCGCAAAAGCTCCTCCCCCATGATGTCGATGTTTGGCGACACCGCGCCAGCTGGCGAGCCGGGCCTCCAGATTGTGCGGGCCACGTTCCAGGGCAGCGATGAACGCTCGTTCACCGATCTCATCACCGGCTACACCCGGCTGCGGGTGCTCACCTACTCCAACAGCCTGCCAATCATCAGCCGGGCCGCGACGCTGATGGACGAGATGGAGATTATCTTTGGCCGTGAGGATATCCTCAATGCGATGGCCCAGTACGTCTACTACCAGGAGCTGCTGCTGAAGGAGCTGCTGGCCGAGGCCAAACAGCACAGCATTGTGCGCCAGAAGATTGATGACGGCACGCTGCGGCTGTATGTGGTGCAGGAGTTGATCTCCCACGAGAAGCTATTTCTGCTCGATGGGCCGCCCGGCACGCGCATCATCAGCGGATCGGCCAACTTCTCCGACACCGCCTTTCGGGGCCATCAGAACGAGAGCTACATTTGCTTTGATGACGATCCGGCGGCCTGGGACTACTTCGAGGCCAAGTACGAAGGTCTTAAGTCCCGCTCCGCCACGGGCATTGCCAAACAGGCGATTTTAGGTGATGCGATCGGGATTGAGGATCTGCCAGTTTTCAGCCCGGCCAAACCAGGTGCCGAGAGCCCGCAGATCATCGTGGTGACCGATGGCCCGCCGGCCCCAACGCTGATTGGAAAAGTGCTGAGCCAGCGCACGCCCAAGCAGTACACCGGCCTGAACAGCAGCATTACCACTGAAAAGGGCATCGCCAGGATTGATCGCACGGTGGCCTTGCGGGCCGTCCAGTACGCCAAAAGCAACGCCCGCAGCGAAGAGAGCAACCCCGAGGAGTATCTCAGTATCTACCCGGAGCAGGGCGTGGTTGAGCTTTCCGGCAAGCGGATCGATCTGGATGTTGCGGAAGCGGATATCCGCAATGACGTGGCAATCATGCTGGAATACTGGAGGGGCTACGAGCTATTTCGCGGCGGGGATCCCCAGCGGCTGATGCGCGACTACTTCACCTTTATGAGCTGGTTTTACATCAGCCCGTTTATCTGCGATTTTCGCAACCGCGCCATGGCCCGCGACGAGTACCTGATGGACTACCCGATCGTCGGACTGCTGTATGGCAAGAGCAATTGCGGCAAGTCCGAGCTGATCCGCACGCTGATGCTCTCGATGTTTGGCAAAGAGGGCTTTCTACCAAACGACTGGCTGACCAAAAGCACAGTCCCGCAGCTTCGCCAGCAAAATCGCCGCTTTCCGATGGTCTTCGACGATCTCGACCGCACGCGCTTTGATAACCATGTCAACAGCCTGGTCAAGGACGACTTCATTAGCCTCAAAGAGTATCCGGCGCTGGTGCTGTCGATGAACGCCGAGAAAGACACCTTCGAGTCCGAGATCCGCAAGCGCAGCCTGATCATCTACACGGGCGCCGCTCTGCCCGACCATACCGGCGAAAGCCGCCAGCTTGGCAATCGGATCAAGCAGCTCAAGCGTACCCTCGGCACCGCCCTCTACCGTGACTACCTAGTCCGCGTATTTGAAGCCCTTGAAGACGAGCCGCCCACCGATATCCTCCAGTTCTCCTCGTCGATTCTGCGGGACCTGTTTGCCGAACACAGCTCTGAGCCGCTGCCAGCCTGGTGCCGGGTGGTCAGCATGGATGAGTACACCCAGGCCAAGCACGACAAGGTCAAAACCGAACTGGCACAGATCTGGGAGCACAACCCACTTACCTGGAAGATCCAGGGTCCCACGATTATCCTCAAGCTCGACGACATGCACGCCGCCCGCAAGCTGCGCAAGGATATCCCGGACTACCTGATCAGCCCTGGCTCACAGGGCGATCAGATCATCTTCCAGCGTGGCGATTTAGAGGCTTTTTTAGATATCACCTTTCCTAGAGGGCCTGAAAAACCTGGGTTTTTCCAGCGGCTTTTTGGCCGGACCTAGCGTTCATCTACGGCACAGCCGCTGTACGTATACCTGTGGCGGTTAATGCTTATGAAGAGGTTGTCATGGCTCGTATGTATCCGCCCCAACTCGACTTAACCGACGAACACATTCCGACATCAGAACATAAGGTCTACACGGCATTACGCGATCAGCTTGATGAAACATTTGTGGTGTTTCATAGTGCTGCATGGCTCGGTCGCGGGCAAAGAGGCGAATTAAGTGATGGCGAAGCCGATTTTGTGATTGCCCATGCCCAATTGGGAATTCTGATTCTTGAAGTTAAAGGCGGTCGGATTCAGTATGATGGTGCCGGGGCATTGCACCAACAATGGGCAACGATTGATCGATTTAATCATCGACATTGGCTCAAACGGAGTCCATTTGAGCAAGCTCTTCGCAGCAAATATGCGCTCAACCACAAGATTGAAGAACTTCCTGGCTGGCGTGGGCGCAAGTACACCTTTGGTCATGCCGTTCTTTTCCCCGATGTGGCGGCAAATTTTCCCGTTCTCCCCGCAGATATTGATCCCGTGATTCTGATTGATGGACGGGCGATGGCTGATCTTCGCAGCAAAATAACGCACGCCTATCAGCACTGGCGTGGTGCGCACGCACCGCAACTGTTGGGCAATGATGGCATCCACATGATTATCAGTTTACTTGCGCCAACCTTCACCCTTGATTCTCCACTTGCCGCACGGATTGGTAATGATCAAGCCCATGTATTGACCCTCACGAAGCAACAATTTCGTATTCTCACGACCTTGCAGCGCAAACGTCAGGCCCTGATTACTGGTTGTGCTGGAAGTGGCAAAACGGCGCTCGCCGTCGAGAAAGCCAAGCGGCTCGCTCGTGAGGGAATGCAGGTGTTGTTGCTGTGCTTCAATAGCCGTTTAGCGGATGAGCTTAAGATTCAACTTCAGGGCATTGCTGAGATCACGGTCGGCACGTTTCATCAAATCGCAATTGCGTTTGCTCAGGATGCGCGGATTAATCCACAACGACCAGATGGCATGGACGATGCTGCGTATTTCAATCATTTTCTCCCCGAACAATTGTTACTCGCCAGCGAATGCTCCAATCATCGTTTTGATGCGATGATCGTCGATGAAGCGCAGGATTTCCAGTCGCACTGGTGGGATATTTTGAGTGAGTGGCTGGTTCCGCAGCCGATTATCTATATTTTCTACGATGATAATCAACGGTTGTTCACACAAGCACCAACATTTCCCGTTAATGATGATGCCTTATTTCTTGACGTTAACTGTCGAAATACCCAAACAATTCACGGCGTAGCAAAGCAGTTCTATCGTGGGCAAGATGCTGATGTGATAACGGCACAAGGTCCCGCCGGTGAAGCAATCGAAGTTCACCTGTATGATGATGCGACTCACGAGCGCAACCTTCTGGCTGATATTCTGGTTCAACTCACTCGCGAGCAAGGCGTGTTGCCACAGCACATAGCGGTGCTGACCCGTTATCGCCCACAGCAGCTTGACTTGAGCGAAACAACGATTGGTGGATTTGTATTGCGCGACCAGACCCGTGGTATCCACCAAATTCTGTGTTGCACGATTCAAAGTTTCAAAGGCTTAGAGCGTCCAGTTGTCATTGTGGCAGGTTTAGGCGACATCTCCGATAATGCTGAATTGAATCAGCTTGAATCATTGTTATATGTTGCATGTTCGCGGGCAACCAGCCATTTAATTGTGTTACTCCCACGCAATACCGCCCGTCGATTACGCCGTGTGTTTCAGCCATAATGAGCAACGCCCGATCCTCTTCAACCAGATTGAGCGTTGCTCCTGCATCGCGCTATAACAGATCGAAAGTTTGTTCCATGAGTTTTGTCCAGACCCAAAAGGGGCGACGCTCCAAATCGAACGTGGTAGGGTAGGCAAAACTGCTGTTACTGGTTCGCTGCATCAGTGGATGGCGCGGTTTTAAAAACAAGGTTGCTTGGTGATCGGCAAAGTGTATCTCAACCATATCATCCTCGATTGGGTGAAGCGAGGTACGAGGAATGGCGAAATCCTCCAAGTATTTGAGTGTCCGCTGCGCATCCGCACTCTGCACCACTGGCAAGCGGCCGGTCTGGATAAAATCCAATGTGTCGAACGCCAACCGTCGATCGAGCAAGGCGTGAAACGATTGGTTCGAATGATCGAGCAAGCAGCTATAACATGCGCCTTTACACGTACAATCACGACAAATCGTCGTGGCTCGCTGTAGAATCCGCGTCAAAACCTCACTCTTGGCGATCGCTTGGGCATAGCCAGCTCCGTTTGGCAACGTATCGTAGAGATAGACTTCGGCCCCTAATATCCCTGCGCCGCGTTGCCACGGACGAATACCCATGGCCAGTTCGCTCGGATCAATCTGGAGCTCGGCGGATGCGGCGCGTAACAATGCCGAACCCAGCGACAGCCACACCGCCCGTCCCGCTGTTGTGCGTGGATCGCCGTTGTAACCGCTTGGTAAGTTCAATCCGAATAAGACCACATCGCTACGAAGTGTGTGCAGCAGAATAGACTGCGCTTTGGCTCTGCCACCACAATCCTGCCCTGTTTCAGGCGATGGGTGTTTTGCATCTTTTTTGGGCAATCCTCGTCCACATGCAGAGCAGATCCAAAATCCGGTCGCGGGATGGTCTGGTCCACGATTAACGCTGTAGAGATCGCATTGTTCACGGGCATAAACCCACAAACGATCGTCCCATTGCAAGAAACCGCTATCAACGGCTCCACCAACTTCAAGTTGGGCGGTGGACGCATAGCCAGCTTTATCTTGTTGACCGCCACGATATTTCTTGACGGCGGCTTTCCAGTCCGTCCGAAATCCTGGTGGGCGAATCGCAAACATGGCTTGCTTTGGATCATGCGGTGCACCACACGAAACACAACTGGTGGGCCATTGATGTGGGAGTTGCCCTTGGGGATTGAGCGTCTGATAGGCGACGGCACGGCATGTCTGGCATTGATAGAACTGGCCTTGGGGCATATAGCTCCCAGACTGAAAATGATCGTACAAGCCGACCGCTTCATATTCCTTGCCATCAATGACCAGTTCGCTGCCTGGTGCAAATTCAGACAGCGCAATTTGCAAATCGCGGCTGACATCTTCGCTGATCTGGTATTTTTGCGGCGCTTTGATATACAACGGCACCACATCAACCGGAAATGCATAGCGTGGTAACACACCAGCATTAATCAAGGCTTCGAGGAGTTCCTCTTCTGGCTTGCGGTTCTGCGTCGCTTTTCCCAGCTCGGCTGGCAAATCCGCTAACCATGCCAGTACCGTATCATGGTTATACAATAACCCAAGAATTGGCTGCGCAGAGTCAAGGATCGGTTGGACAAATTCAGCCGATGCGAGAATAGTGTGGAGATGGGCAATTGCGCCAGTGGCGGCAAGGGCAGCCTCAACCGTCCCAAATGCCCCAAACAAACTGGTTGATTGGGCTGCTTGCCCCTGGCCGTGAAAAAACCGTTGCAGCACAAGCGCATTAATATGCCTTCGGGCAATAATCGCATTGTCCAGTGGAATAATTGGCAGCCGCACCGCACCACTAACAATCTGGGCTACGTCGCCAAAATAATACTGATCGTGGCTGCGGTCACGGGCAAAGGTTAATACTGCTGCCACGCCATCACTGCGCCGCCCCGCACGCCCTGCCCGCTGTTGGTAGTTCGCAACGGTTGGTGGCATATTATGTAACCCAACTACCGTCAAATCGCCGATGTCAATGCCCATCTCCATCGTAGTTGTGACACTTAACATATCTACCCGATGTGCTTGCGGATGCTCACCTTTATCGTTTGACTGGCCTTGCGGATCTAACAGCGGAATAAATTGATCTTTGAAATGACGTTCGCGTTGGCTGGCATGTTCACGACTAATCTGGGCAGTATGCTCCATAACATTGAGTGGAAATGGATCGGCGAACCCATGTTGTGGATTGCGGACATAGTTGACGAGATTGCGGTAGTAATTGGGCTGCGCACTCATAGCGTTATCAAGTGACTGTTTGTGCATGCTATTTTGGCAGCGCAAACAAATGCCACGGACACATTCAGCACTCAGATACCCGCAGGTTCCACAGCTATACATCGTTTCGGTAAGTGGGAGCAGCCCCAAACGCCCCAGCGGAATTGCTCGCCCAGGCTGAGTCACGCCCACTGGTGCCACCAGAATATTGAGATTCGTCAGCGCTTCCCATACCTCGCTCATTAGGGTTGCTAACGATATGGAGGTCGTTGCCGATGACGTTGCAACGACAGCCTGGAGATAGCGAGTCAGACGATTATCTTGTTTTGCACTGGCAGTCCACAGAAACGTATCATTTGTCTTAAGCGCAGGATTACTGACAACGGTGCGCTTTTCCCAGCGTTCGATCAAATCGCGATCCCAATTACGCGGATCACCACCAATCGGCAGTACTACATCCTCACCTAACAGAATGCGCGTCACTGATGCAAGCAGGCTAATGGTTTCTTCAACATCTAAGCCGCTGAATGCAATCTGTTGCTCACGAATAAAGGTGCGCAGATCCTGCTCATCATCGTCGATTGGCACCCAACGCGCTAATCCGAGCGACTCAACACCGATCTGGCGATCAGTCAGTTCGCGACGAAAATAATCTTGCAACACTGGACGGGCAAGATTGTAGCCAGATTCTTTGGTTTCCTGGTAAAGATTCCAGTAGCCATTTTTTTCACCAAAGGTTGGATCAATCCCACGTTGACTACAAAACATCAGCAGATCCTCACGAAGACGTGTCAATGGATAGGGTTTGTCTGGGGTTTTGACTTGCTGTTCATCCAGCAATTTCATGAGAATTTGTCGAAAGAGATCACGGGTCCGTTGGAAATTAAGCGTCCCAACCAGTCGTGCTGCTGCTTGGCGTCCATCAGAAAACGCTAAGGCTTTGCGTCCACGATTCGGGTTCGTCTGCTCGTGATTCGCGGTTGGACTAGCGGTTTTGCGGAATGTCCACTTGCTTTGAACCTGCGGTGCAGCTACGGCTTCTGGTTTCTGTTCGCGCGGTGGTTGAATACGAAATGCGTGTTCCATCAGCACGGCAAAGAATTGCGGCCCAAGCGTACGAAATGATTCCACCGCCGAAGTACTGTTACGTTTATTGTTACAGCGGGGACATGTAGAAGGCAGCCGTTTATGCTCGGAAAATTTATCCTTATCCTTGTGGGGTTGTTCCCAAACCAGCCGTGCGTCTGCAGCATCCTCGGCACACAATCCACTGGTCGCTACAGAACGATACCCAGGACTCCAATTGGCATCATCAGCACTATCAGGATTGGGCTTCTGGAGCGCAAAGACCTGATACGGCGCATGATTGGCAAAACTTCGTTCCAAATCATCGCCCGGGTATGGCCATAAGCGTTCACTCGCGTTATCTTCAGGGAGTCCACCCAAAAACAGTAAGCCACAGACCCGACACGACATCAATTCTAAAACCCGCGATCCACACGCGCACCAAATGGTGGGTGTGGCGTATAACGCACCACATAACCGTGGTTGTTGTGAAACATCATCAACCTGGGAACATTGCGGATTCATACATGCCCATAATCCAGGTAGACCGCGATACATCAAGTGCATACGGCTTGGCAAGAGTGGTTGAGCATCGGGATGGTGTTCTGGTTTTGCTAATACACCAGCCGCCAAAATACCAGCTGTTGCTTTAAGCCCATCCTCAGCGGTTGTCGGTCGCCCCCACATTTCAGCGGCAACGGTATCAAACGCCGTTGCTTTACGTGCCGTTCGGCGGCGCAAATCTAATAACCGTGGATGTTTTTCAAGCGCCGTGTGCAGACGGATTGGGGCAGGAGCATCTGATAGCGCACACCCAAGATCACCCAGCAACTGATCAACGGCGTGATCGAGCTGCATTGGCTCGGTCAGGTCAGATGTTTCAATCGTGTGCTGAAACGCGGCAAATGCTTGCAGTTCCGCCATAGTTGGTGGCGAAAGCGGTGCAGCAACCGCTTGGGTTTGCGCGGTCACTAAATGAAACCGCTCCAAGGGTTGACCAAACAGATCAGCGGCAAACTGCTTAACCTTGATGAGTTCAGCGGGTGTCTCGCCCAAACTGGCGCTGGTCGCAATGCAGCGTAATTGCTGGGGTTCAATCGCCAAACGGTCGCACAAGCGACGAATAAGAT
>Ga0163147_10007145_pt1 | contig 12800 bp, 10 predicted proteins | sample OliLakLV19MP6G1_FD_148597 | JGI IMG/M metagenome (GOLD analysis project Ga0163147, IMG submission 148597) | Freshwater microbial mat bacterial communities from Lake Vanda, McMurdo Dry Valleys, Antarctica- Oligotrophic Lake LV.19.MP6.G1 | ecosystem: Environmental > Aquatic > Freshwater > Lake >...
GTGTGGGCTATCATGAGTGTATGAAAACGTTAAATATGGGGGTTTGTCAGGTCAGCAATTGTGACGATTGTGTGATCCACCCTATTCATTATGAACTCCACGCCCCAAGCAATAACATTTGCAATGCCGACCTCTTGCGGGATGGATGGAATAATAAGGTGTCTCTCCATGCAGGACTTGTATCCCGAAGTGTTTTGAAGACAGGTATGGTGTGCCGAAATTTGCTTTTGCCTACCGGGGAAGAAATCTTTTAGTTTCCGAGTGCAGGGTAATCGGCCCTCACTTGCCGAGGTGTGATATTCTGCAGAGATTTGAGAAAGAATACCGTTTTCCCCTCCGGTTTGTTTCGCACTGAGACCCCCCCTACGCAACTTGCTCACGTTCCTGAGTAAAGGGTTATTGGGGGCAATTTGTTTTAAATAATCTCAAATCTCAGCATGACCCCTATCACCTATCATCAGCATGACCCCTATCATTAAATAATCTCAAATCTCAGCATGACCCCTATCACGACCCCTATCACTGACCCCTATCACAAATCCCAGCATGACCCCTATCCTTGATGAGAGTGGTAATTTGCTTAAATGGAAACTTTTTGACAAAAAGCCTATGAAGATAAATTTCCACCACACAAAATAATAGTATTTTGTAGAGACGTTTTTTAATAGCTCTTCAGAAATTCGTGTGGAATTTTTATGGTTCGATGCAAGTGCGGCTTGAAGTTATGGAGTAGCCCGAGGCAGTTGACCGTGTTCTTGTTCACTCTGAGAGCTTTGCGGACATTAACCAGCAACTCCAGTGGGTCTGCCCGGCTAGCCGACTCTGCAACGTCGTGCGAATGATCCCGTGCTTCTTACGAACTAGCGTACAGTGGCTTGCGTCCCTGCCCTTGGGCAATCTCCCACATGGAGACAATCCCAGTAGAAGACATTGATGAGGCGGCGGTTACAGAACACAAACAGATGCCCGCTGCTAGGCACCTCGTACAAGAAACTTTTTAACCAATCCATTCAGCCCACTATCCTAGACGCATGTCTATCAAAGATTTTATTGATTGGCGAATTAGGACGTTAATCAAGGCAGCAAGAAGAAACAAACGCACACCTGCTTGGGTACTAAGAAACATTTACAATATACAATTCACTTTTATTTAAATAATAACTTTTGGTCAATAAAAACAAGGTTTTTGACGTGGTCCAAAATACGGACTACTTACGCAAAGGATAAAGAAATTAGTTTTGAATTTTTGAATATGTAAGCGGAAATATGAAGAGAATAGAGTTTAGAGAATTGCCTGAGAAGATTAGATTATATCTCATGATCTCACTGGTATCAGGGAGTTGGATTTTATTAATGGGAGCAGGAAGCAATTCATTAAATGTCACGATCTTACCTAGTCCCTCTGGAATGATAGCTATGGGGGATACAAATGCCTTTTTGATGGCTTCAGTGAGTTGTGCGGGGACAAATGTCACAACAAATGGCACGACCTATTCGTGGACTGGAACTGGAGTGACAAATTCCAGTATCCAATCCATTACCACACCGGGGATCACGAATATCTCCCTCACAGCGACCCACATCTATAGCGTGAATAATATTAGCTACACAAATACAGGATCGAAAAATATATCCATCACGATTGTAGGAGTAAGTAATATTGTCGGGCTGACAAATGTCCTGGCCGGCTCGACCACGAATTACACGGCGAATGCGTCTGGGTCGGGCACCTTTCCCAATGGCTGGCCGAAATGGGAAACAAACCGTACCGCAGTCGCCGCAACGACCGCGACTATCCCAGTTACTTTTCCCACAAATCCGACGACAAATTTTAATGTCAAGGCTACGGCGAGAACGAGTAGTACGAATTTGAATGTGAATGTCATAAAAGTAACTAGGATTACACCCGCTAACAGCCCTGTTACGGCAACTGTCGACGGAGCTGATGGCACGGCAGGAACGGCGGGAGCTAACGAATACACATTCTCCACGAATTCTAGCGGAATAATTACACTTAAGCTCAAAGCAAAGGTGGATGGACTCTCCACAATGGACGTGGCAACTCAAAATGCTTTCCGATTTGATGTAGAGGCCGTAGGAGACTCCACTCTCGCTTGGGAAGCCACTAACCCGAACGGTCAACCGACCATCAACGGTGACTTTCTGGAAGCCACCGTTACTTTTACAGGACTCCCCACTAGCAACTCTGGCTTTGGCCTCAAAACAGCCAAAGTTAAGTTTTATTCAGAAGAGGTTCCCACAGAGTTTGAGGTATTCTTTGCCAAAGAAGAAAATAATCACCCAGGCACAGGAAATGGAAGTACGTCAAATTGGTATTATTATTGGGCCTCCAATGCAGTTTCGGGCTATGATTTAGCTAGCAGCACTTATTCTTATGCCATCGGAACCGCTGGGGAGTATGCTCAATATAACAGTAACCCAAGCAATCCTCAATATACTATTCATGGGCCCGCATCTGCAGGGCATGAAAATTACTCAGATGGAGGGATTGACCGTGGATCGGAAAGGTATTGACACACTGGCCGCAACGTTATTGCATGAAAAGACTCATTTGCAGGTAGACTTGAAGTGGAAGAACGGTGGAGTGTGGCATGGTAAAGCAGATACCGATGGTGATGAGCTTCCAGATGAATGGGAGGATGCTCACGCAACACAAGGATTTGACAAGACAAAGAGAGAATCATTTGTATTTCCCTATGGTGATGACGAGGAGGTTTATTGTGAAAAACAGGCCAACGGCATCACGGGGGATGCGGCTCAGGACTGGAGTAATCCTGGAAAACAATCAAAAACAGTATTTTAAATATTATTATACCATGAAAATAATCATTATTATCAGTGTGTTTCTCCTAATTCTTTTTGTCAGTGGATTATCTGCGGGAGATTTGCCGACCACAGAGGTTCAAAATGAGCAGTTAAAAAACGCCGTGCTGACACTTATTGAAAGCGTAAGGGGAAAAGACGACAAACGGTTGGTCTCACTACTTCAGGAATTGGATTCTCGAACAGCCCCTGCCCACCGCCCGACAGTAAGCCGGGTTCACCGTTACTTGAAAGATATGAAAGACACGGATGTTAAGTTTGGAAGCACTTTTCAACAGCAGGAGAAGAATCTGATTGGCATCAGAATCATAGAGCCAATCTGTCTTGACTTTACCTTCATAAGGATAGACCGAAAGGGGAAGGAAGTGCTGCTGCTGCAAGCCATAAATCCCTGATGGAATAATGATTGGGCGGGGATGCAAAGAAATGGGAGAGGAGAGCGTGAAAAGATCAGATTATATTTCCTTGTTTCACACGCATACTCCAACAACTTACCGATCAGTTGGAAGGGTAGTTGGCCCATCCTTAGTTGACAACACGGCACATTCTACCGCAAATGTTGCAGGTATCGTTTATGACTATATAGTGACAAATAATTCCATACCCGCTGGACATCCATTAAACTCGTCAGCACTAAGATCTAGTTCTGGACCGAATGAAAGAAAACCCCTTAATTATAAAAGATATACAAGTATGAAAAAAATATTACTCGCATTTCTATTTGTTTTTATAATATCAACCATCATTTTTTATTACAAAACGAATAACAAATCAATGGAAAGTAAAATCAACACTAACAGTGTGGATAGAAAAGATGCAATAAAGTCAATTGAACCTGGGCAAAACACTGTTAATTCTCAAATCCTCAAAGAAGAGTATAGTGATTCTATTAACAGCAGTCGTGATATTGAATATATTGGTGATGTTTCTCCTGAAATTGCAAAAAAGGCAATAGATATTTGTATGGTAGCATTAAAAAGCAAGGTGAATATACCAGAAGGCAAACCATCGATCACTGTAAATGGTGACAATTTGATTATAAGGTTTCCAACTAAAAAAAATGAGACTGCTGGCGGTATACATATGGGTCCTGATTACAGTGCCGAGGTCACGTTGGATGTGAAAACATGGAAAGTTATTAATATCTTGGGTGAAGCTGATTCAGTATTTTAATCAGGAGAAAGAGTATGAATTACGTTGCATTTTAGGTATGTTCTCTACCTCTTTACAACCATAATCCTCCTCCTCTTTATATCATCTAGTGAAATCGTTTGGATTAATCATATTGTTTTATGTTGTGTCGCTTACTCAAGTGTGTGCGGCGGTAAATGTTTTTTTTCTGTGGCGGGAAAGTAATGACCAGTCTGCTTATCCGATCATTGAGACATACATTGAAAATTCTTCAGATAAAGATATAGAGTTTGAGAAGGTCTGGATTAACGGTCAAGAAGCCAAAGGGGGAAGTCGAGAGTATTGTTGGGTACAATGTTATCCAAAATCCATTGCTAAGCCGGGGGAAACACTCCTTGTCCAAGTATGCCTCATGACTCCACCGGGCTATCTTTATGATGCCAAAAAGATCGAGGTCAAACTCAAGGGAATCGATGAAAAGGTGAGTGGCGCAGTGCCTCGTTACTGGGGGTACATTGACGGGAGCCGGATTACATCGGTAAAATACAGCCGTGATTTCAAGAATATTTACGTGGCCTTTTCGACGTGGCAATACCCGTCGAAACCTCTCAAGATTTGGATTAATCAGGTGGAATACACAGATGTCATGAACCTGATGGAGGTGCCGTTATTCCCGGATCGCAAGCCTGCCTCGGACTGTTATTGTCCCCCTGGCATGATTTCTATTCCACTCAAAAAGGCTCTCAAACCCGGTCAGGCCGTGGCCATCCGTGTGGAGTTAGAGGAAAAAAAGATCATGGCTACCGTGATCAGGGCTTCGTTTGGTGTTTTTACAGATGCCTTTGGGGTTTCTCTGGGAGAAGGCGCATTACGCAAGGAATTAGGATTGGATTTAGAGCCATTTGCAGAAGTGATCGATCAAGATATTGCCTGTAATGTACTCAAGGCAGGACAACAAGGAAAAGGGATGTTTGTCCAATCTCTGAGTGATGAAAGGCTGAAACGACTGAATGCCGGAGATCCGCGTCTTTGTTACCCCTATCTGTGTACAGCGTCCCAAGGCAGTTCCCAAGATCCTTTGTATGGATATCTTTGTGATGGAATGGCGATGGCGCGGTATAAATTAACGCCGTGCGACCTCCCCACCTATATCGAGCTGGAGGAATAGGACATGCTGAGGTCGCGATTGGCGGCTTGTCCAAAGCCGTGGTTTTTTATTCCTGAATGTCATGCTTGGACACCTCGAATGCTGGAAGGAGGGGAATTACGGTTATTGGTTTATGCCGCATTGGGACAAGGATGTCAGGGGGTGAAGTACTTTATGTATAATGATTTTAATGGAATTAAAGGTTTCAAATCCAGTCCTTTGCTTACCGAGGAAATCAAGAAGCTAAACCGTGAGATTAAAATCCTCGAGCCACTTTTGGGGAAAGCTAACCATGTGGACAGCTGGACATATTCCATGAGCGGTGCGAAATTACGGCCAGGAAACCCTTTTTTAAGTCCAGATCTACAAAGTGGATTCCGAGTTTATACTTTATGGAGCGGGGATGAGGGTGTCATGGTTCTTGTCCGTAACCTTGATTATACGACAGACCGTGCCCCTAATGATTCCGGGCGCAATCCCCGTTTCCATTATAAGCAAAAAGATAATATAACCTTTGATGTAAGGAAACCGGTGTGGCTGAATCTCTCCACAAATGAAGAGGGTCTATTCAAGGCGGTTAATCCCTTAACCATGAAGTCTGTGGAAGGAAAAATCATCAATGGGAATTTGACCTTTAAACTGTCCAGATTGGATTTAACAGAAGTTATTTGGATTCCCAATCGCAAATAATCGGCCTATCATCATTATTTACTGGGATTAAACTTTTTTGATGAGAGTTTCATAAAATAGTTTGAATTGTGTCTTGAGGAATAAATTGTAAATTTCAGGGTAATGAGAATATTTTTGATCATAGGTTTATTAATCAACCTGACATCTTTGCTTCTTCTAGCAGAGGAGCGTATTCCTGAGAGTAAAAGACAATTTATCAATATATATCCAGTAGGTGATGTCGCCAAGACAGGGGAATTAAACCAAGAACCAAAGCTGGATGATTGGAAATCTGAAGCATTTGTGGAAATTTATGAGGATACTTCATTAAAGGACCGGTTTTTAGTAAAAGTCGCTTTTGCCTATGACTTTGAAAACCTTTATATTGCAGCAGAATTCATCGATGAATCCCCATTAGTTAATAAGATTCATCCAGGAGTAGAACCATCAAAAGGATGGAGTGGTGATTCTTTTCAGATCAGGATCATTGCGGATTCTGGAGTAAGACATCCAATCGCGGCAAATGTGGCTAATAGTGATATAATAATCCATTTAACCATGTGGCTTTATAGTGAGCTCTCCTTACCTGCAGTGGATGTAAGATATGGAATGAATTATCAACCGGGGCCAGTGTTAATCGGAAATTCAAGTGGTTTAGTCTTTAAGAAAAGTGAAAATGTTATCCCGGGAGGCTATATCATGAAAGCCAAGATTCCTTGGAAGGCGATAGGAGTAAAAACCCCGCCGAGTCCGGGAGATAAATGGGTGATGACCATACAACCATTGTGGGCAAATCAAAACGGGGACTTAGTGCATCATTTCTTTGACTGCATTAGTCGTGGTGCCTATCAGTTTGAAGGAACGGAGGGATGGGGAGAGGGACGATTTTTGTCGCTAGGACAAACAGATGTCGCCTTTCAAGAGCAGGTGGATTGGCAAAAAAGCCGGGAGAATAAAGAACGGGCCTATGAACAAATCCATAAAGCAAGGAACACTTCCCCCAAAGGTGATAAAGAAATAGGGCTTACTGCACCAAAACTAGAAAAAAAAGATGGCATACTCTCTATTACTTATACAATCTCGCAGGGGGCATATGTCAGTATGGCCGTGGCCCGTGAAGACGGGTATTTGATAAAGACTCTACTGACTAAGGAGTGGAGAGAAAAAGGTATTCATATAGAAGAATGGAAAGGACAGGATGAGGATGGAGAGGATATTCCCACAGGAAAATATAAAATCAAGATGTTAGCACATCACGGAATCACCCCGCGATATGTGACAACAGTAATGAATAGCGGAACCCCTTCTTGGCGGACAGAAGATGGTAAGGGAAGCTGGGGAGGGGATCATGGTAACCCCGTAGATATTGCCACAGACAAAAAAGGAAATAAATATATCCTATGGAGCGCAGCCGAGGCGGGTGATCAACTCATATGTCTCGATGTGAATGATCAGAAACAATGGGGAATCCGGCTTGAATTTGGTGACTATGCCGCGAGCCTTTGTGTGCAAGGTGATGAATTGTATGTCGGTACTTTCGTCGAAAAAAACAAGAACATTTTAATATGTCTTGATGCTAAAACAGGAGAAAGAAAATCTTTTGAAAATGGTCAGAAGCGATTACTTCTTTCTGAAGTCAAAGATATGAATCTTCCGAATCTAGGAGGGATTACCAGTGATGAACTTAATATTTATTGTGCTTTGGAACAAAAGAACCGTGTTTTGGGTGTAGACCGGAAATCGGGTAAACCAAAATATGCCTTTGAAGTCAAATCCCCTCGTGCGCTGGCTATCAATCAGGATCGTAGCATTTTATATGTCATGACGGCTGACAAGGTAATGCCATTGGACTTGAAGAATGCAAAGTTAGGTGGCCCAATTATCACCGGATTGGATGATGCTCAGGATATTGTTCTGACGGATAATGGACGTTTTTTGATCAGTCAAAGGGGGAAGACCATGCAGGTGGGTATCTGGACGGAAAAAGGAATGCACCTCAATACAATCGGTATAAAAGGGGGGCGACCTAACTTGGGTCGTTATAAACCAGAGGGATTGTTAAACCCTAAAGGTTTATCAGTCGATAATGTCGGAGGAGTATGGGTGGCGGAAGACGACTCTTCACCGAAAAGAGTGAGCCTCTGGGATATGAAAACAGGAAAGTTGTTGAATGAGTTTTTCGGGGGAACTGCCTTTGCAGCCCGTATGACCTGCGAACCTGACAATCCTGAAAATGTTTATCTGCATTATACTCGATTTATTGTAGATTATGAGACAGGTAAAGTCATTCCTGATGCAGTCATGATAAGGCCGGGGGTAATTCCTCGCACATTGAATGGTCCTAAAGGCTGGGGCTTAATGGGACAAAACTTTGAATTTGCTAAAATCGGTAATGGCACTTATGCCTATGACGGATTTGGTGGAGTCTATAAAGTGGAAAAAGATCGGTTAAAAGCGTTTGCTTATTTTGCGGAGTCGATGCCGAATTGGGGAATGTTAACTGGCCAGGCTGTTTTTTGGGTAGATCGTAATGCGGATGGGCAGATTAACACAACTGAGATTCGTGAAGTAAAAGGGTTTAAACCTGATCTCGTTTGTACGTTTGGTGGAGGATTTTTCAAAGGGGGCGCATTCGTTCTAGGACGTAAAACTATTATTTCCAAGGGCGTTGATAATATGGGACTGCCGATTTATGAAGGAACTGAGTCCTATCCGGATTATGCATTCTTGGGAAATGGAAGTGAGATTAAAATTTTTTCAAATAGGGTGGATACATATCCATCGGTTATGTCGGACTATAAAGAGCTTTATACGATTACTAGCCTACCGGCTTCAGACGGTTCGAGGGATGGGGGAGGCAAAGAAGGTGTGTATAAATTTAACCAATCCGGCAAAATACTCTGGCGTTATCCTAAACTTGGATTGGGATTCGGTTTAACAAAAGGACTATCAAAACCGGGCGATCTTTTTGGAGCCCAACGTTTCATTGGATTAATCCAATTTTCTGAGTCATCATTGGGCGAAGTGATAGGTGTGGGATGTTCTCGCGGATACTTTGGGTTCCTCGATCACGAAGGACTTTTTATCGATCAAATAGGGCATGACCTCGGAAGTGCTCCTAAAGCTGATTTCGACGTGTTTCAAATTACAAATTTTGGAGGATATGTTTTTCGTCATCCCAAAACTGGAAAGGTGTATCTTTTCTGCGGAGATACAGATGGACGCATATTGGAGCTGCAAGGATGGGAGTCTATCCAAAAGATTGAAAGTGAATTCAAGTGGTAGAAATGTAATTATGATTTCATAAAACCTCGTCAATAAAAAGGGCTCTTCGGGATTTCGAGTGGGTGAATTGAGGGGGATTTCATAGTTCTGGGAGCATGTATGTGAGGACTTTGAGGCGGAGATAATCTTCATCGCGCAAGCCGTAGGCTCGTCTTTGAATGACACAGATTTTATTATTGAAGCCTTCGACAAAACCGAGGGCTGGTTTTTTGTCCGATTCGCAGTAGGCACCAATTCCTTCCCAATGACGTTCGATTAACTTCGCAAACTTTTCATAAGGTTTGAGCCGCTGCCATTTAAGTTGGCTCTTCCAATTCTCAAAGAATTTCCGTACCCACACCTCCCGTTTATAATCCCAGTGTTGAGCAAAAGATTCCTTGAGAAAATACGCCGTCTGTAACCTCTTATTAGCCGCCAGCAGATGTTTTAACGCTGTCTTCGTATCACTTTTGAGATTCTCCCAGTGCGATAGCAAATTGTATTTCTGCCCCTTGATATACTTCCTCTTGTTTCCGTTGAGCCTTCTGTATTCCTGTTTACGAACTTGGTCGAGAGCCTCCCCCAAATGTCGCAGAATATGAAACTTGTCATAAAGAATGACTGATTGCGACACATGGCGTTGCATCGATTGACTAAAGGCTTTCCACATATCCATGACTCCCATCTGAAGGTCCTCACTCTTTTTAGCCCCTAGAAACGCATGGAATTCATCCATGCTCGCCTCACTGCGGTCTTTTCCCCCGAACAAAATCGCCCGCTTTTTATCCAGGTCACTGACAACGATCCGGTATTTGTGCCCCTTGCCCACAGAAATTTCATCAACCCCAATAACCCTCGGATTGGCAGGCCCCGCTGCCTTTAGCTGCTCCTCCATATAACGTTTGTCCAACTCCTTGACAGTGTGCCAATCCAGATCATGCTCACGGGCCACATCTCTGATGCTTTGGCTGCGGCACTTTGCGCCCGATCATCTTCCCGAATCTCTTCGTGCAGAAGGGGCTATCCAGAAACCAATCCACTTTCTCCCTCTTCACAGACTTACACTTCCGACAGTCCACACGGTAAATATCCACTGCGAGATAAATCTGATAATCCCCGCATGGCTTGTCTCGTACCCATCGCTTTTTCTCGTCATACCATCCCATTTGAACATGCACACAACATCCGCAGACCGTTTTTTTGTGCGCCGCTTGAGCCGCACGATCCGGACTCGCGGCTCTCCCCATTTGCCTTTTAAATCCTTCAAAGCGGTATGCACCATAAAGACTCTTCCTGCGTATCCCTTTTTTCATCCTCACCCTCATTTTGTACCCCTGTCAAAACCATTCTTACCCAATACTAACGGCCCTTTGATCACACTTCCCCCTCAATTTTACCCACTCGAAATCCCGAAGAGCCGTTTTTACCCAAGTAGCCACCATCTCCGACAACCAAGGCCCCAATGGACTCCAGCCAAATGGTTGACCCGCAAGAATTAACCTCAGGAAAATGTAAATCCTATAATGGCATTTTCTTACGGTTTGTTAGCAAGAGTACCAGAAGTTAAGATTTTTTCTTTTGTTTTATCAATACCGGCTTTAGCAATTTCACTCATAGGATTGTAAGCTTGGGCTTGTAAATACCAAGTTAATGAGGCTCCCCATTGTTCCTTGGCCTCAAAATTACGGGCATTTTTAACTGCTTTAATAAAATCCGATGATAGGCCGGAGAGTTCTGCCATTGCCTTATTTAGTTTGGGATCATCACTCCATTCAATAGAAGCTTTCTCCAAAACCTCCCATGCACCGGCAGGATTCTGGGCCTTTGAAAGTTCTTCAGCCTTCAGGAGTGCCACTTCAACAACTTCCACCTTTCTCATGGCTTTCTCGAATTTAGCAATACGTGGCTTGTCCCCATCAAGGGCTGCAGGATATTTAAGTCGGTTCTCATATAAGGCCCTCCAATTCTCCTCTGTCCAATACCTGTCAAATTCAATGATATACTGTTCCTTTGTATCTGCTGTCGTGAAAAATGTTTGGCTAGCGGTTTTCAAATCAGGGTTAGTTGGCCAAAGCTCTGCTGCCCCATAAAAGTATTTCTGTGCATCCGGCAGTTTACCTTGTTGGGCTGATAGCTTAGCCATCCCTAAAGCAAAATTACTCTGCATTTTGCCATTATTAATCAGTGCCATAGCCTTGCTGAAATCAAAATCTAGAGCCTCCTTTTTAACATTCTGGATTTTTTCTTCTGCCGTATTATAATCCTTAACCATCAAAAGACTTTCAAGCTCAGACATATTTCTCAGAAACATGGACACTCTTCTACGGTCATTCCGAGGTACAATTAATAAGTCAGGGAGATTTTTTGACATCATAAAAGCCGCCAATAACTTCTCTGAGGCTCCGGCTAATTCATTGTTTGAATTCTTAAAATTAAAAGCTTCTAGTTCGGTTTTTGCCTGTTTATTAGCCTCCAGTGCTTTGTTATACATGATGGCTAATTCCGTTGTGTAATCACCATCATTATAGATAGTCCGGTAGAATTCAATCCCTACAACAGCCTGAGTAAATTGTTGACTCTCCATTAATGACGCGATGTAAGCTCTAAAGCTTTGACGGGATTCGATGTCCTTTTTAACCTTTTCGAGTTCTTTACTCCCTATTTTGCCGGCGGCAACTATACGATCCTCTTCCCTGCGTGTAGCACGATAAGCATTTCCCAACATTTGATTTAATTGTGAAGTGTTTACCTGCGGGGTATTTACAACTACATTGCTATTGCCCGTCGCTGCATTACTATTATTTGCAGCGCCAGATGCACCTTTAGATGTGGATAATTGTGAGCCAACCAGTAACTCCTTACTCCTTTTTTCCCTTTCCAACTTATCTATCTCTTTTTCCAGTTTATTAATCTCCGTCTTAATTTCCATGGAAGCTTTAACGCGATTGCGAATATTCTCACTAATCCCACCGTCAAAATCAAAATCTTTCAGGACTAATAATTTATCATAGGCTCCCTTATAATTCCCCTCCCTCAGGGCATCCCTAATTTCGTCGATTAATGAATTATATTTTTGAACGGACTGTTTGTCTTTTTCCGCTGTATTGGCGTAGGTTTCAAACAAGGTTAATGGCAAATTTCGACCATTTGATGTTGTCGCAATGCCTGGCATTGTCGCTTCACGAATCTGTTGAATCCCGATTGTCATGTTAGTTCCCACAATACCATTAACAGCTTCTACATTTTGTGGGTTTCCAACAATGACATCCATTGTATTGGCTGATTGAGTAACGTTGCTAGATACTGTCCCTGACGGGTTACCCTTCGAACCATCAAGACTTCCTCCCGAGGGAGAATGGAGAGGATCATTCCCTGTAGCAAAATCGGCAGCAGGACAAAAAGAAATCAATATACCGATGAACAGTAGACCAATAAGAATGTTAGGGTTTTTCAATCGATTCAACATAAATAAGTCCTCCATCTTTAATGAAAAACTGGAGTTGTAACAACTGCCCCTTTTCAAAATTAAACTGATCCAAGTTATCAGGCACAAATATGGGCAAGGGATTATTACTCTCCTTTTCTTTCACTACAAAGAGCCTACCTTTGCCACTTTTAGACACTAACTGTGATTCTACCCGCATAATCGCCTGATAATGGTTGCCAGAAAAACTTGCAGGATCCGTCATGAATGCATTCACCGGGAAATCCCCATAGTTAATATTCTTATTTGTTGAGTTAATAT
>Ga0163147_10007154_pt1 | contig 12794 bp, 7 predicted proteins | sample OliLakLV19MP6G1_FD_148597 | JGI IMG/M metagenome (GOLD analysis project Ga0163147, IMG submission 148597) | Freshwater microbial mat bacterial communities from Lake Vanda, McMurdo Dry Valleys, Antarctica- Oligotrophic Lake LV.19.MP6.G1 | ecosystem: Environmental > Aquatic > Freshwater > Lake >...
TACGCGATGCCGAGGTTGCCGAGGTCGCTGCCCTCTCCGCGCCGGTCGCCGATCTCCCGCGAGATCGTCAGGGCCTGCTCGTAGTGCTCGATCGCCCGTCGCGGCTCGCCGAGGGCGGCGTACGCGAGGCCGAGGTTGCCGAGGGCGTGGCCCTCTCCGCGCCGGTCGCCGAGCCGCCGAGCGGCGTCTCGCTGCGCCTCAAGCCACGCGATGCGCTCCCGCTGGCCGTGTCGGAGGTCGAGCACGTACACGCCCTCGCCGCCGTACCGCACGATCAGCCGGTCCGCCTCGGTGTCCATTCCCGCCAACGTCGCGATGGCGAAGCCCGCTTCGATGTTGCCCCGCTCGGCGTCGAACGTCCTCAGTCCGCCTTTCACGTCGCCCCCGAGATAGTGGTCGTGAGCGGACCCGAGCACGCCCGCGTAGTGCTCCGAGAAGCGACGCCGCAACGTCGACAGGCGCTCCGGGCCATCCGGAGCCGCGGCGAGTCGTTCGACGACCCACAGCCGGAGAAGGTCGTGCAAGGTGAAGCGGCTCGAGCGTTCGCCGCCGTCGCCGACTTCGCCGGTCTCGCCTGCTTCGCTCTCGCGGACGAGCTGGATCAGATGAGGACGGCGCAGCGCCCGCAGCGTCTCCGCGACCGCTCCCGGCGGGAGCGCCCAGACCGCCGCCGCGGCCGCCGCGTCGAACCCGCCGGGGAAGACGGAGAGTTCGAGGAACCTCTCCCGGGTCTGGTCGTCGGCCAGCCGGCCGAAGCCCCATGTGATCGCCGCGGTCACCGGAGCAAGGTCGGTCGACACGCCGCCGTGGGCCTCCAGCGTCGACAGGCGAGCGTGGTCCAGTTCGACCAGCATCTGGTCGATCCCCTGCACCTCCTCGATCTGAACACCCCGTGCCGCGACCTCGATGGCCAGCGGGAGCCGTCCGCACAGCTCGACCGCCAGCCGCCGGGCCTGCGCCGGGCTGAGCCGCGGGGCGTGCCGAAGGGCCATCGAGACGGCATCGTCCTCCGAGAGCACGCCGAGCTCGCGGAGCACGACGCCTCGGCCGGGGGAAAAGGTGTGCCGGGTGGTGACGATGGCCGCTGAAGGGGAGGAAGGCAGCAGGGGGGCGACCTGGGCCGCGTCGAAGGCGTTGTCGAGGACCAGCAGCACGCGCCGGATGCGCAGCGCGCCGTGGTAGAGCGCCTTCAAGCTGTCGTCGTCGTCGGGAAGCCGGGCGTCAGGGAAGAAGTGCTGGGCGATCCGGCGCATCGCCGTCTGCCAGGCGATCTGAACGGACGAGGGGAGTCCCGAGGCCGGATCGTCGGCGCCGCGGAGATCGATCAGGAACTGACCGTCGGGGAAGCGTTGTCGCACGCGCCGGGCCACGGCCTTGGCCAAGGCGGTCTTGCCGATCCCGCCCATGCCGCGAAGCCCGTGGATCAGGACGCCGCCGCCGTCGGCCGCGGGGCGCTCGAGCGCGGCGACCAGCGCGTCGAGATCCTCCTTGCGACCGACGAAGATCTCGTCGGAGGCGCCGAGCGTCAGGACGGTCGACGCCAGCGGCTGAGCGAACTGCACCGTCTGATGGCCGATCAGGTCGCCGTGGACGCTTCCACCGACCGCCTGCTGAATGCTTCCGTGGCTGCCGTGCGACGTCTGGGTCATGCCTTCGGAGACCCCCTCGTCGCTCACGTGGCGTTCCATGCGTCGTACCGTATCATCCGAGGCCTTGGCGGGGACGCCGAGGCCACCGAGGAAGCGACCCCCGCGGCTTTGGGAACAACGAAATGGCCCGAATTCTTTTCGCGAGTGCAAGTCCAGCAAGCTCCGGCGCCCAGCCGGTTGGCGACGACCGCGAGTTTCGGGCGATCAAGCAGGCGATCCGAGATGTCGGGTGCTTGGACGACGGCCTCGTCTCGGAGCTGGCGTGCGGCATCGATGATCTCCGCAACGCGCTGATCCGGCACGCTCCGGCGTTACTCCATGTTGCTGCCCACGGAAGCCCAGCGGGGCTGCTCCTTGAGAACGGCAGCGGCGGTGGACACGTGTTGTCCGCGCGGGGGTTGGTCGAGTTGGTCGCGGCGAGCGATCACACGCGAAAGGTCGTGCTGAACGTGTGCTGGTCGGACGCGCTGGCGGAGAAGTTGCTCCGTGTCGACCACGTGGAGTGCGTGATCGGCATGAGTAAGGAGGTCGACCGCGACTCGGCGATCAAGTTCGCCGCCGGCTTTCACGCATCCCTGGCCCGAGGCGACTCGATTGCGAAGGCCTGCAAGTTCGGCAGAGCCGCGATCAGCAGCAATTCGCTTCCCGACGAGTCCGTTCCGATGATCCGATGTCGCGAAGGTGTCGACCCGGGCACTCTGACCCTTCCCTCATCGCGGGCGAGCCGCGACGACGCCGCAGCGACGCAGCCCGATCGCGTCATCGACGTGCCACACGGCACCTACATCGAGCGGGTCGGTGCCCTCACGGTTCGACAAGGCATCGTTCAAGAGATGCGGGGCAGCCCCGGCGGGGTGCAGCAGATCGTCGGCGGAGACGTCAAGGGGCCGATGACCGGTCGAGGAACCGGCCCTTGAGTGCTGGGGAGGTGAGTCGGGGCGACGCGATGCACGTTCGCCGTGTCGGTGGGTCGCAGGGCTGGAACGGCTTCCTGTAGATCCTCGCGCGGTCGATTGTTCCGTGAGGGGCGACCGTGGACACACCCGTTCGTAGGCGCGGCACGATGAAGCCGATTGCCACGCTGCTGCGGGGCATGCCGAGTGTCGATCTCATCACCCATGAGCCTCAGTACAGCGCCTATGAGCGCAGCGACATCAGCGCAATTGCCGCGGCGAGTGTGGTCATGGAGAACATGGTCGCCTTCGAAGTGGCCCGGGCCTTCCTCGAGAAGTTCGCCGGCGACACGATGACCGAGGTGCGAGGTGCATTCGATCGGTTTCTCGCGCTGGCCCGAGCGGTGGGGGGCGAGAGGGGCGGGTGAAGACTCCGTCCGGGAGGTCTGCGCCGAGCGCGAAGCCGACTTCGCCGCAGCGCGTCACGGGCGGCGACACGGGCGGCGACGCGGCGAGGCAACGACACGAGGAGCGCCGACTCGCACGCCGGCGCTCCTGTTGTCATCAGGCGGGGGATCGGGTTGTCATCAGACGCGGGATCGGGCGAGTGAGATAGTCGAGGGCAATCGTTGTGGGTCGCTCGTTGGCCCACTGCGGAGCAAGGGCGAAGTCGGTGCGGAGCACTCCATGATCCGCGTCACCCGCCGTTGGGTGTTCGATTCAGCACCTCCTGGATTCAGCACTCGACGCCCCGCGGCGCTACTTCTTCGTGCTCCCTCTATCGGCCGCGCTGAATCGGCTGAGGAGGACGCCGAGGTCGCGGGCGAAGGGTGCCGCGGCGGCGCTTGCGGCACTCACGGCATTGATGCCCGTCGTCCGCGGTGGCTGGACCACACCCTGCGGCGTGTCGAGATCGACGAGCTGATTGCGGAAGAGGTGGACCGCCAATCCGCTCTTCGGGCTGAGCCAGATGCCGCTGGTGTCCGACTCCCAATCAATCCCTGCGGTGTAGGTGTCGGTGAGCCGCAACTGGTCCGCGTTGTCGCGTGCGGAGACCGCGATGAAGGCGAAGTTCAACTTCCAGGAGTCGCCGCCCGTCGGGTGGTAGCGGATGTAGGCGGGGAAGAGGGCCAGATGAGCGGTGTCGATGGGGCGGAGAGTGCGCGGGTCGTTGAGCGTGGGTTCGGTCGACGGCGGGGCCAGCCCGTGGTCGCCCAGATACAGGTGAGTGAGCCGTCCGCGCTCGAAATCGTCCTTCGACGTATCGAGGTAGAACTCGCGTCCGCCGAGCCCGAGGTACACGTCACCGTCGGTGCCGGCATCGGAAGTGTCAGCGGTCCAAATCGCCACCTGGATTCGTTCAATCTGTGCCATGAGGTCACTGCTCCTGCGGAGGGCCTGGCGCTCGTCGGGCTCGCTCGGCCCAGGGACGAAGATGCGAGCGCCGCGTCGCACCCAAGGGGATGGCGGGGCCGTCCCTGCGCTCGACAAAGTCGAGTTTGTTGGCAACGCACCAGCCTTGGAATCGGCGACCGGCGCTTCCGCCCAGCAGTGACATCCAGAGATCGAACTCCCCCGGCAGAGCGATCGTGGTCAGCGCGATCTGCGAGAGCGACCTTGGACGCGCGAGAGCGACCTTGCGCGACCTTGGACACGCACATTCCGGCGACCTTGGACACGCACATTCCGAGGCGCGACCCTGCGCCTCCCCGAGGCTGGATACGGCCCTCGGCACCACCATGCGCGACCATGCGCGACCATGCGCGACCATGCGCGACCATGCGCGACCATGCGCAAGCATGCGCAAGCAGGATGGGGGCCATCGCAAGCCCTCTGAATCGGGCGTGTGCATGGGTCGTGCGGGCGAGCCCGCCGGACGGTGCGTGTCCAAGCATCACGCCATGGGTCGTGCGGGCAAGCCCGCCGGACTGTGCCTGTCCAAACATCACGCCAGGCGTGTCCAAACATCACGCCCCAAACATCACGCCAGGCATCACGTCCCGCCGGACTGTGCGTGTCCGCCCATCACGTCCGCCCATCACGTCCGCCCATCACGTCCGGCCATCACGTCCGGGCATCACGCAGGCATCACGCAGGCATCACGCTCTCGTCATGGTCGAGTTTGCATCGTGCGGACCGAGGGCGAGACCGCTCGCCACGGGCTGCTGCCGCGGCGCTCCTGCCCCTCACTTGAAGATTCAGCCGGTGGGTGCCATACTCCCGCCCTTTGCCGCCCGGTCCCTGGAGTGGGGATTGGTCTTTGTTCGGTTCGCATGCTTTCGAGCGGTCGGACCGCCGCGGCGCTCAATCCAATTCGTTGCCCGCCGACAGGTGGCGGTGCAATCGCCAGTCGGCTGCTCGCTCGAGGCGTTCGGCCCGCTCGCCGGCCGTCAGCTCAGCCGGTCTCGGGTCGCTCGCCGGTCGCTTCGCTCGTTCTGCTCTCTCCGGTTCTGCCTGTCTCGCTCTGCGGCACTCCTCTCTCGTACGCCCCGTTGGAAGGATCTTTCGAAATGGACACGACGCATTCCCTGGGACGAACTCCCCACTCGCCCTGCCTGTCTACCTGCCTGTCTGCCTGCCTGTCTGCCTGCCTGTCTGCCTGCCTGGCGCCCTGCAAGTTGGCCGGCCCGGTCCGACTGCTGACCCGCGGCCTCGGCCGATCCGTGGCCGGCGTTGCGACAATCGCCGCCGCCGCCCTGGCCATCGCTCCGGTCGCTCTGGCCAAGAGCGAAGCCGACATCCGCATGCCGGATCTCTCGACCCAGACCTTCGTCGGGCTCGACGGCCACACCCTTCTGATGATCGGCCTGCTGGTCTGCATCGGCGGCCTGATCTTCGGCGGCGTGATCTACAACCAGCTCAAGCGGCTCCCGGTCCACCCGGCGATGCGTGAAGTCTCGGAGCTGATCTACGAGACCTGCAAGACCTACATGATCACCCAGGGCAAGTTCCTGATCATCCTGCAGCTCTTCATCGGTGCGATCATCTTCGCGTACTTCGGCTTCTTCGCGAAGACCGAGAGCCTCACCAACCCGGGCACGTTCGAGTCCTTCGGCTTCGGGCGCACCGCGATCATCATCTTCTTCAGCGTGGTCGGCGTCCTCGGCTCGTACTCCGTGGCCTGGTTCGGCATCCGCGTCAACACCTTCGCCAACAGCCGCACCGCCTGGGCCTCGCTCGGCGGCAAGCCCTTCCCCTGCTACAGCATTCCGCTCAAGGCGGGCATGTCGATTGGCATGGTCCTGATCAGCGTCGAGCTGCTGATCATGCTGATCATCGTGCTCTTTCTGCCGCCGGATCTGGCCGGACCGTGCTTCATCGGTTTCGCAATCGGCGAGTCGCTGGGCGCCTCGGCGCTGCGCATCGCCGGCGGCATCTTCACCAAGATCGCCGACATCGGCAGCGACCTGATGAAGATCGTCTACAACATCAAGGAAGACGACCCCCGCAACCCCGGCGTGATCGCCGACTGCACCGGCGACAACGCCGGCGACTCGGTCGGACCCACCGCCGACGGCTTCGAGACCTACGGCGTCACCGGCGTGGCCCTGATCACCTTCATCCTTCTCGCGGTTCCCGACACCGCGATCCAGGTGAACCTGCTGGTCTGGATCTTCGCGATGCGGGTGATGATGATCATCGCCTCGGGTGGTTCGTACCTCATCAACGAGTTCGTCGCCAAGGGCAGGTACGTCAACGCCGCGAAGTTCGACTTCGAGGCGCCGCTCACCTCGCTGGTGTGGCTCACCTCGATCGTCTCGATCGTCCTCACCTTCATCGTCTCGTGGCTGCTCATTCCGACCATGTCGCTGGTGGGCGGCGAGCCCGATTCGTCGATGTGGTGGAAGCTGTCCCTGATCATCTCCTGCGGCACCATCGCCGGCGCGATCATCCCCGAGATCGTCAAGATCTTCACCTCGACCCGCTCGGCGCACGTCAAGGAAGTCGTCGTCAGTTCCCAGGAGGGTGGAGCGTCGCTCAACATCCTCTCGGGCCTCACCGCCGGCAACTTCTCGGCGTACTGGATGGGCGTCGTCTTCATCGTGCTGATGGGCGCGGCGTATCTGGTCAGCCTCTTCGGTCTCGAGCAGTTCATGGTCGCCCCCGCGGTCTTCGCCTTCGGCCTCGTGGCCTTCGGCTTCCTCGGGATGGGTCCGGTCACCATCGCCGTCGACAGCTACGGTCCGGTGACCGACAACGCCCAGTCGGTCTACGAGCTGGCCCTCATCGAAGAGGCTCCCGGCGTGGCCGAGCAGGTCAAGCGCGACTTCGGCGTGCCCGTCAACTTCGAAAGAGCCAAGCACTTCCTCGAGGAGAACGACGGCGCCGGCAACACCTTCAAGGCCACCGCGAAGCCGGTGCTCATCGGCACCGCGGTCGTCGGTTCCACCACGATGATCTTCGCGATCATCATGCTCCTCACCGGTTCGCTCACCGACACCGACGCGATCAACAATCTCTCGATCCTGCACCCGCCGTTCTTCCTGGGTCTGATCGCCGGCGGTTCGATGATCTACTGGTTCACCGGCGCCTCCACCCAGGCAGTGGTCGCCGGGGCGTACCGCGCGGTCGAGTTCATCAAGAAGAACATCAAGCTCGACGGAGCCATCAGGGCCTCGACCGAGGACAGCAAGCGGGTCGTCGAGATCTGCACGCAGTACGCCCAGAAGGGCATGTTCAACATCTTCCTGGCCGTCTTCTTCGGCACCCTCGCCTTCGCCCTGCTCGAGCCGTTCTTCTTCATCGGCTATCTGATTGCGATTGCCCTCTTCGGCCTCTTCCAGGCGGTCTTCATGGCCAACGCCGGCGGCGCCTGGGACAACGCCAAGAAGATCGTCGAGGTCGAGATGAAGATGAAGGGCACGCCGCTCCACGCCGCGACCGTCGTCGGCGACACCGTGGGCGATCCGTTCAAGGACACCTCCTCGGTGGCCATGAACCCGATCATCAAGTTCACGACGCTCTTCGGCCTGCTGGCGGTCGAGCTTGCGGTCGCCCTCAACAACCCCGGATCGCACGGCGGCAACATCGAGCACTACACCAGCACGGTGACCCTGATCGGGTCGGTGGCGTGCCTCGCGGTGAGCATGCTCTTCGTGTGGCGCAGCTTCTATGCGATGCGGATCAAGTCGGAGTAGGAGTCCGCTCGCTTCGCTCGCGGGAGGAATGAGGAATTGGGAATGAGGGACCGGGAGACGGTCCTGAATCGGTGATGAGTATCGGAGCGGGCTGCGTGGGCGGCCCGCTCCGTTCGTTTTTGGGAGGGGCAGAGTGATTTCGCGGCGGATGCGGGGCGGCGTGGTGGCGGCGATATCGTGTGCGCTTGTCGCGCCGGCGCGCGCTGGAGTGCCTCTGGAGGTTCCTCACATGTCGTCCGTTCCCACCATCATGGGCGGCCTCTTCACGGTGGCCGTGATCTTCGGACCGGGTCTGCTCCTTCTGATTCTCGGAATCCGGGGGCGGCTCATCCTCGACGATCCGCGCTGCGCCAAGTGTCGGCACGATCTCAAGACCTTCGGCGAGCGTCATGCGAAGTGCCCGGAGTGCGGGGCGAGTCTTGGACGCCGAGGAGCGGTGGCGTTTGGAAGCAGGCAGCGGCGACCGGTCCTCATCATCGTCGGCGCGGTGCTGATGGTGCTGGCGCCTCTGGTGATGGTCGGGGCGTCGCTCTTGATCGCCCGACCGGCGGTCGCGCAGGCCGCAGCGGCGCGGGCCGCGCAGGGCCAGGCCGCCGCGGCGGCAGTGGTCACCTGGGCCAGCGTCTCCAACGGCCAACTCGCCGCCGCCGTCCCAAGCAGCTTTGGGGATGGAATGCTCTTTGCCGAGATCAATGCCAGGATTCGGGCGAAGGGCCTGAGCGAGTCGGAGCTCGGAGACGTCGTCGAGTCTTTCATCAGAGCCTTGCCCCCGGACTTTCCGCCTGCGCACCGATTCGCGGTTCAATCCCGCAGTGAAGCACTGATCGCTTCGCTCGTGGGCCATCCGGCGCTCAGCCGTGAACAGCGCGAACGGCTGGTGCTGGCCTGGACCGGTCCCACTCCGGTGGCGATGAGATCTCGGGTTCGAGAGGACACGACCGCGGTCTACTCGTTCTATGGGGTCGGCATGCCCAGTGTCGGGCTGAATCGCGTCATGCGGTTCAAGGAGGTGCGAGTCGACGGGGTCCCCGTGGTCCGCGAAACCCCGGCAGCGCCCCGCACGACTCGTGAACGGCGCGATCTTCCGCTTCTCGCCCCCGGAACGCACACCATCGAGTTCGAGGTGGAGTGGGTGGCGATCGCCGGTGAGATCTTCTTGCGCCACGACCCTTCGGCTGTAGCCAGCTTCGGATCGGGAGCTCAATTGATGTCGTCAGGCGACGCCATGAATTCGCTGCCCGAGAGCAGTCCGCTCTTTGAGCGGCTCGACGCCATCCCCGATCCGGCATCGGCACTGAATCGTCGTGTGGCTCATGGAACCGAACTGGTCACGCACACCCTCACCGTCTTTCGACATGGTGAGCCGGCGGTGACGCCAGTCGTCGATCCGTCACTTCGAACAATGGTTCGCGACTCGTTCACGGTCACCGAGGCCGAAGTGAGCAGGCACGATGACGGTCGGTGTCGACTCCGAGTGCAGGTGGCGTTTCGAGTGCTGTTTGAGGTTCCCTTGGCAATCCGCGCGCGGGTCGAGATCAGAGACCGCACGTTTCGTTCGTCGGTCGGAACCGCCTGGTCGGAGGGACGCTCACTGCTCGGCGGAGAGACGCTGGTGCTCGAGGAACCGTTGGACGATCTCGATCCGAAGATCAGATACGTGCGAGTCGTCATCGAGCCGGCCCTGTCCGACGTGCGGCTTTCGCTTGACTTCGATCGCGCCTGGGGCGAGGAGATCGATCTCGGCAAGGTGCCGGTCAGGCGTCTTGATCTCGAGTCGGCGCCCGCTCGAGAGTCGGGCCAGAGCCAGCCATGACCCAGCCGTGGGTGATGGGGCCGATCGGGCGCGCTCTATCGTCGGCGACGATGAGTGACCTCTCTTGCGACAAGTCTCTCGGTCAGTTAGGCGAACGAAGTCCCGAAGGCGGCCTCGCCCTCGAGCATGCCCTTCACGCGGTGATTGCCGATCTCGGCGCCGAGACCGGAACCATTCATCTCCTCGACGCCGAAGGGGTGCTCGTGCTTCGCGCCGCCCAGGGCATTCCCGCGGCGGTCCTGGCGATCGTGGCGCGCGTGCCGGTCGGCAAGGGAATGGCCGGTCTCTCCGTCGAGCGCAACGCCGCGGTGAGCGCCTGCAACATCCAGACCGACACCTCGGGCGAAGTCCGACCCGGCGCTCGCGCTACCGGCATGGAAGGTGCAATCGTGGTCCCGATCCGCGCCCCCGATGGGCGGGCAATCGGCGCCCTCGGCGTGGCCAACCGCAGCGCCCGCACGTTCAGCGAGGACGAGATCGCAAAGCTCCTCGCAGCGGGCGAAGCAATTGCGGCGCAGCGGGCCAGTTGAGCGCCGATCCGTACGAACACCGAAGCTCCGCGGCGGCTGCCGAATTGGCTGCCGGAGCCGCGGCGGCGGCGCATCGTGCTCCACGGCCGAGCCGCCAGCCTGTCGCCGGGCTCTGGGCAGACCTCTTGAGGGGTTTCCCGCAGTCCTGTCGCCGAGCGCCATTTGCCACATCGGTAACAACTCTTTGTGAACGCGGCCGATGCAATCTCCGTAGAAGCCTCTGCGTTGAAACACTGACGAGGGAAGGACGACTGCCCTCGAGTGAACACACCGAAAGGACCTCACGCCATGACCGGTTCCTGCAAGCAGCACGCCGATGAGCTCGATGCACCCCCGCACGCGAACGACCGGACTTCCGCAGATCACTGCGCCGGTCTCGAGCGATCCACCACCGCGATGGGCACGACCTTGACCGCGACCCTCAAGCGCCGTCGAGTCTCCGCCGTTGCGATGGTGGCTCTTGGTGCGGCCACGCTCGTGCTGTCGAGCGCCGGAATCACTCGGATGGCTCTCGCCAGTCAGCCACCGCAGCCCGATGCCGAAACCACTCGGGCAATCGAAGCCGCGAACTCGATCTCCCGCGCCTTCCGTCATGCCGCGAATGCGATCCGCCCATCGGTCGTCAACATCGACACCGTCAAGCGACAGACCATCCCGGCGGGCCGCGAGGTCCCCGGAGGTCAGCAGGGCATTCCTGAAGAGCTCCGTCGCCGCTTCTTCGGTGGCGAGGCCCCGCAGCAGTTCAACCCCCGCGGCGGCCGTGCTCCGGAACTGCGCGGCCAGGGCAGCGGCGTGATCATCGGCAGCGACGGTCTCATCGTGACCAACAGCCATGTCGTCAACGGCGCCGACCAACTCACCGTGCGTCTCGATGACGGTCGCGAGTATCCGGCGACGGTGCTCGGCGCCGACCCCGAGGCGGATCTGGCCCTCATCAAGATCGAGGCCAGCGATCTCACCGCCGCCACCTTCGGCGACAGCGATGCCCTTGAACAGGGCGACTGGGTCGTCGCGGTGGGCAGTCCCTTCGGGCTCGAGCACACCGTCACCAGCGGCATCGTCAGCGCCACGCAGCGCAGTTCAATCGGCGTCTCGCTCTACGAGAACTTCCTCCAGACCGATGCAGCCATCAACCCCGGCAACAGCGGCGGTCCGCTGGTCAACCTTCGAGGCGAGGTGATCGGCATCAACACCGCCATCCGCAGCCAGACCGGCGGCAGCGACGGCATCGGCTTCGCAATTCCCTCGCGAACCGTGCAGATGGTCGCCGACGGACTGAAGAACGGCGGTGTCGAACGAGGGTTCCTGGGCGTTCGTCCGCAGCCGCTCGATCAGGAGCTGGCCCGCTCCTTCGGCTACGACGGCCGCGGCGTCTTGATTGCCGACGTCACCGAGTCGACTCCGGCGCACGACGCCGGGCTCCGCGACGAGGACATCATCGTCAGGATCGACGGTCGACTCGTCACCACTCCACACGAGCTCATCAGCACCGTCGGCAACATGATGCCAGGCACCAAGGTCAAGCTCGAGATCTTCCGCGAAGGCAGGACCGAGACGCTCGATGCGGTTCTCGGCAAGCGACCGACCGAGCGAGTCGCCACCGGACCGGTCCCGATGACCCCCGAGGCACCCGCCTTCGACGCTGTCCGCGAGCGCCTCGGAATCGACATCGCCGGTCTCGACACCACCGAACGCGCCGAACTCGGCGTGCGCGGCGGAGCCAGAGTCATGGCCGTCGCCCAGGGCTCGCCCGCCGCAGCGGTCGGAATCGAACCCGACGACGTGATCATCGCCCTCAACCGCGTCTCGATCGACTCGCCGGAAACGCTGGCCAGGGCCATCGGCTCCATGACTGCGGAACAGCCGCTGCGGCTGCGCGTCCTCCGCGACGGCGTCGTCAGCGTCGTGCTGGTGCGGTGACGCCCGCGCGGGCCACTCGCCAGAACCTCAACCCCAGAGCTCAACCCCAGAGCTCAACCCCAGAGCTCAACCCCAGAGCTCAACCCCAGAGCTCAACAAGACACACAGGATCCCTTTCCTCCTTGAGATGCACCACAGGGCGCTTCGGCGTCCTGTGGTGCTTTTTGGAGGAGCGAGTGAACGCCCGCGACGCCAGCGGCAGGGAGCACAGATCAGGAGGGGGGGCACGGCATGCACGGCATGCACGGCAGTACTGCACAGGCGACGCGGCGCCCGCGACGAGCTCCACTGAGGGCTCCCATTGCCTGTGCGCCGGGACTGAGTACGATCGGTCTCGTGTGTCGATTACGCGAGGGTTTTCGATATGAAGAGCGTCTCTACGGAGCTTCGGGAACTGCGGCGGCTGTACGACTACGGCGAGCTGTCGCGCCAGGAGTTCGAACGCGCCAAGCGGGTCGTGCTCGGTGAGTCCGAGTCTGCTCCGTCGGTCGCCGACCTCGCACCGGTCGAGGAGGATCTCGCGCGGCTCGAGCTGCAGAACGAACTGCTTCGAATCGATCACGAGTGGCAGATGGTTCAGGACAGGTACAAAACGGCTGCGTATGAGGGCGGCGCGCGTGAGAATCCGAGTGGAGGCGGAATGGCGCTCGTCGTCGGCGCGTCGGTCCTCTTCGCGGCCTTCGGGATTTTCGTCGTCACCTGCACGAGTGACATGTGGTCCGGCAGCGGCATGGGCGGCATGGTGGCCGTGTTCGGTGTCTTCGCCCTGCTCGTGGCGATCGGCGGGCCACTGCTCTACGCCAGGAAATACAGCGACTTCCATCGGGCCCGCAAGGACCATGAGACAAGGC
>Ga0163147_10007156_pt1 | contig 12792 bp, 8 predicted proteins | sample OliLakLV19MP6G1_FD_148597 | JGI IMG/M metagenome (GOLD analysis project Ga0163147, IMG submission 148597) | Freshwater microbial mat bacterial communities from Lake Vanda, McMurdo Dry Valleys, Antarctica- Oligotrophic Lake LV.19.MP6.G1 | ecosystem: Environmental > Aquatic > Freshwater > Lake >...
ATTTTTATCCATCACCAGTAATTCTGCAATGGTTTTATTTTGAAATTGAGTCAGCTTTGTAAGGGCAACTGATTCCCGGATGCTACGGCTCAGCGCCAGTTCTATAATATTGATGGTAGCTTCGTTACTAAATGTTTTGGGCGCATCGCTCAATCCTAAAATGCCGCTTAACATATTACTGGATATGGCATTATCCGTAGGAGTTGTTAGCGGAAACAACGTTGTTTTTGCTGTATAAGTAGTGCGCTTATTACCTAAAATAAAAAATGATAATCCTGCAAATAAAAATGCACATAACAAAATGACTATTTTGAATCGCTGAATTCTCTTAAAAATATCCCTGATTAATGCTTTCGTATTCACGGTACTGTAATTTTATTTTCTCACTAATAAGTAAGTAATCAAAATGGGTATAGTTGCTGTCATCACCTGTACAAATGTGCTGCCCATGTCTTTGCCTTCGGGCCTATCTGGCACAGTAATGGTGCAACCCTCTTCAACAGTTGGATAAAAATGCATAAAGAAAAAGTTCTTTGTGCGCTTGCTTCTGCCATTGGGATAGGTTATAAAAACCCGCTTGCGCCAAGGCCTTACTCCAAAGCCACCGGCCTTATCAATATAGTACGACAAACTGCTGTGGTCTTTATCAAATGCTATTTTTAAAGGCGATTGTACTTTGCCCTGCACTGTTACAAATGGATTTACTTCCGGTATATAAATAATGTCGTTTTCCTGCAGCACTACATCATATTTTGAGTTTTTATTTTGTAAAGCTTTGTTTAAATCAATGCTCACCGGCTCTTCTGTATTTAACAACAGGCTATCTTGTTGCTGCGTATTGGCAGCATCACTTTTTAGTTGATGTAATACTTTTTCTCTTAAATAATTACTCTTTTTTCTGTACAGCAAAGCGCCGCTAACATTGGCATTATCTAACAAGCCTCCTGCCCGTTCAATGTAAGAAGATAAGCGTTCAAATTTATCGAGCCTTGGGTAACTTCCCTGGTATTTTACCAGCCCAACTATCTGTATATTTTCCTGTAAGGCAAAGGATGGATTCTTTCTTACATGCACCTGGTCGTAAGGTTTTAATATCACTTTGGAAGCAGATGAATCAATATCAAGATTTGATTGAATGCTGTAAGATTTTACCACCGTTCTGGTTGGTCTTAGTCCTTTTTGTGCGGAGTCCATATCAACAATACTGGCTATTTCCATCCTGCCAAATTCTGCGGAAGGTTTTAATCCGCCAGACAAATAAATCAAATCCTGCAGCGTCATACCACCATACTTTTTTACTCTGCCTTCCTTGCGTATTTCACCATCGATAGTCACAAATTGCTGTTCGCCAAATTCGCTGTTGTTAAATAATTGTATTACATCATTTGCCTGCAGCAATACATTGTTGATACTGCCCACTTTATCCTTGTTATAATCTGTAAGGTTAATCTCCAGCTTGTCACTTTTTATATTGGTAGAGTCGCCTGCACCACGAAAAATATATGCCCTGGGCAAATAGGTATTGCTTGTAATGCCGCCTGCCCTGTTGATTACATCAAACAAGCGATCGTTATTGCGTATTTCATATATGCCGGGATAAGCAACTGCTCCGGCTAATTCCACTTTGTTGATAATGCCGGGTTTTATCAAATCTACTTTAATAATATCTCCATCTTCCAACACATAATCCTGGTTAGGGAGTTTTACAATCGCCGTTGCATTTACATCATGAATTACCTGCTTCTCCTCTTCGGTACGGATAACTTTTACGCCAGATGTAAATGCATCCGGAGTAAAACCACCAGAATATTGAATTAGTGCTCTCAGCCCTTCGTTTTTGCTTAATTGATAAAACATCGGACGCTTAAATTGTCCGGTTGCCAATATCTTTTTCTGCACAAATGTTACCAGTACAAAATCATTGTTTTGCAGGTATATTTTTTTACCCACATCACCACTATTCAGGTATTTATAAACATCCAACACTTCTATCACCCTGCCACCTCGTTTTACCTGTATCTCCCGCAGGTTGCCATATTCTGTAACTCCACCAGCAAGAGCAATTACATTAAAGGCATTGGAAAAAGCAGAGACTGTTTTTGGCCCCGGTTCGGCTACTTCCCCTACCACATTTACATTGATGGTACGTGGTTGGCCAAGGGTAACCTGGATATTGGTTCCCGGTGGCACTTTGGTGCTGAACCTGGCGTAAATTAATTTCTGCGCTGTTTCAAAAGTGAGGCCCTGTACAGTAATTTTTCCCAGTCCGGATGGAAAGATGGCGCCGTCTCTTGCTACGATATAATCTTCCTGGTATTCGCCGCCACCCCACAGCGAAACCACAATATGATCGCCCACTCCAATGGGATAATCCAATGGTGGTGTAGATAATTCAGAAACATCATTCATGGCTACATTTTGAAAAATATAAGCACCGTACGTTTCATCGGGACGATAGCTGTTTCGTTTGATGTAATCGCTTTGGGTGCTGTCTTTATCAAGCGTTTTATTATCAAGTCGCTTTTTTACTTCAGGCGTTTCTTTATTTTTATCGCTCCCGGTTTTCTTTTGATTGTTGTCTTTGAAAAAATTGTCAAAACCAGATTTGGTCATTTGGGTAGGCTCTGTAAGGACGGGCAGCAATTCATTAATCTGCTGCTGCGTAGGTACCTGGGCATGTACACCCATACAAATGAGTGTAACTAAAACAAGTAAACCTGATTTTTTTAGGAGGGATAATGGTATAATATTTTGCATTGCGGACTGTAAATGTTTGTATGTTGATTGTTACAATCCTGGCTGGTTTCAAAACGACTGGGTAAGGGCGGGGAAAATGTTTAAAACCAACTACTCAGTTTTTACAATTCCTAGTCTTGGAACCAAGGATTTATGCTATACAAACGCAGAAAGATGAATTTTAGTATGCAAATTTTCCAGTTTATGGAATTAATCCAAAAAGCCCTATCCAATTCCTTTATTAAGATGGAGGAATATATTTTACCTGAGGGGAAACTTCAGGGCATTTTCAAAATCTGTCCAAAGTTCGTGAACGATGTCAGCCGCCGGCATAATCTTTTTGATGAGGGCGCTTACCTGACCTATTTCCAGCTCGCCTTGCTGCAGGTCGCCTTCAAACATACCTTTTTTGGCACGGCCTCTGCCCAGCAACTGTTGGAGTATTTCGGGAGATGCACCGTTCAGTTCTGCAGCCTGTACTTCATCAAAGAATTTATTTTTGATGAGTCTTACGGGTGTCAGTTTTTTTAAAGATAACTTGGTGTCTCCTTCGATTGATTGAATAACTCTTTCTTTAAAATCTATATGGGAAGATGCCTCTTCACTGGCAACAAACCTGCTACCAACCTGCACCCCTTCTGCCCCCAGCACCATAGTGGCCAGCATCTGCCTTCCGGTAGCAATTCCGCCCGCTGCAATTACCGGGATGGTAACTGCATTACAAACGGCAGGTATCAATACCAACGTGGTGGTTTCTTCTCTTCCATTATGGCCGCCTGCTTCAAAGCCTTCTGCCACTGCTGCATCGCATCCGGCCTCTTGTGCTTTAATGGCAAATTTGCTGCTGCTTACTACATGAACCACTTTAATACCCTGCTTTTTCAAGAAACCCGTCCAGGTTTTTGGGTTGCCTGCAGATGTAAATACGATGGGGACTTTTTCTTCGATGATTATCTGTATATGCTGCTCAATATTGGGATATAACAGCGGCACATTTACGCCAAAAGGTTTATCAGTGGCTGCTTTGCATTTTTGAATATGCTCTCTCAACACCTCCGGATACATGCTTCCGCTGCCAATAAGCCCCAAGCCGCCTGCATTGCTCACTGCACTTGCCAGCCGCCAGCCGCTTGCCCATATCATGCCTGCCTGAATGATGGGGTATTGTATTTGAAAGAGTTGGGTGATGCGGTTGTTCACTTGAGGGGGTAGTTGATAAGGTTGAGAAAGTTGGGTTGAAAAAGTTGATTAGGTTAACTGGTTGATAAGGTTAAGAAAGTTGAGAAAGTTAACTGGTTCATAAAGTTGAAAATGGTTTAATGATTGTTTAAGGTTGAAAATGGTTTAAGTTGAATATTGTTTAAGAATTGTTTAAGGTTGAATATGGTTTAATGATTGTTTAAGGTTAATATGGTTTAAGAATTGTTTAAGGTTGAATATGGTGTAATGACAATTTAAATACGTTCGAAAATTGTTTAAGGTTAAATATGGTTTATTCGGATTATTGCCTGATAACAATGACAGTTGATAATGTTGACCAAATGATAGGTTAAATCATTAATACATCCGAACAATTGATTTCTAGAACTCCATGTGACAGCTCCAACCACATTCAAACATTTAAACAATAATTAAACCCTTCAAAACACCTTAAACTCTTCCCACCACCTTAAACCCTTCCAACCACATTCAACCAATTTAAACAATAATTAAACTACCTTAAACTCTTCCAACCACCTTAAACTCTTCCCACCACCTTAAACCCTTCCAACCACATTCAACCATTTTAAACAATAATTAAACAACATTAAACTCTTCCAACCACATTAAACCCTTAAACTCTTCCAACTTTCCCCCTATCCCAAATCAATGTCCGTATTATCTCCAATGTTGAGTGAGCGGGTTTCACCTTTAATGCCCGTGTCGCTGCCTATCAACGAATCATCCAATACCACATCATACAATTTGGAGTAAGAGCCAATGATGGATTCTTTAACGATGGTATAATTGAGGATGGTGTGTTCACCAATAGAGACATTGGGACCAATAACTGAGTTTCTGATATCACAACCTTCACCAATGCTTACGGGTGGAATGATGATGGTATTTTCGAAATTTTCAATCCCGGCCACTTTGCCGCCAAACTTTTTCAATAAGGTAGCATTCGATTCCAGCAGGGTTTCTTTTTTACCACAATCAAACCAGCTCTGCACTTTAAAAAATTTAAATTGTGCCCCCCGCTGTATCATGCATTCCAAGGCGTCGGTAAGGCTGAATTCCTTCGATGTCCTATCCCCTTTTTCAATGATTTTTTGTATACAGGAAAATAAAAATGCTGTTTCTTTAATTTTATATATGCCTACCAACGCAAGGTTGCTTTTTGGTATAGCTGGTTTTTCCACAACCCTTGTTATCACCCCATTTTCATCAATTTCCGCCACGCCGAAATTTCGGGGATCATCCACTTTTTTTACTCCCAGCATAGAAAAAGGGGACTCCATAACTTCTTTTACATTGTATTCTGCAATAGTATCTCCCAATACAATAAAAACCTCTTCATCGTTACCTATAATTTCTTTTGCAAGATCAATGGCATGACCAGTTCCGTTTCTTTCATTCTGGTAAATAAAATGGCAATTTAGCTGAGGGTATTTAGCCTTAATATAATCCTGAATTTTATCTCCGAGGTATCCCAGGATAAAAATAAAATCATTGATTCCGGCTTCATGAAGCTGGTCTACAATGATACTTAAAACGTTTTTGCCCGCCAGGGGGATAAGTGCCTTGGGCTGTGTGTATGTATGTGGTCGCAACTTGGTGCCTGCACCTGCTACTGGAATAATTGCCTTCATATAACATTTAGTTATCCGGTGGTAAGCGGATATTTAATTTACAATTGTCTGCTGATTTTTTAACGGAGTGTGAATGTAGTGATTTTTGTGTAAACCATACATGACATAATGTGGAGCGAAAAACTTATAAGTGGATTTTTGTGACGTATTCCCCCATTAAATAGCTGCAGTTGTTTTAATGGAAACAATTGCAAACTTCTTCAACCTCACCAAACAGCGTTCATCCACCTTAAACAACAATAAACAACATGCCACCACTTTTAACATCAAAAACAATATTCAACCACTTTAAACAACGATAAACAACATTCAACTACTTTCAACAACAAAAACAAAATTCAACAATCTTAAACAAAACAAACAATATTCAACAACCTTAAACAATCTAAACAACTTTCAACCCCTTCTCCACATACTGCATATAAGTAATGAGTGGTTTGTATATTTGCAGCCTTAAATAATATACATGCAAAGAGATACATTGGTTTTTGATATTATCAACAAAGAATTGGAACGGCAGCGTCATGGCATTGAGCTGATTGCTTCGGAAAATTTTACTTCTTTACAGGTAATGCAGGCCTGCGGTTCGGTTATGACCAACAAGTATGCAGAAGGCTACCCCGGCAAGCGTTATTATGCCGGCTGCGAAATGGTAGACCTGACAGAACAATTAGCCATTGACAGAATTAAACAAGTTTTTAACTGCAATTACGCCAATGTGCAACCCCACAGCGGCGCACAGGCCAATGCAGCCGTGGCTTTAGCCATCCTGCAACCAGGTGATAAAATTTTAGGATTGGATCTTAGCATGGGCGGCCACCTTACACATGGCAGCCCGGTTAATTATTCCGGGAAATTATACGAAGCACATTTTTATGGCGTGGTAAAAGAAACCGGGCTGATAGATTACGATACGCTGGAACAAAAAGCCAGGGAATTTAAGCCAAAATTAATTTTCTGCGGTGCCAGTGCCTATAGCCGCGACTGGGATTATGCAAGAATAAGAAAAGTAGCTGATGAAGTGGGCGCTTTTGTACAATGCGATATGGCGCATCCTGCAGGATTGATTGCAAAAGGCTTATTGAATTCGCCTTTTGAACATTGTCATTTTGTTACTTCTACAACCCATAAAACCCTGCGTGGGCCAAGGGGTGGAATTATTTTAATGAAAAAAGATTTTGAAAACCCCTTTGGTTTAAAAGATGTAAAAGGCAATACCCGCCTGATGAGCAACCTGATGGATATGGCTGTTTTCCCTGGTATACAAGGTGGACCGCTGCAGCATATCATTGCAGCTAAAGCCATTGCCTTTGGTGAAATACTGACAGATGAATTTGGAACCTATGCCCAACAGGTAATTAACAATGCACAGGCCATGGCCAAAGCTTTTGTAGAAAAAGGGTATGAGCTTATCAGCAGCGGTACCGACAATCACCTGATGCTGATAGACCTCCGCAACAAAAACATCAGCGGTAAAAAAGCAGAACAGGCACTGGTAAAAGCAGATATCACCCTTAATAAAAACATGGTTCCCTTTGATGATAAAAGTGCTTTTGTAACTTCCGGCATCCGCATTGGCACGCCTGCCATTACTACCCGTGGTTTAACGGAAGAACACATGCAGTTTGTAGTAAATGCAGTGGATAATGTGCTGATGAATGCAGATGATGAAACGGTAATCAACACCGTTCGTGGACAGGTAAATGAATTTATGGGGCAGTTTAGTTTGTACCCGGAGCTGGGGTAGGCAGGTAAAGATTGTTTAAAGTTGTTGAATATTGTTGAAAGCGGTTGATGGTGGTTGAACGTGGTTGAAAATAGTTAAAAATGGTTTAAGAGTTTATAAAAATTAGTTGATTTAAAATCCCCTTTTTATATTCATCAACCTGCTCCATCATCATCTCACTAACTTTAAAGATTTAAATGATTGCATTAAAATAAAAAGCCATTCACTGTTAGTGAATGGCTTTTTATTTTTATATTCACATATAATAATGTGCAATATGCAGTCTACCATCTATTTACTGTTAATTACTTTGGGGGCATTACTCATACTGGGAATTTTTCATTTTACCATTTACCTGCAGCAAAATGATAAAGCTTTTAGAAACTATTCCTTTTATCTTTTAGTGATGGCTGCCTTTAATATTGTCAGGCTATTGGATGCTCGGCTTACCAGTTATTATCCATTGTCGTATTATACTGTAGAAACGCTGGATCCATTACTTTCCAATATTGCTTTTTTAATGTATGTAAATTTTTTGGGAGTGATACTCAACATTACGCCACTTGAAAAATTTTACTATAAATGCTGGAAAGGTCTTCAACTCTTTATTACTTCCTTTTTACTGCTGTACTTACTACTAAGACTTGCTGGTGATCAGTATAAATGGGCCAATACCGTTATCACAGTTGCAAGCTTTACCTGCATGGGTTTTGGATTAGTTATGACATTTCGTTTGCTGGGGCTGAGAAAAGAAATATTCTATCAATTAATTATTGCAGGTACCATTGTTTCTGTATTGGGCGTTTTTGCCGGTTTAATTATGAATGTTTTTGTTTACAAGGAAAACCTTGCCTTTGGAGGGCTGTTTTTTTTAGAGCCAAGTATGATGGTTGAAGCTGTTTTTTTATCAGCTGCCCTGGGTTACCGGCTTAAAATAGCTTACCATGAAAAAGAAATTTTTCAAAAAAGCCTGCTGGAAGAAACACAAAAAAGGGAAGTGCTGGCATTACAAACAGCCCAATTGCTACGGCAGGAGCTAGACATTCGGCAAATGCAAAGCCGCATTAGTAAAGACTTGCATGATGATGTAGGTTCCTCATTAAGCGGCCTGCAAATATACAGTTCGCTGGCAGCAACACTGATGGATAAAAAACCCGAAGAAGCAAAGAAAATGCTACAACAGATTGCTGCTAATACAGCGGAAGTGATGCAAAATATGGAACATATTGTATGGGCCATGCAACCATCGGAAAAAAATTGCCATACAATGGAAGCGAAGTTGAAAGATATTGGCTACGGGTTATTAACCATTAAAAACATACAATGCATTTACAGTATCTGCCCATCGGTGGAAGCTGTTTGTAAGGGTATGGAGCTTAGAAAAAATATTGTGCTTATTGCAAAAGAAGCCATCAATAATATTGCCAAGTACAGTAATGCATCCAATGTAGTTGTGTCGTTATATGATGAAAACAATCATATTTTTTTAAGTATCAACGACGATGGCAATGGGTTTGACATGGAAAATTACAAAGCTGGCAACGGGTTGTTGAATATGCAAACAAGGGCAAATACATTGGGTGGAGCCACCAACATACAATCTGTAATGGGCAAAGGAACCAGTATTATCTGTATCATTCCTGTAACTAATATTAGCGATACCATGGCAGTTTAATTTTGTTGACATTTACAAGATGATTAAAATAGTAGTGTACGATGATAATGAGGCCCGGAGAAAAAGCCTGGAGGCATTACTATTGCTGAGCGACGGCGTAGAATGTATTGGCAGTTTCAGCGATTGCAGAACAGTGCTGGCAAACATGGAACAACTGAAACCCACACTGGTACTGATGGATATAGAAATGCCCCATGTAAATGGCATTGAAGGTGTACGGCTGATTAAGCAGCATTATCCTCACATAAAAGTGGTAATGCAAACGGTTTTTGAAGATGAAGAAAAAATATTTGCAGCCTTGCAGGCTGGTGCCGAAGGCTACATTTTAAAAAACGCCTCCGCAGAAAAAATAATTCAAAGTATTATAGAAGTGAGTAATGGCGGAGCATTTATGACTCCAAGTGTGGCACTGAGGGTAATGAAATATTTTAACAATACGCCCATACCCACCAACAGCGAAATGAACCTGACCACCAAAGAAAAAGAAGTATTGAAAAATCTTACAGACGGACTAAGCTACAAAATGGTAGCAGATAAAATGGGTATCAGCTACTTTACTGTAAACTCTCACATAAAAAAGATTTATGAGAAACTGCAGGTACATTCTATAGGAGAAGCAATATCCTTTGCGATGAAGAATAAAATTGTATAATGACGCAATTGCTGTTTATAGAAATATTTGTGTTAGGTGCATCTCTCATTGCTTCCATATACCATTTTATGCTTTTTATACAACAAAAAGACAAATTCCTTTTGTTCTACAGCATCTATCTTTTTGCAGCGTCGCTATACCTTATCTTTAAATTGCACAGCAATAACTACGATCCCTTTTCACCCACTACCAATACCTGGTATTATGCTGTAGAAGAAATTTTGCAGGTAATCATGTACAGCAGCTACGCCACTTTTGCAGCAGTAACGCTGGAAGTAACCAAAAAACCACTGATAGTAAAATGGTGTTGGATAGGGTTGCTCATTTTTTCTGCCATCACCATTGTAGTACATATTTCCAAAGCAATGCTGATTGGCCCTGGTATTACCACCGGAATGGCGTATGGTATTTCGAGGCTTACCACAATTTTCGTTGCCGGTTTTGCGCTGGCCATGGCCTGGCGGGTACGCAGATCGGTATTTCAAAAAACAATTATCGTAGGCTCTTATGTGTACGCCTTGTTTGCCATGTTCTCTGTGTTCTCCTTTATTTTCAAACAAAGTTACTTTGGCATGTCTGGCGTGGAGCCTTACCTGATGGGCAGCTTTATCGACATCATTATTTTTTCCGGCGCATTGGGCTACCGCTTTAAAAAAATTGCCGATGAAAAAAACCGGTTATTACAGTTATCATTGGCCACAGCAGAAAGCAGAACCAACATTGCTAAATCTCTCAACGATGATGTGGGCGCTGCTCTCAGCAGTATGCATGTGTATGCTTCGGTGGCGCACAAACTGGTTGATAAGGATCCGGTAAAAGCGCAGGAATATCTACAGGAAATAAAAAATAACAGTTTACAGATAATGGATGATGTTGGTGACATTGTGTGGGCACTCAATCTTACCCCGGAAAATATACAGGATGCACTTACTACAAGGATAAAAAGATATGGCCTTGAAATGCTGGAAGCAAAAAATATCCACTGCCGGTATCAGATAGAAGAAGCCGCCATTAATAGTATACAGGATATTGACACAGCAAAAAAAATATTGCAACAAATAAAGGAAGATATGCTGTTGCTTGCAGAAAAAGCAGGTGCTGATTCGGTAACAGTCTCAATTGTTTTTAAAGAAAATACCTTAACTGTTTTAGTAAAATAAGTAGCCATAGCCGTACACTTTAATCTAATACACTTTGTAATAAAATAAGCAATAAGGTTCACTCACTTCCGTATAATCTATTTAACCAAATAAATCGTCCATCGTTAATTCATTTTGTACAAGTGAAGTAGCGTAGCTGTTTTTTTCAAGACCAAAGCTGGTTATCATCGTAAAATAAATTGCTTTATTGGTTTTTGTTTCTGCCTTAAAAACAGTTATTTTATTTTTTATTTCGTCTGCATATTTTTTTGTGATACTGAACTTATCAAGAGAAAATTTCATTTCGCAAATATTTATCACATGGTCTCTTCTGTCTATCACCAAATCAATTTGTGTGTTTTTATTACTGTCGCTGGCCGCAAATGCACTCGCTTTAGTTTGTATGCCGCTAATACCCAATGCTTTTTTTATAGCAGGCAAATGCCACAAACAAACCTGTTCATAAGCATAGCCGCTCCATGCCCTTACACCCGGACTATCAATACTGGTTAACCAAAAATTTTCATTCATTACATTGTTGCTTTTTATAAAACGTAAATAGAACAACGAATAAAAGTCAGTTAACTGGTACAATACATTTCTTTGCGTTTTTCCAAAACTGCTGTATTTTCTTATAAAATCACTTTCTTCAAGTTCCTTCAGCAGGTTAGTAGTGTTGCCGCTGTTGGCCAGTTTGCTTTTAGTAATGAGTTCGTCTCTGCTCAGCCCCTTTAATTTGGTAGCGAGCGCCTCAATCACTGCTACATGTTTTTCAGATTTTTTAAACAGGGAAGCATACAGGTTGTTAAATTCATTTTGCAGTAAACCCGTTTTAGTAAAACACAAATTATTAATGTTTTGTGCTGCACTCAGGCTTACATCCACCTGGTCAAGATAAAAAGGAATACCACCAAAAGCCATGTACAGTTGTACAAGCTGGTAACGGTCAAATACACCCTTTCTTTCTTTAAAAAAAGCTTCACATTCATTCAAGGTAAACGGTTCCAGTTTTATACGTTGGGTTACCCGGTTATGCAGCCCACCTTTATTGTTGATGAGTTTATTAATCATCCAGGAGGCTGCCGAGCCACAGGCAATCAGCAGCACATCGCTTCTGTTACTTGCCCAGCTGTTCCAAAAGTATTCCAGTGCCGGTACAAAGCCACTGGTGGGCGTATCAAGCCAGGGAAGTTCATCTATAAAAATCACTTTCTTTTCATCGCTGCTTTTTTCTGCAATTTTTGCCAGTGCATCAAATGCCTCAAACCAGTTATTTAACGGAGCGATGTTGTCTATGCCATTGCTGTACTTTATTAAACTTGCATGAAAGTTAGCCAGGTGTTGTGCCTGTTTTACATTGTAAACACCGGTGTAGTAAAATGTGAAAGAACTGCCTAATACCTGCCTTATTAAATACGTTTTGCCAACCCTGCGCCTGCCATACATTACTGCAAATTCTGCTTTTGTACTTTGAGTAAGTTTTTTTAAAAAAGCAGCTTCTTTTTCTCTACCTGTTAAATTGCTCATGTATGATACTTTTGGCTATAAATGTATTTAAATATATAGTTATAGCCAAATCTAATTACTTAAAATGGCTACATCTACCAAATAATACCTGCTTGTAGCCAATTCAACTGCACTATAGAAATTGTAAAGCCCGATGCGTTGGTTACGCTGAAAGGCTAAATAAACCCCTTATTAATCCCATAAACAACTAATTCTGCAGAAGATTTTGTGTTGGTTTTTTGCAATAAATTTTGCCGGTGGTTATCAATTGTTTTAGTGGCAATATTTAATTCCGCCGCAATTTGCTTGCTGCTGTAGCCGATGGCTAAAAAACGCAGCACTTCTATTTCTCTAGGTGTAATTTTTGCAATTACTGTAGCTGTATCGGCAATTGCCTTTCCATCTGCACAAAAGAAAAGTTGACAGCTATCATCATAAGTATCCAGCACACTCATCATTGCTACGCCATCTTTTTTTATATGAGAAATATCAGTTACCAGCGTTAA